>ERZ1048872.331-NODE-331-length-54926-cov-37.310729_pt1 | contig 54926 bp, 52 predicted proteins | sample MGYA00383100_ERZ1048872 | MGnify/ENA primary metagenome ERZ1048872 (study PRJEB29581, sample SAMEA5548370) | metagenome | biome: marine; feature: coastal; material: water | depth 50 m | study: Short-term variability in the microbial, nano- and picoplankton...
CCTTGGAAGGAAACACCGACGGCATCATCAGCGTGCCATCATAGTTCTCTGTGAAATCAACCGTGTCTTTATCTAGATCAGCCATCAACTCGTGGGCGATCTTTTGCATTCGGATTTCTGTGTAACGCATGGCAGCGGCGTTATCGCCGTCAAGCGAACCAAAGTTACCCTGACCATCTATCAACTGGTATCGCATGCTGAACGATTGCGCCATACGCACTATCGTATCGTAAGCCGCGGTGTCACCGTGGGGGTGATACTTACCGATGACATCACCGACAATCCTCGCGGATTTCATGTAAGGCCTATTAAACGCATTATTGAGGTCGTTCATTGCGAACAACACTCGCCTGTGCACGGGTTTCAGACCATCTCTGACATCAGGTAGCGCGCGCCCGACAATCACACTCATCGCATAGTCTAAATACGACTGTTTGAGCTCGTCTTCTATATTTACTGTCGTTATATCGTTGTCAAAATCAGACATGTATTAGAGGGTATAACCTGTGGCAAAACACGTTTGCAGAAGCCTCGCATCTTACCACGGACAGCACCTGATAGACCACTTTTCTGGCCAAACAATTGCTATTCATTGCTATAATAAACGGCAATTTCGCGCCTTTCGGAAACCTATATAAAAATGTCGACGATCAACACCAATTTCATTGTCAGTCCTCGCTGGATATTGCCCGTTATTCCAAGAAATTCTCTCCTCGAAAACCACTCTCTGGTTGTTATCGAGAACAAAATAGCCCACATATTACCGACCGCCGATATACCCGAAAAATATCCAGAACTGACTCATCTTGAGCTACCAAATCAGTTGCTATTGCCCGGACTCGTTAACACGCACGGACACGCTGCGATGGCGTTACTCAGAGGATATGCGGACGATTTTGAACTTAAAACCTGGTTAGCGGAACATATCTGGCCGGTTGAAAATCGCTTGGTCGATTTTGATTTCGTTTATGACGGCACAACACTCGCGATTGCCGAGATGATCTGCTCTGGCACAACGACCGTCGCAGATAGCTATTTTTTTCCGGATGCCTCGGCAAAAGCCTATATTGATCATGGTTTCAGAGCACAGGTAGGATTACCCATCATTCATTTCCCTAATGCATGGGCAAATACTGAAGAGGAACACATCAACAAGGGGCTGGGTGTGCGCGATACGCTGAAAAACCAAAAACTCATCACGCCTGCACTTGCGCCACACGCTCCCTACAGCGTCACGAATGCTGGATTTGAACAGGTGCGCATGTACGCAGAACAATTGGAAATGCCTATCCACCTGCATCTTCATGAAACGGCTGCAGAAGTCTCCGACGCGATAGCTGAAACAAGCAAACGCCCCATTCAACGCATGAAAGAACTTGGCATACTGTCCCCGTCACTTCAGGCCGTTCATATGACGCAAATCACTCCGCAGGAGATGGGCGAGCTGTCACAACGACAAACCCATATTGCTCATTGCCCTACCAGCAATCTTAAATTGGCCAGTGGTTTTTGCCCCGTGAGTGACCTAATGTCTCACCACGTAAATGTTGCACTTGGGACTGACGGCGCCGCCAGCAACAACAATCTAGACATGATTGAAGAGATGAAAATAGCGGCGCTGATGGCAAAAGGAATGACTGGCGACGCTTCGAGCTTGCCTGTGCATCAAGTTATCGAAATGGCCACCATCAACGGCGCGAAGTTTTTGGGACTGGAAGATGAAATTGGCAGCCTCGAACCAGGAAAGTGCGCGGATATGATTTCCGTGGATCTCTCCGCGTTAAAGTTTCAACCTATGCACAACCCTGCCTCGGACCTGCTTTACGCAGCTTCGGGAGACCAGGTCTGTCATGTATGGATCGATGGCGAACACCAGTTGTCGAACCGTACTCTGACGAATATGGACACGGCTCGAATGCGTGCCAACGCCCGACAGTGGCAGGCAAAAATTCTTTCATGACCCGGCGCCTGCGACTATGAGAAGATTGTACTTTGCAGCTAGCGTCAAAGACGAGTAACGACATGAGCCAAGATCAAGCTAATTCAAACGACAACTGGGATGACAGCGAGCTCCACAAGTTCGACGAACTCGCAAGAAAGTGGTGGGATAAGAATAGCGAATTCAAACCGCTGCATGAGATAAACCCATTACGTGTTGGATACATTCAGGACAGAGTGGACCTGACAGGGAAGCGAGTACTTGACGTCGGTTGTGGCGGGGGAATTCTGAGCGAGTCGTTGGCGGCCGCGGGTGCGGATGTTACTGCCATTGATTTAGCACCCAAAGCACTTCAGGTCGCAAAATTGCATCAACACGAATCCAAACTTCAGATTGACTATCAGTTAACGTCGATTGAAGACCTACAAGCAAAGCAAGAGGCAACCAGCGATGGCAAGTTTGATGTCATTACCTGCCTTGAAATGCTCGAACACGTCCCTGACCCACACTCGATCATCGCAACCTGTGGCAAGCTGTTAAAACCAGGCGGGCATCTTTTTCTTTCGACGATCAACCGCAACCCAAAGGCTTACGCGCTGGCCGTCGTAGGCGCCGAATATATTCTTAAACTGTTGGCAAAAGGCACCCATGACTATGAAAAGTTCATCAAACCCTCCGAATTGGGCAGATGGTTACGTCAGGAAAGTTTTTCGCTACAGGATCTCACGGGCATGACCTACAACCCACTGACAGGTATCTACAAACTTGGTGACGATACCGATGTTAATTATCTTGCCTACGCGACCTCACCGGGTTGACTCGCTTAGCCATTCTAACAATATGACAAAGGGCCGTTAGCCAATCATCACTGTTTTGGCGCTGGACGCTAGACACCAGATTCAGGCATAAATTAAGCGGACTCGCCTAAACTTCACCTGTACAATTGGCACATTATTAATCTACTGAGGCCCGTCAGCTTCAGGCGCCGGAATTTATTTATGGACTACACCGCCCCCACAGCACTGCTCAAAGACAAAATCATTCTTGTTACAGGGGCTGGTGACGGCATCGGCAGAGTTGCTGCCCTTACCTATGCTAGCTATGGTGCAACGGTCGTACTGCTTGGTCGAACGACAACCAAACTTGAAAGCGTCTATGACGAGATTATTGCCTCAGGTGCACCCGAGCCAGGTATCGCGCCCATGGACTTGGCGACCGCGACGCCGGATGAGATACAGAAGCTTGCCGAAGTCATGGAGGAACAATATGGTCGCCTTGACGGGCTACTACACAACGCGGCAATTCTGGGAGAGAGAGTGCCAGTTGAACATTACGACATTAACACCTGGATGAAAGTGATGCAGGTCAACTTGCACGCCGTGTTTCTTTTAACACGGATTTTTATGCCTCTGCTCAGGCAGTCTTCAAGTGCTTCGCTGCTATTTTCCAGCTCCGGGGTAGGCGCCACACCTCGCGCTTATTGGGGCGCTTATTCCGTTTCTAAATACGCGCTCGAGGGGCTGGCAAAACTGCTCATGGAAGAGTTAGAAAATGCCTCGCACATCAGGGTTAACATCCTAAATCCAGGAGGCACCCGCACCAGCATGAGAGCGACCGCTTATCCGAACGAAGATCCTGCTACGCTAAAGGCACCAGAGGATCTGATGCCCTTGTACCTTTATCTGATGGGCGATGATAGCGAGCATATCAAGGGCGAGACGTTACAAGGCTAGACATCACCCGGCTTATTACCGAAGCAAATAGACACCTCGCTTCAATTTGGTTTTACCCGACCTTGAGAGCTTTTCCCTTTTCCTTTTCGGGAATCCTGTCGATGTTGTTTCTGTTTCACCGGTTCAACACCAGCCATGAGATAAAGGTCATCGACATCACGACCTTTAAGCTCAATTGATTTGCCCGACTTCACCGAACTGGGAATAAAAAAGCTACCGTAGCGCGTTCGCTTGAGCCTGCTAACCGTGAGGTCCTGAGATTCCCACAGACGCCGAACTTCACGATTGCGCCCCTCCATGATCACCACGTAGTACCACTGGTTTGCGCTTTCGTCTTCTTCTTGGCCTTTTTGGATATCAGTGAACTTTGCCAATCCATCTTCGAGCAACACCCCTTCACGCATCGCGGTCAGCTTTTCTTCCGTGACGTGACCCAGCACTCGCACGGCATATTCTCGCTCAATCTGGAACGAAGGGTGCATCAGTTTATTTGCAAGCGCGCCATCAGTTGTAAACAACAGCAGTCCGCTCGTTGAATAATCCAGTCTACCCACGGAAATCCAGCGCTGTTTTTCCAACCGCGGCAATCGCTTAAAAACTGACGTTCTACCCTCTGGGTCATTACGAGAACAGATTTCGTTTGGCGGTTTGTTGTATAGCAGATGTCGATGTGCCTGCGTGATAATTTTAATGGGCTTGCCGTCAACAAATATCCGATCTGTATCCTCTGCGCGATCGCCTATTGATGAAACCTGGCCGTTGACACTCACTCGCCCTTCTTCAATCCACTTCTCGATACCGCGCCTACTACCCAACCCGGCATTGGCGAGTATTTTTTGCAGCTTATCTGCCATTACACTTCACCCAATAGAGCGACTGCTAAACTGTTGCGGTATGCGTTCATTTAAGACTGCCCTCGGGGCTCTGGTTCTTGGGTATCGTCTGGTGTGTCTATGTCAGTATTTTCAGACACCTCGCCCAAATCATTTCCCACGGTAACGTCTGTGTTTTCGATATCTCCAGTTTCTTTGGCTTCTGCGTCCACTTCCTGATTTTCTGCGACCTCTTCAGCTTCCTCTATGATCTCATTCAGCTCTTCATCCGCTGCTTCTTCTGCAGCCTCTTCTTCCCTGAACAGATTTTTAATGTTTTCTTCAATCTCATTCACTTTATCTGTGACTTCCGCAAGACTTTCGCTGTCAGCATCGGCAGACTCGGCGTCCTCGTCTGTGGGTATCTCAAGCGTGCGAGATTCTACAATTTCATCATCAAGATCAAGTTCCTCATTGACCTTATCCAGATCCTTTATTTCCGAAAGCGTCGGAAGCTCATCAAGACTGCTCAAATTAAAATAGTCAAGAAACGACTTTGTCGTGGCGTAAATAGCAGGCTTGCCAGGAACATCCCTGTGCCCCACGACGCGAATCCACTCGCGTTCCAACAACGTTCGCATGATATTCGTACTGACTGTTACCCCTCTTATCTCTTCAATATCACCGCGGGTAATCGGTTGTTTGTAAGCAATCAGTGCGAGCGTCTCCAGCAGCGCTCGCGTATAACGTGGGGGACGTTCATCCCACAGACGGCTGACCCACTGGCCATACTCGGTTTTAACCTGAAATCGATAACCACTCGCGACTTCTTTTAATTCAAAACCTTTGCCGTCACATTCCTCCGTAATTGTCGCCAGAGCTTCGCGAACCTCTGCACGCGTCGGTGGCTCATGTTCGAATAGATGAATCATCAGGTCGATACTCAGAGGCTGGTCAGCAGCGAGTATCGCGCCTTCAATAATCTGTTTTAGGGCTGGTATTTCACTCATATGTCTTCTTATTTTCAGTGTCTTTTATTTGATTGAAACTAACTGGTTTGCTCAGCGGCTAATTCAACTCAAGTGGCTCGATCACCGCATCGGATACGGCCTTAACCTTCACATGAATTGGCGCGAAAGCTTCGGTCTGGACGATTTCGAGCAGAGCCTCCTTGATGAGTTCCATCATCGCAAGGAAAGTGACCACAACACCGGCCTTCCCTTCTTTAGGATCAAACAGCGCAAGAAAAGGCACGAAGTTGTCTCCGGCGAGTTGCACCTGATCAAGAATACTCGACATTCGTTCTCTGGTAGACAGCGGCTCAAGCTCAATTTTGTGACTACCAAAGCTCTCCGCACGTTTCAGCACTTTCGCGAGCGAGATCAGCATTTCCTGCAGTTTAACATCTGGCAGCGGTTTCGGCTTATCAACCACGGGCGCTTCTGCAGAACCAATCCAGTAGTCTCGGTTGGACCGGGGTATCTCATCAAGATTGAGTGCTGCATCTTTAAATCGCTCGTATTCCTGAAGGCGCCGAATCAATTCTGCACGGGGATCATCTTCATCAATCTCATCTTCCGTTTGACGAGGTAGCAGCATGCGCGACTTGATTTCAGCCAGCACCGCTGCCATCACCAGGTACTCCGCCGCAAGTTCGAAGTGCATGTCCTCCATCAATTCGATGTAGTCCATGTACTGCTTGGTGATTTCTGCAACCTTGATATCAAGAATATCTAAATTCTGGCGTTTGATGAGGTAAAGCAGCAAGTCTAGTGGACCCTCAAAAGCTTCGAGAAATACTTCCAGCGCATCCGGTGGAATGTATAAATCAAGAGGCATCTGGGTCATCGGCTTGCCTTCAACCACAGCAAAAGGCATCTCGCTCTGGGATGCAGTTTGACTATCCAGTTCAGCCTGTGTGCCAGCTACAACTTCGACCGAGACGGACGCGTCGGCAGAGCCTGGCGGTTGAGCAACAGGCCCAGACTGTGCTTCTTCGCTTTCAGAACTTTCAGAGCTTTCATTGACCGGATTTTCAGGCGTTTCGTTAGTCATTGTTGTCGTCATTTATCTCAAAGTTAATCGCCAGCTGCTTAACTGTCATAAGCTTGTAGACCCCCCGCGCAGGGGCGCTAATTGTTATGACCGATAATCCAGCCCCATCGCCAATCGCACATCTTCAAGCGTCGATTTAGCGATGATGCGTGCTTTCTCACAACCCTCGGCAACGATGCTCTTCACCAGCTCCGGATTCTCCTCGTACTGTTGCGCACGTTCACGCATTGGCTGCTGTTCCACTAAAATTGCATCGATCAGCGGTTTTTTACAATCGATACAGCCGATCCCCGCACTTGTACAACCCGTTGTCGCCCACTCTCTGGTTTTGTCGTCAGAGTATATCTTGTGCAAGCTAAATACGGGACACCTATCGGGCTCACCGGGGTCATTTCTTCTCACTCTGGCGGGATCCGTTGTCATAGTTTTGATCTTTCGCGCAACTGAATCGCTGTCTTCTCTCAGGGTAATCGTGTTGCCATAGGATTTCGACATTTTGTTGCCATCGAGCCCCGGCATCACCGAATCCTCAGTCAAGAGTGTTTGGGGCTCTGGCAGGATTATCTTTCCGCCACCCTCAAGATAACCAAAAAGGCGATCCCTGTCGCCCAGGGAAATATTCGGCTGGTCTTGCAGCAGCGCCTGAGCCTTTTCGAGAGACTCCTGATTTCCCTGTTCCATGAAACCGCGACGTAATTCCCTGTAGAGCTTACCGTTCTTCCGCCCCAGCTTTTTAATCGCATCTTCGGCGATCTGCTCAAATCCCGCATCACGTCCATAAATATGATTAAAACGACGGGCCAGTTCGCGAGTCAATTCTACATGTGGCACCTGATCAGCACCTACGGGTACCCATCCCGCTTTATAGCTTAGAATGTCCGCGCTCTGTAACAAGGGATAACCTAGGAATCCGTAAGTTGAAAGATCACGCTCATCGAGCTTCTGTTGTTGCTCCTTGTAACTCGGTACCCGTTCCAGCCAGCTTAATGGCGTAATCATCGACAACAGCAGATGCAGCTCGGCATGCTCAGGAATTCTAGACTGAATAAACAGTGTTGCAGAGCCTGGATTTATGCCGGCCGCCAGCCAATCAATCACAATGTTCCAAACACTATCCTCTATGATTTCCGTGCTTTCGTAATGCGTGGTGAGTGAATGCCAGTCTGCGACAAAAAACAAGCAATCATATTCACGCTGCAGCTGTATCCAGTTTTTCAAAACCCCATGGTAGTGCCCAAGATGCAAGCGCCCGGTAGCGCGCATGCCTGAAAGGACGCGGTTCTGTGAGTCAAGCATATTCACTCGTTAACGTTAGCCGGGGTAAGTGTAGACATTTGCAATTTCACAAGCCTAATGGAAAGGTCGTTCCAATCGAGTCATTTTATTATTTTTCTCGAGACGCAGTATATCTTAACAACCGCCACTCACGCGCACTTTTTATGAGGAATTAGCGTTCTCATGTTGACGCTTTTTAACGATAAAGATCACGCCACAAACAAATCAAGATCGCCACATCCTTCGCGGACGACCACAGGGACGTCCTGCTCCAGATCGATCACCGTGGTCGACTCCAACCCGCAATAGCCGCCATCGATCACCAGGTCAACTTGATGCTCAAGCAACTCTCGCATTTCGTAAGGATCAGACAGGGGATATTCATCACCTGGCATGATAAGCGTTGAACTCATGATGGGTTCACCCAGCTCTGCCAGCAGAGCAGAACAAATCTCATTTTCAGGTACGCGCAGTCCTATCGTCTTTCGCTTGGGATTGACCAGTCGCCGGGGAACCTCACGACTCGCCTGCAGGATGAAGGTATAAGGACCGGGAGTCGCAGCTTTGAGTAAGCGGTAAGCCGCATTACTGACCTTTGCATAGATCCCCAGGTCAGACAGGTCACGGCACAAGAGACTAAAATGATGGTCATCATCCAACCGACGTATTTGCCGAAGCCGTTGCAGCGCATGCTTGTCACCAATGTGACACCCGAGAGCATAGGCAGAGTCTGTGGGATAGGCAATGACGCCGCCGCGACGCATAATATCGACTGCCTGAACGATCAGCCGATGTTGGGGATTATCAGGATGTATTCGGAAAAACTGACTCATAATGCCTGCTTCATATACGTAGTTTGTACTTTTGCTTGCTGCACGCTAAGCCTCAATTTGCCACTTTCCTACATTTTCAGTCGTCTATTGCAGTCGCTCGCGATGGCGACTTGCATCATAGAGGATAACGCGATGCAAGTATCGGTCAAATCAACAGAATTCCTGAGTTAGCGCAGGTTTCTCAAGGCTTCAAATGAACTATTTTTCCGCGGAAGACTCACAGAAATAGAGACGCGCGTTTTTGCTCGCTCATTTATCTAGTTAATGCAGACAAAAACTGGGTTAACATAGGTGCCTTGTTACAATTGACGCGACTTGAGCACGAAAAGATCAGGAGTTTATGAAGCAATTTATCGAATTTATACCCGTCGCCCTGTTTGTTGGGGTCTATTTTACAACTAAGGACATCTACCTGAGCACAGGCGTATTAATGGCCGGCATGCTTCTGCAAGTCGCTTATGAGTATTTCACGTCAGGTACAGTAGAGAAGAAAACGTGGGTTATTTTTGCGATAGCCATGATTTTTGGCGGCGCCACGCTTTTGTTTCGCAACGAGGTTTTCATCCAATGGAAACCTACGATAGTCAACTGGCTATTCGCGATCACACTCTGGGGCAGTCTTGCCCTTGTAAAGACTAATTTGCTTAAAAAAATGATGGGCAAACAATTGAATATGCCGGACATAGCATGGCGAAATATCAACCATGGCTGGGCACTAGGTTTTTTCATCGCTGGCGCGCTTAATCTGGTTGTCGCGTACAACTTCAGTCTGGATTTTTGGGTGACTTACAAATTGTTTGGTGGTCTTGCGCTTACCATTTCTTACATGATTTGCACGATGGTATACCTGGTGAAAGGTGGTTACTTGGTTGAGCCTAAGACGGCCGAGGACGCCCCGAAGGCCACCAAGACATTCTCCAAAGATGCAGCGGATACCTAGTTCTGAATTAGTCCCATTTAACCCCTGTTATTAGAAATCAGATTATTTAGCGTTTTGACGCCCACTTACCCGGATATCCAAAGAGGGATTTTCCATGTTATATGCAATTATCAGTCAGGATATTGAAAACAGCTTGACTGCCCGACTCGCTGCTCGCCCTGCGCATCTTGATCGCCTGCAGTCTCTTAAATCTGAAGGCCGAATTATTTTGGCGGGCCCGCACCCTGCGATCGACAACGAGGACCCCGGTGAAGCAGGGTTCTCCGGAAGCCTCATCGTTGCAGAATTCGCATCCCTGGAAGAAGCACAAAACTGGGCAGATGCGGATCCTTATGTCACCGCAGGCGTCTACGCGAAGGTCGTGGTTAAGCCTTTTAAGAAAGTGCTGCCTTAAGCACTCACCTGCCTTGAGCACTAATCTGCTTTGAGGTACAGACCAACTCTCAAGCTGGGTTCAAGATCATGTCCACTACCACACATCCTATATTTCTCATGACGGTTCTGCTCCTATGGTGTTCAGCCACCCTAGCAGAAACTGTCTATGTAAGAGACACCCTGTACGTGCCACTTCGGGGAGGACAGACAACCGAACATCGAATCCTGCACCGGGGTCTGAAAAGTGGTACGCCGCTCGAGTTACTCGAAACCAATGAAGAAACCGGTTTTAGCAGGGTTCAGACTCAAAGTAATGTCGTTGGCTGGATCAAGACTCAATATCTGACCGAACAACCCATTGCATCAGACGCGCTCGTTAACCTGAAACAAGAACACAGTGCACTTGAGGCGGAATACCAGCAGACACTCTTAAGACAACAATCGCTGAATACCGAGAATGCAGACCTCGCACGCGCCCTCGACGATGCGGTCGAAAAAAATAAAACGATCGAAAGGGAGCTTAATGAAATCACCGCACTTGCGGCGGATGTGATTACAATCAACGAAGAAAATGAACGCCTCGCGGTCCAACGCGATAGTCTAAACACTGAGATAGAAGACCTTATGCAGGTTATTCGTAAGCTCAACGATCGCGAAAACCAAAACTGGTTTCTGATTGGCGCAGGCGTCGTTTTCGGCGGTCTCCTCATTGGCTTTTGGGTCGCTCGACGACTGTATAATCGCAGGGGCAGCAGCGGCTGGGCTTAAACATTCCCAGCCACACTAACAGGACTTATCTATGACGAAACTGAGCGTAAATCTAAATAAAGTCGCCCTCGTAAGAAATTCGAGAGATACGACAATACCAAGCGTTGTTGACGCCGCGATAACCTGCCTAGAAGCAGGCGCCGAAGGCATCACCGTGCACCCGCGACCGGATCAAAGACATATCAGACCGAATGATGTTCGAGATCTCGCCCAATTGTTAAGCGATGATAAATACAAGGACATCGAATTTAATATCGAAGGCAACCCCTACGCTGGTGCAGAAACAAATGGATATCCTGGCTTTATGTCCTTGGTTGAAGAAACCCAACCCCAGCAGGCAACGCTGGTACCCGATGATCCCCACCAGCTGACCTCAGATCACGGTTGGGATCTTAGTGGCGAATCAAATCAGCTCACAGAAATTGTCAAGGAGCTCCAGCGTCAAAAGATCAGGGTCAGTCTGTTTATGGATCCAGATCCCCAGCAAATAGAATTAGCAGCTCGCCTCGGTGTTGAGCGCATAGAATTATACACGGGGCCTTTCGCAGACCACTTCCAAGATGAGGGAAAAAGGCAGGGTTACCTTACTTTATTTGCAGAAGCTGCCCGGGTCGCAAGCTCTCTGGGCCTTGGTGTTAATGCCGGACACGATCTTAACCTTGAGAATCTCGGCGCGTTTTGCACCGAGGTGTTACCCGTTGACGAGGTCTCGATCGGCCACGCGATTATTACTGATGCTCTCTGGATGGGACTGGAATCAACGGTCAGACAATATTGCTCGATTCTGGATACCATTAAACCCTAACCAGTCTCTTTAAACCTTGCGTATCGATAAAAAGGGTAAAATCACTCCTAGCTTGGCAATCTGCTACTGCTATGAGTATCATTCATCTCGTTTTTCTAGGTCTACTTACAACTTATGAACTCCATCATCAAAAATATCGTTATTTCTATCATCGTGGGACTGCTTGCCTACCTCGTTTTCGGTCTCGCAACCGGGAACGGTTTTGCAATGCCTGCAGATAATCAGCAGATCACCGCGCTTGCGACTTACATCCTCGCAGTTTTCGTTGGCTCGACCGTTGCCACGATGTCGGGTGGCACCACCTCACGTGGCGTATCAGGCAATACTGGCGCCACCGCATCGAACGGCATATCGAAAGAATCCGGCACGGTTAAGTGGTTTAACGTCAAAAAGGGTTATGGTTTTATTACCCGCGACCAAGGCGACGACATATTTGTTCACTACCGTAATATTGAAGGGAGCGGTCGCAAAGCTGTTTCGGAGGGTCAGAGAGTAAACTTCCTCGTCATCGATGGAGACAAGGGTCTTCAGGCTGATGAGGTAGAAGCACTCTAACGTGCATCAAATTCTGTTTGTCGGCAGCCCTGAAGCAGCTTCCGATCTCGAAATTGACGAGAGTCCAGCGGAACGGTTCCCGTGCATGTCGAGCAGACAGTACCACCGAGAGGCCAGATCACAGCTTTATGCGCTCGTCACACACTGCTTCAGCGATGAAGCTTACGATCTTGAATTTGTCTACCGAGCCATGCAAGACGATGGGCCTTTTTTATATGAATTGGATCAGACCACCGTCACAGCACTCGCCAGAATTGAAGAGGAAGAAGCAACACACCTCGTCACGCTTTGGAGCGAATGTGCCGTGATGGAATCCATGGCACTCGACTCCGCCGATACTACCGACTTTTTGTTTCAGTTCATCCACTTCTGCCAGATTGCTCATAACGACAATCTATCTCTCTTTATTTACTCGGACGGGTAACGCCTCAACATCTGATCATGGCACAACGAACAGGTAGTAAAAAACGGTCAGGCCTCGTCTATTCAACAGAGTCGGGGCGACACTGCCCCAACTGCAATCAACCGGTTGATGCTTGTCTTTGTCATCGAGCAGATGAGGCTGCAGCAGGATCCACCAGCGGTCATATTTATCTGCAAAGAGAATCTAAAGGGCGGGCTGGCAAACCCATCACATCCATCAAAGGTTTGCCGCTTAACCAGAAAGACATGAAGGCGCTAGCAAAAAAACTGAAAGCTAAGTGCGGCGTTGGCGGCACTATCGAAGGAGAGGTAATCATTATTCAAGGTGATCAGCGAGAAAAACTGAAAGTCGAGTTGGTCAATCAGGGCTATTCGGTCAAGATAAGTGGCGGATAGCTAATGAACAATGCGCTTGAGGAAAATTTATGAGCACACTCATCACCCCCGTCGAACTGGCGCAATGGCAAAGCGACGGCGAATCACTATTCATCTTCGATTGTCGCTCATCCCTGATGGACGAAGCTGCAGGGAAACGGGCATACGATGACGCGCATATACCAGGGGCTCAATTTGCACATTTATCCGATGATCTAAGCGGACCAATAACACCCGGCGTCACCGGTAGACACCCATTACCTGAAAAAGATGCGTTTGTGACAACACTGGAAAAATGGGGCGTCACAAACCACTCACGTATCGTCGCCTATGATGATGCTAACGGCGCTTTTGCCGCAAGACTTTGGTGGATGATGCGCTGGGTTGGTCATGCAAATGTCACAGTGCTCGAAGGCGGCTTAATGGCGTGGAAGGCAGCCGGTTTTGCGACTGACGCAGCCATACCCCAGCCGGTTTCTTCACAATTTACGCCTAGCTCCGCTATTACCAAAACCATTCACGCTGACGACTTACTCGACAGCGGACACTTCATTATCGATGCAAGGGATCAGGAACGGTTCGATGGCAAGGTTGAACCCATTGACCCCATCGCCGGACACATACCCGGCGCGCACTGCCTGCCCTTTATGCAAAACCTCACCGATACAATGAATTTTAAATCGACCCATGAATTACAGGCTCGATTTGCTGACGCAGGGATGATAAGCAGTACTCAAACAGCTTGTTACTGTGGCTCTGGGGTCACTGCTGCACACAATATTCTTGCCTTGGTTCATGCTGGATATCCGGAGCCCATTCTCTATCCTGGCTCATGGAGCGAATGGATTACAGACGCAAGCCGCCCAGTTGCCACCCACCTTTCTGCGAAATAGTGGGCGGAAAAACAGACAGCACTTCAGCGGGTTATCTGCAGCCTTACGCGCAAGTCGAGTGGGATAGCGCAGGTGCACCCCGTTCTCCTGAGTACGGGGACATCTATTGGAACCCAGATCAGGGTGTAGAAGAAAAACGCCACGTCTTTTTGGCGGCAAACAAACTCCGTGAACGCTGGAAAGAACGAAAAGTTTCTTTCTCCATACTCGAACTTGGATTTGGCTTCGGGCTCAATTGCCTGTTGAGCGCACAGTTGTGGCAAACCTGTCAAACGAAACCGGGGACCATTCTTAACTTCATCTCTATCGAAAAACATCCAGTGGATGTTCGTTCTTTGAAAAAACTGTACGCGACGCTTGAAGATGAACAGTTGAAAACCCTTGCCTCGGAACTTATCGATGCTTACCCCGAAGCTACCCGCGGCACGCATCTCATCTGGTTGTCCGACAACATCTGCCTCACGCTGGTTCTGGGCGCTGACGTCACTGCGCTCAAAGAACTTCAGCATAGAGTTGATGCGATATTTCTCGATGGATTCAGTCCCGGCAAGAATGCGCGTATGTGGAACGCTGAACTCCTTGCCCGACTATCGACTCTCAGCCATTCAGGCACAACATTGAGTTCCTACTCGGTATCCGGTGCATTAAGGAGAGGACTTTCAAGCCACGGCTTCATTATCACTAAAAAACAGGGCTTCGGCAGAAAGCATGAGATGCTCACTGCTAGATTCCAAGCTCCAACGCATGACATCAGCACTACTCCTCTGAGTTCCCAGAAGCAAAACCCGTCCCCTAAAGAAACTCAAACGGTGATTGTCGGAGCCGGTATCGCCGGACTTGCTTGTGCAAAATCATTATTAAAAAGGGGACACAAGGTTCAAGTTGTTGAGCAAGGGGCACACCCCATCAGCGGTGCGTCCGCCATCAATCAGCTTGCCGTCTATCCTCACATCAGCGCTAGGCCTGATCCTTTATCAATATTTTCCTTAAGCGCATTTCAGTATGCGCTGAGGGAGAGGCATGCGAATAGATGTGAATACGAGAAACTCGCTAAAAATGCAGAAGAAGCCGATCGGCTAAAGCGGGTTAGCGACTATTTTCCAGATTGCTTTATCAGCTACGAGCAGGAGGAAGGTCTGGGATATTTGGTCTTCAAGTCAGCCGCTTGGTTAAATGTTCTAGAGGCTTATCACGAGACTCTGCAACAAATCGACCTATTAACCAATACCGAGGTCTCAGGCATTGAGCAATCCGAGCACGGTTGGTCTTTGCTCAACCCGCAGGGCGTCAAAATCACTGAAGCGGCTAATGTTATCTTCGCAACCGGTTATTCAACCCTTAATGTTTTACAACCCCTCGAGCTTAATACGAATCGAGGGCAGGCAATATCAGTTCGTACCGAACAGTTTCAGTCCAATGCTATCAGCAGCAGTAACAGCAATACATTATTCCCCGAAAACCACGACGGCACACGTATCTTCAGTGGAACCAACTCCCGAGAATCGATTTCCCTGCAACCGGATGCCAACGATACGCAGAAATTGATGGCGGCACTTCAGGAAACAATCGGCACTTACTTTGAGATAGCCGATGTACAGGTCGGTGTTCGGTGCACGACCCGCGATAGAATACCGATCGTGGGCGGGCTACCCGACTGGCGTGCACTCAAACAATTCTGCCTTGAGAATCAGCAACGCAAGATCGCGAGCGAATTCACCGGCTACGAAAAAGGACTCTATGTATGCACAGGGTTTGGCGCCCATGGTGCGACGCACGCGCCTGCCAGCGGCGAATACTTGGCACGACTGATATGCAATGAACCCTCGCCGACGAGTTGGCAGGGGCTACTCGATCCTGCACGTTTCAAAATCAGAGACCGAAACAAGCAGGACAGGCAGACTGGTTAGCCTTCGCCAAGGCTTCTCGCATTGATGACACCGTCAATCATCTCGATGTCTTTGATCAAATCAGCGGTTGGTTCACTGGCAACATCAATCAAGTTGTAGGCGATATCGTTCCGACTCTTGTTCAACATATCGATCACGTTAATGTTTCTATCCGCGAGGATGGATAACACACTACCCAATATTCTCGGCACATTATTATTGGACAAGGCAATTCGGAAGCCATCAGTCCGCTCTAGCGTCAAAGCCGGGAAGTTAACCGAGTTACGGATATTGCCATTTTCGAGAAAATCAATCATCTGGTCTGCAACCATCATGGCGCAATTCTCTTCTGCCTCTGCAGTACTCGCACCGAGGTGAGGCGTAGACGTCACGCCCGCTTTACCGATGAGCTCAGGTGTCGGAAAATCAGAGATATATTGCGAGATTTTTCCACTTTCTAGCGCATCAATCATATCGTTGGTGTTGACTAATTCTTCTCGCGCGAAATTGAGCAGAACAGCGCCGTCACGAAAACTTGCCAAGGTTTCCTTGTTAATCATTCCTCGGGTAGAGTCGAGCGCAGGTACATGTATTGACACCACATCGGACTGCGCAAACAGCGCCTGCATATTCTCCATTTTCCTTACCTGACTGGATAATCTCCAGGCGGCTTCAACGGACAGCGCTGGGTCAAACCCAAGTACTTCCATTTCCATCTGCAACGCCATTTCAGCAACCATAGAACCAATCGCACCAAGACCCAATACGCCCATGGTTCTGCCCTTCAGCTCACTGCCCTTGAACTGCTTCTTTGCTGCTTCTACTGTTTTATTCAACTCGGCCTTGTCGGTACTGCCTGCCAGCGAGTTGACATACTCAATACCAGGGATGATCCCGCGACGGGACAACAACAAACCGGCCATCACCAGCTCTTTTACTGCATTCGCATTAGCGCCTGGTGTGTTAAACACAACCACGCCTCGTTCTGTACAGACATCGACTGGCACATTGTTCACACCTGCACCCGCGCGACCCACCGCCCTCAGCGATGGGGTAATGTCATTGGCCGTCAATTTGTGACTTCGGAGTACAATCGCCTCCGGGTCTGCGTGATCATCGCTTAGCTCGTATCCGTCGGGCGCAAACTTGCCTAATCCTTTGTCGGAGATATTGTTAAGGGTTTTCACCTTGTGCATTTGTCGATTGCTCCTTTTATTCGGTTATACCGAATGCGCCTGAATGAAGCGGCACATTCTACACAAAACACCCACGGATAGGAGACGAGTTAAATGAAAATTCTTCCAAAAAGTATTACCAAAGTTAATAGAGACTTCCTAATCACGGAACGCCGCGGCGTTTTTAACCCCTGTAATTTAGGTTTTTACGATAAGTACATGAGATAAAACTCCGGAGCAGTCGATCACCACGCCGAACAGGACTATTTCAGAGGCCAGAATAGCTGAGCGCGCATCAAAATTGTTGATAGTGTATCGCTCAGCCAGCGACGCCTGGCGACCAGATTGTAAGCCATCATTTACCCGCGATTGTAGACAAGCTAAACTCAAATTAAAGTTACTCGCAAAGACCGGAACGTGATGGTTACTCAATCCGATAAAACTGCATTCAGCGCGGCAAGTGTTCAAGAGTCTATCCACCCAATGGATAATTTTCCTGTTCGCCAACTCAGGTTTGATTTTGACAACGTTGAGAACCACGACCCTGTATGGAGCCGAAGCAATCCAGACTTCGCAATTTTTATCAACGCCTTAGGCGTTCATGTACCTCATTTCGAACGATTTCTCGTCAAGGTGATGCGTCAGTATCGAGGTGCTCTCTCCGAGCCCAAGCTCATAGACGATATTCAACGTATTATTGGCCAGGAAGCACATCATGCTTTCAACTTTGTTAACTGGACCAAAAGATTAGCCAAGCGTTACCCGGATCTCACAAGGCTGGATGCATCAGCAAAAACTTGGTTCGAGAAAGCTTTTAGCAGCAAGAGTCATCGTTTCAAAATTGGTTTTACTGCAGGCTATGAGACTTTTACCTTCCTCGGCGGCATGATCATACTCAACAGGTACGAAGAATTCATGAAAGAAGCCGACCCGACAATAAGAGCGCTATGGGTCTGGCATCAAGTCGAAGAGGTCGAGCATGGCGCGGTGGCCTTCGACTTTTATCAGGCGTTCTATCCCCATAATGAATGGTATAGACGGGGCATGGTTTGCTACGCCTACAGTCATATTGCATGGGAAACATTCAAAGCCTTCGCTCATATGATTAAGGTCGAGGGTTTTTACAAGCAACCCGGACGTGCCTTCAAAGCCTGGAAATTTTTTGCCGGTTTCGCCTGGGATCTTGCCATTGCCGGCTTGCCCGTATTCTCTCGAAAATACCATCCACGCAATCACCCCATTTGTACAAACTCACAAAATGCGCTCGCTGTCGCATGGCGCCAGTATTACGCAGAAGGGAATGATCCCCATTTGCTCGATAAAAAATCCGTAGAAGAAATGATGACCCCGTCATAAACTCAACAGGAAATTAGCATGGCAGAACAACCATCACTCACGCTAGCCCGTCAGAGACTCAGTTATCTTGTTATCGCTCATGGCATGACCATCCTGCTTATTGGTCTAGCCGCCGGCGTGATGCTTATTTTCTCACTACTTGATGCTGTAACCTTATGGCCATTACCGGTCTGGGAAGTGTCGGTTCCGGGCACGACCCGTGGTTGGCAAGCTGCCCATGTTGGCGGCATCACTAACGGTGTAATGATGGCGGTAGTTGCTTTGATCATGTTAAAACTCGATCTAAGCGAACGTCATTTCAATTGGTCAGGTTGGGGAATGATCATCATGGGTTGGGGTAATACGCTGTTCTACTGGGGTGGAAATGTTTCAACCAATCGGGGTTTGTCTATCGGGGATACGCCCTTCGGACCCGGTGACATACCCGGTGCGCTTGCATTCCTTGGCGGCGGACTGGGCATGTTTATTACCTTCTACGTCATTACCGTGCTGGCTTTTGCGGCTTTTAGGAAGGCAAAGTCATTGTCTGTAGATACACTATAAAAGAAACCCGCTGCTTCGAAGCGCTTACCCAATTTTAATCCTGAGCAAGCGCCAAAGCAGCGGGTCACCTAATCTACGACACCTGTTACAGTGAGCTTATGCGTCCATTGACGCGAAAGTTTTACCCTCCGCAACAAGCTTCTTAAGAAGCTCAGAAGGTTGCCAAACAGCATCGCCCGTTTCGTCGTAGAAGCGCTCGATATCGGCTAACACGGTGTCAAGACCCTGTGCGTCTGCGAACCACATGGGTCCACCCACGTAGGTCGGGAAGCCGTAACCATTAACGTAAACTGTATCAATGTCGCCGGCACGCAATGCATGGCCTTCTTCGAGTAACTTGGCACCAATGTTTACCAACGGATAAATACACCGCTTAAGAATTTCGTCATCGCTAAACGCTTTCTGCTTCAGCCCTGAGTCCTTTGCAACCTTGGCGACAACCTCATCTGCAATTGGGTCAGGACGTGGAGTACGGTCACCTTCAGCATATTGATAGTAGCCTTTACCGTTCTTCTGACCATAGCGACCCAGTTCACAAAGTTCATCAGGGATTCTTGCCGTAATTTCGTTGGAACCACCCACCATTTTGCGCGCTCTCCAACCCAGGTCTAGCCCAACCATGTCTGCCATGGTGAACGGCCCCATCGCCAAGCCGAAATCATAAATCACCCGATCAACGTCAGCAGGTTTAGCGCCTTCCAAAATCATCGTACTGGCTTGACGGCTGTACCCACCGATCATTCTGTTACCGATAAAGCCTGGGCAGTTACCCGCCATCACCGAAACTTTACCTAAACGCTTACCCAGTGCCATCGCCGTGCCCAGGGTTGCAGGCGACGAAGCATCGCCTCGGACAACTTCCAGCAAACGCATGACATTGGCAGGGCTAAAGAAATGCATGCCACAAACAAACTCTGGGCGCGAAGTCATGTTGGCTATCGCATCAACATCCAGACCTGAGGTATTAGTCGCCAGCAATGCGCCTGGCTTCATGACCTTATCCAGCTTGGCAAAGATTTCTTTTTTCAGATCTAGATTCTCGTAAACCGCTTCAATCACCACATCAGCATCACCCAGATCATCAAAGTTCTCAGTAGGAATGATCAATGACATTCGCTTATCCATTGCTTCCTGCGTCAACCTGCCTTTGGAAACAGTGCGTGCGTAATTCCCTTCAATAACCTTCAATCCTTTTGCAAGATTTTCTGCGTTATTATCATGTAAACGAACTGGAATGCCGGCATTAGCAAAACACATAGCGATGCCGCCACCCATCGTGCCAGAGCCGATAACAGAGCCTTTATTGATGTCAATTAGCGGATCTTCTTTAGACAAACCAGGAATCTTGTTAGCGGCTCGTTCTGCAAAGAAAATATGAATAAGCGCTTCGCGCTGGGGGTCTTGCATACAGGCCGCAAAACACGTTCTTTCAACCGCCATACCAGCATCAAAACTGTCGGCGTTAACCGCCGCTTCAACACACTTAAGAATTTGCGCCGGTGCAAATTGTCCTCGATTGGTTTTGTTCAGCTGCGCTGCAGCCTCCTCGAAAACAGCAGTATTACCCTTGTCGCCAGCGATTTTATCTGTCAGATCCCGAATTTTTCGCGTCGCACTGCCCGCTGCAACGATTTCCTCAGCATACTTGATACCTTCCTCGACAATATCCCCTTCTGCAATTCGATCAACAATGCCAAGCTTCTGCGCCTGGGGTGCCATGATCGGATCGCCAGAGACGATGGCCTTCAATGCTGCCTGAGCACCAATAAGGCGAGGTAGTCTCTGAGTGCCGCCTGCGCCAGGTAATAGCCCTAACTTCACTTCAGGCAGACCTACAGGCGCGGTTGGTGCTGCAATTCGGTAATCACAACACAACGCGGTTTCCAGACCGCCACCGAACGCCGTGCCATTGATCGCTGCGATCACAGGCTTTGTACTGTTCTCCATGATCTCTAGGGCTTCACCAAGCCCAACACCTTCGCTCGCAGCTGCGCCGAATTCACTAATATCAGCACCGGCAATAAAGGCTCTATTGAGACCAGTGATCACGACAGCTTTTACGGCTTCATCCGCCAATGCCTTAGTCATACCGTCAAACAACCCCTGTCGCACGCCAGAGGACAGTGGGTTCACGGGGGGATTATCGATGCTCAGCAGGGCTATTTCGCCCCGGGTTTCATAGTGCACGGTACCTTTCATAGGTATTCTCCGGTAAAGGTTATTTAAATTCTGGCCGGCGAGTATAACCTACAAACCAAGCGCTTCAGGCATGGCTACCTCAAATTTTACTACCTTATCGCCATGGCTCAGTACGATGAATAACCACGCCCAGACGGAGGAAAAATTTAAGCAAAAACCTGACAGACCAGAGCAGAAACTACGGCGACATTACCGATTAACCGCGCAGAACGATCACTTAACCGAGACGCGCTGCTTGCGTTGGAACAAACTCAAGGTTGTGACGCTATCGGTGCGAAAGGCGCTCGCCGGAGATTAAGTGATTTAAACAAGGTGAGTCGGGCAAACACAAGTGACCGGTTACCCTGAGATCGCCACGGAGCCTGCCTTGACAAAATCCACAATAATTCGTTTAAGAAAGCCATACGAGGAAATATCTTTAGGACTTTCCACTGTTAATTCCATGAATCCCGATTGCTGAACTTCAACGTAGTCAATTATTTGCTCTCCCAACAGAGAAACCTCGGCACCAGATTCAACCCGGAATCCCATGCTGCCGATGAACCCGGATAACAGCACCAAAAGCCCAAACACTTGACCAAAAGATGCGGCCCTAATCTGTCTGATTTTTTTCATCTGGTTAAAGTTCATCTGCTTTGCTCCTAAAAAACACTGCGCCAGCAATAAAGGCAAAGCCAATCGCAATACTGATCAAAAGTTCAACGTTCATGATGCGATCGAATATCGGGCCAATGCCACGCTCCAAATCTTTAGCCATAAAAAGTGGCGCGATATGATCACTGATGAAATCTTTCACGTGCCCGGTAGTTCCGAAGATAGCTTCCAGCAAGATCAACACCAATGGCAAACCGATGATCCAGGCAAGAGGAACAGACTTTGCTCTTGAAGATACAACAAGCACCCAAGCGTAAAAAGGCAGGCACCATAAACCAACGATCAGTAAATAGCTCGCCATCTCAAACCAGCGGGTAATAATTCCTGCCGGTGCCCAAAGGGTCGACCAAATGGGCACGTCGTACCCCAAGGCACTTAACGTGCTTACCAACAAGAGCACAAGGTGGAGCGCCATACAACAAGCAAGATATATAGCCGGTACAATAATCAGCGCTGTAATCACTTTTGACAACACAGTGGTAAAATCCGAAACCGGCATGGATTTCCAAAACAGAATACTTCGGTCTTTTCGATCCTGGTAAAGACTCATGACAAGATAAAAAATGATGACAAGCCTCAGGGTCAGTATTAGCGGGTCGGATATCGCCAGATAAACCCCGTTCAGGGCATTTCTCTTCGCAATTTCCGGCTGACGAGAAAAGTCCTGCAATCCTCGTCCCACTAGCGAGTCGAAAGTATCATCTACATTGTAAGTTTCGGTGATTTGATTACTTTTATAATTAATATCTGCATCAATGTTGACAAAATCACCACCAATCTGAAGCGCACCAATCCCCGAAATAACAAAAAAGGCGCAAAGCGATGCAACAACAATGGGTAGATAGATGAAGCTGCTTTTATTTTCCCAAATTTCTCGCCGCAGCAGAATCGTAAATTTATTCATCGGGCTGCCCTCTGTAATTTTGCAACAAACAAATCTGCGACACTCGGCACGTGTAAGTCACCCAACGGTTCCAGATAGCTGCGATCAACGTTCTCAAATATCATGCTTTTCTGACCGAGAGACTCACGAATATGAATGGGGTTCAAACCTTGGGCTTTGTCTGTTAGTTCCGGCTTCACAATCACTTCACAAAATGAATCTGCCAAATTATCCATCGGGCTATCCAAGACAATGTTTCCCTGATCTATAAACAACAGATGTGAAAGTAGCGTTTCAATCTCTTCCACCTGATGGGTGCTGATAATGATGCTGGTTTCGTGATCAAAGTAGTCGTTTAGTAACTGATCATAGAATGCCTTTCTGTAAAGAATGTCGAGTCCAAGAGTAGGCTCGTCAAGCACAAGTAAATCGACGCTGATTGACAAGATAAGCGCTAGGTGAAGTTGGGTGACCATGCCTTTGGATAACTGCTTCACCCTTTGCTTGGGAGAAATATTAGTCTCGGCAAGCATGGCTTCTGCTTTTTCCCGACTAAATCCAGCATGCACTCCTTCAATATAGTCTAGTGCCTCGGATACTTTTAACCATCGAGGCAAGACACCAACGTCCGCAATAAAACACACACGCTCCATCACATGATGCCGGCCTTTTCTTGGGTCCGTTCCTAATACTTCAAGCTCACCCTCGAATTCAGTCAATCCAAGAATGGACTTTAAGGTGGAGGTTTTCCCTGCGCCGTTGGGTCCTATCAGTCCCACGATGGAACCTTTTTCGATGGTAAAGTTGACATCATCCAGCGCTTTAAAATCGCCATAGGACTTTGTCAGCCCATTGGCTTTAACTACGTCACTCATACTTGATCTCCCTGGCTGGGTTTAGTCTCTAGGTTGCTTAACAGTTCCTGAATCGACAAATCTAATCTCTCTATCTGTTCACAAATTTGTGGCCACTCAACATTAAGAAACCTGTCCTTCTCAATCTGAGAGAGTTTTTCTCTGGCACCTTCTCTAACAAACATACCCAGACCTCTTTTCTTTTCGACCAGCTCATCATCGACAAGAATCTGAAGCGCCTTTGACACAGTGATCGGATTAATCCGATGATCGCTCGATATTTGGCGAACCGACGGGAGCGCTTCTCCATCAATAAACACACCCTCGAGAATGAGCTCGACAATGCGATCATGGAGTTGCCGGTAGATCGGGTCTTTTTCGTTCCAACTAATCTGCATAACCGTTTTGGCCATCTAGTTATTCGGTGTAGTACATTACTATAACACCAGTACCGGAGAATGCAACCCACCTGTTTCACCAGTCACAGCGTCATGGTCTGGTTAGCAGTAAAACTTGAAGTTGTTTGATTTTTTTCAGGCAGCAGCGGTGAATTCAGTTGGTGTATTTCAGCGCCGTTTTATCCGCTTCTCGGGGCAAGATGGACATCACGTCAAGCAATATGTCGGAAGTGAGTCGCATGAAACTCGCCGCCCGTTGCACGCACGAAGATGAAATACGCTATACGACCTGTTCCTCGAGCAAAGCCACAATGCGCCCAACCGAGTCCAATCGCTCAAACTCGGCCAGTTTATCTTTGACTTGATCGATCTGAGCCATCAATTCATCAAGCCCCTTCAATAAACTTGCAGGATTAAGTTCAGCCTCATCAATCACCTGACTGTAACCCTCAGCAGAAAAGATCTTTGCATTTTCGATTTGGTCACCACGGCTAACCGCCGCCGACAGTGGCACCAAAATGTGTGGTTTACGCAGGAGAATCAGCTCATAAATCGAATTCGCTCCTGCACGAGAAACAACAACATCTGCCGCAGCAAGCACATCGCCAAATTCATCCTGAATGAACTCTACCTGGCGATACCCTTTCCCTGAATCAAACGCCGCATTCAGAACTGCATTCAAATTCCCTGTCCCAACAACATGTAACACATTAAAGTTTCTGACGAGTTCTGGCACCGCTATTTCAACCTGCTGATTAACCGGTCCCGCACCGAGGCTGCCGCCGAATACGAGTAAACGGGGTTTTCCAGAGATTACCGGATAGTAATCAGCTCCAAGATCAGGATCACTTCGGGTAATTGCATCTCGAACTGGAGAACCCGTTACAACTACCTTATCCGAGGGCAAAAATTTCGCGGTTTGCGGAAACGTGACACACACATATCGACAGAAAGGTGTACTTAACTTGTTCGCCAGACCGGGCGTTGTATCTGACTCATGACAGATGACAGGAATACGACACACCCAGGCAGCAATAACGACGGGGACAGTGACGAAACCGCCCTTCGAAAACACAACATCGGGTCTTACACGCAAACAAATGAGCAAGCTCTGAAAAAATCCCAGCAGAATAAACAAGGGATCAATAAAGTTCTGCCATGAGAAGTATCGTCTCAGCTTACCGGTGGCAATCGCGTGATAAGGGATACTAAGGTTTCCCACTAAATCGTATTCGATGCCAGTCTGACTGCCAACATAGTGGATATCCCATTTTTTATCGCGAAAACGTTCTATCAAAGCAAGATTAGGCGTGACATGTCCCGCTGTGCCACCTCCTGTCAGCAGGATCGTTTTCATCAAAGACCCAGAATCTGTTTTACAAATGGAATCGTCACGATTCGCTGTGCCCTCAACGTTTCTTGGCTGAGCTTTTCAAATATGGAAACGAGCGAGCGCATATCGCGCCCCGCTCTGGCAAGAATAAAGCGGCCAACCTCGTCGGAAAACTCAAACCCGTGACCAGTCGCTTTCAGTTTGAGCGCCTGCAGACGCTCCCTGTCAGATAACCGATCAGTTTCAATGCCGACAATGCCGTTTAATCGGGTCTGAAGATCACTTAGCTGACAATCCAGCTTAGCCGCAGGACTGGAAGCAGATAGCACAAGCAGATTGTTGGTATTCAAACAATCGTTGATCAAATGAAACAACGCTTCCTGCCACGATCTATCTGCAACCACCTGGTCCACATCATCGATGCAAACGAGCTTGAAAGATTCCAGACCGCGAAGAATAGAGGCATCCAATGCTGGCAGATCCGAAAGAAAAATAGACGAAGGCTCCGAGTGACAATAAGCCTGGAGCAAATGCGACTTACCTGAACCCGCCTCACCCCAGATAAAAGCCATACCTGTCGTAAGCTGCAGGTTTTTGGCCGCATCGCCTACATAGTTCGAGAAAGTTGCGTCATCACGCAACCGGAAATCGAGTACTGCCTGTTGACCGATGTCACTCATTCCTCTGACTGCTTCGATTGACTCGAATCCGTCACCAACTGTTCGGCACCTTCGATTTCAGGCGTTGTCAGCTCAGCCATCGAGGCACTTTCCGACTCCGGCGCGTAGTACTCACTTTCTTTGTATTGGTCGTGAAGATACCTGATAAAAACCATGGTCACTGCCGCAACCGGCAGAGCCAGCAGCACACCAACAAATCCGAACAACTGACCACCCGCCAAAACAGCGAAAATCACCGCGACAGGATGCAAGCCAATGCGGTCTCCAACCAACAGCGGCGTCAGCACCGTGCCTTCAAGTAACTGGCCGATCCCAAAAACGATCGCAATGTACACCAAATAAATTAGATCGTGATACTGAAACATGGCAGCCATCGCCGCCGCGATAATCCCCACGATAAAACCAAGATAGGGAACAATACTCGCAAGCCCGGCTAGCATGCCGATTAAAAATGCCAGATCGAGACCGACAAAATACAATCCGACGGCATAAATACAACCCAGAATGAACATAATAAGCAACTGCCCGCGAAGAAAAGCGCTTAGCACCTCGTCGCATTCGCTCACGAGTCCAACTGCGGTGTTTTCCATATCACGGGGAATCATTTCTCGCACCTTCCCCACCAAAATGTCCCAGTCGCGCAGCAGATAAAAAGCGACGACAGGAATCAGCGCCAGATTTGCGATTGTGGTCAATAACACAAAGCTGGAGGCGGTCACCCGGGTTAACACCTGTCCTGCTATACCACCCGCTTGCTGCCAGTTACTGGCAAGTTTGGCCTTAAGCTCATCCAGATTTAGATCAAAAGGGTCAATGCCAAAGTTAGCCCTCAAAAAAGGGCTTGTTGTTTCCTGAAGCAACACGATGGCTTGCGGGATATTCTGTATCAACGCGGCTATCTCTTGAGCCAGTATCGGCAATAAAACAAGAATTACACCGACAATCATCAGCAGAAAAACAACAAACACGATAAACACGCCTGTGGTTCGCCCCGCACCAAGCCCCTCGAGCCTATCAACCAGCGGATCACCTAGATAGGCAAGTGCCATACCGACAAGAAACGGCATGAGTATTGGCTGCAGCAAATAAATCGAGACAAACAGACTGAAAATTGTCAGCAGTAAAAAGGTTTTCCCCAGAGTTGTCATACGCGTGCGGTGTCCTCTGCCAAAAGTGAATTAAGCAAGTTGCTACTCGTTACCCGGGAGCCACTGATAGTGCAAGAGCTCCTTTCCGCTGGCGTCTTGGCCACGATTAATCAAAACCATCTTTTCATCAAGCCGAATGATTTCCATTAGCTGTCGGCTCTGGCCTTCTGTACTCAGACGGAACAGAATCTCAGAACCGATCACCTCCAGCACGGAAGAGTCAAGAACAGGCGCAAGGGATTCAAGATACCGGGTAACCGATGCATAGTGCTTGAGCGAATCTACCGCTTCCACTCTAACCATTAGACTACCCCGAGATGAATCAATGGCATAACGCGCGGCGAGCGCATCAGCCAGCTTGTTAATCACCTCTGCAACCAAGTCATTGGCATTGAAAGCCACATTGCTAAAACTGATCCACTTACCCTCAATATTCCAAGCCCAGGTGCCGGTCAATCGTTCCTGGTCTTTCTGGATTCGCCCAGTGATCACCGCATCCGGGCTGTATCGTAACGATGCGTTTTCAATGCGGCCCATGAAGGCACCCCACACTTCAGCAGTAGACAGCTTACTTGTATCTTCGAGGTCGAATATAGGATAGAGCAACGGCAAACCTCTCTGGCGCGCTTGAGCGTTCAGGGCAACGACGACATCACTTTGTTCCTGCTCAGCAAGCATCCGACGTTCGACACCATCACTTTCAGCAACCCAGAGCAATACGCTGGGTCTATTGCTACCCCAGACGGGATAACCTGCTTGCCGCACGAGTTGAGCAATGCTCGAGGGCTCGAACTCGATGCGCAGATTGTGCGCCGGCACAAGCTCGCCGCCAATCTGAAAACTTCGATCGGTGGTCTCGTAACTGTATTGGTAGTAGTAAGACTCAGGCCGTTTTAAGGCGCTCACCACTATCGGGCTCGTTTCTATTTGCTGATTACCAGACACCCTAATCAACACCTGCAGCAACCCAGCCTGCGCGCCTCTCTTAAGTTGAATAGCATCTTGAGAAGACACCAGCACCTCGGCGGTGTAGAGATCATCAACGGGTACTGCATGGACTGGCTGGGTTAGCAGCAATAGCGTGATGCAGCCTAACAGCCATTTCCAGGGTAAGTGACGCCCACCCGGTCCAAAACCAATGCCTATCGAGGAACTTTTGCTAATTTTTAGGATCACTATTATTCATACCCAAATATTTCCAATTCTTGGCATCTCGGCCCTGAATACGCATAGAATGCCGGATTGTCATAGACTCGAAGAGGATTTACAAGATAAGTATGCTGACACCAACGCTAAATTATCGAGTCGCCAGCGCGGCTTGCCTGCTATTTCTCTTTATATTTGCAATCGATCAGGCAAATGCAGAACCTGTGCCTTTCCGAGCGACCTACAAAGCTGATTACAAAGGTCTTCCTGTCAGCGCAACTGGCATCAGAGAACTTACCAAACTTGGCGAAAATCGCTTCTTGTTATCATCCACGGCAGAATCGTTTTTCGCTTCCATCGTCGAACAATCAGTCTTCCAGCTGGATGAAAACGACAACGCCATGCCTCTGGAATACCAATATCACCGCAAGGGTATCGGCAAGAACAGACACACTGTGCTGGCGTTCGACTGGGAAAATATGAAGGTCGAGAATCAAGTGCCTGAGAAAAGCTGGAATATGGAAATAGATCTTGGCGTATTCGACAAGCTTCTATACCAGTATCAAATGAGAACAGATCTCAAACAAGCACAAAACAAAGACCAATCCTGGCCTGCTCTTACCTATGACGTCGCAGACAAAAGAAAACTCAAGCGATATGATTTTGAGATCCTTCAGGAGGAAACGGTCAAAACAGGTATAGGTAACCTACAGACACTGAAGATCACCCGCAAACGACCGGCAGGCGACAGTAGAAGCACCATTTTTTGGCTGGCTCTGGACTATGATTTTATGCTGGTGCGTTTTCAGCAACTCAAAGATGATGGCAGTGGCTTCGAGTTGCTACTTTCAGACGCTGAGTTTGACGGCAAAAAAATCGAAGCCGACTAGGTTTTTGGCAGCGTCACGCCGGTTTGCCCCTGATATTTGCCACCCCGGTCTTTATAAGAGGTCTCACAAACTTCGTCAGACTCAAAAAACAGCATTTGAGCCACACCCTCGTTTGCATAAATCTTTGCAGGCAGCGTGGTCGTGTTTGAGAACTCAAGCGTGACGTGTCCTTCCCACTCAGGCTCCAGCGGCGTGACGTTTACAATAATGCCACACCTCGCGTAGGTTGATTTACCCAGACAAATTGTCAACACACTCCTAGGAATCTTGAAGAATTCAACGGTTCGTGCGAGCGCAAATGAATTTGGCGGGATGATACAAACATCGCTTTTCACATCGACAAAACTTTTCTCATCGAAGGCTTTTGGATCTACAGTCGCCGAATGAATGTTTGTAAAAACCTTGAACTCATCACTACAGCGCACATCATAGCCGTAACTAGAGGTACCATAGGAAATTATTCTGTCACCGCCAGACTCCCTTACCTGGCCCGCTTCGAAGGGCGAAATCATGCCATTGTTCTCCGACATTCGGCGTATCCACAGATCAGACTTAATCGACATTCGTATTCCTGTAAACCTAAAGTGAGCGCATCATACTGATGCGGTGGTTAGTCGTCCAGAATCTGTATTTTTGGCCCCTGATTACCGGCGCTATTTGTCAGCTCTGACATTTTTTCATCGACCTTAGCCGCTATGTCGCGGAAGGATTTGGCTGCAGATCCATCGGGATCACTAATCACCGTTGGTTTACCCCCATCCGATTGCTGTCGCACAGACAGAGACAGTGGCAATTTGCCCAAAAGATCAATCTGGTATTCTTCCGAAATAGAAAGCCCACCGCCTTCGCCAAAAATGGCTTCCTCATATCCGCACTGACTACAGACGTGGGTGCTCATATTTTCAACCACACCGAGTATAGGCACCTCGACCTTGAGGAACATTTCGATGGCTTTTCGGGCATCTAGTAATGCAATGTCCTGCGGTGTTGTCACAATCACTGCGCCAGCAAGCGCGGTATTCTGAGACAGCGTCAACTGAATGTCACCGGTTCCGGGCGGCATATCCACAATAAGATAATCAACATTTTGCCAATAGGTTTGTGATATCAGTTGCTGAAGCGCACCGCTCGCCATGGGCCCACGCCACACTGCTGGCGTGCGATCGGAAGCGACAAAACTCATTGACATGCACTGAACGCCATTCGCCATGACGGGCATGATAGCGTTCTCAGTGACTTCCGGCTTTGTGCCGGATGCAACGCCCATCATCAGCCCCTGGCTGGGGCCATAAATGTCCGCATCCAACAAGCCAACGGTATGACCTGCGGCTTGCAGAGCCAAGGCAAGGTTTGACGATACAGTAGACTTACCCACGCCGCCTTTTCCGGAACCTACGGCGATAATGTGGCGCACACCGGGTAACTTTAACTTGTTTATAGTTTCACTATTGATAGCTTCACTCCTGTTATCTTTACTGTAATCCTGAACTTGTATTAATGGGTTGTCCCACCATCTCTGACCAACTCCGCCAGCGTTTCACGCGAAAAATCATACTCTGTTTGACAAAATTCGCAGTGCATTGAAATTGTCCCGAGATCATCAAAAAGATCCTCAAGTTCAGCCGGATCAAGCACAACCAGTGCGCCAGCAGTTCTCTGCGCACTACAACTGCATTGAAATATCACATCCTCGGTTTTCATTAACCGAATCGTTTCCTCACCATATAATCGCTGAAGCAGTACCTGACCCTCAAGCGAAAGCAGCTCATCAGGTTTTACCGTCTGCCCGAGGATCAGATGGTGATCCCACTGGGCGGCTCTTGATTTCTTATCAGGCACCTCTTGCACGGGGAGTTGTTGCAATAAGAAACCCGCTGCATTAACCCCATTCGCAGCTAGCTTTACTGAAGTTTCCAACTGCTCTGATTGCGCAAAATAATGGGCTAGACACGTCTCCAAGCTATTTCCAACCAGTGGCACAACGCTCTGGTACTGCTCGCCGTCTATAGGATCAACCGTGACCACCAGCGTACCTTTTGCGAAAAGCATCGAGAAGTCATCGTCGGCTGAAATATCAGGTCCCGTCGCGCCTTCTTCCGCGAGACGGGCGATGCCGCGAATTTTCTTATCATGGGTAGCTTCTACCATTAATAGCGGTATTTTTCCCTGACTTCTGATTTGTAACACAAACCGTCCTTTGTACTTAATGGTTCCGCTCAGCAGCACACTCGCAATGAGAAATTCACCGAGCAGGTCAGCTACTCGTTCGGGGTAATCATGCACTCTGAGAATCTCACGATAACTTTCATCCAGCCGGACAAAATCACCACGGATATCGGTATCTTCAAAGATAAATCTCAATGAAGTTTCCTGCGACATTTTTTCTTTCCTTAACCAAAACACGGGGGACTATTCGGAGCGGCATTATAACGAGATTAAGAGGAAGGCGAGCCATTTAACGGAGAAAAACCTTATTTAAGATGAAATTAACCCGCCGCATCAGTATATTTAGCACCCTCGAAAAGACACAGATCCGTTCCCATGGAAAAACGTAAGATTCTCGTGACCAGCGCCCTGCCAAATGCAAATGGCTCAATACACCTTGGTCACATGCTGGAGCATGTTCAAACGGACATCTGGGCGAGATTTCAGCGCCTTCGGGGCAACCAGTGCATCTATGTCTGTGCTGATGATACGCACGGTACGGCAATCATGCTGAAAGCTGAGGAACTCGGGGTCACACCGGAAACGCTCATCGCTGACATAAAACGCGAGCACGAACAGGATTTTCAAGGGTTTCTCGTTAGCCACGACAACTATCACTCAACCCATTCAGACGAGAATCAACATTACTCATCACTGATTTACAATCGGCTGAAAGCAGCAGGGCAGATTAAAACGCGGTCCGTCAATCAATTATATGATCCAGAAAAAAACATGTTCCTGGCGGATCGTTTTATCGTCGGCACTTGCCCCAAATGCAAGACCCCAGATCAATATGGCGATAATTGTGAAGCTTGCGGTGCCACCTACGACGCGACCGACCTGATTGACCCAGCATCTAAAATATCAGGCGCAACACCTGTATTAAAAGAATCGACGCATTTTTTCTTCGCGCTCTCTAATTTTACTGATTTCCTGAGCGAGTGGACTCGCAGCGGCACCCTGCATCCACAAGTCGCAAACAAGCTGGCGGAGTGGCTGGACGCAGGACTGCAGGATTGGGACATCAGTCGCGACGCGCCTTATTTTGGGTTCGAGATTCCCGGTGAATCTGGCAAATACTTTTATGTTTGGCTAGATGCACCTATCGGATACATGGCTTCATTCCAACACTATTGCGATCAGCAAAGCGGAGACGACGCCCCAGTATTTGACGACTACTGGAAGACAGACTCGACATACGAGGTGCACCACTTCATTGGCAAAGACATCATCAATTTCCACGCCCTGTTCTGGCCCGCCATGTTGAGCAAGGCTGACTTCCGCACGCCGACACGGGTGCATGCGCATGGTTTTATTACCGTGGATGGACAGAAGATGTCTAAGTCACGCGGCACATTTATCAATGCAAAAACCTATCTTGAGTTTCTCGATCCTGAATATTTACGCTATTACTTCGCGACAAAGCTGGGCAATGGCATAGATGATCTGGACATCAATCTCGAAGATTTTGTCACCAAGGTGAATTCAGATCTCGTCGGCAAGGTTGTGAATATCGCGAGTCGCTGCGCCGGATTCATCAACAAACAGTTCGACGGAGAATTGGCTAGCGAGCCGACTACAGGATTAGTCGAAGAGATACTTAACGAGCGAGACAACATTGCACAGCTGTATGAACAGGATGAATTCAGCAAAGCCATGCGCCAGATTATGGCGATGGCAGACAAGGCGAACCAGTACATCGCCGAACATCAGCCCTGGGCGATGATCAAGGACCCAAACAAAAGAACCGAGGTGCAGCAAGTTTGCTCCGACGGCATCAATATGTTCCGTGCACTGATGATCTATCTAAAACCCGTGCTGCCGTCACTTGCGTCACGCGCAGAACATTTCCTTAACGTTTCGCCTCTGGTCTGGGACGACCTGGCCACACCATTGGGAAGTCACAAGCTGAACAAGTTCAAACCTATACTTGCAAGACTGGAGTCAAAAGATGTGGCTAAACTGGTCGAAGCTTCAACCCAATCGACGCCGGAACAAAAGCCCAAAGTCAGTGAGCCTAAAACCGAACCAACAGAGCAGTACATTTCAATCGACGATTTCAGCAAGATCGATTTGCGAGTTGCGAAGGTCATCAATGCGGAACATGTTGAAGGTGCTGATAAGCTGCTACAGCTAACACTCGACATCGGCGATGAAAAACGCAATGTTTTTTCGGGCATAAAAAGTGCGTATCAGCCGGAATCGCTCATTGGCAAGCACGTTGTTCTGGTCGCCAACCTCGCTCCTCGTAAAATGAAGTTTGGTGTCTCCGAAGGCATGGTGTTGGCGGCAGGACCTGGCGGCAGCGATATTTTTCTTGTGGAAGCAGACAACGGCGCGCAGCCCGGAATGGCGGTTACCTAAGCCTAAAAACAAGCCATGCCCGATTTCATACAAGCACCTTTGATCATTCTTTTCAGCACCATCTTTATCAACAATTTTGTCATGGTCCAATTTCTAGGCCTGTGCCCATTCATGGGCGCTTCTCAGAAATTTGAAAGTGCAATCGGCATGGCGGCTGCCACGACCTTCGTCTTAACGATAGCGTCCGCGGCAAGCTATCTGGTCGAAACCTACCTGCTCGTTCCGCTGAATCTGGAATACCTCAGAATCATCACTTTTATTGTCATCATTGCATCACTGGTGCAGTTCGCTGAAATGGTGATCAAGTCGACCCAACCGTTACTACATCAGGTACTTGGCATTTTTATTCCGCTCATAACGACGAACTGCGCGGTACTCGGTGTCGCTCTGCTAAACGTCAGACAGGCACATTCTTTTTACGAGTCGGTTATCTTTGGTTTCGGTGCAGCTCTCGGTTTCTCAATCATACTGATCATGTTCGCAAGCATGCGCGAACGTCTTGAATCAGCCAACATTCCTCTGCCGTTCCAAGGTGCAGCCATACACATGATCACCGCTGGTCTTATATCGCTGGGCTTTATGGGCTTCACGGGAATGGACTAATGGATCTTGTATTGAACGAGTTTACCGAAGTTATTTTAGGTGTGTTCACGATTGCGCTACTTGGCGGGGCCACAGCATACCTGTTGAGTTTTTCAGCCAGACGTTTTCAGTCTGACACAGACTCTGTCGTCGGGGATATCAACCGGTTGTTACCCCAAACGCAGTGCGCGCAATGTGGCTTTCCCGGGTGCCTTCCTTACGCCGAGGCAATCGTCACTGGCGAAGCAATTAACCTCTGCCCTCCCGGTGGTCAGGACACCGTCAAGGCGCTAGCGAACCTACTGGGTCGTGAACCGCTGCCGTTAGAAAATGACACGCAACACGAAGCGGCAACTATTGCTCGCATACGGGAGTCCGAATGCATTGGTTGTACACTCTGTCTGCCCGCGTGTCCGGTAGATGCAATCATCGGCGCACCACAACGATTACACTCCGTCATTGAACAGCACTGCACTGGTTGCGACCTCTGCCTTGAACCCTGTCCTGTCGATTGTATTGACATGATCCAAGTAACAGAAGCGAGCGCTCAAGACATCGTAGGCACAGTAATGCTAGCGGAAGAATCACTCAAACAGGACGTGTCAACAACCGAGTGTATTGGGTGTGATCTCTGCGAATTAAGATGCCCGCGCGATCTTGCCCCTCAAGCTTTGTATTGGGAAAGAAAGTCTATCGACCGTCTGGAAGCGATAGGGCTGAATGACTGCATCGAATGTCAGCTTTGCGACAAGGTTTGTCCAAGCCAATTGCCCCTCACGCAAATATTTACCGATGCAAAGGCATTAAGTAGGCAAAGGAAAACTGAATTTGCTGAAGCCGAACGTCTTAAGAGACGACATCAAAAACACCAGGCCAGGGAATTAACGCGAACGCAAAACCTCAGGTCTCGTCCTAGCAAATCTGATCGCAGCGCCATTCTTCAATCTTTAACAAAACAGCATAAAGACGCGGCGGAAATGAGGTCAGGTAAATGAAAAACACGACCCAAAATCTGATGATTCAAGTTTTGCTGGCGCTACTGCCCGGCATTATAACGCTGACCTGGTTCCTTGGCCTCGGCGTCCTCATCAATCTTTTTGTCGCCATTATCGTTGCATTGATCGCTGAGTTTATTTTGCTATCCCTGCGTGATCCTTCGACTTCCGGTCAATATTCAGGTGCATCCATCAAGTCTCAGTTAACAGACGGTAGCGCAATTGTCACTGCGTCACTGATCGCTGTTTGCTTACCACCTTACCTTTCGATATGGCTGGTCGCTGCCGGTGTGCTTTTTGCGATCATTTTCGGTAAACACATTTATGGCGGACTTGGACATAATGTCTTTAATCCAGCGATGGTTGGTTTTGCCCTCTTAATACTTTCTTTTCCGCTGGCGATGTCGCAGTGGCCCGTCATCGATAGCACCGGCCCTGATATCGCCGTTTTGATACAAATCAAATTGGGATTACTGGCAGTGCCTGATGGCATTACCGCTGCAACACCGCTGGATATTGTCAAATTCCGGGGTAGTCAGACCATTGACGAAGTGTGGTTACCGAAATATGGTTTTAACAGCCTCGCCGGTGTTGGGTGGGGGTGGATTAGCGTTGCTTTCCTGTTGGGCGGTTTGTATCTGTTAAAAAATAGAGTCATTCAATATCATGCGCCGGCTTCACTGCTTTTGACACTCACGCTACTGTCCATATTCTTCTACGACAGCGGTAGCTCGGACAGCCTCGGTTCACCCTTATTACACCTGTTCTCATGCAGCACAATGTTCGCTGCATTCTTTATCGTGACTGACCCGGTTTCATCTCCTAGCGGGACCGCTGGACAGATCATCTTCGGCGCAGGCGTTGGCATCATCACATTTATTATACGAACCGCAGGCGCTTACCCCGAGGGCATTGCTTTTGCTATTTTGCTCATGAACGCAGCAGCACCACTGATAGACCGACTTAGACTGGCGCCACCAGCATTGTCCTCGCTATCTGGGAGAGGTAAAAGTGAGTAGTCATAAAAAGCCATTAATCACTTTCATTGTCCTTGCCGCCTTCTGTGGGCTATTAGTGTCCATGAGCAACCTTTTATCTCGCGACAGGATTCTGGAGAATCAAATCCGATTTGCGCAAAAGCAACTCATTGAAATTGCGAACGACCCGCAGACTGAATTGCTTGAAATCGAGACCGACGTCTATCAACTTAGATCCGGAGCGGAAATAACCGGCGTTGTCTTTAGACAATCAACCAGCAAAGGTTATAACGGAAATATCACATTCTGGCTTGGGGTTAACACCGAAGGAGAAATACTCGGCGTCCGCGTCATCTCGCACAAGGAAACACCGGGGCTAGGCGATAAAATCGAGACCGGTGTTTCAGACTGGATACACACGTTTGCGGGCAAGAGTCTTGCAAACCTGCAGGAAGCAGATTGGGCCGTCAAAAAAAACGGCGGTATATTTGATCAATTTAGCGGTGCAACAATCACACCAGCTGCGGTCATTGAAGGCGTAGAAACGGGGTTAGTTCATTTCGAAAGCCGATCCTCCATCTGGGCCGGTTCAACAGGACAATTAATCGACCCAACCACGGAAACGTTAAACACGGGTGAAAATAATGAGTACTGATTACCGCGGGCTTGCCGCCGACGGTCTCTGGCTAAAAAACCCCGCGCTTGTACAATTGTTAGGGCTTTGCCCACTGCTAGCCGTTTCGACGACGCTGGTGAATGGCACCATCCTTGGTATCGTCACTTTATTTGTGCTGACAGCTTCTAACCTGCTGATCAGTCTCGTCAAAGACTTTTTAGACGAGCGAATTAGATTGCCATTACAGATTATGGTTATCGCGACCTTTGTCACCTGCGCCGACCTTGCGCTGCAGCACTGGTTGTTTGAGATTCATCAACGGATTGGGCTGTTCGTCGCATTAATTGTCACAAATTGTACTGTTCTTGCTCGCGCGGAAAGTTTTGCCAGTCGCAATCCAATCAGGGCAAGCGTTGTCGACGGATTTATGATGGGCACAGGTTTTCTCCTTGTCATCATGCTGTTGAGTGGCATCAGGGAAATACTAGGACAAGGCACCTTGTTTCAAGGCCTGGCGCTCGTCTTTGATCCTCAGATATTTGGTATCACCGATGCAGACCTGGTGATACGCTTTAACTTCGATGGGTTACTGCTGGTGATATTACCACCCGGTGCTTTTCTCACCTTTGGATGCCTTTTGGCGGCTAAAAACTGGCTAATGCAACATGAATAAAGACAAGCGTTATCAAATTTTGGCAAAGCTTCGAGATGAAAATCCAACGCCAACAACAGAACTCGCGTACTCATCAACCTTCGAACTGCTAATTTCAGTTTTGCTGTCCGCACAGGCAACCGACGTGAGCGTCAACAAGGCAACGAAAGGGTTATATGAAGCAGCAAACACCCCCGCAGAAATGTTAGCGCTAGGGGAAGCGGGCGTGAAAAATTTCATCAAGACAATAGGTCTGTTTAATACCAAGGCAGCGAATGTCATCAAAACCTGTCGAATATTGGTAGAAGCGCATGATTCCGTTGTACCGGATAATCGCAAAGATCTCGAAGCCCTTCCGGGCGTCGGCAGAAAAACGGCAAATGTCATTTTGAACACAGCATTTGGTCAACCGACGATGGCGGTAGACACTCACATATTCAGATTATCAAACAGGATCAACTTTGCTCCGGGCAAGAACGTGGTTGATGTGGAAAAGAAATTGTTAAAGGTCATTCCGGATGAGTTTATGATTGATGCGCATCATTGGTTGATATTACACGGACGCTATATCTGCACGGCAAGGAGCCCGAAGTGTGGCGCCTGCGTGATCTATGAGTTATGCGAATATAAAAAGAAAAAGGCTGATCTCGACGAAACATAACGCTCGCGGAAACAGCCTTAGACTATCGGTAGACGCTTGATTTAGACCAACTTTCGCCCTTTCGTGCTGGCGACCTTGAGCCTAAGCGCGTTCAACCTGATAAATCCTGCAGCATCTTGCTGGTCGTAGGCGCCTGCATCATCTTCGAAGGTGACAATACGTCCATCGTACAAAGAATCACTCGCGGACTCTCGACCCACAACAACAACATTGCCTTTATAAAGTTTCAATCTGACGACACCGTTAACGTATCGTTGAGACTGGTCAATCAGCGCCTGTAACGCCAAGCGTTCCGGCGACCACCAGTAACCGTTGTAGATCAGTTGCGCATAGCGTGGCATCAGTTCATCTTTCAAATGTCCCAGCTCGCGGTCCATGGTAATTGATTCCATGGCTCGGTGTCCCTTGAGTAAAATCGTTCCCCCCGGGGTTTCATAGCAACCCCGCGCTTTCATCCCTACATAGCGATTTTCGACAATATCTGTCCGTCCGATTCCGTTCGCCCCACCTAGCTTGTTCAGGTGAGTCAGCACCTCCGCGGGTGTCATCGCCTTGCCATCAATCGCAACCACATCACCGTCTTGATAGGTTAAATCGATATAGGTCGCTTGATCCGGCGCTGCTTCAGGAGAAACAGACCACAACCACATTGCTTCCTCAGGCTCTGCATTTGGATCTTCAAGAATGCCCCCTTCGTAGGAGATGTGGAGCAAGTTGGCATCCATAGAATAAGGTGAACGTTCACCCTCATGCTTTCTATCGACTTCGATCTGGTGCTTCTCACAAAACTGCATCAGCGATTCTCTCGAAGTCAGATCCCACTCACGCCAAGGTGCAATCACTTTGATGTCAGGTTTCAAAGCGTAAGCGCCAAGTTCAAACCGAACCTGATCATTTCCTTTACCTGTTGCCCCGTGAGAGATTGCATCAGCGCCCGTTTCGGCTGCAATTTCCACAAGGCGCTTGGCGATCAGAGGGCGAGCGATAGAAGTACCAAGCAGATATTCTCCCTCGTAAATGGTGTTGCAACGGAACATCGGGAACACATAATCTTTGACAAACTCTTCTCGAACATCATCAACAAAGGCTTCGGTAGCCCCAGACTTCAGCGCCTTCTCACGCACAGGTGAGTAATCATCACCGTCGCCGAGGTCCGCAGTGAACGTCACGACTTCGCAGTCAAACTTCTGTTGCAACCATTTGAGTATTGCCGTGGTATCAAGTCCGCCAGAGTAGGACAAAACAATCTTGTTGATCTCAGCCATCGGAAGGCTCCCATTCGAAAAACGCGTATGGTACCACTAACCGGGCGAAGTCGAGACCCGGTTAATCAGGTTTTTCTGACATCGCTGTCTTGCCTTGGCTAGCGGCTGATCTGGATGAACCGCCACATGCTAGGCTTTTTCGATCACAGCATGATCTCTGAATCGGCCTTTTGGTCGCACTTGATCACGACCAACGCAGCGTCTCGCGACTCATTCCGGCTTAGTCCTACGCCGCGGTGTAAAAAGCTGATCGGGATAATCAGTCTGGCTCCGACTTCAGCTCGCGCCGGCGACATGCTAACTTAAACACTGAAAGCGCCAACAAAAGACATGCATGGAACCCATATCGCTCTGGTCGAAGGCACAGTGGGGACATCGACTGAACGCGTCGCACTTAACGCAAAAGCGCACACCAATAAGAGGAAAACACTGTGAAAAATGTGGCAGCAAAATCTTTCACCGCTGAGCAGCTAAGAAATCTGATCACAGGACCGGATGAGTTGGCGCTCATTGATCTAAGAGAGGGCGGCGTTTTTTCCCAGAGCCATTTGTTATTTGCCGCAAATTGCCCGCTCAGCCGGCTCGAAATACTCATCGAGAAGATCGTCCCGCGGAAATCAGTACTGCTTGTCGTCTGCACCAATGCTTTGGACACCAAACGCAGTGAAAAAGGATTGAGAAGACTCGCTGCCCTTGGTTACACGAATCTGGGACAGTTAGAAGGAGGCATTGAAGCCTGGCAGAACGCCGGCTACGAGTTATTTTCTGGCGTACACGTACCCAGCAAGGCATTTGGGGAATTTGTCGAAGCAAATGCCGGCACCCCCCACATCTCCGCGGCAGACCTAGCAACAAAAACAGCGAATGGGGAAGACATTGTTGTGCTTGATAGCCGCCCCTTCAATGAATACCACAATATGAACATACCCAATGGTATTGATGTGCCAGGCGCCGAGTTGGCGTACAGAATACACGACCTTGCACCAAACCCAGAGACCACCGTTGTGGTCAATTGTGCCGGCCGAACCCGAAGTATTATCGGTGCGCAGTCGTTGATAAATGCCGGCGTCCCTAATCCGGTGGTTGCGCTTGAAAATGGCACTATGGGTTGGCATTTAGCAGGTTTCGAGCTGGAGAGAGGCCAGCGCAGAAACTTCAATGAGGTGTCGCCAGATGCCCTCGTGGTTGCCGAAAAGCGCGCAGCCATGGTCCGAGACAGGTTTGAGGTCCCGGTCACAGACCATGCTCAGGTAAGTACGTGGCGCAAGGACCCAACAAGAACGACCTATCTCCTCGACGTGCGTGATCCAGCCGAATTCCAACAGGCTCACCTGCCCGGTTCAAAATCCTCACCAGGAGGCCAACTGGTTCAGGCAACCGATCTCTACGTCGGCGTTCGGCGAGCAAGATTGGTGTTAATTGATGATACGGGTGTCAGGGCCAGCATGAGTGCTTCATGGTTGATTCAAATGGGTTGGCACGATGTTCACGTGCTTTACGGTATTTCTGCGCTGTTCACCGAGTCTGGCTCTCAGCAACAACAAATCAGCAACTTAAATCAGCAACCCATTGAATACATCAGTGCCGAAAAATTAAGAGATGCATTAGATGGCCCCGAAAAGGTTCATGTCGCCGATCTGGCAACCAGCTTGCAATATCGCGATCAGGGCCATATTCCCGGCGCCTGGTTCACTGTGCGATCTCACATGCCAGAAAACCTGAGTTTTGCAAACGAAAGCGAGCTAATCGTTCTGACTTCTCCCGATGGCCAGCTTGCCGCACTCGCTTTTGAGGACGCCACGGAGGGCGGCTTGAAGGTCAAGGTGCTAGAGGGTGGCACCGCAGCATGGACGGCCCTTGGCGAGTCCCTTGAACACGGTTTCACCCAGATGGCTGATGAGACAACAGACGTTTGGTACAAACCCTATGATTTTAACGACAAAGACAAGAGCCTCGAGAGCGCGATGGAGCAATACCTGACCTGGGAGGTAGATCTTGTTCCACAAATCGCAAGGGACGGAACAACGGAATTTAAGTCTTTTCCTCAATCGAAATTATAGCCCGGCACATCCCGCAAACTTGCCAGAATGGTATGTCCCAATGCGCGCACATTGGCGGAAGGTGCCACCAAATCTGGCACTTGTATCACCCGAAGACCAGCGCCGAGTGCCGCCCTAACCCCATTTTCTGAATCCTCGAATGCCAAACAACTGGTCGGGTTACAACCCAGCTTCTGCGTTGCGGCGAGGTAAATTTCGGGATCTGGTTTACTGTTTGTGACCTGATCACCACCAACAACGAATTCGAAATAGTGAAGCAAATCCGCCTTTTCCAGTCGGTCCAGAGCATGGGCAGACCTCGTCGACGTTGCAACCGCCCGAGGTATATCCAGCTGCTGAATGAGATCTAGTAGTTCCCTGGCGCCGTCCATCAGGGGCATCGCGTCGTCGCCAACAATCTCCTCATGTTTTAACGTCCACATATTTTGAAATTCATTGAAATCGACACCCGAACCAAACGCTTCGGTCATTCTGGCACGGGTATAGTCCCTGTTGGTGCCGATACATTGTTTGAGCAACTCTGTTCTGTCGCCTAGCTCAAAGTGTTCGCAAACAAGCAAAAAAGCATCCAGCACAATTCGCTCACTATCAAGAAGTAGTCCGTCCATATCAAAAACGATGGCTTCAAATCTTTTCATTCAGTGATATTTCTCCAATCTGACGGTTATTCCCTGCAGCTCTCTTCACTTCGCTTTTCTTACATGCCCGGCTGATGGAGCAACACGTGTTAATTTGAACATGATATGATCGCATCCAACAGCAAACACGAAAAAACTTTGTTTTCTCAAACCGTTTCCAAAACAATATTCGTTGTTCATCCACTCAAAGCAGAAGGCTATTAATAACCACCCATGGCTGAATCATCATCTCCGGCACGGCAACTCACAATTACTCGCCCAGACGACTGGCACATCCACCTTCGTGATGAAGATTATCTCCCGGCCTGCGTAGCAGACGCCAGTCGATATTTTGGCCGGCTGATTGTCATGCCAAATCTGGTTCCGCCTGTGACCGATGCTGAAGCAGCAAAGGCGTATCGACAACGGATACTTGCGTGCGCACGTCCCGGTCCTTTCAACGAAGAGGGACAAGACAGTTTCGAGCCGCTGATGACCCTCTACATTACACCGGAAACCAATGCTACGACGGTAAGCGAAGCATGCAGATCAGGCATCGTACATGCTTTTAAGTTGTACCCTGCGGGAGCAACTACCAATTCGGCTGCAGGCGTCGATCAAATTGAGTCTCTCTACCCATTATTCGAAGCCATGCAGGATCAGGGAATGCCCTTGTCTATTCATGGCGAGGTGACGGACCCCACCACAGATATATTCGATCGAGAGGCGCTTTTTATTGAGCAGCAACTCTCTCCTATCTGCGAGAAGTTCCCGGAGCTGAAAGTCATACTGGAACACATCACAACGTCGGATGCTGTCGACTTTGTTAACAGTGCCAGCTCGAATGTCGCGGCGACCATCACTGTTCATCATCTCATGTACAACCGAAATGATCTCCTGAGCGGTGGCATAAGACCGATCTATTATTGCCTGCCTGTGTTAAAGCGCAACACTCACCAACAGGCGCTAATTAGCGCAGCGACATCAGGCAGCAATAAGTTTTTCTTGGGCACAGATTCAGCGCCGCATCCAAAAACGGCTAAAGAAAATGCCTGTGGATGTGCTGCCGGTTGCTATAGCGCACATGCTGCCATCGAACTTTATGCAGAGGCATTTGCTCAGGAAAATGCACTGGACAAACTCGAGGGTTTTGCCAGTTTCCACGGTGCAGACTTTTATGGACTGGCCAGAAACAAGGACACGATCACCCTAATCGAAGAACCTTGGGAAGTTCCGCAAACCCAACCTTTTGGTAATGATCAACTGATACCACTACGCGCAGGCACCACGGTGAACTGGCGTGTTGCCGCTAGCAATAGCTTGATTGGAGAAAAATTTTGAGCAATGCAAAAGAACCCATCGCCGACCGTTTTCGGGGATATCTTCCTGTTGTAGTGGATCTTGAAACCGGCGGATTTAACGCCGCAACAGATGCCCTGCTCGAGTTTGCCGCGGTGATTCTGGATATGGACGACAAGGGCCGCCTCGTGCCATTCGAAAAACACTTCTTTAACGTTGACCCCTTTCCCGGCGCAAACATCGAGGCAGCGTCACTGGAATTTACGGGTATTGATCCTGACAACCCACTAAGAAACGCGGTGCCGGAAGAAGAAGCCCTCAGCGAAATTTTTCGGGCGGTACGCCAGCGAATCCGAGACACCGGCTGTCAAAGGGCCATTATGGTCGCCCATAATGCGTCGTTTGATCATGGGTTTCTTAAAGCGGCTGCCGAACGCTGCAACATCAAACGCGACCCATTTCACCCATTCTCAACCTTTGACACGGCGACGCTCTGTGGTCTCGCCTTCGGACAAACGGTATTAGCACGGGCATGCGGGGTTGCTGGCATTTCATTTGATGCCAATCAGGCGCATTCAGCCATTTACGATTGCGACAAAACGGCACAAATATTTTGTCAGATTGTTAATCGCTGGGAAGATTTAGGCGGACTAAACTATTTAGCATAAAAAAACCGCGATGCATGGACTGAATGTCCAGTAGCAACGCGGTCTTCCTATTTCTTTACAGGGAATTGCAGACTAGCTGTCTAGCGAATCCAATGCTTTCTGGAAGCGATTGGCATGCGATCGCTCCGCTTTAGCAAGGGTTTCCATCCAGTCAGCAATCTCATCAAAACCCTCATCCCGGGCTGTTTTCGCCATACCGGGGTACATATCCGTGTACTCGTGAGTTTCGCCAGCAACCGCAGCTTTCAGGTTGTCTGCAGTGCCGCCAATTGGCAGCCCTGTTGCAGGATCACCGCAGGCTTCAAGATATTCCAGGTGACCATGGGCATGGCCTGTCTCGCCTTCCGCTGTTGAGCGGAAAACTGCAGATACATCGTTGTAGCCCTCAACATCTGCTTTTGCTGCAAAATACAAATACCGTCGATTAGCTTGTGATTCACCGGCAAATGCGTCTTTCAGGTTTTGTTCCGTGTTACTACCTTTCAAATCCATGGGATCTTCCTCTCTACTTGCTTGTTGTTTCTGTCGTTATATTTGGCCATTGTCGCGGTCAATGCCACCAAGATGTCCAAAATCAGTATACAAGGGAGGTTAGCCGGAATACAGATACATTGCTGCCTTTCACGACGCATTTTCACAATTAGATTCTGCGAGTCCAGATCATCAAGCCGGTGATTGCCATTAAAATGAATGCTAGCGCCAGCAGATCACTCGCATATTTACCGACAGTGCCAAAAACGCGACCACTGTGAAAATCCAGTATTAGCTTATGCCAGCTAACACTTTCTTCCATCAAAACTTCCGCTGGTATCTGGATAGTGCCGGATTTAGGTGGTGATACATCGACAACTTTGAATGCGGGCACTTCAATGTCAACGAGATATGTCTTGTCACCATCAGATACCAAAACATCATCCTTGAAACTGACAATCGATTGCAATTGACCCGGCAAACCTGCGGCTTCAGTCAACCAGTCGACAACATTCAGGTCCATGTCCAGCCACAAAATCGAACCATCACAGAGGATCTGATAACCATACTCGAAGCGTGCAACTCCGCCGAGATCACTCCCGCAATACCTGACCCGAGTACTATCAACGTACAATTCTTCGGAAAGCACGAAAAAATAGTGCTCATTCGCGACGTAACCATTGACTTGGTCTGAGGGGCTAAAATAAATACCCGCTAGAAAGCCCGGAACATAGCCGTCCAAATCGATATCTTCAGCATGATTTAATATGATCCCGGTGGAAGAAACTATGAGCAACATAGCGGCAACGATGACGCCCGTTATTCTGTGTGTTTTCCGCACCAGTTGGCTATTTTTGGGGTGACGCTCACGACGAAAAAGCATAGATAGATCTGTCCATAGACTCCGACTAAAGGACCCTATTCTGGCAATGTTTATGTCTCACCGGTATTTATATCATGGACTTGCAGGAACGTGGACTACTAAACCTATCTCATTATCTACTATTTGGACATACGTTCGTTAATGACTGACCTGGCCGATCGCAAATTCGCTCGCCGTGGATTCGCTCAGGTACAATGCAAAACGGCTAATATTCGTGACGGCACGCACCGATAGTGTAGCGCCAGCGATACCATCAACTGGATTTGCGAGATCGGCATTCGGCTTCAAACCAGCACCAACGAATTGTTCAGTGAAAAATGGATGCCTTATCTCCCCACCCCTGGATTCTCTATAAGCAAGAATTGATACCCGCTCGATTTTATCGCCTTCGATGGTGACGCCAATGGTAATCGGCTTTTCTTTACCTATTTCGTTCATTATCCAAGCACTTTTAGTGCCATCCATCCAGTACCTCAGACGAAGTGCCGGGTAACGATGTCCCAGCATTTCTTTTGCTACTTCCTGGCGGTCACCCTTCAACCATATCGACTTCATCGTGGGTGAATTAGTGAAGCTTTGGCTAATAAAATCCTGTTCTGATATGTACTCTGCGCCCACACAAAGCTGGCTACTCAAGAGTATAAAACAGAAAAATAGATGCTTCATAAACGGTCGACCCTAGAAACTGTAACCCATACCAATGTTAAATCCATCATTATCAGTACCGTTCTCATTATCCTGTTGCTGATAATCCATTTTCACGACCACCCTGGGGTGGATCCAATAATTCAGGCCAATATCAAATTGCTTCTTTTCAGAGGCTGACGCTGAATTACTGGCAAGCAAATCGTAGCTTCCGTAACGCGCGAAGAAACCAAGCTTGGGATTAAGCTTGACTGAAGGTTCTAAATACCAACCCACTTGCTCGTCAGCACCCTCGTTCAACTGATTGATCCCTGAGTCAATGTCCCATTTCGCATACAAAGCCCTGAAGGCAAACATATTCCGCTGGAACTGGACATCAAACTCGTAGAGATTGGCACCAATACCAGACACTCCGACATCGTCATCATCATCTTGGGTAAGATCAGATTGCCGTTGAAAAGCTGCGCTTACTCGTAAACCGGGGTACCCGCTAAAACTTACGCGGGCTGTTGCTGCAAAGTTTTCGGCATTCGCTTTACCCACTTTTTGCCTCGCGGATCGGATACTGCTACGTTTGCTCGCGCTTGTGTTGTCGGCGTCTAAATTCAGTCCGGAGTGAAATGCAAGGTCATATCCCCAACCAGGGGCTAATTCACCGTTAAAGCCAAACCCGCCTTCCCACCAGGTCGCAGGGATGATGTTCTTCTCTACGGTATTACGCTCGACACCGTAGAACGTATCAGGTTCGTGTGTCTCGTTCAGAATACCCAAGGGAATTAGGAACAAGCCAAACTTAAAATTGTGACTCTGACTGTAATCCCACTGAACAAAAGCCTGTTCAAGCTCTACCTCGCCAACCTTTCCTTCACCGGCGATGCTGTGTTCCACCTCTAATTCGGAATAAAAATTCAGATTGTCAGCAAATTGATGATTCAGAAAGAGGACGTATCGATGAAAATCAATCGCCGAGCCCTTGTCCAAATTGTTGTAATGTAGCTCACCGTAACCGCCCAGCGTCGTATTGCGGTTAGCCGTGTTATCTTCCTGCATGGCCAACTCGACGGACTCGATAGTCGCCTCGAGCTCCTGTCTTGTGGCAGCGATAACGGATTGATTCTCAATCGAGATTGCATGTGCATCGGTGGCCGTATTCAGTCGCTGCTGAGCCTCGGCTAAACGATTCTGGCTTTCTGTCAGTTGATTTTCGAGCTGCTCTATCTTTTGCGACTGCATCTGCACCATGCGCCAAATTTCCTCGATATCAGGCGTTGCCGCCAAAACCGAGGATGTCGAGCACAACAGCACACTTAACAACCAACATTTCAATGCCCGATGAACACTATTTCCTACAAAAAACACGATATTGCCCTGCACTAATCAAATTTGTCTGGGTCAGTTTGGACCGAACCCCTATTTGCACGAATAATACCTTAAATGCTCATCTTAATGCCAATCATTCTCATTTATATTCACGTAAACGGGCACTCGCCATCAACTGCCCAGATGGGAGGCACATGTTAGTTAAATTGAGACGCACTATTCAGGGCACAGACCTCTCTCAAGTCAAGCATTGAGCGAATGCTGCGAAGACGAAAAAGCAGGAATCGACGTAAGCCGGTTCCCGCTTTTAACATTAGAAAATTTCGGGGTAAAACGCGGTATTTGAAGAATTTACTGCGCGTCGTCTTCCTCAGGGGAAGCCGCTTTGATAATTGGCAACAACTCTCCAGACTCGTGCATTTCCACGATAATGTCACAGCCACCAATCAGTTCACCTTCCACAAACAATTGGGGAAAGGTTGGCCAGTCAGAAAACTGGGGCAAATTAGCGCGAATCTCAGGGTTTGACAGTATGTCTATGTAAGCGAAGCGCTCACCACAAGCCATCATCACCTGCACAACCTGAGCAGAAAAACCGCACTGGGGTGCGTCGGGTGATCCTTTCATATAGAGCAATATAGGGTTGCTGGTGACCTGATCTTTGATTGTTTCAATAATATCCATGGGTATTGTCTCGGGGCGATCGCCCACAATTAGTCTTAGGGTGCCATTTCTGGTTCGGCACTATTGTACCGGCATTCACGCAGGATTTAGAGATTTTTTTGCCCCTACTGCACCACCACCCGGTGTCTCTATCCTGAGCCGTTGTCCGCGTTTTACGCTAATCTGGGCTTTGCCGCCGAGTACTTTCCCATCCAGTGTATTAATGCCCAAGGCACCCTGACCACCGTTGAACAGCCCCCAGGGTTGATGCGTTCTTCTTTCTGTCAGCAATGTCACATCGGCATCTGCCAGAAACTCCAGCTCTCGCACCAACCCATCCCCTCCCCTGTGCAAACCGTCACCACCTGAATTTTCTCGAATCGCGTAGGTCTTCACCCGAAGTGGATAATGACTTTCTACACTTTCGATTGGCGTATTTAACGTATTGGTCATGTGCGCCTGAACCGCAGACAGGCCGGGCCTGCCAGCCGAGGCACCTAATCCACCGCCAATCGTCTCGTAGTAGTCCCATGGCACGGTCGACTGATGATTGCCCATCGCTAAATTGTTCATGGTCCCCTGACAGGCTGCAGGGATCTGATCAGGCAGCGCTTTTGCCAAGGCACCGAGCACGACATCAACAATGCGCATTGACGTTTCAACATTACCTGCCGCAGTGGCAGCAGGTCTGTTCGCATTCACCAAAGATCCCTTCCGCGCTAAAATTCGGATAGGGTCAAAAGTCCCGGCACAACTTGGCACCTCAGCCGGTAACAAACATCGGAAGACATAGAAGACTGCCGCTGCAGCGACTGATATGGGGCAGTTTATGTTTCCTTTTACCTGAGGCGACGTACCGGTGAAATCAACATCCACCCGATCATCACTGACGTGCAGCTTCACATTTATGGGTACATCTACATTACCGAAGCCGTCGTCATCCATGACATCTGAAAATTCATAGCTGCCATTAGGAATCTTATTCACCATGGCCTGTGACATACGTTTACCGTATCTATTTATCTCTTCGATCGCGGTCGTAAAATCAAGCGGATTTGCCTTAGTTTCCGCAGTCTTCCCGCGATTGGTGAACCTTTGAACGAGACTTTCAAGGCGCACTAGCCCAACTCGAACGGCACTCAACTGAGCAGAAAAATCTCCACTTGATGCGCCTTCCATCAAAGCCGCCAAACCTGGCTCGAGATCATCCACGGCTTTACCTTCCCGATAGATGAAAGTCGGCGGAATAACGACCCCTTCCTCTTCTATTGAACTGGAAACTGGCATCGATCCCGGTGTATCCGAACCTATATTGGCGTGGTGGGCCCTGTTTGCGACGAAGCTCAACAGCACACCGTCACAGAATAGAGGCGCAACCATGGTGACATCGGGCAAATGTGTACCTCCGAGAAACGGGTCATTTATGACAAGCACATCACCTTCACGCCAGTCAGGGCCAGACACAATATCCGCCATCGCATATGCCATGCTGCCTAAATGCACCGGGATGTGCGCAGCCTGCGCATATAGTCCGCCATTTGCATCGAAGAGTGCGCAGGAAAAATCCAGCCGGTCTTTGATATTGGGCGAAAACGCCGCTCTTTTCAGCACCGCACCCATCTCGCCGCAAACAGACTCAACCCGGCTCACCAGGATCGAAAGTTCAATCGGTGACATAAATTATGTCCAAAATTACAATATTACCGCTATTTTGAAGTATTCCAGTGTTTCCTGAAAGCGTTCACTAGTTTATTATCGGCTGCTTTTTCCAGCGGGAAATAGAAATGACCGAATCTCTGATGAAAACCTACGGTAGAATGGATGTTGCCTTCACCAAAGGCGAAGGTGCATGGTTAATTGACGAGGCAGGCAATCGCTACCTTGATGGACTCGCGGGCCTTGGCGTAACAGCGCTTGGACATGCAGATCCAGTCGTCACCGAAGCGATCAGCCAGCAGGCTTCTCAACTGATGCACACGTCAAACATTTATCGGATACCTGCACAGGAAGAACTTGCTGATCTACTCATATCAATTACCGGCATGGACAATATGTTCTTCGGTAACAGTGGAGCTGAAGCTAACGAGTGCGCAATAAAAATAAGTCGTCTCCATGGCAAACAAAACGGCATCAACCAGCCGACTATTATCGTCGCTGACGCATCATTTCACGGCCGAACCATGGCAACCCTAACAGCTTCTGGCAGTCGCAAGGTGCAAGCTGGTTTTGAACCATTGTTAAACGGTTTTGTTCGGGCACCTTTTAATGACGTTGAAGCCATCGAAAACATCGCTCGGAATAACAGCAGTATCGTCGCCGTCATGGTAGAGCCCATTCAAGGCGAAGGCGGGATTCAGATCCCTGATGCTGGTTATCTGCAAACGCTTCGCAGGATTTGTGACGAAAATAACTGGTTTTTGATCCTCGACGAAGTACAAACAGGCAACGGCCGAACAGGAACCTACTTCAATTACCAGCAGGCCGGCATCGTACCTGACCTGCTCACCACGGCTAAGGGATTAGCTAACGGTATCCCCATCGGCGTTTGTCTGGCTAAGGGTAAAGCTGCTGAGGTTTTTGTGCCCGGCAATCACGGATCAACTTTTGGCGGCAATCCATTTGCCTGCTCCGTTGCTGTGACTGTTGTAAATGAAATCCTATCGCGAAACCTGCCTGACCGGGCCGCAGCCTTGGGTGAACGAATTAAAGACAGGTTTCGAAATAAGCTGGCAGGATTAAACTGCGTCAAAGACATTCGCGGCACCGGACTCATGCTCGGCGTCGAGTTAGACGCACCCTGCCCTGAGCTCTCGAGGAAAGCAAAAGACAAAGGTCTTCTGATCAATGTAACCAGTGATAGTGTGATCAGAATGCTACCACCGCTTATTTTATCCGATGAAGAGGCAGACCAGATGGTGGACATTGTTTGTGAGCTGATTGAGCAAATCTGAGACTGCTTGATCGCGACGTAAAGAGGGGCTGCATGGTGCAGCCTCTTTTACATCGTCAGGAGATCAGTTAACGGCACTTTCTTTTCTATACCGTAACCCTGCGCAAAATCGATGCCGATATCTCTCAGCATTTCCAGCACCTGATCATCTTCGACGTACTCAGCAATCGTTTTCTTACCCATAAAGTGCCCGATCTCATTAATTGATTTCACAACCGCGTAGTCACTTGGATTGGTCATGATGTCTTTCACGAAAACACCATCGATCTTGAGGTAATCAACTGGCAAGTTGCGCAAATACGAGTAAGACGACAAACCCGTACCAAAGTCATCAAGTGAAAACTGCACACCAATGACCTTCAGCTTTTCCATAAACTCAATGGCTCTATCGAGACTGCCAATTGCTGAGGTTTCGGTAATCTCAAAACAGATCATCGAAGCAGGTAACCGAGTCTCGTTAAACTGTTCCAGTACAAACTCCATGAAATCATCTTCTGTCAATGAGTTGCCTGAAATGTTAATCGAGAATGCGCCTAATCCATCAAACTTTAGAATGTTCGCGGCAATAAACTGGAACGCATGCTTGATGACCCACCGATCAATAGCGCCCATTCGATTATAGGTTTCTGCCGCGACGATAAAGTCCTGTGGTGGCATGGGTTCGTTGTTTTCATCGAGTACGGCCAACAACACCTCGTAGTGCGCATGATCTCCACTATCTTCGTCAATTGGCGCTATCTTCTGACAGTTAAGCATAAATCTGTCATTTTCAAGGGCGTGGTCAATCTGGGAGACGAAATCCATGACGTCCATGCGGTGTTCCATCTCCGAATCGCCAGCTTCATAAACATGTAGCCGGTCTCTTCCAGCATCCTTAGCTGCGTAACATGCGGAATCAGCGCTCTGCAGAATAGAGGACACACTTTCAGTATCAATATTGAGATAAACGACACCACAACTCGCGGTTAACTTGAACGAATCATTTTCCCACTTGAATTGAAATCTTTTAATCGCATCACATAGCTCTCTAATTACGATGAGCCCAGATTCTTTTTTACAATCTTCAATCAACACACCAAATTCATCGCCACCGAGTCGCGACAGGACAAATTGACTGCCCTCAAGGCGAACGCTAAGCAAGCTGCCGAGTTCCTTGATCAACCTATCACCTGCTGTATACCCAGCCGCATTATTTATGACCTTGAACTGGTCCAAATCAAGACAGGCAACTATATGGCCGATATTACTTTTCTTCGCTGATATAAGCGCCTGTGAGAGCACTCGCTCAAACTCTTTCCGGTTGATGAGTCCGGTTAACTCATCATGGGCCGCCTGATAGGTCAATTGATTGTGCATGTTTTGCAACATTCGGTGCGAGGCCCGGTCAGTCAAAGGGATTTCTGACTCATCTAGGATCTTTACACGATGTTCGAACAACATGGAGGCTAATTCTTCCACCATGAGTTCGCTTGTCTTCACACCTCGTCGGTTAACAAATACGTAAGCGCCGTGCCCCTCATTTGCCCAAGCAACAATGGAAATCTGGTTATGCTCAGGTAACTCGCTGAATTCGACCCACTCTCCTACATGCAACCGAGTCGCACGTCCTAGCTGCACCTGCCAATCATTGTCTCCAGATTTTTCCGACAAGATCTGCTCGCGTTTCACTGCCTGCTCGAAAACATTACCGAAACCAACCGCTTCTGCGATGGTCTCCTTCGGCATTTCAACCATTTTGACGTTTTCGCGATGTCCACCGGCAACGATGAGTTGACGCAATGTGTTGAGCAACGGTATCCGCCTTACCGGTTCGAAAGAAATAGAATCCAAGCCCTGCTCAATTTCTTCCAAGAGATTTTCTGGCGCGATATATTGTTCCGAATCCGTTGGGTTTGCCGTTCCTTCGAGGTGATAAAAAACTTGGTCTAGTGCCTGAATATGACGTTTCCAGTCTGAACTGCCGGGCCCTTGACGAAGGTGCGTGTTAACCATCAGATTCCGCCAACCGGGCATTAGCAGCTTCATCATCACATCAGGCACTTCCCGTCCCGAAAAACGACCGTCCAGTTCCTCAATCACAGCACGTTGCGCATTGACTAATGTCTGTTTACCTTCGCTCGCTTTTACCGTGCGCTGAACATTACCGTTGAAAGCACGAGACTGACGATCAAGAAGAGGTTGTAGTTTACTCGATGCGACATTGAATATTTCAGGATTCTCATCGTACTTGATATTAATATCTTCCAGTATATGTTCAACATCACGCTGAATACTGCCTGATTCTGCTCCACCCAGCTTCGCCAACTGATTAATCACCGCCAACGCGGGATGCGGATTCTTTTCATCCAGAATATTGCCTGTGTCGGTTGCGACTTTGTCTAGGGTCAATTCAATCTGCCGAATCCAGCTTTTGGCACTGCTCGACAACATGGAATCGTCTTCAATCGTATCTACCAGGTTTTCAACAATCGCCATGCTTTCGAGGGCTTTGGGTGAAATACGCCTTTCGTCCCCGACACGCGATACGGCTTCGACTAACTGTTGACGAACATTGACTCTTTGACCGGGTGCTTGCCGTACCTGAAGCGAGCGCAACAAACTCTGAACCTCATCAACCTCGATAAAATCTTGATCATCATCTGGCTCGTCACCGATGAGAGAACGAACCGCACTAAAAATATCGCCTATTGAAGTTGCATCACCGGCTGCGCGTCTGCCAGATGCAGGGCGACCCGCTCTTCGATCACTTCGCTCTTCGAGCAAAATTTTGTGATCATCTGCAACATATTGTTCTGACGCTTTAATGTTTTCCTCAACCCCCTCTTGTTTCGCTGCCTTTCTATGCGCTTTCGTAGAAGCCTTTGGATCATCATTGACTATGCGACGCGAGGAAACTGTCGCAGAAAGATTAATGAAATCTTCATCTAAATCAGGAAACACTTGACTGTCCTCGAGCAACTTAGTGACAGCAATATAAAAATTTCGAAAGCTCGGCAAGGCTTTGGCTTCGAAGCCCGCATAGACCTTTTGCCTGATTTCTTTGGTCAGCTCCACCATTCGGATCGCATGATCAAAAGCGTGGCAAAATACAGCCGTTCCCAACGGATTTGCTTCGTTGTGACCCCAGGAATCAACCAGCATACCCAATCGCGCCTGAATCCCTTGCAGATACTTGTCATAAGCGCGTTCACTGCGCGAAACTAGATTCGCGACCGCTAGCCAATCTTCAAATTCATCGGTATTTACGAGTGAAAGGCGAACTTTTTCAGACTGCTGTTTCTTTCGTTCCGCTTCCGCTTTGCGGCGCGCCTCAAGTAGCGCTCGAAGATCCCGAGGATGATCGATTTGATCAACAACCTCCTGAATAAACGACTGCTTCACCTGTTCTTTTGCCTTCTCTAGATTAGACATGGCGGCAAAGTATTCACTTTGCTCCGCATTACTTTTTGCGTCACGAGCAAGCTTGAGCAACTCATCGTCCATGTAAGAAAAGAATGCGGCGTTGATTTCCAACAGCAATTTCGTCACTTCCTCTCTGATCGCTGCAATAATTTTTCTCGTGTCAGCCTGAGAGATCTTTCCGCTGCTCAAGTCTTCGTCGGCTAGGTTAAGACGACGAACCTCTGAATTGGCCTCGGATATACGCGAGGCAGGACTTAAGGTGTTGTCTTGGGCAACCCGGCGCTCAGCCACTGCAGACTTGGGTTCCAAAGCACTCGACGTCCGGCTGTTGGCATGGTTCATTAACGCTGTAATCGCATGGTCAGCCATCTCTTCTTTAAACTTGATACCAAGCCCCGTGCGCATAACACGAACAATTTGCCCTTCGAGTCGAAAATGCAGATCTTTATTTTTAGTGGGAATATAGTAGTGGATACCGACAGTTTCACCGGGATGAATCCCGGGCATGGTGGAACGCACCGGCCCGGTTTCCTGTTCCAGCAAAAGCATGCCACCGCGACAAAAGTCCCTAATAGTGCATAACCATGAAGGCTCATTCTGAGGGTGAACCAACGCATTCAACTCAATCGCAAATCTGGTGTTTTGTCGTTTGTCCATCGTCACTCTACTACTGATGGTGGTTGGGAACCTTGGGCTTGGGCTTGG
>ERZ1048872.337-NODE-337-length-53951-cov-10.300579_pt1 | contig 53951 bp, 54 predicted proteins | sample MGYA00383100_ERZ1048872 | MGnify/ENA primary metagenome ERZ1048872 (study PRJEB29581, sample SAMEA5548370) | metagenome | biome: marine; feature: coastal; material: water | depth 50 m | study: Short-term variability in the microbial, nano- and picoplankton...
GTCGCTTAACAAAATTAGGGTAAATAGTGCCAACTATCTTGAAAAACACCGATAGTTAATTTCATACTTTTGGCGCTTCCCACATGACTCCATCTCTCAACATTGAATTTAGTATAAAAATCACTCAAGCAAGACAAAAAACAGTTGCTTTTGCTCATTCGTCGCAAATTCTAGCAAACAACTATCAGTCCCTTATTATGGGCGTTATGTACCGCCTTATTTTGAGGTTAAGTCGTACAAGCAGCCTCATAACCTTTATCGGTGGAAAAATAGTTGAGCAGCAACAGCTTCAATCCATAAAGCAGTTTCCCCATTTATTATTGAACAAATTTCCTCCAATGTAGTTACACATATCAATTTGTGTGAATTTTAATCGACTACACTATTAGCCATTAATCAGCTTTTTATTAATTTGTAACGACAAATATAAAACTTCCATGCTGGCCCTCTGAATATCATTATTTTATTTATTGTCTATTTGGCTGACTCTATTTTTTTTTTAATAAGTGCAGATGCTTTACTGGGTTGGCACTTGTGTCAGGTTTTGATTCTGCTATATTAAATCTATTGGAAATTAAACGCTATCCAACTAAGTAGGCATAACTGTGGAACAAATTATGACAAATAGCATAGTTAGTTTTTTATTAAACAACGCCCTTGTTACCATAGAAAACACAGACCCAAATTTTACGGTCTTACAATATTTACGCGAAATACAGTTTAAGTCAGGCACTAAGGAAGGTTGTGCTTCAGGTGATTGCGGCGCTTGTACTGTAGTGCTTGCCGAGCTAGATAGCGACAATGTTGGTCAACTTCATTATAAATCAATCAACTCGTGCATTACCTTTGTTGGCAGCCTGCATGGTAAGCAATTGATTACTGTTGAATATTTGAAAGAAAAAACTAAATTACATCATGCCCAACAAACACTTGTTGATAACCATGGCACACAATGTGGCTTTTGTACGCCAGGCTTTGTTATGTCGTCCTTTGCTTTACACAAACATAACAAAGCGCCTACGCGTGCAAAGGTGCTTGAAGCATTAGCTGGTAACTTATGTCGTTGTACTGGCTATCGTTCAATTATTGAAGCGGCTATCACTTCCAGTATTGGCGCTGATGAAGATTCTTTTGTCAAGCATTATCAAGCAACAGTAGCAACCCTTAATGAGCTACAAAAACTGCCATCGCCGACTTTAACGGGTAATGGTCATCAGTTTATCGCTCCTAAAAATATAGACGAATTAGCTTATGAGTTAACTCATGAGCCTAAATCAACCTTAGTCGCTGGTGGTACTGATTTAGCCTTATCAGTCACTCAAAACTTAGCAACAATAGAAAAACTTGTTTATGTCAGTAACGTTGAAGAATTAACAACAATTGAAGAAACCGAGTCTGAAATAGTGATTGGATCAGCGCTACCTTACAGTAAATTTATTGATACATTGCATCACTATTACCCTGATTTAGGTGAAATGATTGCGCGTATAGGCTCAAAGCAAGTACGTAACAATGGTACTTTAGGCGGTAATATTGGTAATGCCTCACCGATTGGTGATATGCCGCCTGCACTTATTGTCTTAGGCGCAACAATGACTTTGCATAAAAATGGTATTGAACGAACTATTTTAGTAGAAGACTACTTTGTTGATTACAAGAAAACTGTCTTGAAGTCCTCAGAGTTCATTAAGTCGGTGCAAATTCCTAAGCCAGTGTCTGGTCAAACATTAAAACTTTATAAAATTTCGAAACGAATTGACGATGATATCTCTGCCGTATTAGCTGCGTTCTTCATTGAGGAAAATGCCGAGCAACAAGTTCAGAAAATCACCAATATCCGAATGGCTTTTGGTGGCATGGCCGCAATTCCTAAACGTGCACTTGCAACTGAAGCTGTGTTGCAAGGTAACAGGTTAACGAAAGAGTTAATCGCACAAGCAAAAGCAGCGTTAGCAACTGATTTTCAACCATTGTCTGATGTTCGTGCATCGAGTAAGTACCGTATGACGGTAGCTCAAAACCTCATTGAAAAGTGCTACTTAGAGCTGCAAAGCGCCAATACAAGAGAAGTTATTGAAACACGAGTGGTAAATCATGCGTAGTCTAATTGATATTAAAAACGCCCAAACACCCAAAACACAAACCAATTCAGATAAAAGTGTCATTAATGGACAAGTAGGTGTGGGTTTAGGTGGCGTCGGTCGCTCTAAGAAACACGAAAGTGCTGACAAACAAGTCGCTGGTGAAGCGGTTTATGTTGATGATCGTCCTGCTTTACGCGGCGAATTATATGCTGCAGTAGGCCAGTCAACTATTGCTCACGGGAACATTATCTCAATGGATTTATCAGCAGTAAAATCGGCGGAAGGTGTAGTATCAGTAATCACGGTAGATGATGTGTCTGGGCACACAGATATTGGTCCAGTATTTCCCGGTGACCCAGTACTTGCTATTGGTAAAGTAGAGTTTGTTGGTCAACCTATTTTCGCTGTAGCAGCAAAAAGTTACGAGCTTGCACGTAAAGCGGCAAAACTTGCAAAAATTGAATATGAAGCTCTTGAAGCTGTACTTACAGTAAAAGATGCTTTAGCAAAACAAAGCTTTGTCCGCCCGCCATTTACCATGAAGCGTGGTGACTCACAAACGGCAATTGATGCTGCAGAGCATAAATTATCTGGTGAAATCACCCTTGGTGGTCAAGAGCACATGTATCTTGAAGGTCAAGTGTCCACAGCGGTACCAACAGAAGATGGCGGCATGAATATTTATACTTCGTCACAGCACCCTAGTGAAGTGCAAAAATTAGTGGCAGAAGTGTTAGATATACCATTAAACAAAGTGCTTGTTGATATGCGCCGTATGGGTGGTGGTTTTGGTGGTAAAGAAACCCAAGCTGCCCCTTGGGCATGTATTGCCGCCTTACTTGCAAATGTTACCAAACGTCCGGTTAAATTTAAATTAGCTCGTATGGACGATATGATCATGACGGGTAAACGTCATCCTTTTGAAAACAATTATATCGTTGGTTTTGACAGCAAGGGCCAGATCAAAGGCATTAACATTGAAGTAAACGGTAACTGTGGTTATTCACCAGATTTATCTGATGCTATTGTGGATAGAGCCATGTTCCACTCAGATAATGCTTACTTTTTAGATCAAGCCACTGTTACGGGTAATCGCTGTAAATTAAATACCGCTTCTCATACCGCTTTTCGTGGTTTTGGTGGCCCTCAAGGTATGATGACCATCGAAATGGTGATGGATGAAATTGCCCGCCATTTAGGCAAAGAGCCATTAGAAATTAGAAAAATTAATTTATATGGTGACGAAGGGCGTAATGAAACCCACTATCATCAGACAGTTGAACATAATAATTTAGCTGAGATCATTGAAACGTTAGAAGAAAGCTCTGATTACCAAGCGCGACGTAAAGCCATTACTGAATTTAATGCTAGCAACACTATTTTGAAAAAAGGTATTGCGTTGACACCGGTTAAATTTGGTATTTCATTTACCGTTCAACATTTAAATCAAGCGGGCGCATTGGTGCATATTTATACCGATGGCACCATTCACTTAAACCATGGGGGGAGTGAAATGGGGCAAGGCTTGAATACTAAAGTGGCGCAAATTGTTGCTGAAGAATTTCAAGTTGATGTCGATACTGTTGCAATTTCATCAGCGCGTACTGATAAGGTGCCAAACTCGTCACCTACCGCAGCCTCTTCAGGTACTGATTTAAACGGTAAAGCGGCAGAAGCAGCAGCCAAAACCATCAAGCAACGCCTAATTGACTTTGCCTGTGAGAAGTATGACGTTGTAGCAGAGCAAGTTAACTTTGAAAACAATAACATCATTGTTGGTGAACAAACCTTTAGTTTTGCTGAATTTTCGCAAATCGCCTATATGGGGCGTGTTTCTTTATCTGCTACTGGTTTTTATAAAACACCTAAGATCCACTTTGACCGAGCGACAGGCAAAGGAAGGCCTTTCTTCTACTACGCAACTGGCGCTTCAGTATCAGAGGTTTTGATTGATACTTTAACAGGAGAATATAAAACTTTGCGTACCGATATTTTACAAGATGTGGGGTATTCAATTAATCCAGCTATTGATATTGGTCAAATTGAAGGGGCTTTTGTTCAAGGTATGGGGTGGTTAACAACCGAAGAGCTAGTTTGGAATGAACAAGGTCGTTTACTTTCCAATAACCCTGCAACCTACAAAATCCCTGCGATTAATGATGCACCAGAAGATTTCCGTGTCGCCTTACTGCCTGATGCACCAAACCGTGAACACACTATTTATAATTCAAAAGCCGTAGGTGAGCCACCATTTATGCTGGGTATGTCAGTTTGGTCAGCACTTAAAGATGCCATCTCAAGTGTTGGTAATTATAAAACTAGCCCTGCTTTAAATACACCAGCAACACCAGAGCAAGTGCTTTGGGCGGTAGAAGCCATTAAATCTGCCAACTGTTCTGCACAGAGTTAAAGAGGCAAAGATGAAAGATTTTGGCCAAGAAAATACTCACTGGAACCAAGCAAGCTTAACTTTAAGTCAGCAAGGAAAAGCTTATGTTTTAATCACCATTGTGGGTGTCACTGGTTCAACCCCTAGAAACAGTGGCACCAAAATGGTTGTTAGCCAAAATGAAATTTTTGACACCATTGGCGGTGGTCACCTTGAATTTAAAGCGATTAAATTTGCTAAGGCGTTATTAGCATCTAATAAAAATTGTCAACAAATTGAGCATTTTCAATTAGGTAGTCAATTAGGGCAATGCTGTGGTGGTAATGCCAGCATTTTATTTGAATGCTTTGCCTTCAGCACCATTAATATTGTGGTATTTGGCGCAGGGCATGTGGGTCAAGCGCTTATTCCTATTTTGGCGGAGTTACCCTGTCATACAACGTGGGTTGATAGTAGGGCTGAACAGTTTCCAGCTAATACTGAGCACTTTGCCAATATCACCACATTAGTGACGGACGATCCCGCTAGCGAAGTAGCCTCAATGCCTTCAAACGCCTTATATGTGGTAATCACACATAATCATCAGCTAGACTTTGAAATATCCCATCAAGTACTCAAACGTGAAGACTTTCATTACCTAGGCTTAATCGCTTCAGATACTAAATGGCGCCGTTTTCAGCAGCGCTATAAGCACCGTGAGGTTGCTAGGCAAGTTGTTGAACGCATGAACTGCCCTATAGGACTAGCGCAAGTTGTCGGCAAATTACCGATGGAAGTTGCAGTCAGTATTTCAGCTGCAATCATTGAAAGTTATCAATCGTTAATTATTGGTAATGAACAAGCAAAAGCAGCCAGAAATAAGGGCGTTGCTTGGCAAGAAATCAAGCAATTATTATCTCTACAAGAAACAACACAAGAGTCGAACCAGTTAAACGAGCAAGCCGTAAATGCTGATGTAAAAAAAATACCGTTAGAAACTGAAAATGACGAGGGACGCAAATAATGACTCACTTTGCATTACAAAGCAAAAATGTCATTGTCGATGGCGAAATGAAAGCTGCCTGTGTGGAGGTTAAAAACCAACTTATTCATGCTATTCATCCCTTTGGGCAAATATTGTCATGTGAAACGCTTGATTATGCCGATAACGTGATTATGCCTGGTTTAGTGGATTCTCATGTACACATTAATGAGCCAGGTCGCACTGAGTGGGAAGGTTTTAATACCGCCACGCAAGCGGCTGCTGCTGGCGGTATCACTGCCTTGGTTGATATGCCGTTAAACTGTATTCCAGTGACTACCACTAAAGCCGCTTTTCAAGAAAAGCTAGACTCGGTAGACGATAAGTTATGGGTGGATTGCGGTTTTTGGGGTGGGGTGATCCCACAAAATATTGATGATTTAGATGAGTTACTTCATGCTGGTGTATTAGGGGTTAAGTCGTTTTTAATTGATTCAGGTATCGAGGAATTCCCACCCGTTGCAGCAAAAGATATTCGCGCTGCCATGCCTATTTTAGCCAAACATGATGTGCCCTACCTTATTCATGCCGAGTTAGATTGTGGTGGATTTCATGATGTTGAAATTACTCAAGAATACAACTCATTCTTAGCGTCACGACCAAAGCGCTGGGAAAACGATGCCATTACCTTAATGGTTGATATGGCGCGTGAGTCAAAAGCAAAAGGCGATAACTGTAAAGTACATATAGTGCATTTATCTTCTGATGAAGCCCTTGATACCATTGCTCAGGCGAAAAACGAAGGTTTACGCTTTAGTGCCGAAACTTGCCCTCATTATTTAACCATTTCTTCAGAAAGCATTCCCGATGGCAAAACCTTATTCAAGTGTTGCCCGCCCATTCGTGAAAATAAAAACCGCGAACATTTATGGCAAGCGATAACGGATGGCAGACTAGACTTTATCGTTTCTGATCACTCACCTTGTACGCCAGAGTTGAAACACATTGATACTGGCGATATTGAAAAAGCTTGGGGTGGTATTTCTGCGTTGCAGTTTGGTATCTCACTCATTTGGACAGAAGCCAAAGAACGCGGTTTTAGCTTAGTTGATATTGCCCGTTTAATGTCGAGCGAAACAGCCAAATTTGCGGGTTTACACTCAGTAAAAGGTGAGATTAAAGTAGGTCATCATGCTGACTTTTTAGTTTTTGATCCTAACAAAGCGTTCACCATCAGCAACGAGATGATCAAGCATCGCCATCACATTACCCCTTATGCGGGTCGTACTGTTACCGGCCAAGTGCTGCATACTTATGTGCGCGGTCATCATGTTTATCAACAAGATCAATTCATCAATGCGCCGAAAGGTCGTCCTTTACTCAAAGGTAAATTATAAAGGGAAGATGGTAATTATCAGTTGGCAGAGATGCTCACCAGTAATAGCTACCATAAGCAGGTTAACGATAATAATTTTGAAGTGGGAACAACAAGCGATGATGCAAGATATAGATACTCAAGAACAAAACAAATTAAGTGGTGCGCCGCTTGAGTTAGAGACAAAATTAACAACACACTGTGTTGATTTGGCCAGCGAGCGAGTGGGGGGTGAAACACTTTCTTGTAGTGATGATTTTTTTGCCGAGATGGAAAACTTAATTAAACCCGGTCGTGGCATTTTTATTGATGACAAGTTTACTGATCGCGGTAAGTGGATGGACGGCTGGGAGTCTCGTCGTAGTTATGGCCGTGCTCACCAAAGAGAAAGTGGTCGTGAATTTGATTGGTGTATTATTCGTCTTGGCATTAGAGGTATCATTCGTGGTTTTGATATCGATACTAACTATTTTCGTGGTAATGCCCCTGAGTCTGTTTCGGTAGAAGCCTGTTTTAGTGATGTTGAGCCAAATGCTGATACCGTTTGGGAAACTGTGTTAGAACAAGCTCCAGTTGAAGCACATAGTCAAAACATTTTCGCCCTCGACTCTGAAATAAGGGCCAATAACAAAGCTTTTACTCATATACGCTTAAACATATTTCCTGATGGCGGTGTTGCTCGTATTCGTGTTTACGGTGAAGCAGACGTAGGTTGGAGCCAGTTTATTGATGGTGAATTAATCGACTTAGCCTACATTAAAAATGGCGGCAAAGCGTTATTGGTAAACGATATGTTCTTTAGTGATAAAAACAACTTAATTATGCCGGGACGCGGTAAAGACATGGGGGATGGTTGGGAAACTAAACGTCGTCGTGATCCAGGGCCAGATTGGTCAATCGTTAAATTGGCCAGCCAAGGTAGTATTGAAAAAGTTATTGTTGATACTTACCACTTTAAAGGCAACTTCCCTGACACCTTTACCTTAGAGGCCTTGGTATCGACTAGTGATGATTTTACTGACGGCCAGCAAGAAGATAAATGGCAACCGATTATAGAGCGCACCAAACTATACGCGCATCGCGAGCATTTATTTATTAACGAAATTGTCGTTAATGATCAGCAAAGCTTTACTCATGTACGTTTAAATATCTTCCCTGATGGTGGTATTTCTCGACTGCGCGTCTTTGGTAAAGTGAGCGGTAAAGTGCTTGGTAAAAAGGCAAAATAACCATGACATTAGATAATTTAAACTGCCAGAGTAAAGAACAAGCAACACACACTTTTATGCAATGTTGTACGTCCGCTGCTTGGGTTGAACGTATGGTAGACGCCAGACCTTTTACAGATGAACACCAGTTAAAAGATGTCGCTAACATCGTATGGCAAGGTTTAAGCCATAATGATTTTTTACAAGCCTTTGAAGGTCACCCTAAAATTGGTAATGTAAATAGTTTACGTGCCAAATATGCTAATACTAAAGAGTTAGCAGGCAATGAACAGGGGTTAGTGAAAGAAGCAAACGAAGATGTGCTTGAAGTATTATCTCAAGGTAATAGTGATTACCAAGCAAAGTTCGGTTTTATCTTTATTGTGTGTGCCACGGGTAAAAGCGCCAAAGAAATGTCTGATTTATTGCAAGCGCGTTTACCCAACACAAAAGAGCAAGAGTTCATTAATGCGGCTGAGGAGCAACGTAAAATCTTTCAACTACGCATTGATAAAGCACTAGCCGAAGGCTAGTAGCGAAACCTTTAAAGACCTATTTTTTAGGAGCGGTTATGAGTCAAATTACAACGCACATATTAGATACTACACGGGGTTTACCCGCGAAAAATTTACCAATCACGCTATTCGCTCAACAAGGCGAAGGCTGGAAAGAAATTAACTCTGGCATAACAAATAACGATGGTCGTTTGCCGGGCTTATTAGCTGATGATGAAAAATTACCAGCGGGTGTCTATCGTATGCATTTTGCAACCGCTACTTATTTTAAAGACAATAACGAGGAGGGTTTCTACCCTTACGTTGATATCGTTTTTGAAATTAATGCTAGTGGTGCTCACTATCATATTCCGCTGTTGTTAACCGCATTTGGTTATTCAACGTATCGTGGTAGCTAAGCACTTTTTATCACAGTGAAAAAATGGACACACTAATGACGGATATAAAAACCATCACACCAAAACCACTAACTAGCGCAGCTTTTAGTACTTTTGGTGATGTTATTGAAGCGAGTGCTGATACCAACAATTATGCCATTAATGATGGTTTTACTCAGCGTTATCATGATTTAGCCAAGGTTGATGTCTCAGATAACAAAGGCCGTGCTTTGATCAATATCTTTCGCTCAACGCCATTAGCACAACCTATCGCATTAAAAATGATGGAGCGACACCCTCATGGCAGCCAAGCGTTTATTCCACTGGGAGAAAATCCGTTTTTGGTGGTAGTTGCGCCCCCAGGTGAATTTGAACTCAGTAATATTGAAGTTTTTATCGCCAACTCAAATCAAGGGGTGAATTATCACAAGGGCACTTGGCATCACTTTTGTCTGGCATTAGGCAGTGAAAGTGACTTTATTGTCATTGATAGAGGTGGGGTAGATGATAACTGTGACCTAGTTGAGTTAGATGGCTCATTAGTCATAGCATATAGTTAATAACAGATTATGGAATAAAGTAAACGGATGAAAAAAATATCAAGAAGAACAAAACTTGTGAGCAGTCAAAGTAGTTGTAGATTAAGAGCAAAAAGGCAGCAAGCCCGAAATAAATTAACTTGATTTGTGACGTCAAACCACTTTAATCCCAAAGAATCATCGGCAATAAATGACGCCATTGATTACAGCAATAGTTTATAGCAAGAAAATAGGTGAAAGAAAATGTTAAAAGTATATCGTGGTGAGTTACTGCACTTTTTAGCGGATCCAGCCAAAGTTGCTGAGCAAGACAGCTATCAATATATAGCAGATGGCTTGCTAATCATTAAAGATGGCTTAGTAGAGCAAATAGGCGAAGCCGTGGAGTTGCTACCGACGCTAGGTGAAAGTGTAGAGGTTACTCACTACGAAAATGGTTTGATCATGCCAGGATTTATTGATACCCATGTACATTACCCGCAAACTGAAATGATCGCCTCTTATGGGGAACAGTTACTCGAATGGCTAGAGAATTATACATTTCCCTTTGAACGTCAATTTTCTGATTTAGAGCACGGTAAAAATGTTGCCGAGTTTTTTTTAACACAATTGCTTGCAGCAGGCACTACAACCGCCTTGGTGTTTGGCACTGTTCATAAAGAATCGGTTGACGCTTTTTTTACTGTCGCTCAACAGAAAAAGCTGCGCATGATCTGTGGCAAGGTATTAATGGATCAAAACTGTCCTGATTATTTATCAGATACTGCCCAAAGCGGTTATGACGACAGTAAAACCTTAATTGAAAAGTGGCATAATACTGATCGCCTACAATATGCTATCACGCCACGTTTTGCTCTTACTTGTTCAAGCGAACAACTTAACAAAGCTGGGCAGTTGTTAGCTGAAAACCCGAGTGTTTATTTACAAACCCATTTAAGTGAAAACAAAGCTGAAATTGCTTGGGTAAAAGATCTTTTCCCAGACAGTGAAGGCTATTTAGATGTTTATGATCAAAGTAAATTATTGGGTCGTCGTAGTGTTTTTGCCCATGGTGTGCACTTGCATGATCATGAATGTCAGCGTCTAGGTGAAACTGACTCGGCCATTGCTTTTTGCCCAAGTTCAAATCTGTTTTTAGGTAGCGGTTGCTTTAATCTTAAGCAAGCTCAAGAGCACGACGTTAACGTAGGCTTTGGCTCTGATATAGGTGCAGGTACTACATTTTCAATGTTAAGCACTATCAATGAAGGCTATAAAACTCAGCAATTACGTGGCGACAAAATTAGCCCATTTCAATCCTTTTATTTGGCGACATTAGGTGGCGCCATATCGCTAGATCTTGAGGGTACCATAGGTAACTTTACCAAAGGCGCAGAAGCTGACTTTATTGTCCTTGATTATCATGCGACGCCACTGATGGACAGACGTATGCAACATTGTAAAAACTTATCAGAAAAGCTATTCATTTTAAGCATGTTAGGTGATGAACGACATGTAAAAGCCACCCATATTATGGGGGAATTAATTTAATTCATTGTATCTATTCACCTACGGTCATCCACATAGTAACTTCATTGAGGATCTCAGGATTGATTGACAAGATTCTAGCTAAAGATACAACTGGCATGACGGCTCCATCAGAGTGACGTGAACAGATACAACTGGCATGACGGCTCCATCAGAGTGACGTGAATAGATACAACATAAATTAACAGTTGAGGGACATTATGGAACCGTACATTACCGAGTGGCTAAATTTAGTCCTTCGCTTTGCACATTTAATCGTAGGTATTGCCTGGATTGGCGCATCATTTTACTTTGTTTGGTTAGACAACCACTTAGAAACACCAGTAAAATATAAAGCTGAGCAGGGTGTTAAAGGCGATCTTTGGGCTATCCACGGTGGTGGTTTTTATGAAGTGGCTAAATACAAATTAGCACCACCAGCAATGCCAAAGAATTTACATTGGTTTAAGTGGGAAGCCTACACCACCTGGATCACAGGTTTCTTGTTATTGTCACTGATGTTTTATGTTGGCGCAGAATCTTATTTAATCGATAAACGTGTCGCTAATTTAACCCAAGCTCAAGCCATTGTTTTAGGTTTAGGTTCAATTATTGTTGGTGTCGGGAGTTATGAAATACTGGTTCGCACGCAACTAAAAAATCATGGTTTATTGTTAGGCATTATCTTACTGGTTATTGGAACAGCATTATCTTATGGTTTAAGCCAAATCTTTAGTGCTCGTGGTGCTTATATGCATATGGGCGCTATTATCGGTACTATCATGGCGGGTAATGTATTTTTCGGAATTATGCCGTCTCAACGAGCCTTAGTTAAGGCAGTTGAAGAAGGCAAAGCCCCAGATGAGAAATTTGGTTTAAATGCTAAATTACGCTCTACACATAACACTTATACCACATTACCCGTGTTATTCATTATGATCTCCAATCATTACCCAATGACCTTTAACCACAGTGCCAACTGGTTAGTACTCATGGCTATTATATTGATTACTGCAGCAATTCGTCAGTATTTTGTTTTACGTCATTTGGGTCAACAAAAGCCGTTAATTTTTATCGGCGCTATTGTTGTCACCGTTATATTAGCTTATGCCATTGCCCCTAAAAGTGTCGAGTTAAGTGAAGCACAAAAGCAGCAAACAGTTGATATAGCCCAAGTGCAAAGCATCATTGATGAGCGCTGTGGTACTTGTCATGCGGATGCGCCAACCGATGACATATTTACCATAGCACCCGCAGGTATTATTTTCAGAGATGAAGCCACTATCAAGCAATGGGGACCTCGCATCACAGCCCGAGTGATTGACGCTAAAGATATGCCGTTTATGAACAAAACTCAGATGACGGATGAAGAGCGTAATACCTTGGCTATTTGGCTGGCGCAAAATAACGGCTAGCAGCGGGATTATTGATTTTTTAATGGTGAAGAGGAGCTAAGTGGTTATATCGAGTCGTTGTTGCATCAGCGACTAATTGAGTTAAAAGCGATAAGTTAATAGCTGAAATAAGCTGTTCTTGATCGAAAACAATTGGCTTTTATTACTTAATATTATTTAATATTGCCTGATAACGAAAAATCAGTCGCATGTTTGTCAAACCCGTCCTGCGGCTAATTTTTATTCTCTAGCGTTTAGGTTAAGTATTTTACTAGGAGTTTTTGTGGCAAAAGCTAAAGTGTCAGAAGGTAATATTCGACAAAAAAATAAAGCGTTAATCTTCAATGCAGCCAAAAAAGAGTTTGTCACTTATGGCTTTAAAGGGGCGTCAATTAAGCGTATTGCCGAGCGAGCAAATATTCCACGAGCCAATATTCATTATTACTTTAAAGATAAAACTGACTTGTATCAGCAGCTGCTAAGCAATATCATCGAAGTTTGGAATACTGATTACGATACCTTAAATGCGGATCATGAACCCAAAGTAGCCCTGAGTGCTTATATCCGCGCAAAAGTGATACACTCAAAAAACGATCCTGATTCATCGAAAATTTTTGCCAGTGAATTAATTCATGGCGCGCCTGTACTCAATGACTACCTGAATAGTGACTTCAAAGTTTGGCTGCAAAGTAAAGTGGCGGTTATCGAGACTTGGGTTGATAAGGGCTTAATAGATAAAGTAAATCCCCATTATTTATTATTTTTAATTTGGAGCTCTACTCAACATTACGCTGATTTTAATGTCCAAGTTTTAGCGGCCTTAGACAAAGATGCGATGAATGATGATGATTTTGAAGAAGTTGTCGTCTCTTTAACACAAGTTATTCTTAAAGGCTGTGGTATAGAGTAAAAAGGGCGATATATCCTAGGCTGATTTCTAGTAGCCCATATTTGAACTAGAGTATTAATTCTGAGTTAATTTGCAGTTGATTAGGCCAGGGTTGGGCAGTGGCGCAAGGTAATAACTTTGCTTGTGAAATTCCCCAGAGACTTTTACAGATTATTATTTGTATTAGCTTATTTTTTTATGACAGAAACGTTTTCACTAACCCAGATTTCAAGTTCCTTAACAGGCAAAGGTTTACTATATAAATATCCCTGAACCTTAGTACAGCCTTTTCCTACTAGATATCGTTCTTGCTTTTTCGTCTCCACGCCTTCTGGGGTAACTTTTAGCCCTAGGTTTTTTGCCAGACCAATGATGGCTTCAATAATCGTTTCATCATCGACATCACCAGGGACATCATCGACGAAGCTTTTATCTATTTTTAGTTTATGTAGGGGCATCTTCTTTAGTTGATTTAACGAAGAGTAACCTGTACCAAAATCATCAATGGAAAGTGTATATCCTAATTTCTTGGCTTGTCCTAAAATACTTTTTGCTTTCTCAATATTTTTTGACAAAACACTCTCGGTTACTTCAAGCTCTATCTGTGTTGAATTAATTCCTGTTACCATTTGATTCATTTTAAGACATGAAATTAAACCGCCATTATGAACTTGCGCCAGTGAAATATTAATTGCCATGGTATTAATTCTCAAGCCTGCATCATTCCATTTTTTCAGTTGTTCAAAGGCTGTTTTTATGACCCAGGAGCCAATATCAACAATAATCCCTGTTTCTTCAGCTATTGGAATGAACTTAAGTGGAGGAAGCATTCCTAATGTGGAATGATTCCATCGAAGCAGTGCCTCAACAGAAAAATTATCTTGATTACCAATAGTGAGCTGGGGCTGGTAGTAAAGCTCAAATTCTCCATTTGATATAGCCCTTCTGAGGTTATTTTCGATAAAAAATCGATCATTTGCCGCTGCTGTCATTTTAGGAGAGTAAAATTGGAAGTTTTTTTTCCTGCTCCTTTTGCATGGTACATAGCGGCATCAGCATGCTTTATTAAAGTAGCACTATCAAGTCCATCGTTAGGGTAAAGGCATACGCCGATACTACAGGTAACCTCTAATTTAAACTGACCAATAGATAAGGAAGATTTTATACTATCGATGATTTTTCTGGCGATAATACTGACATTATTAGTATTATTGATACCTTCAAGAATAATAATAAACTCATCGCCTCCCAGACGAGCAACTGTATCAATACTTTTCAATTCCTTTGTGAGTCTTCTACTCATAACTATCAGTAACTCATCTCCAATAGAATATCATACATTATAGACTTAATAGACAAAATGAACGAGTGACTGGTCAACTAATTTTGAATGAAAATCTATAAGCAGCTATTAATTCTGACTTTGGGTTACTTTCTCTCGATAAAGGTTCACTTTTTAATCGTTTAGCTCAATTGTGTGTCGGCAAGGATTGTTTGTTAAAAAATATAACATACTGGTTGTAGTCGCTAAATTAATGATGTCGTTACAACTTATGGCCTCATGTATAAAAGTAAATTTGTAGAGGTTTATAGCCATAGCAGTTAGCATATTTTCTAACGCGGTAAAGGCATTTGTTCTTTTTACTTTTGAATTCAACCCCACATTAGGCTGATTTATTCACCCTGTATGCTAGGTCATGAAAATAATTTATTTGGTATTCATACGGCTTTAGGTGGGAGAATGTGTATTTTTGGCGGTGGCTTGCCAGTAGTTTATAATGGTAACATTGTCTGTGGTATTGGCGTAAATTCAGAGTCTCCACAGCAATATTTAGGCTGTGTTCAAGCTGGGGTTGAGACTTTTAGTCAAACTTTTTTTCAATAAAATATAGGACAAAGTATGGAATTTAATGTATATCTTTCGGGTGAAATTCATACTGATTGGCGAGATCAAATTATTAAAGGCTGCCAAGCATATGACTTAAATATCAAGTTTTACTCTGCTAATACAGATCATGAAGCCAGTGACAGTGCTGGGGATATTCTCGGCGTTGAAAAAAAAACGTTTTGGCGAGATCATCAGTCGGCCAAAGTAAACGCCATTAGAACCAAAACATTAATAGAGCGTTGTGATATGGCCATTATTCGCTTTGGCGATAAATACAAACAATGGAATGCCGCTTTTGATGCTGGCTATTGTGCAGCGCTGAGTAAACCTTATATAACCCTTCATGGTGAAGATATTATTCACCCACTTAAAGAAGTGGATGCAGCCGCTCATGCATGGGCTACAACACCTACACAAGTGGTGGAAGCGCTAAAGTATCTAGCAAGTCATTAGTCGTAGTAAAAATAACCACTCATTGATTAACAGAGGTTTTGAAGAAGAAGATCTCTGTTGATCATTTTGTTAGCTGTTTTCTAAACAGTTTGTCTCAAATTTTGTTTTGTTTACTTAGCTATCTGCTTTACATAATTAAGTGCATCTAATCGGGTGTTAAATACATGCTCTGATGGTATTTTTTCAAGTAACTTCAATTTATTAAAGTCATCACGTACTTTTTCACAAATACTTGATAATAATATTTTTCGTCCCTGATCTTGATTACTGACAATAATTTCTTCAATAGCAATGGTGCTGGTAACGCCAACAAAGTTTGCATCAGTTAAATCTATCAATAAGATTTTATTTTGATCTGACTTTGAGGCACTTTGTTTCAAGCCCCGAGCAACACCAAAACCAATGGGACCGGAAATAGTAAGCAATTGCACGCGATCATTCACCGATGCGAGCAGCCGCTTTTCAGCTTCAGATAAATGCTCGGCGTCTTGAGCGGTACACAGGTTAATATTATCTAATTGGATTTCTGATATTCGGCGAATGGTCACTAAGTTGGCGATAAAAACGCCAATCAATACCGCTATAACTAAATCAAAAGCGACAGACATCAGCATGGTTGATACCATTAAGCTAGCGCTAAATAGTGGCACTTGATGAACGCGTTTGAGGAAGTTCCAATCGATTATACTAATACCCACATGGGTTAATATTGCTGCTAGCACGGCCACGGGGATATATGCTGTGTACTCACCAGCCCATAACACAATAGCAAGGATGAAAAGTGCATGCAGAATGCCAGATAATGGGGTTGTGCCACCGGCTTTTAAGTTCGTTACCGTACGCATGGTTGCGCCACCACCAGGCAGTGCGCCGAAAAATCCGGCCACCATATTACCTATACCTTGACCGACAAGCTCTTGGTCTGAGTCATGTAAATCATTACTGATACTGTCAACCGTGAGTGATGTCATTAATGAATCCAGTGTACTTAAGGTGGCAATTAATAGCGCAGACTTAATCATTTCACTGGCTAAACTCGTTTCCCATACCGGCATATTAAACGTAGGAAGTTCACTAGAAATAGCGCCTACAACAGGTAAGTCGATACCAGCAAAGACAAAAAATAGTGTGGCCCCAGTCACCGCAATAATACTTGCGGGCACTACTTTTCTGTATTTTTGTGGCCATACAAAAAGCATCACAAGACAAGCAATACCGAGTAGGGTATTGGTATCTGTTAGTGTTGTTAAAGATAGTTGCAGCTCTGCTAAGGGTTGTCCAAATAACACTTCTATTTGTGACATAATGATCAGCACACCAATGCCGGAAGTAAACCCCGAAATAACTGGATATGAAACTAAGGTAAAATACTTCCCCAGCTTGAAGAAACCAAATAGCATTTGAAACAAACCCGCTAAAGTGACCACGGTGAATGCTGCCGCAATGCCATTGGCAGGAGATTGCGCAACAAAACTGGTTAATATCGCTGCCATTGCCACTGTTAAGCCGGTGTTTGGCCCTGATATTTGTTGATTAGTGCCGCCAAAGAGAGAGGAAAATAATCCGGTTATAATGGCACAATAAATACCAGCGCTAGCGCCTGCGCCTGATGTTACTCCAAAGGCTAATGCAAAAGGTAAGGCTACAACTGTTGATGTTAGTGCGCCAAAAACGTCGCCTTTTATGGTTTGTTTATTAAAATGTGATAAAGAAAGCATGTCGACCTAATGTTAAATTGTTTGGTTAATGGCATTAGTTATAAGTAATGCCATTAAGTAAAGTTTATCGCGAAAAATAATGGGAAAAAGACATAGTGTAATAACATAAAAATACACTTTTTAAGCGATTTGTGCTCATCATTGCCACAGTCCGATAGCGAATTAGCGTTTGATTATATACTAAAAAACATTTTCTTGACATTGTTGACAAGTTTTTAGGGTTGAGTAAAGGATGAAGGCGCTGACGATAATATAAACAGATAAAATTTATGAGTAGATAAAATACAAATGAGCTCAGTAAAAGGTTAAATATAGAGGCTTTATACCTGTTGGACTAAATAAATTTAACTTAAATTTACCCTGTGAAATTTAAAGGTTTTATTTTACCGCTTTAGATTTAGATTTATATTTAGATTTAGCTTTAGTTGCCGCTAATTTTAAAGGATACAGAGTATGTCACATCACTTATAAGGGTTTCACAATGTGAAATTGGAAAAGTATGGTACTGATCACGTCGACTTTTATTTGTGTTTTATTGAGTTAGCTACAAAGAAAAAGAGTTAGACACAGCCTCTTTCTTACCTATAGCAAAAGCTGATATTACCTCGCATAGGCAATATAGTGACAGATAGGTCACACGTTACAACCATAAAAATAAATGGCCTTTTAATTTATATAACGAGAGAACTGTAGTTATGGAACAAGTTAGTAAAATTACGAAAAATCAGTAGATAACGTCGGTCTGATAGAGCGTCTATTCAAGCTGTCTGAACATAATACCTCGGTGAAAAAAGAACTCATGGCGGGCCTTACCACCCTTGTGACTATGTCTTACATCATGTTTTTAAACCCTATTATGATGTCTAAAACCGGCATGCCATTTGATGGCTTATTCCTAGCTACCTGTCTTGGTGCTGCTATTGCAACCATCTTAATGGGGCTTTATGCCAACTGGCCAGTTGGCCTTGCTCCAGGCATGGGATTAAACGCCTTTTTCACCTTCTCCGTCGTTGGCACCATGGGATATAGTTGGCAAGTAGCGCTTGGTGCAGTATTCCTTTCGGGGGTTATCTTTGTATTAATGAGTGTCACTCGGCTACGGGAGTGGATGCTTGATAGTATACCCATGAGTTTAAGGCTTGCCATGACAGCAGGTGTGGGGTTGTTCTTAGGCTTTATTGGCTTACGTTTCACAGGTATCTTTGTTCCTAACCCTGATAACGTCGTGGCCATTGCCGATCTAACTCATTTTGGTTTTGGTAAATTTGGTCCTGAAGCACCTGCGTTAGGCTTCTTAAGCTTTTTACTTATCACTATTCTTAGCTACCGTAAAGTGTTTGGTGCTGTGTTAATTGGTATTGCGGTAACGACTTTTATAGCCTTTGCCATGACTTGGGTTTTACCAACTGACTTCTTCGTTGTAGCTGAAGAAGCAAAATCTTGGGCACCAGCTTCTGGTTTTGTTGCTTACAAGAGCTTGCTAGCAATACCTGAGTTCTCTGTTCTTGAGCCTATTTTTTTCAAAACAGACATCATGGGGGCTTTTGAAGTGGCTTTGATCCCAGTTATTGTTACTTTCTTAGTAACTATTCAGCCTCATCTTCAATAAAAATATCAGGTAGCTGATTTTTGAAGAGCAATTCAAGGGTTAAGCTTGCCGTTACTGATTGTTTTCTGCAAGTCGATAGATAGCTTCTGAGTAAACAGAACATCTCTGCACCTTGCTTACTTCTAAAGCATCCTGATATTTTTTGATGAACCTTGGTCATCCTAATATCATTTTCGCCCTGATTGTTGGTAAATGGCACACCTTTACTCATCATGAAGCGTAAAGTATCTTCTTGATAATCTGATAATCTGATAATCTCATAATCTCATAATCGCTCCAATAATGCCCTGGATTTTGTTCGCTTTAATCGGCCTCGCTGACCTTTCACTCGGCCACTTTCATCTGGTGGTGGACACTTAACGTCACCTTGAGCAAATATTTCTTGATATCGCTCACAATATTTCTGTTTAGCTACTTTATCTAGGTCGGGGTTATCTATTTGGGCTTTATTTATTTCTTTTAGTAGGCTTTACAACCCCTTCGCCCATTGCATAACGTCATACTCCCATGCCCTTTCTAATTCTCGGATATGATGAGCATTACATAATGCGTGTTGGCATTGGGTATATTGATAATATAGCTTCCAATGGTCATGACATAGCACGCCCGTAAAGTACGGTAAAATACCCGCCTCATCCATCGTTATTTTCCCTCTTTTTTCATGAGGGTAAAAATAGGTCCACCAAGTTGTTGATGCGCCATGAAGCCATCGTCGTTTTCCGCCGATATTAATCCCTGTCTCATCAATATATAAAGTGTGATGAGGGCTTTGTAATGCCGTTTTTATGATATCTTCTGCACCTGATGACTTAAGCAATGCAGCCGCTTGTTCATTAAAGTTAAATAAACTGCCAGCACTGACTGGGATACCTAGTTGGTCACTAAAGTATCCTTCAATGCGGTTATAAGGGAGTAATTGATATTGGGATAAGTAAACTGCGTGGGCTTTCACACCAACACCATATTGAATTGGACTGTTTACACCTTTAGGGAATTCACCAACAAAACGCTTTCCTTGGTCATTCTCAGGGATTTGAGCCTGGTATTCGGTCACCACTTTGCTGATATCTATGTCGACGACTTGTCGCTTTTGAAAACCCACCTCTCGATAATGACCTTTAGGTAAAAAATCTCGGTCAACTAAAATGACTTGTACCTCATCGGGTGTTTCTGTTTGAGTCAGCGTTTTACCTACTCGGCCTTTTTGTCCGCCAGCTGATTTTTCTGACTTCTCTCTCGTTGGTTTTTTACGATTGATATCTTTTGATGGAGGAATACTACTATTTTGACTATTAAGTCCTAATTTACCAGCGAGCATAACAACGACCACAAGAATGAGTTCAATATACATCTTCAACGCAGGCGTGAGTGTTTTATCTTCTTGTAACTGAGTTTTAGTTCGCTCAACTATTTCAGTGATATTTATGCTGTTTAAATTCATTAAGGCTAGAGCTATTTGGTAATAGCGCTAGCTTGGCATACTGGCAGGATCGGTCAATAGCTAAAAAAGATCCTTACAAAATATTTTTACCTAGCTGAATAGTTACTGACAAATAATTATAAAATACACAACATTCAAGCCACACTAGAATCGAAGTAAGGGTAAACATGAAAGTAAATGAAATATTAAAATTGGCTGCTGTGACTGCTGTTGCGACAACAGTATTAATGAGCACCACAGCTGTTGCAGAGACTTGGAGTAGTAACGAAGTGCAGTTGCAAGCCTTTGGAGAATTAGAGCAAGTTGGTACAGGGGGCACAGCCGATACCACAATCATCACCTTACAGCACGCAGGGGGGATGGGAGTATGGCGATAACTTTTTCTTCATAGATCACTCTCGTTACAGTGTTAACCATGATGCTAACTTCCCCGTTGAAGACAGCAGTGCATTTTATGGTGAGTGGTATTCTAATTTCAGTTTAGGTGCTATTACTGGCAATAACTTTGCCTTTGGCCCGATAAAAGATATTGGACTTGTTGCCGGTCTTAACTTTGCGCCTGAGGTTGATAGCATGTGGGTATTACCAGGGGTTAAGTTTTCTTTAGACTTACCCGGTTTTGCCTTTGCACAAATTAATGTGACGGGTTACATGCATCAAGGCGGTGGTAGTACAACTTCCCCGGTGTTTACCGTTGTTGATGAAGATTCAAGTTTTATGGTTGATTTTGCTTGGGCTTACCCTTTCAAAATAGGCTCAACAAGCTGGAGCATTGAAGGCCATTTGGAATACATTGATGGTCGTGGGCAAACTAATAACTTTGGCACTACTGAGCTTGAATCGTGGATCTTATTTCAACCGCAAGTTCGCTTAGATCTTGGTGAAGTACTAGGTAATAAAGCCGGTAAATTATTTGTAGGCATTGAGTATCAATATTGGCAAAACAAGTTAGGTGAAAAAGGTACTGATGATAATGCAGTACAATTTTTAGCCGTGTGGAGATTTTAAATATTCAATTAGTTCTCAAGAGCAGTTAGGTTAGGTGAAGCTAGCTTTGTGCTTGTAAAACCCAGCTGTATTGAAGCTACAGCTGATTTTTCTGTTAGCTATTTCAAAAAGCAACAGAGGTTACTTATTCATTATCCAAACCAAGTAAGCAAGGTGCTTTGACAAAAGGTGTTGCCGCTAAGTTGTTAGCTCATCTATTGGTCATTGCCAAAACAAATTCCTTTGAAAGGATAAGCCTAGAAAAGGTACAATGTCAGCTCTCATATAAGTAATCTAAAATATATTATTTTAATTTAGCTTGTATTAACCATGCATTTTCAAAAACTTGGCCAGTAAGGTTTCTTCACTTTCGACATGGTTTGGATCTGGCTTCACGCAGTCTATTGGACAGACACTGACACAAGTTGGCTTATCATAATGGCCAATACACTCAGTGCATTTGTCGGGATCAATTTCATATATGTGCTCTCCTAAGGTAATTGCGCCATTTGGGCATTCAGGATCACACATATCACAGTTAATGCAGCTGTCTTCAATAAATAATGCCATTAAGACGTTAGCCTATTTATCCGCTTGATTTTGCGCGAAGGGGTGGCGAGTCGTACCGCCGTCAGTTAAATAACGCATGATGATACCAAAAGATAAATCTAATTCGGTATCTAGTTCAATTGCCACTTTATGACCAGAGCCCTTAGCGTCGGTAATTGTTTCACCATTTTTGCTATTTATCATGTTAGTTAAGGTAAAGCTTACATTGCCATTAGGCGTCATAAGCTCTAACTCGTCACCGACAAGAAATTTATTTTTAACATCAATCTCAACTAAACCTGTCTCGGAGTTTCGGCCTGTTACTTCGCCAACAAATTGTTGAGTATCGCTTTTTGAATAGCCATAATCATAGTTTTGAGTATCAGATGGGCGGTGGCGCTTTAAAAAACCTTCTGTGTAACCTCGGTGAGCTAAATGTTCTAAGTCAGTATTCAAGTGTGGGTTAAAGGCTTTATCTGCTAGGGCATCATTAATGGCTTGGTTGTACACTTGCGCTGTACGAGCACAGTAATAGAAGGATTTGGTTCTGCCTTCTATTTTTAACGAGTGCACGCCCATTTTTACTAGTCGCTCTACGTGCTCAACGGCGCGTAAGTCTTTTGAGTTCATGATATAGGTGCCATGCTCATCTTCAAATGCCGGCATATATTCGCCAGGACGACCTTGCTCTTGCAGTAATATTACGTCATCTATAGGCTTTAGTTCTTCTGTCGCACTTTCAGGCATATAAATTTGAGGTTCAACGGCAATAATATCGCCAGTTTCAGTCTCTTTTGCTTCGTGGGTATCGTATTTCCAGCGACATGAGTTAGTACAAGTACCTTGGTTTGGATCGCGCTTATTAATGTAACCTGATAGCAAGCAGCGTCCAGAGTAGGCCATGCATAAAGCACCATGAACAAAAACTTCTAGTTCCATTTCCGGGCAATGAAAACGGATATCTTCTATTTCATCAAGAGAAAGCTCTCGAGATAAAATGACTCGCTCAACGCCTTGTTGATGCCAAAATTTCACGGTTGCCCAGTTTACCGCGTTAGCTTGCACGGATAAATGAATAGACATATCAGGAAAATGTTCACGAACTAACATGATTAACCCAGGATCTGACATGATCAAAGCATCTGGTTTCATCTCTATGACAGGCGCTATATCTTTTAAGAAAGTTTTTAGTTTGCCATTATGTGGGGCGATATTATTTACTAGGTAAAATTTCTTACCAAGCGCATGGGCTTCATCAATACCTATTTTTATGTTTTCTAATGAAAATTCATTATTTCTAACCCGAAGAGAGTAGCGAGGTTGGCCAGCGTAAACGGCATCTGCGCCATAAGCAAAGGCATAACGCATGTTTTTAAGGCTGCCCGCAGGTGATAATAGTTCAGGTTTAAACATAATATAAATCTTTTAAAAAAGCTCGGTAGTTTGAGTCTATAAAAATAGAAAGGCGCGTATTATAAGAAAAACTACCACTGTCAGCAATCTAAACAGGCGATAAATACAGTCAATATAAATATATTTAAAAACCTTGATAAAACACCCGTTGATTTATTTTTATACAATATTGAAAAGTAGTTAAAAAATGCTTGGAGAAGGGTGAGATTGTATTATTTTTAGATTTGGAGTAAGTTTTATACACTAACAAAAAGGAGAATTTTATGGCGGCCGAAAATGCTTTATATACGATTTTAATGGAGAAGATTAAGCAAGATGCGTTAGCGTTGCCCACTTTACCTGAAGTCGCTTTAAAAGTTCGACAAGCTGCGGATGATCCGGATATCAATTTAGCTTACATGACTGATATTATTTCACATGACCCTGCGCTTGCACTTGGTATGATCAAAGTGGCTAATAGTGCTTTGTTGGGGCGAAGCATTAAAGTTGAAACAGTCTCTCAAGCATTAACCCGTATAGGTTTAAGGCAAGTTAAAAGTATTGCAACAGCAATGGCACTTAAGCAAGTATTTGTGTCAGAAAATAAGATTGTGGCCATGTATATGAAGAAGTCATGGTGCAAAACCGTTGATGTTGCCTCAGTGGCAATTAGCTTAATGGGTCTGTATCTAAAAGAGAATAAGCATTCGCCATTAACGCTAGACACAGTTACTTTGGCTGCTTTAATTCATAATATCGGTGTTTTACCTATTTTAACTGAAGCAGAGCAATATCAGGATGTTTTTGCTAATCCTACTTTTTTACAGCAAGCTATTGCTAAGCTATCAGGGAATGTAGGTGGCACTATTATTCGTGCTTGGAAACTTTCAGAAGAGTTAACTTTCCTAGTAGAAAGCTGGAGTGATTTAACGGTATTGCCAAAAGAAGTACATTATTTAGATTTTATTCGCGCAGGTGCCATTTATCATAATATCTTTAAGAATGAATCAACGCAAAAGGCCCTGCTAAATAGTTATGTGAAAAAAGGTATTTTACCTGAAGAAGATTATATGAAAAGTGATGAATTTACAGCTATGTGTGTAGATGTTAAGTCTATGTTTATCTAAATACTTATATAAGTTATTAACTTAAAAAAAAACAGCGGTTAAGCTGTTTTTTTTAGTTTTTATAGAGTTAGCATTTTCTCCGCTGTGTCTAGCATCCTATTGGCAAAACCCCACTCGTTATCACACCACACTAACATTTTAACTAAACGCTTATGACTGACACGTGTTTGGTTACCGTCAACAATACAAGAGTGTGGATCATGATTAAAATCAGCTGAAACTAAAGGCTCTTCGGTATAGGATAAAATTCCTTGCAAACCATTTTTTGCAAAGGTTTTGCTCTGAGTTTCTTTAATCTCTTGGTTAATATCAGCGATAGTCACATCTTGATTGACGGTTATGCTCAAGTCCATGGCCGTTACATTCAGTGTTGGTACACGTACGGCTATTGCTTCAAAACGACCTTTAAATTTTGGTAAAATTCGCTCAATGCCTAAGGCTAACTTAGTATCAACCGGAATAATTGATTGACTAGCTGCACGTGAGCGGCGTAAGTCAGGATGGTAAGCGTCAATAACTTGCTGATCATGCATCGATGAATGGATAGTAGTGATAGTACCACTTTCAATGCCAAAAGCATCATCGAGGACTTTAATGACTGGTACAATACAGTTTGTAGTGCAAGAGCCATTTGAAACAATACGATCATCGCTGCTAAGTTGTTGATGGTTAATGCCGTAAATAATAGTGGCATCAATATCATGGCTTGCAGGATGTGAAAATAAAACCTTTTTAGCACCTTGTTTTATATGTGCTAAGCCATCAGCTTTACTACCATATATCCCAGTGCAATCTAATACTATGTCTATTTGATGATTTTTCCATGGCAATGCTGTTAAATTGTCATGATGAGATAAAGCAATCTTGTTTTGGTTAATCAACAAGTTCTGTTCTTTCAACTCAACAGGAAAAGCAAAACGACCATGGGTACTGTCATATTTTAATAGATGGCTAATACCGCTAGCGGGTGCAAGGTCGTTAATAGCAACTAAGTTAAATATGTCAGTTTTACCACTTTCATAAATAGCTCTTACTATGCTGCGTCCTATACGGCCAAAGCCATTAATAGCAATATTTATCATAACTTCACTTCATTTAAGCTCTAAAGAAAAAGCCATAAGCTACAATAAAAATTGCAGCTTATGGCTTGGTACTTAAAATCTTTCTACAATGCATTTGCAGTATTGACTACGTTTTCTACAGTGAAGCCAAAATGTTCAAGTAAAACGTTACCAGGTGCAGATTCACCAAAGGTAGTCATACCTACAACAGCGCCGTTAAGGCCTACATATTTAGCCCAAAAATCAACATGTGCCGCTTCAATGGCAACACGTTTAGTAACACTTGTTGGCAATATAGATTCTTTGTATTCACTTGTTTGTGCGTCAAATACATTGGTTGATGGCATAGAGACTACGCGAACCTTCTTACCTTGCTCTGTTAATGTTTTGGCAGACTCAACAGCTAATGCCACTTCAGAGCCAGTGGCAATTAAGATAACCTCAGCAGTGCCTTGACAATCTTGTAAAACATAAGCGCCTTTTTCAATATCGCTTACTTGTGCTTGACTGCGAGTCATCGCTGGTAAACCTTGACGTGAAAAAATTAACGCTGAAGGTGCTTTTTGGTTCTGTACTGCTGCTTTCCATGCAACGGCAGACTCAGTAGCATCACATGGACGCCATGTGGTTAAATTTGGCGTAGTACGTAAATTAGTTAGCTGTTCAATAGGTTGGTGCGTTGGACCATCTTCACCTTGACCAATTGAGTCATGAGTATAAACAAAAATATTTTGAATACCCATAAGCGCTGACATACGTACGGCATTGCGAGCATACTCCATAAACATCATGAAAGTAGCACCGTAGTTGATAAAGCCACCATGAAGTGAAACACCATTCATGATGCCGCTCATACCGAATTCACGTACGCCGTAGAAAATATAATTACCAGCAGGATCTGTTTCGATACCTTTTGAACCAGACCAAAGCGTTAAGTTAGAGCCAGCTAAATCGGCAGAGCCACCTAGCATTTCAGGTAATACTTTACCAAAGGCTTCAATAGCATTTTGTGACGCTTTACGTGAGGCAATATTTTCGCTACTTTCATGACATTCTTGAATGAAAGCATTGGCTTTTTCTTCAAAATCTTGTGGTAATTCACCCTTAATAACGCGACGCTCATACTCTGCTGCGAGTGCAGGGTGAGCTGCTTGATAAGCACTGAATTTTTCATTCCAGCTAACTTGGCTAGCTTGGCCTTTTTCGTTTTGATCCCATTGGCTATAAACATTTTCTGGCACTTCAAACGGTGCATGCGACCAGTTTAAAAAATCGCGTGTTGCTTGCACTTCATCATCACCTAATGGTGCGCCATGGCAATTATGAGTACCAGATTTATTGGGTGAGCCAAAACCTATAATCGTTTTACAACAAATCATACTTGGCTTGTCAGTTATTGATTTTGCTTCAACAATAGCGGCGGAAATAGCTTGTGTGTCATGACCATCAACACTTATTACGTGCCAGCCGTATGATTCAAAACGGGCAGGGGTATTATCGGTAAACCAGCCTTCAACATGACCGTCAATAGAGATACCATTATCATCCCAAAATGCGATTAACTTACCTAACCCTAAAGTGCCAGCTAGTGAACAGGCTTCATGAGAGATGCCTTCCATTAAACAGCCATCACCTAAGAAACAATAAGTGAAGTGATCTACGATGTCATGCTCTGGGCGGTTAAATTGTGCCGCTAAGGTTTTTTCGGCAATAGCCATACCTACCGCATTAGAAATGCCAGCACCTAATGGACCAGTCGTTGTTTCAACACCTGGTGTGTAACCATATTCTGGGTGACCTGGTGTTTTAGAATGTAACTGACGAAAGTTTTTTAAATCGTCAATAGATAAGTCATAACCCGATAAGTGCAATAATGAGTAAATTAGCATTGAGCCATGACCATTAGAAAGAATAAATCGATCGCGATCAGCCCAGTTTGGATCACTTGGATTGTGTTTTAGAAAATCACGCCATAATACTTCGGCGATATCGGCCATTCCCATTGGCGCTCCAGGGTGTCCTGATTTTGCTTTTTGCACGGCATCCATACTTAAAACGCGAATGGCATTGGCTAGTTCTTGACGCGACGACATATTGGCTCCAGATCTACTTTTAAAAGGTATAAATAAATTGCGCGTATTTTCCCTTACCCTAGGGGTGATCGCAAATTAAATTACACTATTTGTTATATTTTTTTTCACAATTATTAATTGTTAGTTGCATATCCTTTAAAAATGCCGATGTTGATACTTTAGATAGCATAACAAATAGTGCTAATATTCTTTGTAGTCTTTACCTTAATTCATTGATTAACTATAAAAAATGTCAACTCAACTTCAGCGCTTTAGTTTTGCTTTTGTTATTTATCTTATTGTCTGTATGAGTACGATACTTTTTATTGTGCCTTTTTCATTTAACAGCTTTATCGGTCCAATGGCAGGAGTAACCACGGCATTGGTTATTTTCTTGGGGAGCAATATATTATTTCTAACAACAGTCGTTGTTATTGCCTTTTCAAGTTTTTATCTTGGTATTTAGGTTTAACCATAAATTTAGCGATGGTTATCATTACTCTACTGGCTATTATGCTGCAAAGCTATTGGGCAAAGCTATTGGGCAAAGCAGATAACATTAATGGAGGTTTATCAACAAAATTGGCTTTAGTCCCGGAAGACTTTACTAACCTTTCTCTTCAAAATAGGCCCTTTAACAGCAATGGTGTGTGCTAGTGCCATTCTTGTTATTACCATGCTAGATAATGAGGTATTGTCAGGGAGTTTATTTTATACCTTTATGAGAAGTTGGTCAGGTAGTGTGTTATTCGCAATATTTTTCACACCTTTACTATTATTGACTCAAAAGCGGCAACAGCTAAAGCCTTCAAAGCGGCTATTTATCATGTTTGCTTCATCGCTGGCTTTTGTGACTATTGGTTTATTATTTAAAATTTCTCAAGATATGCAAATACATAATCGTCAAGATATGTTTGAGCAAGTGTAAAGTGATGTAGAGCAAGCTATCAAGCAAGAAGTCTCTATGGCTGTAGATGAACTGAATAGTTTGTCGGCTTTCATCAAAGTCAGTAAAGAGGTTTCTTTATCTGATTTTAATCTATTTGTAGAGAAATTTTTCATAAAAACTCAGCGATAAGAGCGCTTGAGTGGGCACCAATTGTTGAGCACGAACATCGAGCTCATTATGAACAGCAAGCAACGGCAATAAAGGAGCGAAGCAATAGCGGTATAATGCAAATAGCAAAACACCGAGAGGTTTATGCACCCATACATTACGTTTATCCAAGTTTAGGTAATCGTAAATTTCTTGGTTTTGATTTACTAACCAATTCAACAGACGTGGTTTCAATGACGAATGTTATAGCCAGTAATAACATAGTCACCAGTGCACCAATAAACTTGATACAAGATGATCATCGAAATCTCGGTGTTTTATTTTTTTCTTCTGTCCATGGTGTTGGTGAACAAGCAGAAAGCGCTTTCACTAACAATAATAATAAACCTAGCTTATTAGGTTTTGTTGTTGCAGTAATGCAGTTTGAACTAAATATCTTTTCGCGCCATTGGCGAATTAGTCTTGTTGAGCAGCAACCTTGGAAAATGCAGCAAAAAAGTTGGCAAGCATGGGGGATGCTACTCGGAGCAACTTAAGGTGGCATTTTGTTTCAGTTACTCATTTTAATGATGGCCGCTTATTCAAGTGAGTTAAGTGTTCAGGTTATTAGAAAAACTCAAGAACTGATCATAGCAAAAGAACAGTCAGAACAAGAAAGCATTGCTAAAACGGATTTTTTAAATACCCTAAACAAGGAATTACAAACTCCACTGTAAGCTATTAGCCTTTTTATACAGCAATTGAGAAAAATGGAGCAAAAAAAGCAACAAGCCCTAATTAGCAATATAGATTTAGCACAGAAAAACATCAGTAAATTACTTGATATGGTGGTTGATTTGTCAAAAATTGAGTTAGGGGAGTTGGTTATTAAGTATGAACCATTTGACTTTCATGGTTTTTTGACGCGCATAGATGAGGTGCTAAAAGCCCAAAACGCCTCTAAAAACAGAAATATTACCCTACTAATAGACTCATCTGTGCCACATTTTATTATCGGTGATGAGATTCGTATTCAACAATTTTTAGTCGCTTTGTGTGAAAATATTCATGAGCTTTATGCCATGAAGAATATACGACTTACAGTCAAGGTTCATAGCCATCACCTTAACACCACAACTTTGCTGTTTATTTTTACAGAACATGATGATGTTCGGATAGAGAATACAGCACCATTTGTTGAGTATATTTCAAGAGATATTTCACAATACAGCACTCAAATGGCAATGGCAAAAGAGGTTTGGCAATTGATGGGGGGAGATATTAGCCTAGGAATTACAAACTCAGGTGAAAAGATCTTAACCGCAGCAATTAAGATAAACCAAACAACAAACGAGCAACAGTAAGCCTATCAAGCACGTATTTTTGGTGATGATAAAATTAGTTAAAGTAATCATCTAATTTAACTCACTTTTTACTTGTATTACAAATTAAAATAGTTTACTTTTTAAACAGGTTGCACCATAACCCAACTTACTGTTTTGTTTAAATAACTAAAAAGCTAGGTTAGCAAAAAGAGCAAAAAGAGCAAAAAATAATTACGCAACCAAATTAAAAATAAGGTAAATAATGAGCAAGTCATCCTCTAGAGGATTAAAGCTGACTACGGTTATTTTTGCAGTACTTATAATGGCCGTTACAGCAATATTGAGTAACACCTCAGTAGCTGATGACATGGAAGTAAAAACAGCACAATCAGAAAAATAGATGATAGATCTTCAAAGGCTTTAACTACAGTGTCCTATGAAAAGTAAACTGTTTAGCCTTTTGGGGTAAGTCTATCGCATAATGGAAGTTCAAGCCTCTGTTGCTCAGTTATGAGCAACAGAGGCTTTTTTCTTTGTGGTGTAATGGCGTCTCGAGCAGGAGTCGAACCTGCGGCTTTCTCCTTAGGAGGGAGACACTCTATCCAGCTGAGTTACCGAGACTTAGTCATGACAATACTCATTTAACAACCCAAAGGCTATGTAAATTATGGTGTTAAATATAATAAATGGAAGTTCCTGATTGTTTTTTGCCTGATACATGGCTTCGTCTGCCAGTTGTATTAAAGTATGAAGGTCAGTATTTTTATCAAAATAAATTGAAACGCCAACACTGGCTTCAACTTTAACTTTTTTTAATTCTATAATAAATGGTGAGTTAAATTCATCCAACAACTTATTTGCCATTGATTCTACAGATGCTTTACTTTCAAGGTTTTGCATGACAACCAGAAACTCATCACCCCCTAATCGAGTGACAATATCAGACTTTCGTACGCAATTTTTAAGCCTATTCGCTGTCACCATCAAAACACCATCACCAACTAACGATTATAGACTAAGTTTTGTCTACTTTCATACTTGGCTATAACATAAAATGTTAGAAAACTAAGGTGTAAGTCATTAGATAATCTCATTAAAACCGCACGGCTACATCATTTAACTGAATATTACCTAATAAAGCATTATCAAGGGTGATAGCAGTAGCGCTTTGCTTGGTTAGTTTAGTTACTTTAACCTTGTATGGACTGACATTATAACTGGCATAGTGCTGACCACTGTCAGTAGTAAAATTATTCAAGTGTAAAAGTGAGAATTCATCGCCAATTTTGACACCATGATGACGACCTAAATTGATGACTATTTGGTTTCCTGCCACTTTTATTATTTTACCTTCACCAGGCTCGCACATAATATTTTCATCAATATCAGCTACGGTTGTATCGATAAGTGAATTAATCATATTTCCATATTCACTTTGCCAAAAATCACTACTATTAACATCAACAGTTGCTCGTTTGTTAAATTTCCATACTGCTGAATTTTGATAGCTTTGCTGCCACACTTGTTCTCCACTTAAGCCGTTATAAAGGTATAGAGTGAAATCAAAATTTCTAGTGTAAGTACCTTGCTGCCAAACTTTCCAAGTATTTGTTCTTTCCTGCGTCAGAGATAGATCGTGAATTTCAGTAAATAATATGTATTGGCTGTTGGTATTATCAGCTAATGATATAGTCAGCTGCTTTATTTCTTCTTCATTAAAACTTTGCTTTAGACGAGAAAATTGAGTAGCGCTTTTTAATAGCAATTTAGTGCTGGCATAATTACTTTGTGATGATATTTGTTTGTTTAGTTGTTTTATTAAAGCGGTATCAATGGGATAAATATTGCCAATGTTAGCTTGCTCTCTATTAGTGAGATGGCCCTTAGTCAGTAAAATTGACTTTTTGTAGTCTGAAGCAAAACACTTTTTTTCTTGAGGAAAAATATCAGCTCGAATAGTGACACTAATAGTGTTATCGCTGTGTAATTCATCAATAAGCTCAATAGAGTTGACACTACCACTAGCGCGAATACTTATTTGATCTTGGGTAAGCAGACCATTTACCACTTGCTGCACACTCGATACGCTCGCGCCCGCAACCAATAAGGCTTTTTTAAGGGCATTTTCTGTTGCTTTAGTGCGGGCGATATCTAATGAATTCTTTTCTAAGCTTGCATGCCCTTTTGCTTCATACCACTGGGCTAGAGTATTAAAGCTGATTAAGTTTAAGCTGGTTAATAGAGTCAGTGATAGTATTAGCTTGTGCATAAAGTTTCCATTAAGGTCAATGTTGCTTGCCTTATTGTCTAGTCTTGATTTGGGTTGTGGAAACTAATGCATTATTTATGCCTGTTTATATATAAATTAATGTTTACTTGGCGTGATATGTGCATTGTTTTAGGTATTGAAATAAAGTTGCCAGTTAATGCGCTAGAGCTAAAAGTCTTTTATAGCGCTGACTTTTTAAAGGGGATCACCATGAAAAAGTGGCTTATACCATTACTTTTACCAACACTTTTATCTTGTGAAATGATAACGCAAGAAGAAGATTTTTATAAGTCGGGTCAAGTTGATAAAGGTGAAATTGACAGTTACAACCTGCCAAAGCATGCCATTAATGATGTCGTTAAGGGCTTAGCTTATCAAATGTTAGAGAGTAGTGCTTTTGTTAATGCAAAAACTCCAGTTGCCGTTGCTTCTTTTGTTAATTTAAAAGATTTAGAGTCAACAAATTGGTTAGGTAATCAATTAGCTGAAAATTTTGTTCATGAACTGCAACGTCATGGTTTAGTTGTGATTGACTTTAAAACTACCGGCCATATACGTGTCACCAAAGAAGGTGATTATATTTTTAGCCGAGATTGGAAAGAGTTGCCAGAACGTCAGATTATTGACTACGTAGTGGCGGGTACTATGATGGAGCAAGAGAATGGCATTTTAATTAATGCTCGCATGATAGGTATTCAATCGCGAGTCGTGGTCGCTACGGCTCAATCTTTTATTCCATCTTGGGTGTTAGGTGAAGAAAAAAGTCACAGTGAAAATGTTAAAATGAAAGACGGTATGATCATTCGCAGTAACGCAATGCTAATTGATAATCAAAGAGCAGTCGAAATACATAATTAATTAGGTGTTACTATGTTAAGTATACATATGAAGTTAGTTAGCCAAATAAAAAGTACCTTAGCTAAAGTATTGTTTGTCGTGCTGAGTGTCATTGCTCTTTCTGCTTGCTCAACTGCATTTGACAAACATGTGCAATGGCAGGCAGTTAAACCAGAAGCTTTTCCTATTATCCGTGGGATTGGTTATGCGCCAATCAGTTTGCAAAAATCTGAGCATGAAACGCAGCGGATGCTAATGGCCATAAAAGCGTCAAAAATTTCCGCTTATGCTGAGTTAGCGGAGCAAATATATGGACAGCAAGTAAATAGTAAAACCACAATGGCAGATATGATTATTGATAATCAGCAGTTGGCGGCTTCAGTGCAAGGGCTGATCCGTGGAGCCAAAGTCGTTAAAAGCTATCCCGTTGGCGATACCTACACAACAGAGCTACAACTCGACTTTAAAGATGTTTATGAGATTTATCAGGCTAACTTAAACCGTAAAGAAATCAAAGATGTTCAGTATTTTTGATAAAAATTTATCTGGCTAAAATTTTAGGCCTTCAAACCAATACTTGATAGACCGCCACTTTTCTTACCTTTATTATCGTAAGTTATGGCGGTTTTATTATGACTCTCAAGCAGGCTAGTTTTCATGCGTTCAACGGCAAGTTGTGATTGGGCAATTATTTGTCCATTAACTTGGTTTTGTTGTTGGCAGCGTTTCAATAAAGATTCAATGTCAGCCAATTCTTGGCTTAAAAGGTTAGCCGCTTTATCTTGAGCAAACTGTTGATTAACACTAATTTGTTGATCTAAACTTTGAATGGCAATTAGCTGTAAGTTTTTCAGTTCGCTAATTTGAATTAATTCATCAGGTTGATGTTGTTGTAAAATATTTTTTTCGTCAGTAATTATTTTTTCAAGCGATTGAAGTTGCGCATACTGTTTAGCGAGTAGTTCTAGTGATTGTGGTGAAGCTGACATGTAAGGCACCTTTAGAGGGTAATCATATTAAAGACAATTATCACCTAGTGTTTCACTGATATCAAATTAAAGCTGCCAAATTAGACTTGCCTAGATCAAATAAGGTCAAATTCAAACTTAGCAATACTTGCCGCCAGCTTTTGAGGATCTACTTTGTAATCACCCGAAGCTATTGCTTTTTTAAGTTCGGCAATTTTTTTCTGATCAACCACAGGTGCTTCATTGGCTTTTTTCTGTAATTCACTTAATTGCTTTGCTTGCGGTGTGATGGAAACAGAGTCAGCATTTGCTTGTTTCGTAGGCGTAGTAGTACTGGCCGTTTGTGCAGCTTGTTGTTTCACTTGTGCTTGTTTATTTTGATGTACTTGAGCTTGATTTTTCAAGTTGTTGATATTTATAGCCATAATATTAACCTGCGGCAGAAAGTTATATTTTAAATTTATTCACTAACTTTATATCGGCAAATAGAGTCAAAACTTAAATAAAAATAACAACCAAATTATAAGTGAATAGTTACTTGATTCATAGCGCTAACTTTTGGATTGATAATTTTGCCTGAGCGAGAATTCTTTACTTTAATTTGCTGGTTAATATTCCCATCACTTAGGGCTGTCCCACGAGTTTTAATCATAAAATTCTCAGATTTTGCAATAATAGTGACAGTGTCGCCTTTACATACTAAGCAAACATCCTTTCTACTTATTGCACGGCCTTTAGCGATCCTTTTTTTGGCTTTACTACCTATTACAGCCACTTTGTCAGAAAGCTTTTGACCGCGTATTTTATTAATAGCTAGATATTGAATATCAATATTACTCTCAGATAATATCATACCTTTTTCAAGCGTCGTGATTGCCACTAATACTGCAAATGTATTTTCAACTTTTGCAGGAATATACATTTTCCATGGCGTTGAATCATCACAAGTTATTTTAACATTTACGTTCCTACCGCTATGTTTTTCAGGTATATTTGCTTTAAGTGCTTGTTGACATGGTTTGATTATGATCCTTGGATCTATGTTGGCAATAGAAATTGTTGTTTTTCCACCTATGGGTGGTGTTATTTTATCTTCAAGATAATCTTTAGCAAAAGCCTCAATATAGGCGCTATCAAAAGTGGCAGATAGGCTTGTAATAGGCATTAGCACTATAAAGTACATATTAAATAGAAAGAATTTTATATAAGGCATAGTTTTATTGTTTATCTTTAGGTAAATTCAATTACTCGACTATGCTTATAACTAGGTTGGCATAGTTGTTAGTCTGTCAATTTTGTGACAATAAGTTACCTATTCAGTATTATTAGCTATTTACATAGTCATAATCTGATTTTTTAATAAGTTATTCGTCACTACTGACAAGTCTTTCGACTTATTTTTGACTCATTAATAGAGTAATCAAGAATTGTGCCTTTTTGCTATATTTATGAATTGCAAGCAAGTTAACATTATTGATTAGAAACGAGGCTTTTATGGCAGGTATATTGGATTCAGTTAACCAGCGGACACAACTGGTTGGGCAGAATAGACTGGAATTACTACTTTTTAAATTGGTGGGTAGGCAGAGGTTTGGCATTAATGTTTTTAAAGTAAGAGAAGTCTTACAGTGCCCGCGGTTGACATCGCTACCAAAGCAAGACGCTTTTATTAAAGGGGTTGCTCATATTCGAGGTCAAACCATATCGGTTATTGATTTGAGTAAAGCTATTGGTGGTCCAGCAATCACCCAAACAGAAGACTCTTTTATTATCATTGCAGAATACAACCGTAGTGTACAAGGCTTCCTTGTTGCAGGGGTCGAGCGTATTGTTACCTTAAGTTGGAAGGGTATGATGCCGCCACCTGAAGGTGCAGGTAAGTCTAGTTATCTAACAGCGGTGACTGAAATAGATAAAGAAATGGTTTCTATTTTAGATGTAGAAAAAATTCTTAATGAAATTAATCCTGTTTCTACTGATTTAAGCGAAGATGTTGTCGATGAAGCTGTTGGCGAAGAGCTAGGTGATCGTATTGTCATGATAGCAGATGATTCAGCAGTGGCACGAAATCAAGTAAAAAGGGCATTAGAGCCATTAGGTATCAAAATGGCGTTAGCTAAAAATGGTCAAGATGCACTAGAACAGCTAAAAGCTATTGAAGCAACCTGTGAAAACAGTATTACTGAAAAAGTGGCCTTAATGGTATCAGATATTGAAATGCCAGAAATGGATGGATACACCTTAACTGCAGAAGTTAAAGGCAATGAACGTATGGCCAAAATGCCAGTGATATTACATACCTCGTTAAGTGGTGTCTTTAATAATGCTATGGTAGCTAAAGTTGGCGCTGAAGATTTTATCCCTAAATTTAATCCGGACGAATTGGCGATAGCGGTAAAAAAATGGCTTAATTATGAAGCTTAAATTAATCAAAAATCATATAGTTTTTAGGAAGTAGTAATAGTGTCAGCAAGACAACTTGACGATAAGAGTTATCATCAATTTAGAACTTTTTTAGAGCAGCAGTGTGGTATCGTCTTAGGTGAAAGCAAGCAGTACCTAGTGAAAAGCCGTTTAGCGCCACTAATGAGTAAGTTTGACTTGGCGTCACTGGGTGAACTTGTTAGTCGTACCTTGTTTCCCTCTGAGCGGCAATTACGTGCGGCCGTTATTGACGCTATGACTACTAACGAAACTTTATGGTTTCGTGACAACTATCCGTTTAAGTTACTAAAAAGTAAGTTATTACCTGAATTAGCCTATAGAAGGACACCGATAAAAATATGGTCAGCAGCTAGCTCATCAGGTCAAGAGCCATATTCTATAGCTATGGCCGTGCTAGAGTATCAACAAGCTAATCCTGGCGCTTTTCCTCGTGGTGTACAAATTATAGGTACTGATATCTCTACTACTATGTTGGAGCATTGTAAGTATGGCCATTACGACTCTTTAGCACTGGCTCGAGGCTTATCTGCTGAGCGCAAAAGTAAGTTCTTTGAATCTGGCGATAATGGTATGTTGAAAGTAAAAGAGCAAGTGAAAAAAATGGTTAGCTTCAGGCCGCTTAACCTGCTCAATAGTTACAGCTTAATGGGACGATTTGATATTGTTTTTTGCCGTAATGTGCTTATTTACTTTTCCCCAGAAATAAAAGCGCAAATTATTGGTCAAATTCATGGCACTTTAAATAATGATGGTTATTTGTTTTTAGGTGCATCAGAATCTCTAACAGGCTTAACTGATAATTTTAATATGCTCAGGTGTAACCCAGGTATTCTCTACCAGAAAAAATAACCCTGACCACTTGCCGTCATCCTCTTGGTTGCTTTGCCCACACGTATGTGACTACTCAGCTTTGGTCTGTAACTATAAAGCTAAATTGAGTATCTCAGGATAGATACACAATATGCTGTATAAGTGACTGGCAGAATGATGACCTTCTCACTCAAGACTTTTCTTATTTTTATCTATCATTTTTTTTTGTGGCATAAATATTGAATGTGCAACTGTTAATATTTAATTGACGGTGACACCTTATGGCTATAGGTTTCGATAAAGGGTTTGAATTGCATGCACAAGGTATGCAACTACGTGCCGCACGGGCAGAAGTTATTGCCGGTAATATCGCTAATGCCGATACACCTGGTTATAAAGCTAAAGACATGGACTTTCAAAAAGCCATGCAGCAAGCCTCTCAACAACAGCAAATGGGTATGAGTCGAACTAATACCAAGCATTTTGATGTACGTACCGAATTAAATAATAATGTAGATTTTCGCATACCAAATCAACCCGATACTGGTGACGGTAATACTGTTAATGTACAAGTGGAACGAAACTTGTATTTAGAAAACTCAGTAGAGTATCAAGCAGGTGTGCAATTTCTTAGTGGGAAAATAAAAGCGCTGCAGAAAGTCATCAGCGGAGGCAGGTAATCATGAGTTTATTTAACGTATTTAATATCACCGGTAGCGGCATGAGTGCACAATCAGTGCGTTTAAACACTACTGCAAGTAATATTGCTAATGCAGATAGTGTGAGTTCAAGCATTGATCAAACTTACCGTGCCCGCCATCCAGTTTTTGCCGCAGCGATGCAAGAAGCTGCCGCAGGTCAAAAAGGCAATGTTGGTGTGCAGGTGCTTGGTGTTGTTGAGAGTAATAAACCTCTCAATATTGAATATGCGCCCGAGCACCCTATGGCTGATAATGAGGGCTATATTTATAAACCTAATGTCAACGTGATAGAGGAAATGACAAATATGATTTCAGCCTCACGTTCATATCAAACTAATGTGCAGTTAGCAGAGTCAGCCAAGAATATGCTGAATAAAACGCTTGTACTTGGTCAACGATAGGCTAGCAGGAAGTAGGAGTAGATTATGGAAACAGTTTCAGGTGGTAAGCTATTAGATGGTCTTCGTTGGCAAAAAGAAGAGTACAAAATTGCCGAACAAGATAAAGGCATGCTTACCCAAGCAGATTTTTTTGCACTATTAACCAAAGAGTTATCAAATCAAGATCCAACAAAGCCAGTGGATAATAATGAAATGATTTCACAAATGACGGCGTTTTCGACAACCGATGGTGTGCAAGTGCTAAATGAGCAATTTACGTCGTTCGCTAGCTCTATGACCTCAAGCCAAGCATTACAGGCTTCTTCATTGGTTGGTCGTAGCGTATTAGTGGAAGAAAATGTTTTTGGCATGAATGAAGGTGAAGCGGTTAAAGGCAAAATAGTCTCAGAAACACCCGCAAGCAACGTTAATATTTATGTGGAGAATATTGCTGGCGAAATTATTCAAACGGTTCCTGTTGGTAACCTTGGCGCTGGTGGCGCTACATTCACTTGGGATGGTCAAACAACAAATGGAGAACCTGCGCCGGCAGGTGCCTATCGCTTTAGAGTTGCCGGATTAGTCGATGGCCAAGCATCCGAGCTTCAGGCTATGACGTATCGCAAAGTTGATAGTGTCACTTTAGCAGGTGCAAACGGTAGTATTTTATTAAACCTTAATGGTGGCAGCTCAATGGCATTGGCTGATGTAGTTGAAGTATCACAAGGGTAATGTAGGTCAGGCTTTAGCCTGACAATATGTTTTATTAAACATATAGATAGTTGAAAAGTGTCGCACTGAAGTACGACCTACAAAAGAATTTTTAAGAGGGTTAAATTATGTCATTTAATATCGCACTAAGTGGTTTAAACGCCGCTCAAAAAGACCTTGATGTCTCATCAAACAACATCGCGAATGTGAATACCACAGGCTTTAAAGAATCGCGCGCTGAATTTGTTGATGTTTATGCAGCATCATTACTGGCATCAGGTAAAACTAAAGTGGGTGATGGTGTACTAACCGCTGATGTTGCTCAGCAGTTCTCCCAAGGCAGTATTCAGTTTACCAATAACGCTCTCGATTTAGCGATTACTGGTAATGGTTTTTTCGCCACTGTTCCAGAATTAGGCTCTTTAGAAACTTCCTATACTCGCGCAGGGCAATTTAAACTAAATGCTGATAACTTTGTTGTTAACTCGCAAGGTGGTCATTTATTAGGTTTTCCGGTAAACCCAGATGGCTCTTCAGCCTCAGTAAGTTTAAGTACTGCAGAGCCGGTACTTATTCCTACGGCATCGGGTGCACCAACTAAAACTAGCGAAGTGGATGTGCGCATGAACTTGCCCGCGGGTGATGCTTATATTAATAATGCGCCTGGTAACTTTGATCCAGATGATCCTTTAACTTTTAATAACTCAACCTCAGTGACAATTTTTGATTCACTAGGTGATAGTCATATCATGACTTACTTTTTTATTAAAGATGACCCAACGGTAGCCCCAAATGAGTGGATGATGTTTGCCGCTGTTGATGGCAATGTTATTGATATTGTTGATCCAGCGGGTGGTGGTACTAACCCTGTTGGTGGTACAGTTTCAGGCCCTCTATCTCCGGGAGGGGTTTCGGGTGCGCGTATAATCTTTAACGCTTCAGGTGATTTTATTAATCAAATTCCCACCCTAGCTAACGGCGGCATTACTACCCGTGATTTTACTAATCACTTGCCCAATGGTGCTGATACTTCGCAAGCGGTAGAAATTGACTTTAACCTAGATCCTGTTGCGCCTAACCCAAATGAGCCTACGCAATTTGCCTCAAACTTTGAAGTAACGGCATTGAATCAAGATGGCTTAGCAGTAGGGCGATTAACGGGCATTGATATTGGCTCAGATGGTCTTGTGCGAGCAACTTATTCAAATGGTACTTCACAACCGTTAGCGCGTATTGCTATGGTTAATTTTGCTAATGAGCAAGGCTTAACACAAGTGGGTAATACTGGCTGGAAAGAAAGTATTATTTCTGGTGAACCGTTAGCAGGTGAAGGGGGTTCAGGTACTTTTGGTACCATTAACTCCTCAGCATTAGAACAATCAAACGTTAACTTAACCACCGAATTGATTGACTTAATTTCAGCACAACGAAACTTCCAAGCTAACTCAAGGGCCTTAGAAGTGGATAACCAGCTGAACCAAACGATATTACAAATTAGATAATAAAGTCATCATAACTTTAGTCTAAATAAAGCTGCCAGCTAAGTGGTGCTCATCACTTAGCTGGCAGCTTTTTTTTTAGTCACACTAAACTTGTTTCTCTTGTCACTAATATTCCTTTCTGGCACTTTCTTTGCATTTATCTAAATAATAGAACTAACCCCTGCGGGAATTCATTATGGATAAGATGCTTTACATCGCCATGAGTGGCGCCAAACAGAACATGCAAGCATTATCAATAAATGCTAACAACCTCGCGAATGCCAAAACTACTGGCTTTAAAGCAGACTTAGCTCAGGCGAGAAGTATGCAAGCATTTGGTGAAGGGCAGTCCTCACGTGTCTTTTCTATGACTGAGCGCGCTAGCCAAAATTTTGACTCAGGTGCTTTATTAACCACAGGCCGCTCGCTTGATATTGCCATTGCTGGTGACGGTTGGTTTGCAGTGCAAGCCCCTGAAACAAGTAAAGCTGGCTCACAAGTAGGTGTTGCCAATTTTGGTGCTACTGGTATGGGTGAAGCTTATACACGACAAGGACATCTACGACTAACAGAAGATGGTTTATTGGAAACAGCTAACGGAGAAATTGTTTTGGGTGACAATGGCCCCATCACCTTGCCTTTACCTGTAAATAATATCCAGATATCACCTGATGGAACCATTATGGTTCAGCCGGAAGGTGCGCCAAGTACAGTTCAAGAAGAAGTGGGGCGTATTAAGTTAGTTAACCCTGACGTACGGTTGATAGAAAAGGGGAATGATGGCTTATTCAGGCGTAAAGACGGTCAGGTAGAACTTGCCGATGCGAGTGTGCAAGTACAAGGTGGCACGCTTGAGTCAAGCAATGTTAATCCCATTAATGAAATGACAGAAATGATTGCCTTACAAAGACAATTTGAAATGCAACTGAAAATGATGAAAACGGCAGAAGAAATCGATGCCAGTAGTGCCGCATTATTGCGTGCCTTCTAAAGAATTAAATTGAGGTGATATATGAACCCAGCATTATGGATTAGTAAAACCGGCTTAGATGCGCAAACGAAAGATATTGCTGTTATTTCTAATAACTTAGCTAATGCCAGTACTATAGGTTTTAAGAAAAGCCGTGCGGTTTTTGAAGACTTACTTTATCAAAATATAAACCAACCTGGAGGTCGCACAGCTAATGATAGTGAAGCCCCTTCAGGGCTAATGTTAGGCGCTGGAACCAAGGTAGTTGCAACACAAAAAATCCACACCCAAGGTGATATGTTAACCACGGACAATGCCTTAGATTTAATGATCCAAGGTGAAGGTTTTTTTGAAGTATTAATGCCTGATGGCTCTTCAGCCTTTAGTCGTAATGGTCAATTTACCATGGACGATGAAGGCAACATGGTTACGCCAGGCGCAGGTTATTCATTGCAGCCACAAGTCACCATTCCGCAGGATGCACTCAGTATTGTAGTTTCTCAAGATGGTGAAGTATCGGTCACTTTGCAAGGTCAAGCAGAGCCAGCGGTTATTGGTCAAATTAATACCGTAAATTTTGTTAACCCAACAGGTCTTGAGCCGATTGGGCAGAATTTATACACCGAAACTGCTGTTAGTGGCTCGCCACAGGAAGGGGTTCCAGGACTTGAAGGTTTTGGCATGATAGTCCAAGGAGCGTTAGAAACGTCTAATGTTAATACTACTGAAGAATTAGTTAACCTAATTGAATCGCAACGTGTTTATGAAATGAACTCAAAAGTTATTTCAGCGGTTGACCAAATGTTAAGTTATATCAATCAGCAACTGTAAGTTAGTTTGTTGGGGGAAATTATGAAATTGATAATAAAAAAGAAATTATTTTATTTTTTTGCTGTGCTGCTTACCAGTCAAATAAGTGCTTGTAGCAATACGGTAGAGTTGAGCAAAGCACTGCCTAATGATCCCGATTTTGCGCCAATTTTACCCGAGGAAGAAGAAGCTGCGATTGTGCCAACAGGCTCTCTTTTTAAGAAAAATTATGTAAACAACATTTATTCTGATTCCAAGGCGCATCGAATTGGCGACATTATTTCGGTTATTTTAGAAGAAAGTACTCAAGCGAAGAAAAATGCTAAAACTGAATTGAAAAAAGAAAGTAACACAGCATTAGACCCCGTTATTGGTTTAGGGGAGGCGCCGGTCACTATTAATGGGCAAGCGTTGCAGTTTGGTATTAATCAAAACAGCAAATTTAAAGGTGACGCTAAGGCTGATCAAGGCAACAGCTTGAGCGGTAATATTTCAGTGCACGTACTTAAAGTGTTACCTAATGGTAATTTAATGATCCGTGGTGAGAAATGGATCACCCTTAATAACGGTGATGAGTACATCCGCTTAACGGGCGTTATTCGTTCAAAAGATATCAACTCAAACAATACCATTTTATCAACCAAAATCGCCAATGCTCGCATTCAATATGCTGGCACAGGCAGTTTTGCCGATGCTAATGAGCAAGGTTGGTTAACGAAATTTTTCAATAGCTCTTGGTGGCCATTGTAGGCGATAAAGGGGCAATGTCTTGCGACATTTTCTACTAACACCACCCAGAGAGAATAAACTCCGCCTACCAAAGGTAATATTATGAAAGCAGTATTTACAATTATCATTACTTTACTGGCCTTTTCCAGCCATGCTCAGCGAGTAAAAGACTTAGCTGATGTTGCCGGTGTGCGTTCAAACCAACTTATTGGCTATGGTTTAGTGGTTGGTTTACCCGGAACTGGCGAGCAAAGCCCTTTTACTGAGCAAAGCTTTAAAACTATGCTGAGTAATTTTGGTATCACCATGCCTGAAAATTTAAAGCCGAAAATTAAAAATGTCGCCGCTGTTGCCGTTCACGCCGATCTCAATGCTTTTGCTAAGCCCGGACAAACCATTGATGTCACTGTCTCTAGTATGGGTAGTGCGCAAAGTTTACGCGGTGGCACTTTGGTGCAAACCATATTAATGGGTATCGATGGTAATGCTTATGCCGTTGCACAAGGCTCATTAGTGGTCAGTGGTTTAGGTGCCGAAGGCCTAGACGGTTCAAAAGTTTTGGTCAATACACCAACGGTGGGAAGAATTGCTAACGGTGCTATTGTCGAGCGAGAAGTTAAGTCGCCATTTTCTTCAGGTGATCATATTACCTTTAATTTACGCCAATCAGATTTTACTACCGCAAAACGTTTATCAGACACCATTAACGATCTTATCCTAGGCTCAGCTCGTGCTATTGATGCCACTTCAGTACGGGTTAAAGCGCCTCGAGATATTGCTGATAGAGTGAGCTTTTTATCGGTACTAGAAAACTTAGAATTTGAGCCGGCATCTCCGGCGGCAAAAATTATTGTTAACTCCCGTACAGGCACTATTGTAATTGGCTCAGAAGTAAGACTTTTAGCAGCGGCCATCACTCACGGTGGTATTACGGTGACCATCAATGAAGTAAAAGAAGTTTCACAGCCAGGTGCTTTTTCCGAGGGGGAAACGGTAGTGACTAATCAATCAAATATAGATGTTAGCCAAACCGATGCGCGTATGTTTGTTTTTCAACCGGGTGTCACACTTGATACGTTAGTGAGAGCGATTAATGAAGTAGGTGCTGGACCGGGTGATGTGATGGCCATTTTAGAGGCTTTAGATCAAGCGGGTGCCCTTCGTGGCGATCTGATCGTCATTTAAAGGAATAAATACCATGGCTGATAATTTCATCAATACCGCTAACTTTGATCAAGCACGTAATGCTTTAGAGCTAAATGGCTTAAATAACATTCGTCAGCTGTCAAAAGCGACTGATGGCGAAGCCAAGAAAGCTGCCCTTACAGAAGCGGCTCAGCAGTTTGAAGCCATCTTTACGCAAATGTTGCTGAAAAGTATGCGTAAAGCGCAAGAAGTGTTGGAGTCTGACAGTCCATTTAATTCTCAATCAACTAAATTTTACCGTGATATGCATGATCAGCAAATGTCACTGGAAATGTCATCTAATGGATCTTTAGGGTTAACCGATCTGATTGTTCGCCAATTAGGTGGCGACAGCGATAATTTTACCCCCAGAACTGTACTTAGAAATGATGGCAACCTTGAGCAAATTAAAAAATTAGCTAAAGAAGACAAACTTAACGCGACACAAGTACAGTCAACGGATGATTACCTGAAAAAATATTTAAATCGTACCAATACCGCTGCTAGCGATGAAACTAAGATCCCATTCATAGCAGAAAGTAAAACAGTAAAAAATAGCCTAAATGACATTGCTGCCAATACTAAAACCAGTGTCAATTTTTCCACGCCAAGTTTTGCACAACCTAAAGATTTTGTTACCGCCCTGATTGAGCCAGCAAAAAATGTTCAAGAAAAATTAGGGGTGCCATTTCAAGTTGTTATTGCTCAAGCGGCACTTGAAACAGGTTGGGGTCAAAAAATTATCAAAGATGATAATGGTGCTAGTTCAAATAATTTATTTAACATAAAAGCCGATAAACGCTGGTCTGGCGACAAAATTCAAAAAGAAACCTTAGAGTTTGAACAAGGCGCTATGATTAAAAAATCAGCCCCGTTTAGGGCTTACCAATCCTTATCTGAAAGTGTTAATGATTATGTGAACTTCCTTTCAGATGGTGATAGGTACCAAGGTGCATTACATAACTCTGGTGATGTGGAACACTTCCTGCATGGTTTACAGAAAGCAGGCTATGCGACAGATCCCCAATACGCCAATAAAATTATGGCGACGCTGCGTACAGTCTCTAATTTAATCACTAAATAACTTGGCTATAACACACTGTCATCCTCATGATGTTTTAATTACAGATCTTGTGTATTTTTCACAGGTCGGTATTAAAAAAACTACAGAATGACGCAACCTTTCGGGGTTGTGGGTGTAGCCAAATGTAGAGGCAAACACTATGACTGTAAGTTTATACCAAACCGGCGTGAGTGGCTTATTATCCGCTCAGCAGCAGTTGGCGACAACAGGTCATAACATTTCCAATGTCAACACCGAAGGCTATAACCGCCAACGTGCGGAGCAAAATGCCGTTGTTGGTCAGGTAAGTGGCTCAAACTATATTGGCGCTGGCACCTATATTCAAGATATCACTCGTTTGTATGATAAATTTTCCTATAAAGAGCAGTTAATTAATCAAAGTAATTTAGGTAACTCCGACTCCTTACATAACCGCTTAACTCAACTTGATCAAGTGATGAGTACATCAGGTAATGCGGTGATGGGGTCATTGGAGCAATTTTATCAAGCCTTAAATGGTGTAGCAGATAATCCAAATGACTCGGGCTTACGTAGTATCGTGTTAAATCAAGCGAGTACGCTAAGTAATGACTTTAACGAGCTAACTAGCAACTTTGATCAAATGGCTAAGTCTGTTAATGGCGAGATAGAACAAGTCGCCAGTAAAATTTCTGAAATTTCGTTAGAGCTAGCAAAGATTAACGAAACCATTTTACATTCTCAAGGCTTAAACCAAGCGGGTCAACCTAATGACTTACTCGATAAACGCGATCAATTGGTTAGTGAGTTAAGTGAATATACTCGGGTCAATACTGTAGTCGATCAAAATGGTGTTATGTCGGTAATGGTAGGACAGGGCACAACACTGGTTGCGGGCATTACACCCTTAACTGTCGAAGTGAAAGCAGGTGATCCTGATGCCTTACAAACTGAGTTACGTCTAGTTGGTCCTAATAGCTCAGTGGCAATAAACGGCGCTAAACTTGGTGGCTCATTAGCGGCAAGTTTTGAATTTAGAGATGAGCACTTAGCACAAACCCGTAATGAAATTGATAGATTGGCGATGGCAATATCCTCCACTATAAATAGTAGTCAAGCTAGTGGATTAGATCTTAACGCTAAGCAAGGTGCTAATATATTTACTGACATTAATACTCTTGCTTTACAACAAGGGCGAGTATCAGCACCAGCATCTAACGCGGGTAACTTAGTTGCCCAAGTAAACATTACCGATGTTTCACTCGTACCAACTGATGAATTTGAAGTGCGGTTAACAGCTGGCAACTTCATTCTGACTAACCTTACCAATCAAACGACTACTAATTTAGGTGCTCCAGGTGGTGCAGGTACGGTACATAGTACGCCACTTGGTTTTGAGTTTATTGAAGGCAGTGGTGCTGCTAATACTGATGACTCTTTTATCATAACACCAAGCAAAAATAGTGCGGTATTGATGAAAGTAACTTTAACCGATAGCGATGCTATTGCTGCCAGTACTGCACTAGAAATAACGCCATCAACTCATAATGTCAGTGATGGTCAGATTGAAATTACCCATGTAAGTGATCCTGAAGGAGCACGAACCTACACTAATGTTACCAACAGTGGTTTAACTATTGATGTTTACGAAAGTGCAGCTAATACATTTACTTATAGAGTGTTTAATACTGCAACGCCTCCGCCTGCTGCACCTATTGCCACAGGCTCTTATTTGTCTGGTGCCAGTACTACTGTTGATTTACCACCATTGCCATCAGTACCAGCGTTTCAAATAGAAATTAGTGGTGATTTAGTTGGCTCAGGTGCCAATGCTAGAGAGACATTCACTATCGGTGATGCCTTTGGTTTGGGTAACGGCAACAACGCTGTTGCTATGGCTAAAACGCAAGAGCAAGGCGTTACCAATGGTAACAAAGAAACCTTTAGTCAAAGTTTGGCTATTAGCACTTCAAAAGCGGGTTCAAAAGCCAGTAATGCAGAGCTAGTTGCTGATACCGCACAAGCATTATTCACCCAAGCATTTAATCGCAATCAAGCAACATCAGGGGTAAACCTTGATGAAGAAGCAGCGAATTTATTGAAATTTCAGCAAGCCTACCAAGCAGCTTCGCAAATAATTTCCACCGCAAATACCATTTTTGACACCATATTGTCGGCTGTAAGGTAAGGAGCAAGACATGCGAGTATCAACAACTCAATTTTATCAGCAAAGTGCATTACAAATGAGTAGTAAAACCTCTGATGTCAATGAGCAAATGGCTCACTTATCAAGCGGCAAACGAGTACTTACGGCAAAAGATGATGCCGTTCAATATGGCACGTTAGCGGGCTATAAAGATGGTTTAGCTAGTATTGAGAAGTATCAGCGAAATATTACTATGGCAGAGAGTCACAACAGCTTACAAGAGGTAGTATTCGCTGATGCAGAGCTGCTTTTAGATAACATTAAGCAAGATATGCTATTGGCGAATAATGGCCGAATGTCTTCTGAAGACTTAGAGTCACTTGCAGCACAAACAAGAAATAACTTTAAGCAACTACTTGATATTGCCAATAGTCAAGATGCCAACGGCGATTATATCTTCTCTGGCTATCAAACTGAGAAAAAAGCTTTTAGCCAACAAGCTGACGGCTCTGTTTCATATAACGGTGATACAGGTATAAATGAGTTACAAATTGCAAGAAATATTAAAGTAGCGACTAACCAAACAGGTGATGCTGCCTTTTTAAAAGTGGGAAATGCTATCGGTGATTTTACTACTAGCTATACAACTAACACTTCAGGTGTGGCAGTTGAAAGTGCCAATGTCACTAATAGGAACACCTACAATACTAGTGCTACTCCACATGATTACATTTTTACCTTTGGCCCTGGTGTAGCAGAATTAAATATAGTTGATAGTGGCGGTACTAATGTTTATAGCACTTTGACCTACGCTGCAGGGCAAAATATTACCTTTGATGGCGTAGACGTTACTTTGAGTGGCAATCCATTGCCGGGTGATAGCTTCATTATTAGTGAACAAGAAGATATCAGTATCTTTGAGACGATTAATGATGCCATAGCTTGGATGGAGCAAGGCTCAGTTTCCACTGACCAAGAGCAATACCAAGTTGACTACAACACTATTTTAAATCAACTAAACTCTGCCATGATCCATATAACCTCAAGGCGGGTAGACTCTGGTATAAGGCTACAAGTGCTTGAAAGTCAAAAGGATAGGCACCTTGACTCAGAGCTGAGCCTAGCAACGGGCAAAGCGAATATTGAAGATTTAGATTTTGCTAAAGCGATCTCTGAATTTGAACAATCAAAAATTGCCTTACAAGCGTCACAGCAAGCTTTTACTAAGGTGCAAAATTTGAGTTTATTTAATTACTTATAAATTTATCGGGTATTTATTATATTTTTTTTACTTGGCAAGTATTTTGCTTTAAAAGTAATAGAAATAACAAAAGTAAAAAAATTGTCACTTTAGAAATAAGTCTTTAGCAAGTGTTAAAGCATTACTGCTACATAATGACTATTTCAAAATAAAAGAGCAGAGGCTTCAATTCGTAGGCTTCTAATAACACAAAGTAAATGTAAACATTAGGAGTGCTATTATGGCCTTATCAGTTAATACTAATATTTCATCGTTGAACGCTCAACGTAACTTAACCAAGTCAGGTCAAGGGCTTGCCACATCAATGCAACGTTTATCATCGGGTATGCGCATTAACAGTGCGAAAGATGATGCCGCTGGTCTGCAAATTGCGAATCGTTTAACGTCGCAAATTACCGGGTTAGGTGTCGCCCAGCGCAATGCCAATGACGGTATTTCGATGGCACAGACGGCAGAAGGGGCAATGCAGGCTTCTACTGATATTCTTCAGCGTATGCGTGAGCTTTCGCTGCAATCAGCTAATGGTTCAAACTCAAGTGATGACCGTGCTGCATTACAAAAAGAAGTTGCTCAATTACAAACAGAGTTAACAAGGATTTCTGATACCACATCATTTGGGAACCAAAAGTTATTAGATGGAAGTTTCGGTACAAAGAGCTTTCAGGTCGGTGCTAACGCTAACGAAACTATCAGCATGACATTAGATAGCATCGCCGCAGATGATTTAGGTAAGGTTGATGCTCAAGCTGTAAGTGGTGCTACTTACAATGCCGCAAATATTGGTATTGCAGCTGAAACAGTTACATTTTCTGTTACTAATGCCGATGGTGTAAGTGCGGTCGATGTTGATTTAACCGTTGGTATGGGGGCAGAGGATGTTGCAGATGCTATTAATGCAGGTGCGGGTCAGTTAGGTATTACGGTTACTTATGATTCAGCTCTTGGTACTTTATCATTCGCCGCAGAGAATGGAACCACAGGTTTAACAACGGCAAGTACTATTGCTGCTGATGCAGGGGTCTTTGACACGACGGCGGCAGAGCTAGGTGCTGCTTACACTGATGATACATCAGCATTAGGTACTGCGATAAATTCAATTGATATTAGTGGTCCTGATGGTACGGGTGCTCAAGCAGCACTTGAATCTATTGATGCAGCGTTAAAACAAATAGATGAGCAGCGTGCTGATTTAGGTGCTATTCAAAATCGTTTTGGTCATACTATTAGTAACTTGGCTAACATCCAAGAGAATGTGTCAGCGTCTCGTAGCCGTATTCAAGATACTGACTTTGCCGTTGAAACAGCGGTAATGACCAAAAATCAAATCTTGCAACAAGCGGGTACGTCAATCTTGGCACAAGCAAACCAAATACCACAAGCGGCTATTAGTTTGATTGGTGGTTAGTTTTAGTTAACTTCATTTAGAAGAAAATCAAATAAGATACAGGCTGAATAAGAAATTATTCAGCCTTTTTGCTTTTATTTAAACTTTTTTTAAAAAAGATTAAAGTTAATTTTTTTGCTGCCGTTAAGGTGTGTAGAACGGGAACTTGATGACACAAATCAAAGTTAGTTGATAGTTCCAAATCTAAAAACTAATTAACGCATTACACTATGTAATCAGGAGTTTTAAAATGGCTATTTCAGTAAATACTAATGTTTCATCACTAAATGCTCAACGTAATTTAACTAAGTCTGGTGACGGCCTTGCTACTTCAATGCAACGTTTATCATCAGGTATGCGTATTAACAGCGCTAAAGATGACGCTGCAGGTCTTCAAATATCAAACCGTTTAACCTCTCAAATTAATGGTTTAGGGGTTGCACAACGAAATGCTAATGATGGTATCTCTATGGCACAAACGGCTGAAGGGGCAATGCAAGCTTCTAGCGATATCTTGCAGAGAATGCGAGAATTAGCGTTACAATCAGCTAACGGTTCGAACTCTTCGGATGATAGAGATGCATTACAAAAAGAAGTGACTGCATTAAAAGATGAATTAACTCGAATCTCAGACACAACTTCTTTTGGAGGGCAACAACTCCTTGATGGCTCATTTGGCTCTAAAGACTTCCAAGTCGGTTCTAACGCTAACGAAACTATCAGTATGACATTAGGTAGCATCGCCGCAGATGATTTAGGTAAGGTTGATGCTCAAGCTGTAAGTGGTGCTACTTACAATGCCGCAAATATTGGTATTGCAGCTGAAACAGTTACATTTTCTGTTACTAATGCCGATGGTGTAAGTGCGGTCGATGTTGATTTAACCGTTGGTATGGGGGCAGAGGATGTTGCAGATGCTATTAATGCAGGTGCGGGTCAGTTAGGTATTACGGTTACTTATGATTCAGCTCTTGGTACTTTATCATTCGCCGCAGAGAATGGAACCACAGGTTTAACAACGGCAAGTACTATTGCTGCTGATGCAGGGGTCTTTGACACGACGGCGGCAGAGCTAGGTGCTGCTTACACTGATGATACATCAGCATTAGGTACTGCGATAAATTCAATTGATATTAGTGGTGTTGATGGTACGGGTGCACAAGCAGCTTTAGAGTCAATTGATGCGGCATTAACACAAATTGATGAACAACGTGCAGACTTAGGTGCATTACAAAACCGTTTTAGCCATACCGTCAGTAACTTGGCTAATATCCAAGAGAATGTGTCAGCGTCTCGTAGCCGTATTCAAGATACTGATTTTGCAACAGAAACGGCGCAAATGACTAAAAACCAAATCTTGCAACAAGCAGGTACGTCAATTTTAGCGCAAGCGAACCAATTGCCACAAGCTGCACTTAGCTTAATTGGTTAATTGAAAAAGGCTTATGGCCTAGCCTGAAATAAGAAGAAGGAAGGGGCTAACATACTCCTTCCTTTTCTGCTTTTAAGTTTTTGTTGAAATGTTGCAATAGAAACAGTGTTTTTAAAATGATGTGAGGAGTCTATAATGAGTGTAGTACAAAGTGGTGCAGACCTTGGTTTGACTAGCTTAACTCCTGAGTTTAATAAAGCTGTAGAGCCTGCTGAAGTATCAGCAAAAGTAAGCGAACTTATAGAGGCTAAAAAACAGCAAGATGTTACTGCTAAGGAGCAGGCTCAAGAGGTTAACCAAGAACCGTTAACACCAAAGCAGCTTGAGAAAGTGGCGCAACAATTGCAAGATTTTGTTGGAGAAATGAATCGTGGTTTGGAGTTTTCCGTTGATAAAGACTCCGGTCGAGATGTGATTAAAGTCATTGATAAATCTAGTGGTGATTTGGTTAAGCAATTTCCTTCTGAAGAAGTGCTTACTTTAGTGGCTAAGCTTTCTGAAATGGTTGGTGGTTTTGTTGATGCTAAGGTGTAGAATTGCATCAATCAGATAAACATGTGTTAGAAATATATACAGGCGAATGAGTTCGTCTTTATATAATGTGGAATTTGAAATAAAGGGGGACTTATGCCTGATTTAACGTTTACAGGGATAGGCTCAGGTTTACAAGTTAGCGAAATTGTTAGTGCTATAGTCGGCGCTGAAACTGCCCCTTTTGTTTCTAGAACAAACAAACAGCAAGCACAGATTACCACAGATATTTCTGCTATTGGCGCACTTAAATCAGCCTTAGAAAGTGTTATAGACTCTATTGCTGACTTAGCCGATGCTGATAATTATCAGCTTAGAAGAGCCAGTGGTGCCGATAGCTTTGTTGGTTTAACGGCCAGTAAAGATGCGCAAATTGGTAACTACTCCCTACAAGTTGATGCCTTAGCGCAATCTCATAAACTGATGTCTGGTGCTATTGACGGTAGTGAGGCTGTTGGTGAAGGCACGCTAAATATCGCCGTTGATACTGAAAACTTTGATATTGCTGTTTCGGCCACCGATACCTTAAGTGATATTCGTGATGCCATTAATGATAGTGTTGATAATGACTCTGTGATTGCCACCATAGTGACTGACGATGCTGGTCAACACCTTATTATGACCAGTAAAGAAACAGGTGTTGCTAACGCTATTACTTCCACAGTGACTGATAGTGATGGTAATCATGTTGATGGTAATGGCTTATCTCGTCTTGCCTACGATGTTTCAGATCCAGACCCTCTAAATCATATTAATAACTTAACTGAAGTTGATAAAGCTGTTGATGCGCAAATTACTATTGATGGTACTTTAGTTGTTACCAATAGCAGTAATGAGTTTAAAGACGTTATTGATGGTGTTGATATTACTGCTAAAAAAATGCATGACGTTGACGATGATATCAGTCAAATTAGTTTTAGTGCTAATAATGCTAACATTAAGTCTGGTGTAGGGAAGTTTGTTGAAAGCTATAATGAATTGCACAAATTAAGCAAACAGTTAGGTGCGGCAGGAGAGTCTGGTTCAGGGCCTTTAGCCGGGGATTCTTTGCTGCGTGGCGTAATGGGTAAATTACGTCAACAGCTCAGTAAAAGTTTTGATACTGGCAATGGCAATACTTTATCTTTATCTGAGCTAGGCGTAAGAAGTGACCGTTATGGTGTTTTGAGTTTAGATACGGCAGATTTAAAAGAGTTTATTGACAGTGATGTTGATGGCGTTCAGCAATTTTTTGTCGGCACCGATGGCACCGATGGCTTTGCTGGTTCACTTAAAATTTTAACAGATTTTTATACTGACTCGGACGGTATTATCCAAAACCGTATTGACAGTAGAACCAGCCAACTAGATCGTATCGATGATGACAAACTAGCTTTTGGCCGTAAGATTGAGTCTTTGGAGGCTCGATTGTATGCTCAGTATAATGCCATGGATTTACTCGTTGCCCAGTTAAACTCTACTAGTAGTTATTTAATGGCTCAGCTTGACAATATGCCTGGTGTAGTCAAGAAAGATAAGTAGCCAGTTATTAAGTTAAAGCAATGTGGCTATCTTATTATAAAGGCTACTGGCTTGACTATTTGTTAAGTTACCCACCGAATGTGCTCTACCAATGGTTGAGCTGATCCTAATCACCTCACTGGCAATATCTTCAATTTTTCTTGATGCTTCAACTTGAGTTTCCTTTTGTTGCTTTTCAAGACCAAGCTTTGATATTTCAACAACATCCTTCGAAAAGACACCTAAATCAGGCTTTAAAGGCTTTTCTTTACTCTGCGATTCTGTATTAGGCACAAAAATACGCTGTACATCACTACTTGCCGTCAATGGGTTAGCAATTGACATAATATACTCCAGCGTTTTGTTTTCAGATAAGGTAGGCTCTCACCCACTTCCTTCAAATATAGATAGAGTATAGTTTGTTTTGTATAAAAATTAAACGTTTCGAACCTGTGATGAGAAGT
>ERZ1048872.339-NODE-339-length-53769-cov-6.453383_pt1 | contig 53769 bp, 46 predicted proteins | sample MGYA00383100_ERZ1048872 | MGnify/ENA primary metagenome ERZ1048872 (study PRJEB29581, sample SAMEA5548370) | metagenome | biome: marine; feature: coastal; material: water | depth 50 m | study: Short-term variability in the microbial, nano- and picoplankton...
TAACAATAAAGATATAATGATGTATGCAGATGAGATGTTCGATGTATTCTCAAAATCTCATTCCGTATTATCGTCTTTTGTTGAAATAAATCAAGAACAGCGCGACTATTTTAAAAAGAAATTTATAGGGTTCTTAAATCCTGAATATGTAAAATTTGTCTTGGATAAAGACGATAAATTAGTTGGTTTTGGTATTGTAACTCCGTCTTATGCCAAAGCATTGCAAAAAATGAATGGAAAGCTATTTCCATTTGGGTTTATGCATTTATTAAAAGCAAAGAAAAAAGCTAAAACTGTTACATTTTACCTCATAGGTGTTTTACCAGAATATCAAAACAAAGGAGTTACCGCTATCATTTTTGAAGAATTTTGGCAAACATTCAATGCTAAAGGCATTAAGCTTTGTGTTAGAGGTCCAGAATTAGATGACAATGAAGCAATACAAAAACTCTGGAAAAACTTTAAACCAGTTACTAATAAAAGACGCTGTACATTTAAAAAATCTATTGCATAACACTTCGACAAACCCTAAGCGACAGCATTAAAATTTTTCGTAAAAAAAAAGCCACTTTTCAGTGGCTTTATCTTTTTAAGAAAATAATAAATTACTCTCCCATTGCTGCAATTAAAGCTGCAGACATTCTTTTATAAGTTCCATTTTCCAAACGATCTCTAATAGCATCAAACGCATCTAAAGTTTCTTTTACATCTTCTAATGTATGGGTCGCTGTTGGAATCATTCTTAGTAAAATTAGCCCCTTAGGTATAACAGGATAAACCACTATAGAACAGAATATTCCGTAATTTTCACGTAAGTCTCTAACTAAAGCCATTGCTTCAGGAATACTACCTTTTAAATAAACAGGCGTTACACAGCTTTGAGTTGTTCCGATATCAAAACCACGTTCTTTTAGACCAGATTGTAAAGCATCTACAATAGTCCAAAGGTTTTTCTTAAGCTCTGGCATTGTACGCAACATATCCAATCGCTTTAATGCACCAACTACAAGTTGCATTTGTAAAGACTTAGCGAACATTTGAGAACGCAGATTGTATTTTAAGTAATCAACAATCTCTTGGTCTGCTGCTATAAAAGCACCAGTACTTGCCATAGATTTAGCAAACGTTGCAAAATAAACATCGATATCATCTTGTACTCCTTGCTCTTCACCTGCTCCAGCACCTGTAGCACCTAGTGTACCGAAACCATGAGCATCATCTACAAACAATCTAAAATTAAAATTTTTCTTTAAAGCAACAATCTCTTTTAATCGACCTTGCTCACCACGCATTCCAAACACACCTTCGGAAATCACTAAGATTCCTCCACCTGTTTGTTCAGCCATTTTTGTAGCTCTCTCTAAGTTTTTCTCTAAGCTCTCTACGTCATTATGCTTATAAGTAAAACGTTTTCCCATGTGTAAACGTACACCATCAATAATACATGCATGTGCATCTACATCATAAACGATTATATCGTCTTTAGAAACTAGAGCATCTATTGTAGACACCATTCCTTGATATCCAAAATTTAATAGATAAGCCGCTTCTTTACTAACAAAAGCAGCAAGTTCCTGCTGTAATTGTTCGTGTAAATCTGTATGACCAGACATCATACGAGCTCCCATAGGATAAGCAGATCCATATGCAGCTGCTGCTTCAGCATCTACTTTTCTAACTTCTGGGTGATTTGCTAATCCGAGGTAATCGTTAATACTCCATGTAATAACTTCTTTTCCTTGAAATTTCATTCTATTAGAAATCTCACCTTCTAGCTTAGGAAACACAAAATAACCTTCTGCTTGAGCAGCCCATTTACCAAGCGGTCCTTTATCTCTATAAATCTTTTCAAATAAATCCTTCATGCGTCTTCTTTTTCACTAATAATTGTGCCCTCTTTAAAGCTTAAAAGAATCAACTATTAATAAATGTTAATTTAATCTTGTTAGTTGCCGCAAAATTACTTAATAATATTATGACTGCATAATTTATTTAATCTAAGTATTCACTAAGTTTAAACATAAAATATATATACGAGTGCCTTTAAAGCTTAAAAAACTTGTATCTAAATGCTGCAATTCTAAAAAATCTCTAAATCTGATTTTTTCTAATTAATCTATGTATGCTTTTACTAAGGGTGCTTTTTGGTATTAATTATAATTCAATTTTTCCTTTGCTAAATCCTTTATTCATCCTAAGAATGTACAATCAACACATTCTTAAAACCTCTAAGTATCTGGCATAGCGCTTATAAAATTACCTGTTTTTATAACGAATGGTATAGGGGGTTTTTATTTTTAGTTATGTCCTAATAATTCTCTAGAGAATTAATGTATTGAATTATCTGAGCAGATATTTTAAAAGCCTCTCCATTCGACTTGAAATTAAAAACAACTCTTTTCTTTTTAATCTGAATACAATTTGAAATTAGGAATTAAAAAAACCTATCAAAGTTATCTAAGATAGGTTTTACAATATTTTAATGACAGTCTATTTAATATATTCGATTGCGGCTGGCGTCAAAGTTTTGCTATCGAAAAAACCTTGATCCTGCATCCATTTGTCACTGTATATTTTACTCATATAACGGGATCCATGATCAGGAAATACAACCACTACCTTATCCTTTGGCTTAAACACACCGTCTTCATTTAGTTGCTTTATTGCTTGCATTGCTGCACCACTGGTGTAACCAACAAAAAGACCTTCTGTATTAGAAATTTCTCTTGCTGTATGAGCACTTTCTTCATCAGTAACCTTAACAAAGGTATCTATTGAATCAAAATCTGTTGCAGTTGGAATAAGGTTTTTACCTAATCCCTCAATTCTGTATGGATAAATTTCTTTATCATCGAACTCACGTGTCTCGTGATATTTCTTTAATACTGAACCATAAGCATCAACACCAATTATACGAACATTAGGATTTTGTTCTTTTAAATATTTGGCGATACCAGATATTGTGCCTCCAGTACCACTACATGCCACTAAATGGGTAATTTCACCATTAGTCTGATCCCAGATTTCTGGGCCTGTTGTATTGTAATGTGCATCAATATTTAATTGATTAAAATATTGATTTATATATACAGAACCTTTATTCTCTTCGTGTAAACGCTTAGCCACCTCATAATAAGATCGAGGATCATCAGCATTAACGTGTGCAGGACAAACATACACCTTCGCACCCATAGACTTTAACATGTCTATTTTATCAGCTGAAGATTTAGAACTTACTGCTAAAATACATTCATAACCTTTAATGATACTTACCATTGCAAGACTAAAGCCAGTATTACCAGATGTCGTTTCAATGATTGTATCTCCTGGTTTTAAAATACCTTGACGCTCTGCTTCTTCAATTATGTGTAAAGCTATACGATCTTTTGATGAATGACCTGGATTAAACGCTTCTACTTTAGCATAAAAATCACCGTCAAAGTCGGCTGTCATTCTGTTTAGTTTGATAAGAGGTGTACTTCCTATAAGCTGAAGTACATTATCATATACATTTTTGTTATTACTCATAAATGCTATTTATCAGTCGTCAAGTTATTTATTTGTCAACTAAAACCTCGCAAAAGTAACATTTTTTTTTGAATTAGTATGTAATTCCCTCTAAGTCTAGCAGAAATGCAAACTCTTCCGCATCTTCTTTTAAGCTTTCAAAACGACCAGAGGCACCTCCATGACCAGCATCCATATTTGTTTTTAAATACAAACAATTAGAATCGGTTTTCATATCGCGCAGTTTAGCGACCCATTTTGCAGGCTCCCAATATTGCACTTGCGAATCGTGAAGACCCGTTGTCACTAACATATGTGGGTAATCCTTATTTTCTACGTTATCATAAGGTGAATACGATTTCATATAATTATAATATAAGATATCGTTAGGATTTCCCCATTCGTCATATTCACCGGTTGTTAAAGGAATAGAATCATCTAGCATTGTTGTAATAACATCTACAAAAGGAACAGCGGCTATAATACCATTATAAAATTCTGGTGCTTTATTTATTACGGCGCCTATTAATAGACCACCTGCACTTCCACCCATCGCATACAAATGTTTTGCGGATGTATAACATTCTTTAATCAAATGCTTTGAGCATGCTATAAAATCAGTAAATGTATTTTTCTTATTTAATAATTTACCATCTTCGTACCATTGACGCCCCAAGTATTCGCCACCACGAACATGCACAATTGCATAAATAAATCCGCGATCTAAAAGGCTTAATTTTATTGTCGAGAAATACGGATCTACAGTAGAACCATAACTTCCATAAGCATATTGCAACAATGGATTGCTACCATCTTTATTAATACCTTTTCTATAAACTAAAGACATTGGTATTTTGGTGCCATCTTCAGCCGTTGCCCAAATACGCTCAGACGTGTAATTATCTTTATTAAACTTTCCTCCTAAAACTTCTTGTTCTTTTAAAACGGTTTTAGTTTTATCCAGCATATTAAACTCTATAACTGACGATGGAGTTGTCATTGCATTATAACCATAACGTAGAATTTCGGTATCAAATTCTACATTCGTACCTGTGTAAGCCGTATACGTTTCATTATCAAAGGGTAAATAATAATCCTCAGCTCCATCCCATCGTTTTATCCTAATTTTATTCAGTCCATTTGAGCGTTCACTTATTACCAAATAGTCTTTAAAAATATTTATTCCTTCTAGCAAAACATCTGCTCTGTGCGCAATAACATCTTCCCAATTATCAATAGAGTGATTATTGACTTCGGTTTTCATTAATTTAAAATTAGTTGCCTTGTCCTTATTGGTGAGAATATAAAAATGATTTTTATAATGAGAGATACTATATTCTAATCCTCTTACACGTTCTTGAAAAACAACAAACTTACCATCTGGATTATCAGCTTCTAGCACATGATATTCATTAGTTAAAGTACTGTAACACGCAATTATAATATACTTTCGAGATTTAGATTTATAGACTGCTACACCAAATGTATCATCACCTTCTTCGTAGACAAATGTGTCCTCTGTTTCACCTATTTTATGCTTATATATTTGATGAGCTCTAAGGGTTACCCCATCTTTTTTAGTGTAGAATAATGTTTTGTTATCATTAGCCCAACTTGAAGAGCCGGTAGTGTTTTCAATTTTATCTGCAGCCACGACATGCGTTTTTAAGTCTTTTATGTGAATAGTGTAGTTACGTCTTCCTGAAGTATCTATTCCATATGAAACTAATTTATTATCCGGACTTATACTAATACCAGCTAACTTAAAATAACTTTCACCTTCAGCCATTTTATTACAGTCAAATAATAACTCTTCAGGGTGATCTAATGTGTCTTTTTTTCTGGTATAAATTGGATAATCTTTCCCAATTTCAAATTTAGTGATATACCAATAACCGTTATATTTATAAGGCACAGAGGTGTCGTCTTCCTTTATTCTGGATTTCATTTCTTCAAATAAATCCTTTTGAAAATCTTTGGTGTGCGCCATTTTTGAATCACAATATTCATTTTCGGCATTTAAATAATTAATAACTTCTGGATGCTCTCTATCTTTCATCCAAAAATAATTATCTACACGAATGTCGCCGTGCTTTTCTAATTTGTGTGATTCCTTTTTTGCAACAGGCGGATTTATATCGGAAAATTTTGTCATTTGTTTTAAGAAAATTTTAATCTAAAAAGTGGAGCAATTTAGTAATTTTGTGTGGTATTAATTTTAAAAGACAAGATTATGTTTGGAGATATGATGGGAATGATGGGCAAATTAAAAGAAGCTCAAAAAAAAGTTGAAGAAACTAAAGAGCGCTTACATACAGTATTAATAGATGAGTCGAGCACCGACAACAAACTAAAAGTTACGATTACAGCGAATAGGACAATAAAAGCTATTAGCATTAACGACGCGTTGCTGCAGGACAAGGAAATGTTAGAAGATTACCTTATTCTTACACTCAACAAAGCAATAGATCAGGCCACAAGAGTAAATGAAGCAGAAATTGCTGCGGTTGCAAAAGAAGGCATGCCCAATATTCCTGGAATGAATGGTTTTAAATAAACAACTTAGTTGCTTAGTGATTTACTAGCAATGACAAACTCCATCACCAAAAAATAAAAACGGAATTTTTTATGCCGGTTTTAAAAATTTATCTTTTAATCTAAAAAAAGGATTAAAAAACATAAACAAAATATAAAATATATCCTTTCTATTGAATAGTTTAACCAAGATACGATAAGAAAAAGCATCATAATCTTTTCCCAAAAACGAATCCAGTGGATAAGCATTAATTTCAGACATTTTATTCATAATTGATTTTACCTCATCAAATCCCATTGCAGACATAATCATTCTAATCATAGAGAAAAACACGAATGATTGCTGTCTCGCTTTAACACGTTTTATACAATTTGGATTAGATTTATCTTGCTTTAATCTTTTAATTAATGGGTCGAAAACTAGAGCAGCATTTATGTTGTCTCTAATAACACCAAGATAATGTTTAGGCTCTCTACTTGTCATAGCTGTTCCAGGAGCCACCATGTATCTATGAGCCTCTAATTTAAAATGCGCCATCCTTTTAGCTTCTAGGAAAAGTTCTATAGAAAATATAGCATCTTCCATCCAACGCCCTTCAATGAATTTAATTCCCGACTTCTTTAAAAATTCTCTATTAATAAAAAACCACCAAACGGCATTGTTGTATTTTACATTAGCAACGTAGTCATCTCCCGTTACTATTGGAGAAAGCTCATTCTCTCCAAACGAAACATTAAAATTATTTCGTTTTGAAATCGATTTACCTTCTGAGTCAACTGAAAAAAAAGATGTTGATAAAAAAGTTAAAATATCTAATTTATTCTGCTCACAAGTATCTATTAATTTACTTAAACATTTCGATATCAAATAATCGTCTGGATCAATAAAATAAATGTAATCACCACTAGCATTATCGATACCGTTATTTCTTGCACTACCGACTCCACCATTTTCTTGATTAATAATTTTAATATGACCATACATTAATGCATAGTTTTGAGCAATTTTAACGCTATCATCTTTAGATCCATCATTTATTACAATAATCTCATAATTATTCTTATCTAAATCTTGATCCAATAAACTATCTAGACATCTAGCTAAGTGTTTTTCCACATCATAAACAGGAACTATTACGCTTAATTTCATGGATCTAAGTTATAAATAAAATTGTTTATTACTTGCTGAATAGCTCGTAAGATTACAATTGCTTTAAGATTTTCAACAACTTCATCTGCATTCGGTCAGTATAATCTAAGTGAGTAACCATACGTAACTTATTGCTTCCCATTCCAATAATTTGAATATTCTTTTCTTTTAATTTGTTTAAGAATTTAGATTCATCAATATCATCATTCAATTCAAAAATGACAATATTAGTTTCGATGGGTTCTACCCTTTTTATTGAAGATAAATTAGAAAGCACCTCACCTATTTCTTTAGCTTTTTTATGATCTTCTGAAAGCCGATCAAAATGATTATCTAAAGCATATAATCCTGCAGCAGCAGCAAAACCAACTTGTCGCATACCACCACCTAATATTTTTCGAACCCTAATGGCACCTTGCATTAATTCTTTGTTACCAATTAGTACGGATCCCATTGGACAGCCTAATCCTTTACTCAAACAAACAGAAATAGTATCGAATAATGCACCATATTGTTTTGGATTTTCTCCTGTTGCAATAAGAGCATTCCATAGTCGAGCTCCATCTAAATGATAACCTAAATTATGGTTATCAGCAACATTTCTAATTTTATTTAGTTCCTCAAAATCCCAGCACGCTCCACCACCTTTATTTGTGGTATTTTCTATGGCAATTAAGGATGTTAGAGGACTGTGGTAAAAATCTGGAGGATTAATTGAAGCTTCAGCTTGTTCTGCAGTAAACATACCACGATAACCATCTACAAGTTTGCATGAAATCCCACTATTAAAAGACGCGCCTCCACCTTCGTAATTATAAATATGTGCATATTTATCGCAAATAACCTGCTCACCAGGATTGGTATGTAACTTTAATGCAGCTTGGTTTGCCATACTTCCAGTAGGAAAATAAAGAGCTTCATCCATACCAAACATATCCGCTAATCGTTTCTCTAACGCATTTACTGAAGGGTCTTCTTTGTATACATCGTCACCTACATCTGCAGTTAGCATAGCATCTAACATGCCTTTTGTAGGTTTTGTAACTGTATCGCTTCTTAAATCTATATTCATATTTTAATTTGATTTATAATTGCAAACATCACTGCCAATCGGTGAACCATCTGGTATTTTTGGCGACGTTTCTATTTTGAATTTTTCTGGGTGTTCATAAAACTCGTTTATCATTCTAGCATATTGCATATTTACAGCATCTAGATTTAAAAACTGTCTTAAAAGATCAGATATTTTTTTATTGGCAATTGCTTTAGTCTGAAAATAACTTTGGCTATTTACCGCTAGATTCATTACATACTTTAACACATTAGTATTTATATGATGTTGTGTTTCTGCGAAATATGAGTCTGTATATATCTTGTCAAATGAGTTCTTTATTAGTTCATTAATTACTTCATTTAAACTCAATTGATTTTCATCCAAACTTTTTTGTAATACTAATCGATTTGCACGTTGAGGATGCAATAAAAACTTTAAAGTCATATCACTTGCTGTATTAGCTGCACTAAACGGATCAAATGTTACTCCCGTTTTTCCTTTAAAAGATTCCCTTGTTCGATTATAGCCAAATGAACGCGGAGGAAATAAACCTAATTTATCCTTTGGTATAGCCAAATTCTCAACACTTAATGTCTTTAAAACAGCATCTAAAGTTCTCTTTTGCAAACTAACATCGACTGGTTGAGATGTAAACTGCTCATCACCTTTTACAGCATAATTATAATCTAAACCACCAATAACCTTTGTTGCTGCTTCAACTTGAAAACGATGATAAAAATACAATGGCACAAACACGTCTTCTAGGACAGAATAGGGTTGATAGCTCTTAATATTGTCTTTTGAAAAATTTGTAATAGCTTGTTGACGCAATTGTAATAACAGATTCAATTCTTCAGCAGCTGTTTTTCCATTATCCCATAAATGCGCTAACACATGTGCGCCACCTGCAGCTCTGGCATCGGCATCCGTAATAAAACGTGAGCCATTGTCTTGAGCTTTCTTAAGAATTTTTCTTAGTGCTTTTTGTTCGTCCGTTTTTTTATCAAATTGAGAATAACTGTAAGCCACAGTCACTTTATCCCAATTTCCAATTCCTGTAGCATAAGCTTTGGTAAAATCAATTTCGCCATCATTCAACGAAATTTGTGGATGTGGGTAATCCATTACAGATGCTCTATTATTACTACTTGCAGCAAAATTATGCGCAAAACCTAAAGTATGTCCAACTTCATGTGCACTTAATTGTCTGAGTCTGGCTAAAGCCATATCTAACATTGGTTGATAATTATCGTCGCGATCAGCAAATGGTTTATTCATTAAAGCTTGTGCAATTAAAAAATCTTGACGAATACGTAAACTTCCTAAACTTACGTGGCCTTTTATAATTTCTCCTGTCCTAGGATCAACAACACTTCCACCATAACTCCAGCCTCTTGTACTTCTGTGAACCCATTGTATAACATTATACCTGCAATCCATAGGATCTCTATCTTTAGGGAGCATTTTTACTTGAAAAGCATCCTTAAACCCAATAGATTCATACGCTTTGTTCCACCATCGAGCTCCTTCCAATAAAGCAGATCGCACTGGCTCTGGTGTACCAGGATCTAGATAATAAATTATAGGTTTTTTAGCTTCACTCTTTTTAGACTTAGGTTTTTTTTTCTCCAAACGATGACGAATCACGAATTGCTTTTTTATATCCTCTTGAATTGGCGATGCATAATCAAAATAAGACATCGATATAGCACCACTTCTGGTATCAAAAACTCTAGGTTTATAATTGCTATCAGGAAGTTTTATAAATGAATGATGCTGAACAACACTGACTAATGATGCAGTTGGCGTAACACTACGTAAATTTTTTCCAGTTGGTTGTCCTTTAAAAGTTAATAAAGCCTCAAACTCAATATTCTTAGGAAATGCTTTTGTTCGTCCCAACGATAAAGCACTTTTAGAGGCATCTAGTTTATAAGTACCTTCTTTTTTTAATTTAAATCTATTTGCTACACCATGCGCATCTTGCATTAAAAATGGGGTAATATCAATAATGTAATCCCCATCTTTTTCGGACAAAATTTTAAATCCAAACAAAACGGATCGCGCAAAAGCTTGTTCTATACTCTTTTTCTCTAATGTGTTTTTTGTATTAGCCCTGTATTTTAAATTAGGCTGAACAAGTAACAATTTATTTCCGGCTTTTTTAAAATAAACCAATCGTTGATTTCCTAGTTGACCTCTATCTAAACCTATATCATTACTACCAACTCCAGAAGCTAAAGAATTTACATAAAGAAAATCTTTATTAAGATGCTCTACTTTAAGAAATATTTTATCTGTGCTTTCTTCATAAAAAAAATCGAAAAATCCTTCGTATGATGTCAAGTCTTTCTTATTCAAAATTTGTGCTTGAATTAGAAAATTTAAAGATACAAAGCAAAAGAGGAATGCTATTTTTTTCATATTAAATAAATTGAATCATAAAACTACGGAAATTCTAAAAAACCATTTCAAAATTATGGCACTTTAATATGGCTCACTATATTTGCATAAATTACTACTAAATATGATTACATCCGATCAAATAAAAGATCTTAATTCCCGTCTAGACACACTTAGACAATATCTTTGACTTAGATGCTAAGCTAATAGAAATAGCTAACGAAGAAGAACAAACGTTTGACCCAAATTTTTGGAACGACTCCAAAGCAGCTGAATTGGTTATGAAGTCTATTAGAGAAAAGAAAAGTTGGGTAAACGACTACGACACCGCCAAAACTCTTTATGAAGACTTAGAAGTTATCTATGAATTCTATAAAGAAAATGAAGCTCCGATGGAAAATGTTGAAGCTCGTTTTTCCAAAGCATTAAATTCCATAGAAAAGCTTGAATTTAAAAATATGTTGTCGGAAGAAGGCGATAGCTTAAGTGCTGTACTTCAAATAACTGCTGGTGCTGGTGGTACTGAAAGTTGTGATTGGGCAAGCATGCTTATGCGTATGTACTTAATGTATGCTGAAAAAAGCGGTTTCAAAGTAAAAGAATTGAATATACAAGATGGTGACGTTGCTGGTATTAAAACTGTGACATTAGAAATTGAGGGAGATTATGCCTTTGGTTGGTTAAAAGGTGAAAATGGAGTACATCGTTTAGTACGTATATCACCTTTTGATAGTAACGCAAAGCGACATACAAGTTTTGCCTCAGTTTATGTCTATCCATTAGTTGACGATTCTATAGAAATTGAAATAAATTCTGCTGATATTGAAATTACAACTGCTAGATCGAGTGGTGCTGGTGGGCAAAATGTAAATAAAGTTGAAACTAAAGTGCAATTATTGCATAAGCCTTCTGGTATACAAATACAATGTTCAGAAACGCGCTCTCAGCACGATAATAGAACCAGAGCAATGCAAATGTTAAAATCTCAACTCTATGAAATAGAACTGCAAAAACAAATGTCACAACGTGATGATATTGAAGCTGGTAAAATGAAAATTGAATGGGGAAGCCAGATTCGTAATTATGTAATGCATCCTTATAAATTAGTGAAAGATGTACGGTCTATTCACGAAACTGGTAATGTAGATGCAGTAATGGACGGAGATTTAGAACCCTTTTTAAAAGCCTATCTAATGATGATGGGACAAAAAGATACGGCACAATAATTGCTGTAAATAGAACTAATATGATTAAAATATATCACAATCCAAGATGTTCAAAATCTAGACAAGGTCTTGCATTACTTGAGGAATCCAGTAAAGATTTTGAAGTAATTAAATATTTAGAGAATGTACCAACTATCACGGAATTAGAAGATATAATTGCCAAATTAGGTATTAAACCTTTAGATTTAGTACGTAAAAATGAAGCCATTTGGAAATCTGACTACAAAGGTAAATCACTAACAGACAAACAAATAGTTGAGGCTATGATCGCCTATCCTAAATTAATTGAGCGACCAATAGTTGTTAACGGAAATAAAGTTGTGGTCGGTAGACCACCTAAAAATATATTAAATATTATTTAAACATGAAGAAGATAGTTTTAATTCTTTTCGCTTTTTTTATTGGCTTTAATGTATTCGGCCAACGTTCTAGAAGTATGAATAATCGTATTCCTCAAACTAATAGAGAACCTTCTAAGCAAGACATAGAGAAGCGCGATAGAATGGTTAAAGAGCGTAAAGATGAATTTATAGCAAATTTCTTAACTACACTAGATGCTGACGACTTTCAGAAAGAAATAATTAAGCAATATTTAAACAGTTTTTACGACGCTAAAATTGCTGTTTTAAAAACTCCTTATGAACATAGTTTTGATCGCGAACAAGCGGTAAAAAAACTAGAAGATATTCATTTTGCTGATCTAAAAGAACTTATTTCCGAAGCAGACATGGCTAAAATCAAAAAAATGATTACCGGGAGATTCAATGAAAAAGAAGCAGTAAAAGAAAAGAAGAAGAAAAAAAAGAAAAAGAAAAAAAAAAACCAAGATAAAGACAAGGACTAATCGATTCTTTTTTTCGAAAAAACCGCTACTAAAGTCCTGGTTTTATTTAACAAAAGATTAACCTGATACAGTACAAGTAAAAGTACTTTTGTACATCAAAAGTGGAATAACTTTTAACTGTTTTTTTGATGAAAATACATTTAATCACTACCCTATTTATAATCGTTACTTGCACATTTATAAATGCCCAAAAGGAGATTACAGTTAAAGGCACAGTATTAGAGCAAGACTCAAACATTCCTTTAGAATACGCTACTATAACCTTCAAGACTAAACCAGACAGCAAAATAGTTACGGGTGGCATTACAGATGCTAAAGGTAAATTTAGTGTTGCCATTAACCCTGGGGTTTATGATATTTCTGTTGAATATATTTCTTATAAATCAAAGACATATACAGATAAATCAATATCAAAGGATATTAACTTAGGCACTGTAAGTTTACAAGTAGATATGGAATCCTTAGATGAAGTAACCATAATCGCAGAACGAACTACCTTAGAAATAAAACTAGATAAAAAAATCTATAATGTAGGTAAGGACCTCACTGTAAGAGGCGGAACCGTTAGTGATGTATTAGACAACGTTCCATCTGTTTCTGTCGATGTAGAAGGTAATGTAGCACTGCGAGGAAATGAAGATGTTAGAATTTTAATTAATGGAAAACCATCTGGCCTTGTTGGCATTAACTCAACTGAAGCCTTACGACAATTACCAGCGGATGCCATTGACCGTGTCGAAGTTATTACATCTCCATCTGCACGCTATGATGCCGAAGGGACAGCCGGAATTTTAAACATTATCCTTAGACGCAGCAAATTACAAGGATTAAATGGTGCTGTAACTGCTAATACAGGCTATCCGACTCAGGCTGGCGTTTCTGGCAACATTAATTACAGAACCGGTAATTTCAATTTTTTCAACACTACAAGTTATAGTTACAGAGAAATTCCAGGTAGTTCTTATATTGAAACAGAATATTTAACAAGTAATAATAAAGTTATAGAAAACCGTGATTTCGATCGTACAAGAAAAGGTCTCAGCACCAATTTAGGGGTAGAATGGTATATTAATGAAACTGCTTCTTTAACTACATCTATTCAATTTAGAGATCAAAATAACGAACAAGAAACAACCAATATTCTAAGAGAATTAGACAATGAAAATAGAATAATAAATACCATAATACGAATCGACCCAGAGCTTGCAGATGATAAAACAAAGCAGTACTCGGTAAATTTCGACAAACAATTCAATGACGACTCTAACCATAAGTTAACAGCTAGCTTTCAATATGAAAATAGTTCGGATCAAGAAACCTCTTTAATTGTGCAGAATGGCATCAATGTAGAAGATGTGGCAACTGATGAAAGTCAAGATCGAATATTTCTAAGAACAGACTATGTGAAACCTTTTGGAAAGGTTAGCCAATTAGAATTTGGATATCAAGGACGTTTTACCACATTAGATACCGATTATTATATCGCTTTTAATGAAGATGGTACGTTTGAAAGAAATGATAATCTAAGTAACAATCTTATTTACAAAGAATATGTCAATGCAGTTTACTCACAATTTGGAAGTAAAATAAAAGAAAAATTTAGTTTTCTATTAGGTCTTCGTTTGGAAGGTTCTCGTTTTACTATAGATCAAGCTACAAGTGGAGATTATAACAAAAAAGATTACATTGGTTTGTTTCCAACCGTTAATCTTGCTTATGAATTAAGTGAAAATGAAAACATAACTTTAGGTTATAACAGGAGAATTAGAAGACCATATTCTCTATTTATAAATCCATTTCCTTCACGCAGTTCTGCTACCAATCTATTTCAAGGAAATCCAGATTTAGATCCAAGTTATTCTAACACATTAGATTTAGGCTACTATAATAAATTTGGAAAACTAGCTTTAAATACTTCAATGTATTTTGCCAATGCTACAGATGTGTTCACATTTATATCTGAAGAAACAGGTGAAACAGCTATTGTAGGTGACACAGAAGTCCCAGTAATAAGACGTACCGTAATTAATCTAAACTCTAACGACAAATATGGTTTTGAATTTACATTAACTTACAGACCCTCTAAAAAATGGAATATGAATGGTAATTTTAATGTTTACCGTTCTGTAACTAAAGGATTTTATGAAGGCACAGATTTTGGAGCAGAAAACACAAGTTGGTTTGTTAGATTCAATAACAAATACACCTTACCTGGTAAGGTCGATTGGCAAACTAGATTAAGCTATAGAGGTCCAAGGGAAGATGCTCAGAATAAAAGAAAAGGAATGTTTTCAATGAATTTAGCATTTAGCAAAGACCTATTTAAAGAACGAGCATCGTTAACTGTAAATGTTAGTGATGTTTTTAATTCTCGAAAAAGAATATCAGAAACTAATACTCCTACATTCAATTCTGAAAGCGAATTTCAATGGAGAAAAAGAACCTTCAACCTATCCTTTACCTACAGGTTTAACCAAAAGAAAAAGTCTCAACGTTCAGGAGGTGGCCGTGGAAATAGCGGAGATGACTTCGAATTTGAAGGTTAATTATTAACTATACCATTTTAGCACAATTCTACTGTATTTCATAATTATTGATTCAATTTTTAGCTAAATTGCTAGAATGAATACAATTGCTGAACGTATTTTAGATTTTTTAAAAAACTTTCCTCCTTTTAGTATGTTAGATCGAGAACAACTATTAGCTGTTTCTAAAGCAGTTGAAGTTGGTTATTTCGAAAAAAATCAACCTATATTTAAAATTAATCAATCTATAGAAAATCATTTTTATGTCGTTAAAAATGGTGCTATTGGATTGTATACTGAAAAAGGAACTATTGTCGATAAATGTGATGAAGGTGACATATTTGGACTGCGTGCATTGTTGAGAAAAGACAATTATAAATTAGATGCTATTGCCATAGAAGAAAGTATCGTGTATTCGATTTCATCTCATTTATTAGAGTCTTATATAACAACTAATTCAGAAGCGAGTCAGTTTTTAATGACCAGTTTTATATCTAATTCCAGGAATATTGAAACAAATTCCTCCAGCATAACCTCATCAGAATTTACTAGCCTTCAGTCTGTAGATTTTTCTAAAAATCCCATTACTTGTGCTATAGACACAAAGATTAAAGTAGCAGCACAGACCATGACTGAAAAAAGAATAGGATCTATTGTTGTAGTTAAAGATGCTAAACCAATCGGTATTATTACAGATAAAGATCTGCGTACTAAAATTGCAACCGGAAGGTTTTCTATTTCAGAATCTGTTTCTAAAATTATGTCATCGCCAGTATTAACATATCCTGAAGATACAACTGTTGCAGAAGCACAAATCGCAATGTTAAAACATCAAATTACACATTTATGTATAACGAAAGATGGCACAATAAACACTGAGCTCACAGGTATACTATCTGAGCACGACATCATTGTTTTAAGAGAAAACAGTGCGTCTTCTCTTATTAAAGAAATTAAACGTTGTCAATCCGTAAAGCAATTAAAAGAAATAAGATCGAGAGCAGAAAATTTATTAAAACGTTATTTAGAGCAAGAATTACCCATTGAATTTGCTGCAAAGTTAATATCCACTATAAATGATGCTATTACACAAAGAATAATTAAAATGTCGATAGCGTTTCAAATTAAAAAACCACCAGTAAAATTTGCATGGTTAGCCATTGGCAGCCAAGGTAGAGAGGAACAATTACTAATGACAGACCAAGACAATGCATTGGTTTATGAGGATGTTTCTGAAATTGACAGAGACTCAACAAAATCTTATTTTCTAAACCTGTCAAAAAAGATAAATACGGATTTGGCCACCGTAGGATTTGAATTATGCCCTGCAGATATGATGGCTAGCAATCCAAAATGGTGCTTAAGTTCTTCTGAATGGTCGAAACAGTTTAATCGTTGGATTACCTCGCCAGACCAAGACAACTTAATGCTGTGTACAATTTTCTTCGACTTTGAACATGTTTATGGTAGTAGAGATTTAATAGACGAATTATCTCAAAACATTTTTGAAAGTATTGACAATCATGATATATTTTTAACTTATTTAGGAAGAAACGCATTACAAAACCCACCACCACTGAGCTTTTTTAGACAATTTTTAGTAGAGGAAAGTGGTGAACATAAAAATCAATTTGATATAAAAGCGCGTTCCATGATGCCTTTAGTTGACGCTGCACGATTGCTAATATTATCACATAAAATAAAACACATTAATAACACCGTAGAACGTTTTAAAAAATTAGTTGAGCTAGAGCCTCAAAATAAAGACACCTATTTATTTTGCATAGAAGCTTATAAGGACCTTCTTTGGTTTAGAACAGTGCAAGGATTGAACAATGCTGACTCTGGTAGATTTATCGATGTACAATCATTAACCAAAATAAATCGATTAAAGTTGAGACGCAGTTTTAAAGCTGTTAAGTTAATCCAAGAACTTATTCAAACGCGTTTTAAACTTTCACAATTCTTATAATATGTCTTGGTTTAAAAGAAAAATCTATCCGCAATTTTGGCAAAACTATATTGCTCATTTTAAAGAGAAACAGCAAAAAGACATAAAGGATATCCGTTTTATCATTTTTGATACAGAAACCACAGGTCTTAACCCTAAAAAAGATCGAATTCTTTCTATTGGTTGTATTGGTGCTGAAAATTACAAAATTAGAGTTACTGATCAATTAGAAAGCTACCTTAATCAAGATCAATTTAATGCTGAAACCGTAAAAATTCATGGATTGTTAAAAAAAGGAAGTCTAAGCAAAATTGACGAAGAAAAGGCTATTATTGATTTCTTGGACTATATTAAAAATGCTGTTTTAGTGGCTCATCACGCGGCTTTTGACATCGCCATGGTTAATAATGCATTAAAACGTATGCATTTACCAAAACTAAAAAATAAAGTACTCGATACTGGTCATCTTTTTCTAAAGACAAAATTAGATACCAGTAAAGAACATTTTAGTTTAGATGAACTCTCAAGTAACTTTAAAATTCCCTTACACGACAGACATACAGCATCTGGCGATGCTTACATCACTGCAATCTTGTTTATAAAAACACTAGCAATTCTAAATAAGAAGAATGACTTAAAACTGAAAGATTTGTTTCTACCTCATAAAAGAGTTGGTTTATTTTAAAAACAAAAGACACACCCATAGTTGAGTGTGCCTTTTCCTAACGAATAATAAATTAAAATAATTTTTATTTTAAGCAACTATGCCTAATTCTTTTTTAACTTTTTCATTTATTGACTTTACTTCAAATTGATTAGAAGTATTTTTTTCTCCACCAGCTTTTAGTGCTTTATCTCCAGCAAAAAATGTTTTATGATCATCACCTAGATCAGAACCTGCCATTCTTTGATGCTTAACACAAGACACATTTTTTCTAATTTCTTGTCGCTGTACGCCTTTAACATAAGCCAACATACCTTCTTTACCAAAATAACCCTCGGTTAGATCATTCATGTGCAATGCAGTTGTGTGATATGTCGGTAATGTGATTAAATGATGGAAAATTCCAGCTTCTCTCGCGCCATCTATTTGAAATGTTTTAATTTTTTCATCGGCACGATAGCACAATTCTGATCCATCATATTGCTCATCCATTAAATTATTTCTATCGTAAGCTGACATGTTTTCTCCTTCCGCAAGCATTTCTTCAAATACTTGATTTCTAAAATTCAATGTCCAATTAAAAGAAGGTGAATTATTGTAAACCAATTTTGCATTAGGTACAACCTCTTTTATTCTATTCACCATGTGCGCTATTTGTTTCACGTTTGGTGTTGGAGTTTCAATCCACAATAGATCAGCACCATTTTGCAAACTAGTGATACAATCTAGCACTACTCTATCTATGTTAGTGCCATCTTTAAACTTATATAAACCGTTAGCCAATCTAATCGGACGCACTAATTTTCCATCTCTCTTTAATAAAACGTCATCTTCTTTTGCATCTTCTATAGCAACTTCTTCAGCATCCACAAAAGCTAAATACTGAGATGCCAAGTCACCAGGCTCTTGACTTACCGGAAGTTTTTGCGTTAAACCTGCACCTTCAGAATCTGTTCTTGCTACAATAATTCCATCTTCTACACCTAATTCTAAAAACGCATATCGTATTGCATTTAGTTTTGCTACAAAATCTTCGTGAGGCACAGTAACTTTTCCATCTTGATGACCACATTGTTTGGCATCAGAAACCTGATTTTCAATCTGAATAGCACAAGCACCAGCCTGAATCATTTTTTTTGCTAATAAATATGTTGCTTCTTCATTTCCAAAACCAGCATCTATATCTGCTATAATCGGAACGATATGTGATTCAAAATTATCTATTTGATTTTGCACATCTTCACCATTTTCTAACCTTTTAAATAAATCATTTAACTCAATTGCATCGGCTTGACGCAGGAAGTCATATATTTCTTCAATTAATCCTGAAACTGCAGTTTTTTCGTGCATTGACTGATCTGGTAATGGTCCAAATTCTGAACGTAAAGCTGCTACCATCCAACCAGAAAGATACAAATAGCGCTTACTAGTTGTTTTGTGGTGTTTTTTAACGGCAATCATTTTTTGCTGAGCTACAAAACCATGCCAGCAACCTAAAGATTGTGTGTAATTAGATGAATCTGCATCATAAGCTGCCATATCTTCTCTCATTATAGCTGCAGTATATTTAGCAATATCTAAACCTGTTCTAAATTGATTTTGAGTTACCATTCTTGCAGCACTTTCTGGATTTATCGCATTCCAGGTTGTACCATATTTTGATTTAAGATCTCTAACGGTTTGCAGAGCTGAACGATAGTTACTTTGTGCTAAATTTTTCATAATTTTGTTTTTAATTATTAATGTTATTTCAAATTTTGATAATTACGTCTCGCACACTATTGCCGTAGTTGCGAGACATTTTTTTTTAAATGTATTTATATGCTGAAAGCGTTAAAAATTCTTCAAATTCTTTTTGTGATACTAAGCGCTTAAAAAGTGTAATGGCTTCTGAGAATTTGGTTTTAGTAATTTTATCCTCACCTACTTCGGTAATTATTTTTTCTACCTCATCATCAAAAAATTCATCAAATAAGTTTTTATTAAAAATCCTTCCATCTTCTAAAAACGCTGTATTCTTTAGCCATTGCCATACTTGAGTTCTTGAGATTTCTGCTGTTGCAGCATCTTCCATTAAATTATACAGAGCAACTGCTCCATGACCTCTTAACCATGCTTCTAGATATAAAATACCCACGTTAATATTTTTTCTAATGCCTGCCTCTGTAATTGTTCCTTGAGGGATTTCAACTAACTGAGCTTCTGTTACGGTAACGTCCTCGCGTTTATTAAATATTTGATTTGGAGTTGGCATATACTTGTTAAATTCTGCCATAGCAACCTCTACCAATGCTGGATGTGCTACCCATGTGCCATCATGTCCATTTTTTGCTTCACGTTCTTTGTCTATTCTTACTTTTTCGAGCGCAGCTTTATTGGCTTCAGGATTGTTTTTTATAGGAATCTGCGCTGCCATTCCACCCATAGCATGAATTCCCCGTTTATGACAACGCTGAATTACTAAATTTGAATAAGCAGCCATAAACGGCGTGGTCATGGTTACCTGATCTCTATTCGGAACCACAAACCCATTATGGTTTCTAAACTTTTTGATATACGAAAAGATATAATCCCATCTTCCGCAGTTTAAACCAACAATATGATCTTTTAGTTCATATATATATTCATCTAATTGAAAACTTGCGGTTATAGTTTCAATAAGTAATGTTGCCTTAAATGTTCCTCTAGGGATTTTGAGGTAGTCTTGAGCGAACTCAAAAACTTCATTCCACCAACGCGCTTCGAGATAATGCTCTAATTTTGGCAAGTAGAAATAAGGAGCAGTACCTCTATTGAGCAATGCTTTACTGTTATGAAATACGTACAACCCAAAATCGAACAAACTTCCAGACATTTCCTTACCATTAACTAAGAGATGTCGTTCATTTAAATGCAACCCTCTAGGTCTTACTAAAAGAACAGCTGTATTGTCATTTAGTTTGTAGTGCTTGCCTCTAACCTCATCAATCAATTCAATGGTTTTGTTATTTGCATCTATTAAGTTTTGCTGCCCTTCTAACGTGTTTTTCCAACTCGGTGCATTGCTGTCTTCAAAATCTGCCATGAAGGTTTTTGCACCAGAATTTAGAGCATTAATTACCATTTTACGATCTACAGGACCGGTAATTTCTACACGACGATCTAATAAATCCTCAGGAATTGGGGCTGCTACCCAATCTGATACTCTTATTGACTTTGTTTCAACAGGAAAAGAAGGAAAGTTTCCATTATCAAAAACCAATTGTTGTTTTTCTCTTCGTTTTAATAAAGACAATCGCGATGAATTGAATTTTTCTTGTAATACTATAAGAAACTCTAAAGCCTCTTCAGTTAAAAGTTCTGGATAGGAATTAGTCACCTCTGGTGAGAATTTCCATTTTTGTGATGTTGTTAGTAAAATCTCCATGTTAAATGTTTTGATGAAACAATGTTACAAACAATTTTTATAAAAAACAAGCGAACGTTCGCTATTTATTTTTTTTCGCTTTTTATATTAGTTCGCAAATAATGGTATATTTGCTAATATGGAACAAGATTATATTAAATTAATATTCGGTTTAAAACTAAAACAAATCCGCACAGACAAAGAGCTTTCATTATTTGGACTCTCAAAATTATCAGGCCTTTCAAAATCCTATTTAAATGAAATTGAAAAAGGAAAAAAATACCCAAAGCCTGATAAAATTGCATTATTATCAGACAATCTAGAAGTGCCTTATGACGAAATGGTGTCTCTTAAACTAGATAAAAACCTGGCACCTATTGGAGAAATTTTACAATCAAAATTGCTAAAAGAAATCCCGTTGGAATTATTCGGAATACAAGAGAGTACAATGATTGACATCATATCTAATGCTCCATCAAAAGTTACCGCATTTATAAGCACTATTATAGAAATCGCTAAGAATTATAATTTTAGTAGAGAAAGTTTCTATTTAGCTTCTGTACGCTCTTTTCAGGAAGCAAATAATAATTATTTCGATGATTTAGAACAATCTGTTTTAGCATTTGCAAAAACCTATCAAGTCGATTTAACACAACCGCTTAAATCTAAAGAACTGGAGGATATTTTAGTCGAAGAATACGGTTATAAAATTAACTCTACAGAATTGACATCGCATATAGAATTGGATAATCTACGTTCCGTTTTTGTCCCTAAAACGAAAACTCTATTACTTGCAAAACATATAGACGATGCTCAGAAAACGTTTATTTACGCCAAAGAAATTGCTTATAATTATTTAAATATTGAAGAACGACTTTACACTTTTTCTTGGATTAAATTCGAAAACTTTGACCAAGTACTTAATAATTTCTACGCTTCATATTTCGCAGGTGCACTAATCATTCCGAGAACACGTTTGGTTAGCGAATTAAAAACATTGTTTTCTAAAAAGTCATTCAAATCCAAAGATTTCGAAAGTATTATTACCAACTATAATGCATCACCAGAATCTATTTATCATAGATTAACCAATATATTACCGAAAGATTTTAATTTAAAAAGCTTATTCTTTTTAAGATTTTCTTATAAGAAAGGTGCTGAAAATTTTAAACTGACTAAAGAATTACATCTATCAAAACAGCAATCGCCTCATGCCAACGAATCTAATGAACATTATTGCAGACGCTGGGTTTCTTTAAAGGTACTTAAGCAGATCACTAACGCTGATAAACCTCATGTATTCGATATACAAAAATCTGACTATCCAAAAGAAGGAAAGCGTTATTTAGTCTTATCTTCCGCAACCCAAGATCCTTTTGTGTCTGATAGTTATAGAAGTGTAAGTATTGGTATTCAAATAAATAATCAATTAAAGCGTAAGATTGCTTTTGCAGGAAGCAAATCTATTAAAACAACTCAAGTTGGTGTTACTTGCGAGCGTTGCGCTATCAAAGATTGTAATGTAAGGCAAGCTCAACCAGTGTTTATTACATCAGTACTTAAAGATGAAGAAATCGCTAATGTTGTAAGTCAACTGCAAAAAAAATATAGTAAATAAACTTAAATGATATCTACAATTTCAGAATACTTAATTTCTTTAAAATTAGAAATTACTTTATTAGCCAAGGAATAATCTTGATGCAAAGAATGCGTACTTTTTAAACCTACACAAAATATATCTGCAGCATTTGCCGCTTGTATACCATTAGTTGAGTCTTCAATTACAATACATTCAGACTTTTTAAATCCTGTTGATTTTGAAGCCTTGATAAAAATCTCTGGATGCGGCTTAGATTGTTTTAAATCTGCACCACTAAATTTCGCACTAAAATATTGATTAAGATCAAATCGTTCAAAAATCTGGTTGATACCTGGCATAGAAGCTGAAGATGCCACTACTAAAGTTACATCATTAGCATGATAATCTTTAATTCTATCTAAAACCCCTTCTATTAATTCTAAATCATCATTTTCGAAAAACGTTTTATAATGCTGACGTTTTAAAGCCATTAAAAACTCAGGGGTTTTGTTAAGACCAAATTGATCTACCAAACGCCTACAAATATTTATGGTTGATTGCCCAGTAAATGATGCGTACAAATCTTCATTAACATTGATTGACACATCTTTGAACATCTGATGATATGCTTTTCGATGTAATGGTTCTGTATCCACAATAACACCATCCATATCAAATAAAACCGCTTTAAGCATAGAGAAATTAAATTTGCCGCGAAGATATAAAAGTAAATGGTATTGCAGAATTTAAGTTCTGACAATGCCATTACATTAATTTATCCTTAATTTTACTCCTAGATTTTTATTTGATTGTAAAAATGGCAAAAAAAGGAAGAGAGAAAAATACTGCTAATAAGGCCAAACATAGTAAGTTAATTACTCAGAAAAAGAATAAAATAAAGAGCAAAGAGACTGAACGCAAAGCGCGCCTTAAAGCTATTATAGAGCTTTCTAAAATTAAAAAAGAAAGCTCTACATAAATAACTTCTACAGTGCATTATTTATAATATTCTGTACAACTTCAGGATTTAATAATGTACTGGTATCACCTAAATTACTAGTCTCCTTACTTGCGATTTTACGCAAAATTCGACGCATAATTTTTCCACTTCGTGTTTTTGGCAACCCATCTGTAAATTGAATTTTATCTAATTTAGCAATAGGTCCAATCTGCTCAGTGATTACTTGATTAATCTCTTTTCGTAAATTATCATGTTTTCTGCCTTCACCTGTTTCTTTTAAAGTCACATAACCATATAATGCGTTTCCTTTAATATCATGCGAAAAACCTACAATAGCACTTTCTGCAACAGCCGGATGTTCATTAATAGCATCTTCTATTGGTGCAGTTCCTAAGTTATGACCTGATACAATAATAACATCATCTACTCTACCTGTTATTCTGTAATAACCCACTTCGTCGCGTAATGCACCATCACCTGTAAAGTATTTATCATCGTAAGCTGAAAAATAAGTATCCTTGTAACGTTGGTGATTTCCCCATATTGTTCTTGCTATACTTGGCCAAGGGAACTTTATACACAGCCTTCCATCGACTTGATTTCCTTTTATCTCTTCCCCATGCTCATCCATTAATGCTGGCTGAATACCAATAAATGGCAATGTTGCATAAGTCGGTTTTGTTGGCGTTGCAAATGCAATAGGAGTAATCATAATTCCACCTGTTTCTGTTTGCCACCATGTATCTACAATTGGCGCTTTCTTCTTTCCTACGTTATCATCGTACCAATGCCAAGCCTCTTCATTAATAGGCTCTCCTACAGTCCCTAATACTTTTATAGACGATAAATCGTGTTTTTCTAAATGCGTGACACCTTCCTTTGCAAGTGCTCTAATAGCAGTTGGTGCCGTATAAAACTGATTGACTTTATGTTTTTCTACAATATCCCAAAAACGACTAAAATCAGGATAACTTGGAACACCTTCAAACATTACAGTTGTTGCGCCATTGCATAATGGGCCATATACAATATAACTATGTCCAGTAATCCAACCTATATCTGCAGTACACCAATACACATCATTTTCTCGGTACTGAAATACATTTTTAAAAGTATACGCTGTGTAAACCATATAACCAGCTGTAGAATGAACCATTCCCTTAGGTTTTCCTGTAGATCCAGAAGTATATAAAATAAACAATGGATCTTCCGCATTCATAATTTCTGGTTCACATTCATGATGTGCTTCATCTAACAACGGTTGTAACCACTTATCTCTTCCTTCTTTCATGGTAATATCAGAATTGATTCGTTTAGCAACCAATACAGTATCCACACATTCACAATCTTCTAAAGCTTCATCTACAATACCTTTTAAATCTATGGTTTTAGCACCACGATAAGATCCATCGCTAGTAATAACCATTTTACAATCACTATCATTAATTCTTGTTGATAAAGCATTAGATGAAAATCCTGCAAAAACCACAGAATGTATAGCACCAATACGTGCACAAGCTAGAACTGATACTGCTAATTCTGGTATCATTGGTAAGTATATACAAACTCTATCTCCTTTACCTACACCATGATCCTTAAGTACATTGGCAAATCTGCAAACACGCTCATGCAACTCTCTATATGTAATGTGTGATGCCTTTTCGTCTTTACTATTCGGCTCAAATATTATGGCCGTTTTATCACCTCTAGTATATAAATGTCTATCGATGCAGTTTTCTGTAATGTTTAGTTTAGCTCCTTCAAACCATTTAATTTCTGGTTTCGAAAAATCCCAACTCAATACATTGTCCCATTTTTTTCGCCACATAAAATGTTCTTCAGCAATTTCTTCCCAAAAATTCTCTGGGTTTCGGACAGATTTACGATAAACTTGATAGTACTCTTCTAAATGTTTTATGTGATAATTACTCATAATGTTTGGTTTTATTCAATTAGACACCTCAATTACTCTCAGTGCGCCTTTTTGTTTTAATTTTTTATTTATGAATCCCAATGTGATGGGTTTGATATACTGATTTTATTTCATTGATGATATTAATATCATCAATGGTCGATGGTATGTTATATTGCTGTTCGTCCGCAATATTTCGTAACAATTTACGAAGAATTTTTCCACTTCTTGTTTTTGGCAATCGGTTGACAATTAAGACCTCCCTAAATGCTGCTACAGCACCAATTTCGTGACGTACATCTTGAATTATTTCTTTTTGAATAACCTCGTCATCAGTCTCTTCGCCAGATTTTAACACAACTAATCCCAATGGTTTTTGCCCTTTAAGTTCGCAATGCACACCAAAAACTGCACATTCTGCAACGGCTTTATGTGACGCAACAATTTCTTCCATCTCTGCTGTGGACAACCTGTGTCCTGCAACATTAATTATATCATCTACACGACCGGTTATAAATACATAACCATCCTCATCCTTATAACCACCATCTCCTGAAAAATAATATCCTGGAAAACGATCTAAGTATCCAGACTTAAACCGTTCAGGATTTCCCCAAAGATTACTTAATGTACCTGGAGGTAGCGGCAATTTTACTGCAACATAACCTTCTGTACTTGCTTCTACCTCATTGCCTTCTTCATTTAAAACCTGAATATCATAACCACACACAGGGAAACTCGCCGATCCTGGTTTCACCTCCTGCAGACCAATACCTACCATATTTGCGAGCATAGGCCAACCACTTTCAGTTTGCCACCAATGGTCAATAACCGGAACATTGAGTTTTTCTTCAGTCCAATTTAAAGTAGCCACATCGCAACGTTCACCTGCCAAAAACTGATATTTTAAGCAAGACATATCGTAACGTTTTAGCATATGTCCTGCTGGATCTTCTTTTTTTATTGCTCTAATCGCTGTTGGCGCTGTAAACATAACTTTAACATTGTACTCACTAATAACGCGCCAAAAAGTTGACGCATCCGGTGTTTTAATAGGTTTACCTTCAAATAAAATAGTGGTATTTCTATTTAGCAATGGACCATAAACAATATAGCTATGTCCTACAACCCAGCCAACGTCACTCGCTGCCCAAAACGTGTCCCCTTCATCGACTCCATAAATATATTTCATAGAGAATTTCAATGCAGTAGCATAACCACCTGTATCTCTAATGATTCCTTTTGGCGTTCCTGTAGTTCCAGAAGTATATAAAATGTACGAAGGGTGTGTAGATTCTAAAGAAATTGCTTCTATAGAAGGTGATTCTTTTACTAAAGAAGTGTAATCTACATCGTAGTTTTTCTCTGGAATTTCAACTCCTAATTGTCTATCGAAAACAATAACATGTTCGGGCTTATTTTTTGCCTGTAAAATCGCTTCGTCTACAAATGGTTTGTATGGAATAACTCGCTTAATTTCAATTCCATTTGATGCAGTGATAATGGCTTTTGGTTTACAATCATCTATTCTAATTGCTAACTCATGTGGTGCAAATCCACCGAATACAACAGAATGTATGACACCAATTCTAGCGCAAGCTAACATAGCATATAATGCTTGTGGAATCATAGGCATATAAATAATACAAGTATCGCCTTTTTCTAATCCCAATCGTTGTAATCCACCAGCAAGTTTTGACACTTCGTGATGTAATTGATTAAAAGTTATATGTTGCTTTTTGTTGGTTACTGGCGAATCGTAAATGATTGCATCCTGCTCACCAAAACCATCCTTGATATGTTTGTCAATACACAAATAACTTAAGTTAATTTGTCCACCTTCAAACCATTGATTATAGTCGTATTCATCCTTAGATATTATAGTTTTAGGTGCTTTAAACCAATCTAAATGATTAGCTTGTTCACTCCAAAACTGCTCTGGTTGACCAATACTTTTCTGGTAAAATTTTTGATAGTTCATGACTCACTTTTTTTAGAGTTAAATAAGCCGAACCAATTGGGATTAAGCACCTTAAGCTTAATAAGCGCCCAAATTATTACAACAAAACAAATACCCATAACTATAGATAGCAAAGGACTTACGTCTGCATTGTTTTCGAATTTAAACCTTAAAAAAAGCGTAGCTACAACGTAGACACAAATTAATATATCTGACGTTAATGGGTTAATGCGAAATTTCATGTCTTAATACTTTAATTAAACTTAGTTTGTTTGCACACAAAACCAATTTAACGAAAGACTTAAAAGACAATTTCTAAGTCACGAGTCCCAGTATTTCTGAAACTATTTTTTTTACTGAAAAAGGTTTGGTTAAATATTTATCTGCTCCGAGTTTTAAACCCTTTTCAATATCTGAAGCTTTATTTTTTGCAGTTAAAAATACTACTTTAGTATCTTTTAAACTGTCTGTGTTTTTAATGTGTTTTAAGGTTTGATAACCGTCAACATTTGGCATCATTATATCTAACAATACTACGTTAGGAATATGATGTTTTAAAATCTCTAAAGCCTCACCTCCATCTCTTGCAATATACACTTCAAAATCTTGTTTTTTGAAGGTATATTCTAACGACATCACAATATTTGGTTCGTCATCAACAATTAAAATCTTCTTCTTCATACTTTATGTCAACAATTTACTTAAAAGGTATTGTAAAAACAAGTGTTGCGCCGTTTTTTTTACCTTTTTTTGCCCAAATTTTACCATTATGTTTTTCTATTATTTGTTTGGTTATTGCTAAACCTAATCCACTGCCTTGAGGTTTAATAGTATTTTGATGCTTAGATTGATAAAATTTATCAAATATATAATCGTGGTCTTCCTCTGGAATCCCTTTGCCATTATCGATTACAGAGATTTCAACAAACTGATTGCCCAGCTTGTAATCTACTATTATTTTTCCTGTTTTTGGTTCGCAAAACTTTATAGCATTAGATAGCAAATTAGTTAAGACTTGAAGTATACGATCCTCATCATAATTAATTTTGAATGCATGAATATTTTTGTTGACTATTTTAACTTCTTTTTTAGCTGCAATCTGCGATACACTGTTAATTGCTTTAGCAATTGTTTTATGAATATCGAGATAGTGTTTATCTAGATTTAATCGGCCGGTTTCTAGTTTTTCAAAATCTAATATATTATGAATTAATCTACCTAAACGATCTGAATCTTGAAGAATATTCTTCAAAAATTGTGCTTTCATTTCTTTTGGCATGTTATCGTCTTCATCCATAAGTAATTCCGTAGCTGCACGAATCCCAGTAATTGGTGTTTTTAACTCATGAGCAACTGTATCTAAAAACTCATCTTTTTGTTTGTCTTTAGATATTAGTTCTTCATTTACATCTTTAAGTTTCGATGATAATTGAGAGAGTTCGTTAGACTTTTCTAATAGGACTTTATTACTGACAATATTCTCTTTAGATTCTTCTAAAATCTTTAAAACTTCTACCAAACTTATTTGTTCTTCCTTTACTACACTGGCAATTAATATTTTTGCCGATGCTGATCCGATGCTTCCTGTTAGTAATTTTTCAGAAAAATTAATTAACCTTGCATCCGCTAATTGCGTGTCTTGCGGCAATTTGTATTTAGTAAAGAAAATAGTTAAAGCTCTAGTGGCTCTTTTTTCACCTAAAAATCGTACTAGTACATTTTTAATATCTGCGACATATGCTTCACCTTTCCAAACTAAGGCACTATCTTGTAGACTAGTAAAATTTCTACTATCTACAAACATTTCAGCATAATTACGCTCTCTATAATTTCCTTTAGAGATTAATGAAGACACTAGGTAGCTCATTACATTTAAAGACATACTCCAGAAAAACGCATGTGCTGGAGCACTTAAGAAATCGATACCAAACAACGCGTATGGCTTTAAAACAGATATACCAAATAATCCATATTGAGTAAAATCGTCATTTCCAGTATAGGCTTGCAAAATAAAAGGCAATATCAATGTATAAACTGTAATAAAAAAGCCAATAATAATTCCAATTATTGCAGCTTTAGAAAATCCGCGATTCCAAAATAATCCAATAAAAAAGGATGGAGCTAATTGTGATATTATTACAAAAGATATTAAACCAATTGAGTATAATGAAAGTTCTTTTGAAAACGTTACATAAAAGAAATACGCAGAAATAATGATTGTAAAAATGGAAATACGGCGTATGTTTTTAATGTATTTAGAATTTCGTTCTGGTTGATTCTTAATGAATTTATCTAGAAAACCATATGGTATTATTAAGTTATTACTCACCATGGTTGACAATGCCAAAGTAGATACAATAACCATTGAAATAACTGCTGAAAACCCACCTAAAAAAACAAGCGTTGCTAAAAAGGAATTTCCATTTTCTAATGGCAATAAAAGTGTGTAATATTCGGCGTTTTGAGTACTACCAACAGTAAGTTTGCCTGCCCATGCAATAAAAATCACGAAAACATTAAACAACAGTAAGTACAGTGGGAATAACCAAATGGCTTTTTTTAAATGCTTCTCTCTATTGTTCTCTAAAACCGAAACTTGAAATTGTCTTGGTAATAAAAATATAGCCATAAAAGAAAGTGATATCATGAAAAACCAATTGAAGCCATCTTCTAATCCTCCAAGTGTCGTGAGTTGTTTAAAATTATCCGTTACTGAAATTTTATTATAAATATCTGAAGTACCATCAAATAAATAATACGTGATGTAAACACCAATAATAAGAAAAAACACCAATTTTAATACGGACTCAAATGCTACCGATGCTATGATTCCTTTATGTTTTTCTGAAGCATCTGTATTTTGAGTACCAAAAAACGTTGCAAAAATAGCTAATAACAAAGCAACATAAAATGTAGAATCGTCTATAACTGCTTTTGATATATAACTAGACTCATCTGACATAATTGCGAATGTCTCTGAGACAGCTTTTAATTGTAACGAAATATAAGGCAAGGTTCCAAAGAGACAAACTATAGTAACTAAGGCACCAAGAAATCTATTGTTTCCATAACGTAATGAAATAAAATCTGCTATTGAAGATATTTTATGTTGCTTAGAAATTCTTATGATTTTCCTAAGAACAATAATCCATAAAGGAGCTGCTATTACGGGTCCTAGATAAATTGGCAAAAAGTTAATGCCAGAATTAGCTGCAATACCAATACTTCCATAATAGGTCCAAGCAGAACAAAATACAGCCAACGACAACGTATATACGTATGGATTGTTAACCCATTTACTTTGGCGTTTTTTTTCAGCAAGAAAAGCAATGTAAAATAACACTGCTAAATAGAGAACTATTATGGCTATTAAAGCGTAATTATTCATAAAAACGATTCAATACAATATAAGAAATGACAATCGAAAATAACCAAATGGTAAATACTGAAAAATAAAAAGTTGGAATACCAAAAACAGCACCTTCAAAATTAAATATAAGAATGAATGGTATATTAAATATTAACAATAAAGCAATAGACAATATTACTAACTTTTGCTCGTGGCGTTTTTTCATTGATTGGTATTTTTATTTCCGCGAAAGCGTAAATAACAAAATATCTACTAATATAAGAAATCAGCACTACAATAAGCAATGCTGATTTTCTAACTAACTAAATTAAATTATGTTCGAATAAGATTAATCAGAACAGGTATTTAATGATTTGAAGCTTCACCTGCTCCAGAAGGTATTCTTATACTCTCTACCATGTCTTGTACTTCTTGTGGTGGCGCTGCCGTTAATCTAGAAACCACTACAGAAATCACAATGTTTATACACATCGCAATAGTACCAAATCCTTCAGGTGACGTTCCGAACCACCAATCCTCACTTGTACCACCACCAAACATGTTCAGTTTAAATTTCATCATGTAGAATAACATTATTACAATACCTACTACCATACCTGATACTGCACCTTGGCTATTCATGCGTTTATCAAAAATCCCTAAAATAATTGCTGGGAAAAATGATGCTGCTGCGAGACCAAAAGCTAATGCAACCACGGCGGCGACAAAACCTGGCGGATTAATACCAAAATAACCTGCTATTAAAATTGCTGCAAAAATTGCAATTCTTGCTGCTGTTAATTCACCTTTATCAGAAATGTCTGGCTTTAATTGCTTCTTAATTAAATCGTGAGAGATCGATGTCGAGATTACTAAAAGTAAACCAGCAGCAGTGGATAATGCCGCTGCAAGTCCACCTGCCGCTACTAATGCAATAACCCAATTTGGAAGATTTGCAATCTCTGGGTTTGCTAATACCATTATATCTCTATCAACGTACAATTCGTTTTTAGCATCACTAGCATTTGAAACCAAACGCTCACCATGAGCACCTCTAGCATCAGTATAAACTGGCTTTTTACTAGACAATGCACTTCCTGCTACATACTGAATTTTACCATCATCATTTTTATCTGACCATGCAATTAAACCAGTATTTTCCCAGTTTTTAAACCATTCTGGAATTTCAGAATATTCTTTATTACTTACTGTTTCAATTAAATTTGTTCTCGAGAATACTGCGATAGCAGGTGCAGTTGTATATAAAATTGCAATTAACAATAATGCATAACCTGCAGACTTACGTGCATCTTTTACTTTTGGCACAGTAAAGAAACGAACAATTACGTGAGGCAATCCTGCAGTTCCTGTCATTAATGCTAATGTAATTGCAAACACATCCCAAGTCGATTTTGTTCCACTTGTATATTCATTGAATCCTAGTTGCGTATGTAACTTATCAAGTTTATCTAGGAGAAATTCACCACCTTCTACAGATCCTCCCATTCCTAATTGAGGAATAATGTTACCTGTCATTTGCATTGAGATGAAAAATGCAGGCACCATAAATGCAAATATTAACACACAGTATTGTGCTACTTGTGTGTATGTGATTCCTTTCATTCCACCTAACAAAGCGAAAGTTAAAACCACTGCCATTCCAATCGCAACACCAAGATTAATATCTACTTGTAAAAATTGAGAAAACACAATTCCTACACCACGCATTTGGCCTGCCACATATGTAAATGAGACTATCAAAGCACATATCACAGCAACAGTTCTTGCTGTGTTTGAGTAGTATCTATCGCCAATAAAATCTGGTACAGTAAACTTACCAAACTTACGCAAATAAGGTGCTAGGAGCAGTGCTAATAACACATATCCACCAGTCCATCCCATAAGATAAACAGAACCATCATATCCAGCAAAGGAAATGATACCTGCCATACTAATAAAGGAGGCAGCACTCATCCAATCGGCTGCTGTAGCCATACCATTTGCTAAAGGAGAAACTCCACCGCCAGCAACATAAAATTCTTTAGTTGAGCCAGCTCTAGCCCAAATTGCAATTCCAAAATATAAGGCAAAAGTAATCCCTACTAATAACCATGTCCACGTTTGTACACTCATAATTTTTTGTTTTTATTTTAGTTAAGGGTTACTCGTCGAAACCGTATTTTTTATCTAATTTGTTCATTAATCTTACATAAATGAATATGAGAATTACGAATACATAGATTGATCCTTGTTGTGCAAACCAGAATCCTAGTTTAAATCCACCAAGTCTTATCTCGTCTAATGCTTCCCTAAATAAAATTCCGCATCCATAAGACACAATAAACCATATTGAAAGCAGTATAATTAAATACTTTAGGTTTTGTTTCCAGTACGCTGTTGCGTGTTGTTGTTTTTCACTCATAATTTGTTAGTTTTTTATAGGTAAATCATAGCTTGAAGCGATACTGTACTAGCATCTGAATCCCCGAATTTCTGATTTTTATACTCTAAAGTTAATTTTGAATTGTGTCCACTCATAAAAGCATTAACGCCAATACCAAGTACGTTTCTATTATCATCTAAAGCGTCGTAACTGTTGGTACCATAAGACACATAAGGTTGATATCGTGTTTTTGCTTTATCACCAGCAACAACATATCCAACATGTGAGTATATCATGCTTCCAGTTCCATAGGCACTAAACAAATAATCTTTACCATAATCGTTAGATTGAAAAGTTGCATATGCGGTAATAGCACTTCCATCTTCTCCTAATGGAGCATCATAAAAAGCATCTACTGCAAAGATTGAAACATCCTCAGCAACTAACTCTGAACCATCAAGGCTAACAGAACCGCTAGGATGTAAAAAGAATCCAGCACCAATATTAAATACTTTTTTACCACCTAAATAAGTACCTACTTTAAATGGCAAAAAATTAGACTCTTGATCTAAGAAGTTATATTCAAAATATCCAGCATAAGCCTTACCTGCATCTTTAGATCCAATTAGACGTTTACCACCATAAACTGCGGCTCCACCATCTTCTGGATCTCTTGTGTCTAAACCATTGGTTATAGCGTCATTAATGGCAACTCTATACTGTAGCTTTCCAAATTTTCCTTTTGCAAAAACACCAATATGTCTTGCAAATTGATCTGACAAACCAATTGTTGACCATGATTGACGGTTATTGTCTAGAGTCATCATATTTAATGTACTCTGGTTGTTTAACCTAGAAATACCGTTAAAATAATGTAGCCCAGCTCCAATAGTATGATCTTTTCCGACTTTGTACTGAGCCCAAACATCGTGCATAAAAAGTTGCGCACCATCTCCTTTTCCAACAGGATGAAGCGTATTGCTATTTAAGCTATTAAGACCAAAATGTGTAAGTATTAAAAATTTGTCATTAATCTGAGAGAACATAAGTACTCTTGCTCTTCGTAAATTAAAATTTAATTTGCTCGCCGTATCTGGTACGTCGTCATTGTAATTTGCTTGAACTTGCGCCCAAGAGATAAGGCGAAGATATTTAGAACCATCTTCGTTAAATTTAAACTTAAGTCCACCTGTATAATCTGGTGAGCCTTGAGCCTGTAAAAATTGAAAGGAAACTAAAAAAAGTCCGATCAATATTAGGGTTTGTTTTTTCATTGTTTTAAAGTTTAGTTAGTAATGAATTGGTTTTGTGTGCACCACTAAGCTCTTAAAAACAATTTGTAAACTGAAAATTAGTATATTAATTTGCTTATTTGATATACTAATCTTTAAAACGTTCCCATTTTATAAGCATAAACTTATCACCTAATTCAGTAACTACAACACCTGCACCTTTTATATTTTCAGCATTACCGAAATATTCACCTAGCTCAACAGCATTCAAAATCTTATATGTTGGATGATAGTTAGAATTGTATGGTCGTTTGATATTATACTTCTTCACCCAATTCATTATACTTACATGAGAAACACCTAAAATACGCTCAATCTCACGATAAGTTAAACCTTCTAAATACAATTGTAACGACTTGTTTACATAATAGTCATCAATGCGCTTTCCTATTTTGTTAACCGAAAAAAAGTAATTGCATTTTTTACACTTATATCGCTGCCTTTTATTAATAATTCCGCTTTTAATGTATTGGTCTGAACCACAGTTTGGGCATAAATCTATTTTCATATATACTAATTTAGCATAAATATATCATTTTAGCAAAAAAATACGATAAATTTAATTTCAAATCCATATATACACTTCAAAATATTATGCTAACAGTTCACATAACATTGTATGCACAGCTATTTAGTATTCATACGAATATCAATGAGTTTTCACCACTTATTGAAGGTACAGATGCCTATTTATTATCACCAACAAGAAATGAGATAGATGTTATTAAAAAAGGCAAGCTACCTGTTTCTACACATATGGATAATGAAACAAAAAAAGATATAAGGGTAAGCCTAAGTGATGATTTATCTGAGTTGTTAATTAGTTCAGTAAACAGTTATAAAGGGCATTCTAAAAAGGATGAATTATATGACCGACTACTTTTCAGTGATTATGTAAATGAAGATTATAAAAAATATGAAACAGAGACCTTTATTGAAAAGGTAAAACGCAAGAAAGATAAAATCCGCTACAAAAAGGAATTAGATGCTTTAATTGAAAAGCTAAAAACTAATCAAAAAGAAAAATTTGAAAACAGCGCTAAATCAGAATACAAAGTTGAAGAAGTAGAGGACTACATTTATGAGATTGCATCAACTGGACGTTATGGCTTAGACACATATTTCACTTTTAGGGAAGATTTTAATGCTAAAAATTCTTTAATTAAAAAGGCAGGACCTAACTATATTATTGAAATTGGAAAACTGATTGGTGGTCAAATTGATATTGAAGAAAAAGAGCGCACTAGAATCGCAGATATTCATGCTGTCAATGCAAGAAGTTTTAATTACACAATCACCTTTAACATCCCAGAAGGATTCACTGTGGCAGGTTTAGACAAACTAACTAAATCTGTTGACAATGAAACTGGAGCTTTTATTAGTTGTGCTATTGTTGAAGGCAATCAATTAATAATTACTACTTCTAAGCAATACAAGCACATCTTTGAACCAAATAGTAATTGGCAAAAAATTATTGCATTTTTAGACGAGACATATCAGTTTACAAACGAAAAAATCTTATTGAAGAAAAAGTAATTTAGGTTATTGATTGAGTTTTTCGAAGTAGCTTTTAGATGCACTAATAACTTTTGGTGCTAAAATAATTGTTGCAATCATCGTAGGAATTGCCATTAAGGCAAATACTCCGTCAATGAAGTTAATCATGGCTTCAAACTTAGTCACGGCAGCTATTATTATGCTCAGAATATAGAGATAATTATAATAGTGCTTCTTATCCACTCCTACTAAAAACGACATACATTTTGTTCCGTAATACGCGTAACTGAAAAGCGAAGAAATACTAAAAATAAACACACAGATCATTAATAAATACTGCCCATATCCAGGAATAGCTTCCTGAAAAGCAGACGCAGTAAGACTAACTCCATTATCTGCAGTAGTTTCCCATACACCTGTTACTAAAATAGCTAAAGCCGTTAATGTACACACAATTAAAGTATCGATAGCAGGTCCTAACATAGCAACCAAGCCTTCTCTAACAGGTTCATCTGTTTTTGCAGCACCATGAGCTAAGGGAGCTGTGCCTATTCCAGCTTCATTAGAAAAAGCTCCACGTTTAATACCTAGAAGAATTAATGTACCGAGCATGCCGCCAAACATAGCGTCACCTTTTATGAAATTGGCATCAAATGCATCTGTAAAAATCAATACAAAATATTTAGGCACCTCTTCATAATTAATACCAAGAATAATTAGTACCAAAACAAAATATAATAGAACCATTGAAGGCACCATTTTCGATGCAATTATACTAATTCGCTTTAATCCGCCATAAACAACAATCGTAGTAAAAACAACTAAAACAGCTGCAATAATAAGGTTTGTATTAAAATTAACCTCTACACCATTCGGAATTAATATAATATCATTTATAGCTTGTTTTAATTGGTTTACATTAACAACGGGAAGTGCACCTAACATTCCGAAAACACTAAACATAACAGCTAAAAATTTCCATTTTTTACCTAAGCCTTCCATTATAAAGTACATAGGTCCTCCTTGTATTTCGCCTTTACTATCTTTTCCTCTGTACATTATGGCTAAAGTTGACGTAAAATATTTCGTAGACATACCAACGATTGCACTAATCCACATCCAAAACATAGCACCTGGACCACCAACAGATATTGCTAAGGCAACTCCAGCAATATTTCCCATACCAATTGTAGACGAAAGTGCTGTTGTTAATGCCTGAAAATGTGATATTTGCCCAGGATCATTTGGGTCATCATATTTACCGCTAAGCACACTAACAGCATGTCCTAAATATCGAAAAGGTAAAAATTGAGATCTTATAATTAAGTACAAACCTCCACCAATTAGTAATATCAATAACGGCAGGCCCCAAGCAAGGGACGAAAAATCTTTTAACAATTGATCGAGTTGTTCCATAGAAGCTAAATGTACTAATTATGTTGCATTGTCAATAATTAAATTATTAAACATCTAATGCACAATACTTGAGCATAAAAGGATGATTTTAATAATTCTAAAATAGCATCCATAATACCAGTTATCATTTTATATCGAACAGTTATAAAAAAGAGTATTATAACTAAAATCTGTTCTATTATAACAATGCTCATACTTAACGCATAATACGTGTTGTGTAAAAAAGGAAACACAAAGCTTACCAATGTTTGTAAAGAATAAAATGTGCTTAAATTTTTATCAAATTTTCAGTGACATCCCATAACTGCTTTGCTAAATCTTGATTATAAGATTTATCTGAGGATTTAACCTGTTTGTTATTTACAAAATAGCCGCTTGTTAAGTTAGTCACATTTGGGGAAGTCGCCAGAAATATAATTGTTTCAGCACCTTCTTTAGCACTAATATCATTCTTCCCTTTTGTAAATCGTCTAATATAAAATCTCAACAGGCCATTGTTCTTACCAAAATTTGTAGCCACAAAACCAGGATGCAATGCATTAACTGTGATTTTAGTGTTTTTTAATTTCCGAGCAAGTTCATAAGTATATAGTATTAAAGCTAATTTAGACTGTGCGTAGGCTTTAAAGCCAATAAATTGAAGCTTCGATTGAAGATTATCAAAGTTAATAGAGCCTTTTAAATGGGCTATAGAGGACACATTAATAATTCGTCCTTGTACACTCTTATCAAGCATATCTTGAAGTAAAGTTGTTAATAAAACCGGACTAAGATAATTCAATGCCAAGTTCATTTCATAAGCATCCACACTTTCCTGACGCGTTATAAAATAAGCACCCGCATTATTCACTAGCACATCAATATGATCATGACTTTGTTTGAGCGTTTCGGTTAAATTATGTACTTGTTTTAAATCTGAAAGATCCGAACATATATAATCTACAAGCGAGTTACCCGAATGCTTCTTTATTTGATTTACAGTTGAAATACACTTTTTAACATCACGACCAACTATAATAATTGTAGCACCTTCTATCGCTAATGCTTTTGCAGTTTCTTTGCCTATACCAGATGTAGCACCTGTAACGACACAAATTTTATTCAACATAGATTTGGTAGAATTACTCATAATGATAGCCGATTATTTTTTGTATTAAATTAACATTCTACATCTACAAAATATCATCTCAAATATAGCAAAAAAGAAAATTATTCTCCTTTTATAAAGTATGTTATAACGGTAATTTGTAGGTTTTACGTAATGAGATCAAAATACCATATTATTATAGGAATATTGGCTAACGTATTGTTAAGCTGATGAATATCATTTAATTACACATTGTTCTTGTATATCTTAATTCTCTATAATAATTTATTATTTTTATGGAATCAGATTCTACTATTATTAAAAAAGGTCCTAAAGACGGAAAAAAAGTATTTAGAAAACTGGGAACATGTTCACGTACCTTTTTCTATATTTTAAATCGAGAATTCGGTCACTTAAAAGAACGAGAAGAACGTGCATCAGACGTCTTAGCAGGAGGCATAATGCAAAAGGGACATCAGTGTGGAATGCTTTGGGGAGCATCTTTAGCTGCTGGTGCAGAGGCGTATCGAAAGTGCAAAAACAATAGTTTAGCCATTGATGTTGCTATTAATGCAACACAAAAAATAATGAAATCATTTGCTGAACGCGAAAAGACTATAAACTGCAGAGAAATAACACATTGTAACTTTTCTAGTAAATTAAGTATGGCGAAATACTTTTTCTCTGGTAGATTTTTACACTGTTTTAATCTGGCAGAAAAATGGGCACCGGATGCTGTGAATTCAGCCATTGATGGATTGTCCACTCATAGTTCAATATCTAAACCACGTTATAGTTGTGCAACAGAAGTCGCAAGAAAAATGGGAGCAACCGACGCACAAATGATAATGGTTTCTGGTTTTGCCGGAGGACTTGGATTAAGTGGAGCTGCTTGTGGTGCATTAGCTGCTGCGGTTTGGATGAAATCCTTATTATGGTGCAAAGAGATAGAAAAAAAATCACCAATGAAAAATCCATATTCAAAAAGAACCTTACGCATATTCAATGAAACAAGCAATTCTAAAATATTATGCTCTGAAATTACAGGTAAGACATTTAATAATATTGAAGAGCACACAAATTTTATTGAAAATGATGGTTGTAACAAATTAATTGAGGCTTTAGCCAAATCATAATTGTAATTTCATTTTTATAAATAGCTAAATAAAAGTATTAAATGAATATTTTTATGTCAAATACCACACTTTATCCAAATTAAACAACAGTCATATACTTTTTATAATCAATATTATTATTTATACTACATTTAGATAATTCTATTGCTTATTTATGATAAAGTCTCTTTGTATTACAACTGTTTTTATATTTTTTATTTTCACAGGTTCAGCGCAACAGTTTGTTCTCGAAACTGATCTTGATACTGCTGTTAATGAAACGTCGGGTTTATTATATTTAAATAATACACTTATTACACACAACGATTCTGGGACTACAAATCAATTGTTTGAAATTGATATAGCAACCGGTTCTGTAACAAGAATTGTTACCATCACTAATGCCACAAATACAGATTGGGAAGATTTAACCTATGATGATACATACATTTATATTGGTGATTTTGGAAATTATCAAGGCAATCGAACCGATTTAAAAGTATATCGAATTGCCATTTCAGATTATTTGAGCAATACCTCAGTAGTAGCAGATGTTATTAATTTTAGCTACAGTAATCAGACGGACTATACGCCAAGTCCACTAGCCACTAATTTTGATGCAGAAGGATTGATTCATTATAATAATATGCTATATGTCTTTTCTAAGAATTGGCTAGATGGCAAGACCAATATTTATCAGCTCTCTAAAATTCCAGGAACCCACAGTATTTCTATTATTGATACCGTTCAAAGCCAAGGACTTGTCTCAGGTGCTACATACAACGCCATAGATAACAGTATAATGATTTGTGGCTATGATATTAATGGTGCTTTTTTAATACAATTAAATGCATTCGATTCTGGACTGTTTTCTAATGGAAATGTGATTAAAACTTCTGTAAGTGTTCCTACAAATTACTCACCACAAATTGAAGGTGTCTTTCCTGTAAGCGCAACAGAGTACTATGTGACTTCAGAAGAAAATTCACCAAGCGCTTCAGGTTTATACAGCATAAATACGGCTACTTTGGCTATTCAAGCATTTAATGATAATTCAATTTCATTTTATCCAAATCCTGCACAATGCTCAATAACATTAAATCATGACCATTACGAAACACAGATTTATAATTTTACAGGACAATTAGTGAATTCCTCTTCTCAAAAAGAAATAGATATTTCTAATTTAATTGATGGAATTTATTTGGTGAAAATTGAAGATAAAAACAGCGGAAATTCAACCATAAAACGATTGATCGTTAAAGAATAGTATTGATGCTAACAACCAGTTAACTCATAATCCTAACTAACAACTCTTTTAGTAAGTCGCCTTGAGGTACAGCGTTAGCACCTACACCTTTTCCTTTTACATCAAATTCTCGAAGTATACCAATTACCGAACTCACTTTTTTCATTGGATAATTTCGTGCAGCATTTAAGTACTCATTCACAAAATAAGGATTCACCTTTAGCGCTGAAGCCACACTTCTTGGATTTTTATCAGACATACCATGAAGATGTAATAATTGTGAGTAGAAATTAAACAATAACGCAATGGTGACTACAAATGGGTTATCCTTAGGATTATCAGCAAAATATTTTGCAATCTGATTTGCTTTTACCACATTTCGTTCACCAACTGCCTTGCGTAATTCAAAATTATTGAAGTCTTTACTTATACCAATATTTTCTTCAATATGATCTGGTGTAATTTGAGTTCCTTTTGGTAATACAATTTTCAGTTTATTCAGTTCATTGTTTACCTTACTTAAATCAGTACCTAAAAATTCAACTAACATTTGCGCAGCCTTAGGAGAAATATCATAACCTTGACCTTTTAGCACACGTCTAATCCAGTCTGGAACTTGATTTTCATATAGTTTCTTACTTTCAAAAACAACACCAACCTTGTTTATAGTTTTGTATAACGCTTTACGTTTATCTAATTTCTTATACTTATAATTAAGCACCAAAACCGTTGTAGGCTGAGGGTTTTCAGCATATTTTGCAAGTTTTTCAATTGTTCTGCTTAAATCTTGTGCTTCTTTTACAATTACAACTTGTCGCTCTGCCATCATAGGATAACGCTTAGCATTACTTACAATGTCATCTATGGACACATCACGACCATAAAGCACCATTTGATTAAACCCTTTTTCAGCTTCATCGAGCACATTCTCTTCAATAAAATCAGAAATCTTATCAATATAATACGATTCTTCACCCATCAAAAAATAGATAGGCTTAAGGTCACCCTTTCTTATTTCAGTTACTAGTTGTTTTACGTTCAAAATTCTTAAAATTCCAAAACCTAAATACCAATTTCCAATTCTAATTTTAGGAGCTAAACGCTCAAATATTGGATTTTGGGATTTAAAGATTGTGATTTGTGATATTCTGCTTTAAATTTGGCAAAATTACTGTTTCAACACTAGTGCAAGAACTCAACTTTCCAAAGTTTGAATACCGTTTCAAAAATACAGAAAATAAAGTTTCTATTTTTGATGTTATTCGGAAAAAATTCATCATTCTTCAACCCGAGGAATGGGTGCGACAACACTGTGTTCATTATTTAATTAATGAAAAAAAAATCCCTAAATCATTGATTAATATCGAAAAAGAATTGACCATTAATGGATTAAAAAAACGTTATGATATTGTCGTTTTTAATACAGATGGAAGCATTTATGTAATCGTAGAATGCAAATCGTACAAAATAAAAATAGACCAAACTACTTTCGACCAGATTGCACGTTATAACTTAGTTTTAAATGCCACATTTTTAATGGTAACTAACGGTTTAAATCACTATTATTGCGAAATGGATATGGAAGAAGAGCGCTATGCTTTTTTAAAAGATATACCTAATTATATAAAAAAATAAATGCATCAAACAAAGGATATAGCAATTGTTATTTTAAACTGGAATGGAAAAGCATTACTTGAGCAATTTCTACCTTCAGTGATTAACTATTCTGAAGATGCTATAATATATGTAGCTGACAATGCTTCAACTGACAATTCCGTAGCGTATGTATCGGAACATTTTCCTGCTGTAAAAATAATTAAGAATTCAAAAAATGGTGGATACGCAAAGGGCTATAATGATGCTTTAGAACATATCAATGAACCTCTACTCTGCCTTGTAAATAGTGATATTGAAGTGAGTAAAGACTGGTTACAACCAATTATCAAGGAATTTAATGCAGACGAAAATACAGCTATTATTCAACCAAAAATTTTAGATTTCAAAAACAAATCTTACTTTGAGTATGCAGGGGCAGCAGGCGGATTTATTGACAAATATGGATTTCCGTATTGTCGTGGACGTATATTTAATACGGTGGAAGAAGACAATGGGCAGTATAATGACACAAAAGACATTTTTTGGGCTTCAGGTGCTTGCTTTTTTATCAGGAATTCTGTGTTTAAAAGTTTAGATGGTTTTGACGAATCTTACTTTGCACATATGGAAGAAATTGATTTATGCTGGCGCGTTTTCAACAAAAATTATAAAACGAAATATGTAGGTGCTTCGAAGGTATATCATGTCGGTGGGGCAACATTAAAAAATACAAGCCCTAAAAAAACCTTTCTTAATTTTAGGAATAGTCTTTTTACACTAGTAAAAAATACAGACAAAAACTTATTCTTAAGAACATTTACTAGAATGCTACTCGATGGCATTGCAGGAGTACGCTTTTTGGTACTACTTCAATTTAAACACTTTTTTGCTATCATTGAAGCACACCTATCGTTCTACAAAAATTTGAGCCGGATTTTAAAACAGCGTAAAAGTCTTACAAATGACCGTAAATACTATGATATCAATTCAATAGTTTGGTCATATTTCATAAAAAAAAGAAAAAAATTTTAATTGTTCATAAAACTGTTAAATTTTTTGTTAATCCGTGTTATACCCTCTTTTCTTTTGTATAATTTTGATATGTTGTAATTAATACTTTAAACCTAAATTATGAAAAAAATAATGTTATTGAGTGCGTGCTCAATGCTCTTGTTGGCTTCTTGCGTATCAAAAAAAGAATACTTAGCACTTGAAGCAGAACAAATAGAAACACAAAATTTACTGAACTCTGCAACCGTAAAATTAAACAAGTGTCTTTCTGATGCAGCAGCGGCTAATGCGAGAGTAGAAACGATGAAAGATCAATTATCTGATTTACGTAAAACAAATCAAGATTTAATAGACACCAAGGGAAACCTTACCACACTAACTCAAAAAGGCGCTGAAAATCTTGAAAAGTCTTTAGAAAGTTTAAAAGAAAGTAATTTAAAAATTACAAGATTACAAGAGGCTTTAACCAGAAAAGATAGTGTAACCCTAGCAATTGTAACCAGTCTTAAAAAAGAAGTTGGTATTGACGATCCAGATATTGAAGTTAATGTAGAAAAAGGGGTTGTTTTTATCTCTATTGCTGATAAATTATTATTTAAAAGTGGAAGTTACGACGTAACAGATAGAGCTAATGAAATTTTAGGTAAAGTAGCTAAAGTTATTAATGGTAAACCAGACTTTGAAGCAATGGTAGAGTCTCATACAGATAATGTATCCTATAGCAAACCACCTTTATTAGACAATTGGGATTTAAGTGTTAAACGCGCAACATCTGTTGTTCGTGTATTGGAAAGCTTAAATGTAAACCCTCAACAACTTATTGCTGCTGGTCGTAGTTCTTATGTACCATTAGTAGAAAATGATACTGCTGAAAATAAAGCTAAGAACAGACGTACACGAATCGTTGTATTACCAAAAATCGATCAGTTCTACGAAATGATTGAATCAGAAATGAAAAATTTGACTGAAGGAAACTAGATTAGTCTTCATATAAAATAGAAAACCCAATGCAAATGCATTGGGTTTTTTGCTTGTTATTAGTTTTTAATTACGGCAATAAGCTCAGGCAGCAATGATATCGCAGTTAACACAACTGCATTGCTTTTCGTTTTAGTAGATTTTTTAGTATCAGAAGATTCTGTCTTTGCAACTTCAGATGAACGATTTGGAATCCTTATCATTACAACTGAGTTTTCAGAATCGTCAATAAAGTTTTCTTTAGCAAACTCATATGCAAGCTCAATACCGTTCTCTTCAATAGTTTTTATACTTGATTTTAGATGCTCAATAACATACAGAAGGCTCTTAATATCTGTTGCATCTACTTGGTTCAGTGCTATACCCGCAAAATTAGAATACGTTACAATGCTAATTAAATCGTCTTCCGTAACACGTTTTGAAAACAGCTTAAAAGCCTGTTTTAAAATTACCTTGTCTTCTAAATTAAATTCATCACTGTAAGTTTCTATAAGAAATGTGATATTTTTAGTCTCAGTTAAATCTGTTTGTAGTTTATAATGCTCAACGATAAACGTAATAAGATTATCGAGTGTAACAGATTCTGTTTCAATGTTTTTTTCTTGTGAGTGACTTGCAATCGATAGCATCAATGCAAGGCAAATTAGACGTCGTATTTTCATTGGTTTGGCTTTTATTAGTTGATATAAATGTATACGCCATACTTAGAAAATAAAACTAGTAATGAGTGAAGTATATGTTTGAATGAGTTAACTAGCCGAGAACTGTCTCGATAGTTTTATTCCTTTGAATTTTTCCGTTAACCGTTTCCGAAAATTTATCTACTATATATATTTTTTTTGGTACTTCGTACTTGGTTAAATCTTTAATATGTTTTATTCTATTAGCAATGCTTTCTGCAGAATCTCTTGGGTTTTCAACTATTAAAATAAGTTTCTCTCCTAATGTAGCATCATCTTCACTCGCTACAATAAATCGATTATCAATTACAGGTTGAAGTTTGTCCTCTATTTGTTCTGGAAATAATTTAATCCCACCAGAATTTATCACATTGTCATATCGACCAACATATTTAAAACTGGTTTCAGATGTTAATTTAACAATATCGTTTGTCACCAAATCGTGATCAACCAATTTAGGTGCATGAATTACTAAACAACCTCTATCGTCTTGTGCAAAACTCACATTTTCCAATGCATTAAAACTGTTTTCTGCTTTATGAGTTTTCGATTCAATAGCTCTAATGGCAACATGAGTAACAGTTTCTGTCATTCCATATGTCTCATAAAACTTCGACTCACAACTCTTAATCTTTTGCAAAAGTGGCTTTGTGACTTTAGAACCACCAATAATAATGGTTTTTATATTTTGAGTATAATTTATTGTATGCTTTAATTGCAGTGGAATCAAAGCACAGAAATCATATTTTTTTTCATAATCGAAAATAGGATGTGCGCTTGGTTCTACAAAATCTATTTCTAAGCCTAAAACCAAAGCACGTACAAACATCATTTTACCAGCAATAAAACGACTTGGTAAACAATGTAAAGCTTTATCTCCTGGCTCTAATCCAAAAAAATTACCTGTGGCAATGGCAGAATTTACCATGGCTTGCTTCATTAATTTAATCTGTTTTGGTTGACCAGTAGAACCAGATGTAGCAACATACAAATGATCTTCTTTGTTAAGCCAATCTAATAAAAAATCACCTGTAACCTTTTCGTAAGCAACACCTTCTTTGATGAGGCTGTATGCAACTTCCTTTAATTCATTATGACTAAAGTGCAATCCATTAAACTTAAATCGGTTATGTATTTTATCGTATTTCGGTGTCATTTATTCTATTATTTTATAATCTTCTTTAAGTGGTTCGCTAACTTTTCCGAATAATCTATCCATCCAGTTTTTCCAACCATATCGCTTAGATAAAATTAGTAACATTATAGGGTAAACTATCAAAACAGGTAATAATATTTCAGAAACCATACTCAAAGAAGGAGCTGCCGTACTTTTAAAAATTGCATCGGTTTGTAAGGCGGTCCAATCCGCAGTTACTAAAAGCGAAGCTAATAAGTTATTTCCTAAATGGAATCCCAGGGCAAGTTCTAAACCATCGTCCATTAGTGTCATTATTCCTAACAACAATCCCGTACCAACATAAAAGATCATCATTTTCCAGAATCCTACCGCTTCAACCTCAGGATTAGCGCTATGTGCAATTCCGAATAAAATAGAAGTTACTATTAAAGGAAACCATTTGTTTTTTACTAAAACACCAATATGCTGCATTAAATACCCTCTAAATAAATACTCTTCTAAACCAATTTGAAATGGAAATAAAATAATACTTATCAAAAACAATAGCGCAAACTTACCAGCATTGAATTGAAAAACCAACTCAGATGAATCCATATAATAACCAATAGAAAAGGTTACAATCGTAAAAGTACATACCATTAAAAATGAAAACAAAATACGTTTAAAATCTATTTTAGGTCTTGCAGTTGTTAAGGATAATATACTTCGTTGATGAACAAATTTCACCAAAACAAATAAGAGTCCTAATAATATAACAAATGGCACAAGGTTTATAATTAAGGAAAGATTCGGTGGAATCTGTTTCATCATGTCATAAGCCGCATCTAAATCGCCTGGTTCAGAAAATAAGTAAACCACAAAATTTAGAATAAATATACCTGCTACTAAGATAGTTGTAAGTATAAACATCCATAATTCGCGTTGTCCTTTATAGGCCTGTTGTATGTAATTCATAATTATAAATTAAATTTCCAATTTTGTTTTATATCGTAGTGCAAAGTACCATTTTTTACAATTAATGGCGAAGGAAAATTATTTGTATACAAACTTCCTGTTCCTAATCCTTGTGGCATACTATTTTTCAGTGTGTATGTCCACTGTGCTATGGCATTTAAGCCAATGTTACTTTCGAGAGCACTAGTTACCCACCATTTTATATTTAATTTTTCAGACAAATCAATCCATTGCTGGCTTCCTTTAAAACCACCAACTAAACTAGGCTTTAAGATGATATACTGTGGTTTAATAGTTTCAAGGACTTTCTTTTTATTCTCAATTGCATACACACCAATTAATTCTTCATCTAATGCAATAGGTAATGGTGTTGCTTCACAAAGTTCAGCCATAGCTTCATATTGCATAGGTTTTATAGGCTGTTCAATAGAATGCAATTGATATTCCGATAATTGTTTTAATTTCTCTAATGCATCCTTCGCTGAAAATGCACCGTTAGCATCGACGCGCAATTCTATATCAGAAACCGAAAATTCTTGCCGAATAGATTTTAATATTTCTAACTCCGTTTGAAAATCAATCGCTCCAATTTTCAGCTTTATGCAATCAAAACCAGTTTCGATTTTATTTTTTATTTGCACTCGCATAAAATCTTCACTTCCCATCCAAACAAGTCCGTTTATAGGAATACTATCGAATCCTTTTGTAAATGCCGAAGGAAATAACTCAAATTGATTTGTGCTTTCTAAAGATTTAAATGCTGTTTCTAAACCAAATTGAATACTAGGGAATTCTACCAATTCATTTAATAGTTTCTCTAAACCGAGATGTATATTATCACACACCCATTTTAATTTTGTTTCAAAATCTGGTCTATCATCTACAGACAAACCTCTTAAAATACCACACTCCCCAACACCTGTTTTATTATTATTTTTTAATGTAATAAACCAAGTTTCTTTAGTAGTCATAACACCTCTAGAGGTTCCACTTGGTCGTTTAAAATCTAAAATATATAGATGGTAATGGGCTATCATAATTACAATCAAAAATAGGTAATTAATTTTGTAATTTAGCAATGAAATGAGGTTTCGACTGGGCTCAGCCTAAGCATACTATATTTAATAAACATAATTATCATCATGCCAGATTTCCCAAATATAATACTTTATGCCATTCCGTTTTTTATTTTGGCAATGCTATTAGAATTATATGTAACTACAAAACAACACATTAAAACCTACGAAGCTAAGGATGCCTTCTCTTCTATTGCAATGGGATTAGGCAATGTTTTTCTGGGTTTTGCAAGTAAAGCACTTGTATTAATAGTGTTTTTATGGGTTTATAATAACTTTCGGTTATTCACAATTCCTATAGCTTGGTGGTCTTTTGTTCTTATATTTTTTATCGATGATTTCTCGTACTATTGGTTTCATCGTGTGTCGCATAAGTGTCGTTTATTTTGGGCATCGCATGTTGTACATCACTCCTCTCAGCATTATAACTTAAGTACTGCACTGAGACAAACATGGTCTGGCGGGTTTTATACTTTTATTTTTTGGTTGTGGTTACCATTGTTGGGTTTACATCCTGCAATGATATTGTTGCAAATGTCTATTAGTCTGTTGTATCAGTTCTGGATCCATACTGAAGCTATTAATAAAATGCCAAAATGGTTTGAAGCTATTTTTAATACTCCATCGCATCACAGAGTTCATCATGGTAGTAATCCAATTTATTTAGACCGCAATCATGCTGGTATTTTAATTATTTGGGATAAGTTTTTTGGCACATTTCAACCAGAACTAGATACCGAAAAAGTAAAATACGGACTCGTAACTAACATAAAAACCTTTAACCCAATAAAAATTGCATTTATTGAATGGTGGTATATGTTTAGAGATGCTTTTACAGGCTCAAAATCACTAAAAAACAGAATACTCTATTTCATTAAACCACCTGGTTGGAAACACGATGGAACTGGGAAAGTTTCTGACGATTTACGAAACGAGTGGCTAAATTCAAATAACTCATATGACATTTAAAAATAAAGTAATCTGGATTACCGGAGCATCTAGTGGTATTGGTAAAGAATTAGCATTACAATTATCTCAGCAAAACTGCAAACTGATTCTTTCCTCAAGAAGAGAAACAGCTTTGCTCGAAGTAAAAAATCAATGTTCAAATTCTAGCAATATCGAAATACTACAACTCGATTTGGCAGACTATCTTAACATGAAACCCATTGCTGCAAAAGCAATTTCCATTTTTGGCAACATAGATATGTTGATCAATAATGGCGGTATTAGTCAACGTTCTCCAATAATAAATACAGCTATTGAGGTTGATAAAAAATTAATGGAAATCGACTATTTAGGAACCATAGCATTATCCAAGGCTTTATTACCACATTTTGTTGCTAATAAATCTGGTCATTATGTTGTGGTCTCAAGCCTTATGGGAAAATTTAGCTCGCCGCTAAGATCTGCTTATTGTGGTGCAAAACATGCGTTACATGGTTTTTTTGATGCTTTGCGTTTAGAACATGATGAAGATCATATTAAAGTAACTATGATATGTCCTGGATTTGTTAATACCAATGTAGCACGTAATGCATTAACTGCTGACGGTAGTAAGCAAGAGTTTCAAGATGATATGACCGAAGCCGGACTTGATACAGACGTTTTTGTAAAACGTATGATAAGAGCTATTAAAAAAGAAAAATTTGAAGCTTATATTGGAAAATTTGAAAAGTTTGGGGCGTATGTAAAACGATTATCTCCTCGACTTATTCATAAATTGGTTTTAAAGAGTAAAGTGCGTTAGAAATATACTGTATTGGAATTTAACGAATAGTCTATACTATTTGATAATTATGTGGATAAACTTATAACTATGTATGTACACACCAATTTGTTTTTTCAATTTCACTGTTCTTTTATTCTATTATTAAATAGGAACTCAAGTTAATACTCAGTTCATTCAATACGTCTGTAATCCCTTTTAGATAAGATTTATATTTTCTAATGACTTTTCCTCTTTTGAAGAGTTTTGTGCTACTAGATAAGTCAAAATCTTTCCATCCCATATCATATTTGCTATTAATCTTTAGCTGAACTTCGGCAGGCTCAAACGTATAGAGTCCTTTTTCAAAGCTTATAACAATTTTATATTTTACATTATAATATTGTTTGTTTAAGCTCACAGCATTTCCTCTAATACAGTAAAACTCAATTACCTCATTTTCAATTTTATTGATTACCGCTAGTTTATATTTCTTTTCATGTTCTTCAATCCACATCAGCGTTTTATAATACATTTCATTTTTAGTCAATGTATCAATTTTTGATGTTAAAAATTTTGGAGTTAATCCGTTTTCTTTAATGACAAAACCATCTTGACTGTAAACGAATACAGTTAATAATAAGTTTATATAAAGGATGACTTTTTTCGTAAGTGTAACCATCTTTAGTTTTTTGAGTCCATTTTTTTTAGGACTTAGCATCTGAATTATATATGCTCGATTAACATCTGTTATATTTTATCAATTTTTTTGTAGATAAATAACTTGTTTTTCAAAACTTAACGACGCTTTTTTCGAGATTTATGCTTCCGTTTTCGGCGAGTATCTTTTGAAGGAATAGCATCATTAAACGTGTTTTTTACTTCTTTTGGTTTATTGGTTCTCCACGATTTATTTTCTGGTAACAGCACATTTAATAAATCTGTTCTACCAACTTTGCTCAGGGTTTTTCTAATCCAATCTTTATTTTCTTTTTTATACCAAAAGAAAAAACGATGTTGTTCATCTTTCTCTTTTTTAGTTTTTGGAGTACGAGTTGGTTGTAGAGTATACGGATGGTATCCGCTATAATAAATAACTGTTGCAACTGTCATTGGAGTTGGCGTAAAGCCTTGTACTTGCTCTAACTGAAAACCCATATCCTTAGTTTCGGCAGCAAGATTTGCCATATCCTCTACTTCGCAAGCAGGATGATTAGAAATAAAATAAGGAATCAACTGAAGTTTTAAGCTGTTCTTAATGTTGATTTTATCGAAACGCTCTTTAAACTTATGAAAATATTTAAATGAGGGTTTGCGCATTAATTTCAATACAGGATCTGACGTGTGCTCTGGTGCTACTTTTAAGCGTCCGGAAATATGTTTTGTCATCACTTCTTCTGTATAATCGTCTAATTCTTTAGCGTCAGCATTTTTATTAAACTCTGGCACCAACATATCATGACGAATACCACTACCTATAAAAGATTTTTTTACCTTAGGGTGCTTATCTACCGCTTGATATAGTTTGGTCAATGGTTTATGAGACGTATCTAAATTACTGCATATTACAGGAGAAATACAAGATGGTGCGACACACTTATCGCAAATGGATTGTATCTTACCCTTCATCTTGTACATATTGGCCGATGGTCCTCCAATATCTGACAAATACCCTTTAAAATCTGGCATATGTGCTACTTTATCTACTTCTTTTAAAATAGATTCTTCACTTCTGCTTGCAATAAATTTTCCTTGATGTGCAGAAATGGTACAAAAACTACAGCCACCAAAACAACCACGATGAATATTAATAGAAAACTTAATCATTTCAAACGCAGGAATAGGTCCTCGCTTATTATATTTTGGATGTGGTAGTCGTGTGTAAGGTAGATCGAAAGACGCGTCAATTTCGGCTTCCAACATAGTTGGAAATGGCGGATTTATCACCAGTTTTCGTTCTTTAACGCCTTGTAATATACGCCTTGCACTTAATTTATTGGATTCTTGCTCAATTATCTTAAAGTTAGAAGCGAATTTCTTTTTATTCTTTAAACATACTCCATGAGAATGAATTTCGACATCGTCCCAGTTTTTATTTTTGGGCAGTGATTCATCTCGATCTAACAAAAATGCAGTTTGCTTAATTGTTCTTAAACTTGAAAATGGAACGCCTTTTTGTAAAAGTTCTACAACTTCTCGTAAAGGTTGTTCACCCATCCCATACACCAACATATCTGCTTTAGACGTTTCTAATATGGTTGGCATTAGTTTATCGCTCCAATAATCGTAATGGGTTACACGTCGCAATGACGCTTCAATACCACCAATTAAAACAGGTACATCTGGAAATTTTTCTTTTAAGATATTAGAATATACTGATGTCGCATAATCTGGTCGAAACCCTTTATCTCCATTTGGTGTATAGGCATCTTTATCGCGTCGTCTCTTACTTGCCGTATAATTACTGACCATAGGATCCATGCAACCACCCGTAACTGCAAAAAACAATTTAGGAATACCTAATTTTGTAAAATCTTGTAAATTATCATTGACACTTGGCTGTGGAACAATGGCAACTTTTAATCCATAACTTTCTAATATACGACCAATAACTGCAGGTCCGAAAGACGGATGATCGACATAAGCGTCACCACTAAATAGAATAACATCTAGTTCTTCCCAACCTCGAATTATTACTTCTTTATTAGTTGTTGGTAACCAATCTGAAAGTTTATTGATCTTCATAATGTTGCAAAGGTACGCTTAAAAATAATTTACAACTCCACACTCTCTCCAATTCCTAACAGCATCAAGTCCTTATCCTTATCAAAGAATTTGCGTTTAGCTGCTTCATGATCTATTTCTATATACCCAAATGTATCAAAATGATACCCTAAGACTTTATCACATGCAACAAAATCACTCGCAATAATAGCATCATCTACTCCCATGGTAAAGTTATCACCAATAGGAAGAATCGCTAAATCTAATTTTGTTTGCAATGGAATGAGTTTCATATCCATGGTCAAAGCCGTATCTCCCGCAATGTAAATGGTTTTATGCTCTCCTTCAATTATAAAACCTCCGGGTTGTCCGCCATAACTTCCATCTGGAAATGAGGACGTATGAATAGCGTTAACATATTTAAGACTTCCAAAATCAAAATCCCAAGAACCACCATGATTCATTGGGTGACCTTCTAAACCTAAGTTTTGGTAATGTGTAATAATTTCAAAATTTGAAACTATAACTGCCCCAGTGCGTTTAGCTATTGCCTCAACATCTAAAATATGGTCTTGATGTGCGTGTGTTACTAAGATATAATCGGCTTTTAAGCTGTTAATATCAATACCAGAAGCTTTTTCGTTTCCTGATATAAACGGATCTACTAAAATGTAAATATCTTTAACCTGAATGCCTAAACTGGCATGACCGTAAAATGTAATTTTCATAATAAGATTTATTTTAAAATCATAAACTGTCTCTTTTTGCGTCCTGAGCTCATCATTATAAATGTTTCATTTTGATAAGTTCCAAAATATGGCAAGTAATATGTGTTTCCTTTATTGTCTTGTATTTTACTG
>ERZ1048872.340-NODE-340-length-53701-cov-42.949651_pt1 | contig 53701 bp, 53 predicted proteins | sample MGYA00383100_ERZ1048872 | MGnify/ENA primary metagenome ERZ1048872 (study PRJEB29581, sample SAMEA5548370) | metagenome | biome: marine; feature: coastal; material: water | depth 50 m | study: Short-term variability in the microbial, nano- and picoplankton...
CAGAAGTTGGCTTCTGCCACGCTATTTGACTAGCAGGCATAGAGGAAAGAAATGAATAGTGACGATTTGATATCCAGCGATAGTGTATTCAGTAAAAAGCAACAGCAGATCATTAGCGCTATCGCTAATGCAATGATCAAAAAAGACGAAGTGTTAGATCTGCCTTCAGCATCTGATCCGCTAGTGATGAAAACTATATTAGATAAATCGGCACACTTTTCCGAGCGGCTTGTTGCAGGCATCGACACACTCTGTGAAGAGATTGATCCACTGACTTCGACACCGGAAGTACTGCTTGGCGTGCTCGATAAAAACCCCAAATTTCGCGCTTTATCGCGAACGCTAACAATTATTATCATGCAGTCTTACTATCAAGATCCGCGCGTGCTAAGCGCCCACGGACAATCGGCTCGACCGCCGTTTCCCCTGGGCCATAAGGTCGAACAGGGCGACTGGTCACTGCTAGATCAGGTGAAACAGAGAACGCCATTCTACCGTCCAGTCTGAGGGTTTTGAACATGCGCTTTGCATGGTCTTCGGTATCTCGATACTCGATATACATCTTTCGGAGCCCCCATCACGCTATTGAGAGGCAAGGGAGTAAGACGCTAAACTATTTTGGAGTTTGTGCAGTCTGTTGCACGAAAGAAAATCACGAGATTTTCAGGTGCAGACAAATTCAAGCTAGTTCATACTAAAATTTTTCTAAACATTTCACCCGAATCCGATTGTCAGAAGAGTTAACCAATATGGAAATGAAAGATCGTGTTGTAGTCATCACCGGGGGCAGCGGCGGCATTGGTCAGGCAATGGCCCGCGCTTTTCTTGCGGAAGGCGCAAAGCAAATAGTGCTGGCTGATTTGCATGAAGATGCCGTGCAAGCGGCGGCGAATGATATTGGCTGCATCGGTATCGCTTGCGACGTTACCAGCGAATCAGACATTGAATCAGTAGTAGAGCAGACGATTGCGCGCGAGGGTCGCATCGATTTATTTTGCTCTAACGCTGGAGCCGGCGGCGCAGGATTGCTCACCGATGCAACCAATGAAGTCTGGCAAAACCAATGGGAATTGCACGTGATGTCCCATCTTTACGCAGCCAGAGCCGTGCTGCCGTCGATGATAGCGCGCGGAGAAGGTTACCTCCTCAATACCGCAAGCGCCGCAGGCTTGTTAGCAGCAATGGGATCTGGCCCCTATACCGTAACCAAGGCAGCGGCCGTCAAACTGGCTGAATTTCTAGCGATCACCCACGGAGATGATGGGATTGGCGTTTCTGTTTTATGCCCTCAAGGTGTCAATACAGCCATGGCGCCAAAGAGTCTTGGGGATGGACAGACGGACGGCATTATAGAACCCGAGCAATTAGCCCAAACCGTCGTTGAGTGCATTCGAGAAGGACGCTTTCACGTTCTGCCGCACCCCGAGGTTGAAGACTACGTTCGCCGTAAAGGTGATGATGTCGATCGTTGGTTAATAGGCATGAGACGTCTAAAACGGAACTCTCAGGCGTAGCAACTAGGAAGATTTCAGGCAGCCACCAGCGCATTCATTGAAAGGGAACTCGGATGTTTACGACGCACTCGAATCGAACGCTAACGACCTCGACAAACCGGAGTCAGTCACCGAATAAAAATAGGGGTATGGCGCTTAAATGAGCTGCGAGCCGGCACCAGAGAATTCACACTTTTATCGAAAAAATATGTGAGCTAGAGATAAAAGCTGAACGTATGAGCCATCATAGACTTTTTAATAAGTAATTATCTATCCCGCAGACGTTAACGGCGCTTCATGCAAAACCTTTCACTCATTTACGCACGCTCGCTAAATCACTGCATCGGTGCTGCAGGCAAACTGCCCTGGCACTTGCCTGCCGACTACGATTTTTTTGATCAAACAACTCGAGGGCATGCGATCATCATGGGTCGGCGTACCTATGAAGACCACAACTCAAAACTAGATGGGCGACTTAATTTAGTCGTTAGCAGAAATCCTCACTATGAGACAGCACAGGGTGTCACTGTGGCTGGCAGCTTGGAAGCCGCAATGAACCTGGCCACAGAATCCCAAGAAGTATTCGTTATTGGTGGCGTACCTTTGTTGGTAGCCGCTTTCGATAAAGCTGACCGAGTATATGAGACTCGGATAAACACGACAGTGGATGGAGACACCTTCCTGCCGGAATTTGATTTTTCAGACTTTGAAACCTCAACACTTGCACACCACGCTATTGATGAGCAACACGCATTCTCATTCGACATCTATCTCCATCAACGACATTAACCTGCAGAGTTCAATAACAGTGAAAAAGGGTATTAACCTAATCCCTAGTCGACAAGAGTTCTGGTTTATTCCTCTGGGCGGCACGGGTGAAATCGGCATGAACCTGAACCTCTATGGACACAATGGTCAATGGATTATTGTGGACTGCGGCATTACTTTCGAAGACAGGCCAGACGACAACGGCATTATGCAGTCAAGGATAGAGATGCCGCTCATTGATTTTGCCTCAGAACAACGAGACAACATTTTGGGTATTATCGCCACGCATGCCCATGAAGATCACATCGGCGCACTACCCTATCTATGGGAACACTTAGGTTGCCCCATCTATACAACACCCTTTACACGAAATGTACTGCGCGCAAAATTTGCCAGAAACAATTGCTCCGCGCCTATCCTAGATGTTGTTGAGGGCGGCACCCTTGATCTTGGCCCCTTCAATCTCACGTTCATACCCATGACCCATTCGACGCCGGAAACGCAGGGTCTTATTATCCAAACACCCGTCGGTAAAGTTTTCCATACCGCTGACTGGAAGCTGGACGCCGATCCTGTAGTAGGTGCTCACGTAACTCCTCAACAGTATCAAACGATGACGGACATTGATGCGGTCGTTTGTGACTCCACTAACGCGCTTAACCCGATGAGTGCAGACTCGGAGATCGACGTAGCCAGCGCACTACTTACCGCAGTTTCTGATGCATCTCGGCGGGTTATCGTGGCATGTTTCGCAAGCAACATTGCGCGACTTCAAACACTCGGGTCCATCGCCCGGCAAACCAATCGGCATATCGGTCTACTAGGCTTCTCTTTGAATAATATGCGTCGCTGTGCACAGGATGCGGGCTACCTTCAGACCGATTTTAACCCTGTTGATCGTCAACACCTTGGATATCTACCCCCGGAGGAGGTGCTGGCTATCGCAACCGGCAGCCAAGGTGAACCCGGCGCGGCACTTCATCGGCTTAGCACCGATAGCCATCCGGATGTAAATCTTCAGGCAGGTGACCAGGTAATTTTTTCTGCGAAAACCATTCCCGGAAACGAGCAAGGAGTAGAGCAACTCATCAATCGCTTTGAGCGCATGGGTGTCACCGTCTTTCAGGCAGATACCAGCAATCTGACCCTACACGCTTCCGGTCATGGTGGTGAACCAGAACTCACAAACATGTACGAATGGATTGCACCCAGCGCAGTGATTCCCGTTCACGGCGAACCGGAACACCTCATCGCAAATGCAAATATAGCGGCCGCAGCGGGGGTAGAAAAGCAACTCGTCGGCCGTAATGGTGATCTCTACGACCTGGTTAATCTGACCATCAGGCCGAATGCTGTGCCGGTGGGCCGGATGACGCTGGATGCTTACGGGCAGTTAATGCCGAGCTAAGTCTAACAATCGACACAAACCGGCAGTCCAATAAACCGAGGCTATCGCGAAGTCATTTGCTGCCGAAACGATCGTCGCCTAGAGCCTGCTGCAAAATAGTTGAATTAACGGATGTTACGTCTGATAAGTGTTACTGAGGCCCCATTTATTCTTGTGTATCGCGCGATGTCATGGCTATATGTGATATTAAAAAGAACAGGAGGCCATCGTTGAGTAAAAAAGTCACGTTTGTCGGTAGTCGCAGCCCGAATGCTGTAGAAGCTTTGGCCATGTTATCTGAGAAGTATGATGCGGTAGATCTGGATGACGCCGAGATCATTGTTGCACTGGGTGGCGATGGATACATGCTTGAGGCCATACATCGCAACATGAAGCGCGATCTGCCTATTTATGGCATGAACAGAGGAACGGTTGGATTTTTGCTCAATTCTTTCGAGACCGATGATCTGATGGAACGCCTCGAGAAGGCGCAGCAGGTTACCATCACACCGCTTCACATGAAGGTAACAACGGATTCGGGTATCGAGCAGGAAGCTTATGCCTTCAATGAAGTATCTCTGCTACGACAAACGCGTCAGGCGGCCAACCTGCGCGTGACTATTGATGGTAAAACGCGTATCGAAACACTGATGTGCGATGGCTGTCTGGTTGCGACGCCAGCGGGTAGCACCGCTTACAACCTGTCTGCTCACGGCCCGATCCTCCCTATCGGATCAGACGTTCTCGCCCTCACGCCTATCAGTGCCTTTCGACCCCGGCGTTGGCAAGGTGCTGTTTTACCAAAAGATGCAAAAATTCATCTCACGGTACTTGATGAACACAAGAGACCGGTCAGCGCTGTGGCAGATGCGCATGAAGTTCGCAACGTCGCGGAAGTTGAAATTAGCATTGCCCCCAAAAGGGCGGTGACGTTACTTTTTGACCCGGATCATAATCTCGAAGAACGCATTCTAAACGAGCAGTTCACACCCTAAAGGACAGACAACACACAAGCCTAGCAACGTCTCGCTAGGGAAGTTTCATCATCTCAGGTTCATGACCCTGCGAGCGCAGCCAGTCACGCAATGCATATCCAGTACCCGTCGGCCATGCAACACAGTCTTCTGGCGACATTAACTTGAAGGCATCAAGCTCCTCGTTCAGCGAAATTGTTCCCGTCGCTTGAACGTGATACCCAATGATCACTTGGTTCATCCGCTCAAACGGGTAAACGCCGATTAACGACGCGGGGCTGGCATCAAGGTCCAGCTCTTCCTTGACTTCTCGCACAGCGCAATCCGCTGGCGCTTCTGCGTGATCAACAAAACCGGTAATGACGCCATAAAAATCACCCCGCCACGACCGATTGTGCGCGAGCACAATTTTGCCATCGAATTCAACGACAACAGCTGCGACCGGTGTGGGGTTATCGTAGTTAACAAAACCACAACTGGCCGCGCACTCAATGCGCGCCTTAATCTTCTCTATCAGCGGCGCAGCGCACATGGGACAGAACTTAAATTTTTTCACGAATTAGACTCACTAAAGGATTCAGGGATCGGAGAGAAAAAGAAGGAAGTCGACGTAAAATTTACAGCTTCGATAACATAACAATGACTCGCGCAAGAGTGACTTTATTGACTCAGCGCAAAGCTAACTGTTTTTGTAAATCTTACCCCGACCTCAATTCATCTAGAGATCAAGCGGTCGGTAATAATCTTTTCCAGCGCTCACGTATTCACCCATGAGTGTCCTGAACGTCTCACCTGCAGAACCCTCTTCAGTAAGCGTCAAATTCTGACGAATAAAGTTAACGCTATCCGGGTTCAATTCGCTCGCCATCTGCCAATACTTGCTCGCGCTCTTTTCATCGCCATGAAGTCGAAACAGATTACCCAATCGAAATGCAGCATCAGCTTTCTGTTGGTCACTTGAGTGCTGGCGAATATTGCCCACAACTTTTTCGCTCGACTGAACATGCTTGCTATTAGCACCGTTTGCGATCCAATCCTTAAGCGCAGGCTCGTAGACATCGGTACCGAAGGTAATGCCTTCGTCACCCTCACCGAAAGCGTGAACCTGTGAGTAAGTTCCTTCATCAATACGAACAATCTGGCCTTGCTCATCAACCCACGCCGCAGAAGGCACATTAACGAAATTAAAGGCGCTGCTGATGATGTGGTTTTCATCAACAACTTGAATGTAAGTCGGATTCGCCGCGTCAAAAATTGGACCTGCTACCGCTTCGCCGCCGGTATCTTCCGCTGCACAAATAATCACAAAATCAGGATCGTTTATTTCTTCGTATATACGTTGCCACACGGGCACGTCAAGAAAGCATCCTCACCATGAGGACCAGGTGACAATAAGCGCTTTTTTACCTTTTAGGTCAGCCATTCTAATGACCTTGCCTGCTCGGTCCGTGACTTCAAAATCCGGCACTTGCGCATTCAGCATCATGTTCTCTCGCTTCGCGGGAATCTCCGCAAAACTCCAAACGCCTGATTCAGCATCCACAACGTAGGGTTGATCGAGCATCTCAGCAAACGCTGCGAGATCAAACCACGCCTGACCGTCTTGCTCAACGAGTAGTTTTTCGCCCAAAGGAATGCAGAGATCTTGGAAACACGCACCTTCTGGCTTTATTTCAAAACCATTAATTCGCGTCAAATCCTCTGGCTTAATCAATAAGCCGGCTCCCGCTCCTGTTGATTCAAGTCTGATTGTTTTTCCCTGGTACAACACGGTTGTGCTCCCCGGGGGGTGTATTTCTTTTGCTTCAAACGGATTTCGAAGCTCAGGATAAGCCATAAAGGCTGCAGCCATCTCAGTTCTCCTTCAAGGTTGGATTACCCCAATATTACTTTATCCCGGGCGACGTGTCTCTCCACGATAAACAGCGGGCATTATGCTGAACCAATGTTTGAATCATGGTCTAAATTTCGCCAAAAATTCGCAAAGGGCCTATTTCATTTCGACACTGATCGATTGCTATCTGATGCATACTCTCGTTAAATGGACTCGATGACACCCGTGGGGCCTTATTTGCCTCAGCCACTTGTCGTTGGCGCTGCGTAACCTTTTTCACATCAAACCAGAATGGGAAGATACGCTATGAACTCAAACCGACCATTGTCGAGTGAAGCGCTGCTCAAGCAGATGGTAAAGTCGCCAAAAATCGCGATGCCAACCCTTATGTTAGGCATCGGACTTCTCTTCGGAATGGGTACAACTTGGTATTACGCCCTGCAGGGCGCGCTGCCAATGTGGACGGGCTGCCTGATCAACGGTTTCTTTGCCTACGGCATGTTCAGCGTTGCTCACGATGGATTACACAGAGCTATCTCAAGCAATTCATTCGTCAATGAGCTGGTTGGCGGCATCGGGCTCCTTTTTCTTGCCCCCTATGCACCCATGCCGGTGACCCGGTGGATTCACATGCAACATCATCGATTCACTAATGAAAAAATCGACCCAGACCGTTATACCCACGACTCGCCCATCTGGCAGATGCCTATTAGATGGTCAAACTTTGACTTGTATTACTTTGTCTATTTCCTTCGAAATGGCGGCGAAGTCCGTGATAAACATCTCTTGCTCGTTGTCGGCTTCGTCGCAGCAATCTTTGCGGTCATTGGCATCGCAACATTCGCCGGACTTGGCTACGAGATTGTGATGCTGTGGTTGATACCAACACGCATCGCTTTATTTCTGGTATCTCTGGTGTTTGTCTATTTGCCTCACTACCCTGGCGTTGTAACCCACCAAGAGGATCCCTTTTTGGCTTCCACGATGCGCATGGGCTGGGAGTGGCTATTGACGCCACTTCTCGTGTACCAGAATTACCACTTAATTCACCACCTATACCCAACGGTGCCATTCTACAAAATACACGACGTGTGGTATTTGAAATACGATGAGCTCAGCACGGGCAATGTTAGCTACCAGAGCGCGTTTGGGCTAACGCCAGAAAACATCGCATTGCACTCGCCTAAACTTTGATCGGAATAAATCTAGCGAGAATTAATCCCTTAAATAGGCGAGCAACTCGTTTTCAACCTAACAACTTTGTTACGGCAACACCGATAAAGGTACCGACGGAATAACCAAGAATTCCCGTCAACATGCCTGGCGTCACCAGGTCCTTCCAACCTTGACCTGCAGCCAGTGCTGCGGCGGTTGCCGGCCCGAGGATGCAAGCATTTGCAGCGACCATCAGCTCGGCAAGGTCGAGCCTAAGCACTCTGCCCACAACCAATATCAGCACAAAAAACATCGCCACCGCGAGACAAATCAACACGACATAGGGAAGCGCTACGCCTGCTATCGTCGCGATATCAGCGCCGGCTCCGATGGTGACAAAAAACATGTACATAAAAAAAGTCCCAACCTCAAACTCCGAGTTAAAGCGCTTAACAAGCGGTTTCATGAAGTTGGCGACCAACAACGCCAGTATAGTAATGATGAGAATGGAGTAACTTTCCTGCCCCAGTTTTGCGGAGATCAAATCGGCAAGGGCACAGATAATAAAACTGGTGGCCATGGCCGCGGCGAGCCCTGCGATATCAAACGGTTTGGCTGCAGTGGTCTCCTGGTGACCCGCCTCGGCGCCTAGGTTAGCGCCAGCTTCTGAGTAGTAACGAGAGGGCATGAGTCGTCGCACAAAGGCGAGTGCTGGCATAACCATCAGCAAGATCAGAAATAAAACGGCGCCAATCGTATCTGCTGTTAGTGCGGCGACATAATGATTCGGGTCATCAAGTTGTACCGCCTGAGCCGTCGCAACGAAGTTGAGAGAGCCACCGATATAACTCCCCGCCAATGTACCTGCCACCTTCGATTCATACTCTCCAAAATCAAACGCCAGCGTCAATACGATAATTGACACGGCAATCACCAGCGCCGAGGCAATAAAGGCCTTTAGCATAGGCCCCACCTCAGCGAATACCTGCTTTAGATCCGCACGAAACAACAACATAGGAATAGCAAGAGGTACAAGCATCGAGCCCACGACACCATAAGCGTCTGCACTGTGGGGAATGATTTGGATATTGGACAGCAAGACACCGAGACACAGAATAATGAGAACGCCGGAAGCTTTGCGACCAATCGCAGTTGTCTCAACCCAGAATCCGAAAGCCGCTAAACCCGTCAGAATACCGGCTATTTGTAGTGTTTCATTTGGAGAGATCAAGCTCATGTTTGTTTCCCGGTTGTTGTTAAAAAATCTGGTGTAAAGTATCACCATCTTCAATCAAATCAGCTGTAAACCTAACAGCCCTGCCCCGCTTAATTCTACAAGAACTTTCCGTCGCACCATTTTTCATCGGATTTTCCTACCATTTCAGTTGCCTGAATGCTGAATTTTGCTACCTTGCTGCGGCTTTCAGCCATGAGCAAGTTAATCGTTACTGATCCCGATTTGAGCGCGGAACATCCATATGATGAAGGGCACGTTAGACTAAATATGGCATTGCTTTGACTATTTCTGAAATTTTCGTAGGCAATAAAACACAATAAGTCATTCATAGAAAGTAACAAGGAGAACCTGCCAATCGGCGGACTGGAGAGCAAGTATCGCTTCGTAAAAACGCGCCTGTACTATTGATTAAGGTGTCACTCTGATGCTTACTTATCAGCATCTCCAACATTCAAACAGAGTAAACATGAAAGTACTTGTCATCGGCGCAAATGGCGTTACCGCAACTCATGTCATCAAACAGTTAGCTGAAAGCGACCATGATCCGGTCGCCATGATCAGAGACCCCTTGCATCGAGAGAAGTTTGACAAGTTAGGCGTCCCCACTGTTCTGGCAGATCTTGAATACCCTATCGATCATGCGGTGCGAGGCTGTGATGCTATTATCTTTGCCGCAGGCTCTGGAGGCAAAACAGGCAAAGACAAGACCGTGCTGATTGATCATATTGGTGCTATTCGTTCCATGGTCGCCGCACAGGTCAATAATGTTCAACGGTATATCATGCTTAGTTCAATCAACAACGATATAAATAGTCAGTCACCCATTGCACACTACCATCGCGCGAAAGCACACGCAGATAATTTCCTTATCGAGACAGACCTTGATTACACAATCGTTTGCCCGGGTAGATTAACAGACGATGCAGGCTCAGGGCTTGTCGCGGTTACAGAGCGCCTGTCAGGCAGCGGGATGACGTCTCGAGAAAACGTCGCGTTGACACTCGTTGCTTGTCTGGACAACCACAACACTATCGGCAAGGCATTCAGCCTGCTTGAAGGCGACACGACAGTAAATGAGGCCCTACATGCGCTTTGATCACCGGGCAACTAAGACCTCATTTCCATGAGCAACAAGAGAGTTGCGCTAATCGGTTCATTCCTCGAGAGCAACCGATATTCTTCAGTCGTCAACAGAGAGAGATTTCACGTGACTCGCGGTGATAGTATCGTTGATGACGCGCGTTCTGAGTCGCCAAAGCTTTTAAAGGAAGGACAAGGGTTTTTCGCGGCAATGGACGCTTTCGGTGCCTGGCAACCTGTGCCTGTCGCAATGATCATAGGTGGCGCAGGCGGATCAGCAGAACACAAATTTATTCAGGAAGAAACCGCCAACATATACTCGTCGCTTTTAGCTTCATCGCCAGTGGATGCTGTCTATATCCTTAACCATGGGGCAATGATCACAACTGACGATGAAGACCCCGACGGCACACTCTATGAAACCGTCAGACGTGCCGTCGGTGCTCAAACGCCAATCGTCGCTACCGTCGACTTGCATGCAAATATATCGCAAAAGATGGTAGATAATGCTGACATCATCGTCTCTTACATCACTGACCCACACATAGACCAATTCGAACGAGGCCAGGAAGCAGCAGAGTTAGTTCAACAAATGCTAGATGGGTTACAACCAAAAGTGAGCAACATTCGTGTACCCATTGTCGCTCCTAACGTCAGCTTGCTCACCGACCACGGTCCTTACGGAGACTTGATTGATTTCGGGCAAAGCAAGTTAAGCCATGAAATCCTGAATGTGTCCGTGGTCGCTGGATTTGCCTATAGCGACACTTCTACCAACGGGCTTCATATCATCGTCACTGCCAGAAACAGTCAAGAAGCGGCCGATCAACTCTGCTTCACGCTAGCAAAAAAAGCCTGGTCTATGCGCCAAAGGTTTTTGTGGCACCTTGTTCCTATTGAATCAGCAATACAACGGGCGGTGAATGTTGGGCATGACGCGAAAAAGGCGCCAATACTTCTTGCAGATTTAGGCGACAATGTCGGTGCTGGTGGGCCGGGCAACACTTTATGGCTGTTAGAAGCCTTAATCAAAGCAAAAGCCAAAAACGTGGTCATAGGCAGCTTCTTTGATCCCCTTCTAGTTGAAAAAGCAACCACTACCGGAATCGGAAAACCGTTTCAGGCGACGTTTAAAGGTGACACTTGGGATCGTGAGAATCCGCAGTTGGTTATTGACAGAGTCACCGTTCACCAATTGCACTCTGGCAAGTTTTATATCAAGTCTGGTCCGCTGAAGGGCATGCTCGTCAACGCAGGACCCGTTTGTTTACTGCAAGTGGAGGACATCAGCGTGCTTGTCACAAGCCGCAGACCGATTGTTTGGCCAGACCCTTCATACCTTGAGGCACTCGGGATTGAAATGAGTACTATTCGAACACTGGTACTGAAATGTCGTTCGAACTATCGCGCAGTTTTTGATAAATACTTTGCGGCAGAAAATATGATTGAGGTAGATACACCGGGGCGAACATCTCCAGTACTTACCCGTCACGATTTCAAATTTATTCCGAGACCATCTTATCCGCTAGATACAGATTTCGAATGGCACCCAGAACTGAACCTAGATTAAGATATGAGCACCACCCTCATGCGGAAACCTTGCGAGTTTCCTGATAGACCGTCGATGAACCCAGCGTATCCCTCGCACAGCTCCTAAAGTCAGAACTCGCACAGAAAACATCCGAAGCTTTCAGACTAGGCTGTTTTCTAACACATTGCTGACAGCCGAGGATAATTCTCTCGAGCGCCCAGAAAAGAAGTGATCCGCGCCAGCAATGATTCTGGTGTCTACATTGGTCCAGTCACTAAACGTCTGCTCGTCGACATAATCATCACGATCACCGGCCACTGCAAAAACAGGACAAGGTAAGGATTCAAAAGCAGAAAAATGCATGCGGCCAACCGGAGGAGCGACAAGTAATACCCCAGCCAACTGATCTGCACGATATCTACTCAAGCCCTGCCACACGACATTTGCCCCAAAGGAGTAACCCACTAACCAAAGTTTCTGCTTAGGCCGTTTATCTTCCAACCAACTCACAACGGTATTAAGGTCTTCGATCTCACCCACACCCTTATCGTGCTCACCATCACTACTGCCTACGCCGCGAAAGTTAAAGCGAAGGCAATTGATGCTGTATTCCTTAAATGCTGAGGACACTAATTGAAGAACGCCATCGTGCATTGAACCACCCATTAGCGGGTGAGGATGACAAAGAACAGCTGAGCCAATCGCATCTTGCGTTTCGTCCCACTGCGCCTCTATGTTTCCTGCCGACCCTTCGATAAACATCACTTGCTCCAATCTTATTCCTTTGACGGGTCCAACCTGAGCAGCACAAAAGGTGGCCTCTCCACATCACCTTCCTTTACTGCCTTCCAATAATCATATTTATTGGCTAGCGCCGAAAACGCTTCTTCAAATTCGTCTTCATCTACAATCAAATGCACTGATCTCGGATAGAGTTTGCCTCCTATCCTGATCAGCACTTCAGGATTCTTCGCAACAATACGATTCCAGTATTTCCCCTCTGGAAACGCCACCGGCTCACTGTATATCGAAGGCATAAAAAGCTTATCACCGGTAGTCGCTGCAACAACAGTAATGGAGAATGGTATACCGTACCAAGGGTGAGTCTGAAGAAAGACCTCCCTTTGCTCGTTACTAAACGTCCAATCAGTGATTTCAGCGGTTACTAACTCGCCCGATAACCACATACCAGGCGTACGATCTACCGGCTCACAAGCCGATAGAAGACACGCAAACAGCACAACCAATAGCATCTTGTTCATTGAACAGATCTCTCTTAGCATGAGCCGAATATACTAGCACAGTGCGCTTTCAGCACTATGCAGACGTCTTCGAGTGCTCGCTTAAGTCTGGCAGCATTCGATAATTCAGCAACGCGACAATCATCACTAAACCCACAGCCGCCAAGCGCCCAGCGATACTCGGATAGACTAATATCACAATGGACAGGCCCGCTAGCCCAAGCTGCCACTTGCCTACCTGAGTAAACAGAAAACGCGTCGTCACCATGGCGATAGCCACGATCAGTGCAAGGGTTACCAGTCCGGCCAACAACACATCAGGCCAACTGTTCTGTCCCGTTAGTAACAACGGTGAGTAAGCCATCATCAGCGGAATCACAAAAAGCCCCGATGCTAGCCGGAATGCTTCTACTGCCGAGCGCATAGGCTGCGCGCCTGCAATACCCGCACCAGCAAAAGCCGCTAGCGCAATGGGAGGTGTCACATTTGATGTCTGGGATAGCCAAAAGATAATCATGTGGGCAGTAATCAACGTTAACCCCAGTTCCTGCAGTGCAGGCCCAGTCATCACCGCCAGCACAATATAAGCCGCCGTCGCCGGCAGCCCCATACCCAATACCAATGCGGCAATTGAAATGAGTATCAAGGCCAACCAAAGTTGTCCATTAGACATGCCAACAACCGATTCAGTGAACTGCAAGCCAACCCCGGTTTGTCCTATCGTGCCAACCACGATACCCGCAACCGCGCAAGCGATCGTGATTGGTATCGCGAGTATGGCGCCCTGATGCAGCGCATCAATGAGTAATTGCAAATTCACCCGGGTGTGAGATCGGAGCAGGCTTGCGGCGATCACCGCAGCGCAACCGCTGACGCCGACAAGTACCGGAGAATAGTTCTGGACCAACAATGTGGTAATAATTGCGAGAGGCAATAAAAAATGAACGCCATCTTTGATGACCTGCCAGGCACCGGAAGCAACGTTCATTCCCTGAATGCCTGATTTCACTGCCAGAATATGAACGTAGAGCAAGACAGAGCTGAAGTAGAGTAATGCCGGAACAAGGGACATCCATACGATGTCTGCGTAAGCTGTTCTCGTAAACTCTGCCATGACAAAAGCACCCGCCCCCATAATCGGCGGCATAATTTGACCACCGGTTGAAGCGCCTGCCTCAATCCCGGCCGCCTGCTCCGGCTTGAAACCCAACTGTTTCATCATGGGAATGGTTAGCGACCCAGTGGTCACTGTATTCGCAATCGCGCTACCAGAAATCGATCCCATCGCGGCGGACGCAATCACACTGGCCTTGGCTGGCCCACCGCGATACTTTCCGGCAACTGCAAAAGACAGGTCGATCATAAATTTGCCCGCGCCGGTCACCTGCAGAAACGCGCCAAACAATACAAAACTAAAAACAGCACCCGCTGCGATCCCGATAGGAGCTCCAAATAACCCAGCATTACTATAAACGTGAAAACGAACCAGTCGCTCAAAACTAAAACCACGCGAAGCGAGCACATCGGGTAACAGATTGCCGAAGGCGCCATATAAAATAAACACTAACCCTACGACTAACATGACAGGCCCTACGGAACGCCGTGCTATCTCAAGCGTTGCCGCAACGATGATAATGCCTGACGCGAAATCAAACACGTCGAGTCCATAAAGCAAATGATCGAGTCCCTGGTAGTCGAACTGCAACACGCGCAACGTTGCCGCCAGCACCAGAGGTATCGCCAGATAATCAAGAAACCTCGCTGAATTAAGTGGGTAAACAAGAAAACCTAGGCACAGTATCCATGCCAAGTGCACGGGCCTGAAATAGGTTGCCGGCTGCAGACCCAACACTTGCTCAAAGGGGATCACACCGGGCGCGAAAAACCCGGCTAGAGGTTGCCAGATCTGATAGAGCGAGAGTGTGACGGCAAGCGCCACAGTACTTATTACCAAGATGTTTTTCATAGCCCAGATTCACAGGCCATGTCCGTGTCCTCCAAGTATGCCAATGTACCGTTATGCAACGGTACAGCACTCAGTTTCCTGATGTTATCAACCGTCATCGATTTTGCTACCGCGGAAATTTTCAGCAGAGATTCCCTATGCGCGTAAATAGTGCAGGTGAGCGACCGAGCAACATCGTTCGGCATATCTTCATGTACCACGACAACGCTCCATATCCCGAGAGCTTGAACATCGCTATCAACGCCATTGTATGTTGATGCCGGGATATCAGTACGGCTGTAAGCCGGGTGGTCCTGATTCAGTTTCACGAGCTCATCGGTCGTCAATGGTATTAATTTCAGATTGCGGGTGACCGACAGTTCAGTCACTGCCGCAATACCAAGGCCTCCGACGACAAATCCCGCATCGATAGTCCCATCCTTTAACGCGCTCGTTGTCTCAGCGAAATTCAGATAGACCGGGGCGATATCATCTACACCAAGCGATGTCAGCACATTATTCGCGGCCACGGCGGTGCCTGAGCCCGCAGCACCCAGGGCGACGCGCTTGCCGGCAAGTGATGCGACGCTGTCGAATTCAGATTCTGCAAGCGACAAGATATGCACAATGTTCGGGTAGGCAGTGAACAAGACGCGGAGCGGCAGAGGCTCTGGAAAGCGACCCCCACCGACGTAGGCTGATGTGACGACATCAGCCATGGCTATGCCCATTTCGCTCTCTTTTCTAGCAACCTGAATCACATTGATCACTGAACCACCGGTGACTTCGGCTTTAACATTGATGTTGTCCAGTCTTGCTGACCAAATAGAAGCCATACCCCCACCATAAGGGTAGTAAAGGCCAGCCGTACCACCTGTCGCGATGGAATAGGTACTCCGATTGTCGTCACAGCCGGCAAGCAAGCCCAAGAGCAGTGCCAGCCGCAGTAGTACCAACAAATTGTTAGGCATAATTGATTGCATGCTTGTTGGCTTCAAGGTCGTGACTCGGGAATCAAACGCACTGGCAATTCCAACAGACCTCGGGCTGAAAGCCCTGGCTTATAGCGCGCCTGATCAACATCACACTGAATATCTTTCGTACGATCCAACAACGTTTTAAAGATTATCTCCATATCCAGACGCGCCAAGTTGTTACCTAGACAAAGGTGCGCTCCGCGACCGAAAGCAATATGGCGATTCGGGGCGCGCTCAATGTCAAACTTATCAGCATTGGGGAACTGCGCTGGATCTCTGTTTGCGGATCCGTAAAGCAAGCCAAATTTGGTTCCCTTTGGATAAGTTCGGCCCATCACCTCGACCGGTTCACTCGCATAGCGATGAAAGAATGGCAACGGAGAGTCATACCTGAACATTTCATGTATGGCCGTTCCGGTTAGCTCTGGTGCCGATCTCAACTTCTTGTGTTGATCCGGGTGCGAGAGCAATGCCAGCAGCCCTGTTCCCAAGACGTCGATTGTCGAACCGTGTCCGCCTGCGAGTATTAACAAACTCAACGAAATCAGCTCTGTTTCATCAAGCTCACCGGCGTTCTTCGCCGCGATCAGCACTGAAAGCAAATCATCCTGTGGTTTATTCTCGCGCGCTGCAATCAGTCTAACAAGATAGTCTTTGAACTCGATGGTTGCTGATTCCGCTCGCTGCTTGTTGACTTCGGTTCTGTCGGCATCAAAGTACTGAACAATATTCTCAGACCAAACACGTAGTTGCGGACAGTCCTCGTCAGGGACACCGAGTATATTGCCAATAATATGCCCTGGCACGTGAGCGGCGAGTTCTGCGACGAAGTCAATATCTCGTTTCTCAAGTAAGGGGGTCAGCAGACGATCGACATATTGTTGAATCATGTTGCGATGTTTCTCGACAAACTGGCGAGAGAACTCACGCAACACCAGCATCCGTAGTCGACGATGATGATGACCATCCTGTTCCAGCATACTCAGCTGAACAAGCTGTTCATGATTTGGCATGTCATGAAAATTTGCCAACTTTTGTTCCTGGAGTACAAACTCTTCAGACATCACCGCTGCCAATGAGCGAACCATCGCGCCTTGCCTGGCGACTGCTTCGACATCTTCATATCGTGAAAGCAGGTGTACATTCATGTCTTCAAAATAGTACGGTGCTTTTAGTGCTCGCAGGCGCGCGTAAACTTCATAAGGGTTACTGGCAAACGCAGGCGTGAGAGGTTGAAACATGATGTGAGTATCTATCGCTATGTTGCTGTCTAGAATATCTTCAAGCATGCAAGACATCCACCATCACTGGTAATTAGCCGACTTTGTCTTGCCAACATCTATAGTCCGTACTCAACATGTCGTAAACTGTCTAATCGTGAATACAATTTTCCACAGGAAATAAACATGTCAGCAACACCTCTCGGAGTCACCTTTGGCAGCCTCGCGGTACTAGGCCCCGCCGCGGCAACAGATATCGCCATTAGCGCACAGAATATGGGCTATAGCTCCTTCTGGACCGTAGAAGCTACCGGCACCGACGCTATGTCGCTGCTTGGGGCGGCTTCACAGGCTGCACCGAAACTGGATATGGGCACCGGCATTATTCCGGTGCAGTTGCGCGCACCAACGCTCACCGCCATGACCGCCGCCACACTGCAGGCGCTCACCCCTGACGCTGATATTTTGTTGGGTCTGGGGGTTTCCGCGCCAGGTATACTTCGCGCCCACGGTGTCGAAGCAACCAACAGGCCGATAGGGCTGATGCGCGAATACGTTGCACTGCTGCGTGAATGTCTGTCCGGTGAGTCGGTGACCTTCGAAGGGGATTTCTATCAAGTGAAAAGGTTCAGATTGGGCATGCGGTTAGGAGATCGAAAACCGAAGATCATCATGGCTGCGCTGAACCCGCAGATGCTGAAGCTCGCGGGCGAAATCGCCGACGGCGTGTTACTCAATTATCTGCCGGCATCTCATGTCGGTGCATCAGTCGAACAGGTCCGCAAAGGCGGTGATGCAACCATCTACGCCTACGTTCATGCCGCCGTGGGTAGCCTAGAAGAGCGGGCCAACTCCGCACGCCGAGACTTGTTCAACTACGCGATGGCAGACGGCTATGCACGGATGTTCAAAGAGGCAGGATTTGAAGATGAGGTTAACGAACTACGTCAGAAACAGTCAGAAAAAGATCGCGAAGGTGCTGTTGCTGCGATATCGGAGCGTATGATCCAGGCGATCGATTTTATAGGCTCCGAAACAGCGGTCACGGACTTCGTGAAGACTTACATAGATGCCGGTGTTGAACATCCAATTTTGATGCCAATGCCGTGGGGAGAAGATAGGCGAGCCGTCACTGACGCAACGATGAAAGCAGCCATTGAGGCAGTAAAATGAACGAGAAACCTAGCTCGCCACAAAAGCGTAAAGGCTGGGATGAGCGATACGCGACTGAAGACTACCTCTTTGGCACTGAGCCTAACGACTTCCTCAAGTCTGTCGCTGAAAAGATACCAGCATCATCCAACGTGTTGTGTCTTGCCGATGGAGAAGGTCGCAATGGTGTTTTCCTGGCCAGTCTAGGTCACAGCGTGACAAGTGTCGACATGTCACTTGTTGGACTCCAAAAAGCTCAGCAGCTCGCAGCAAGAAACGATGTTCCTCTGACAACAATTCACGCTGACCTGACTGAATACGATCTCGGTTCAAATCGTTGGGACTGCATTGTCTCGATCTTCTTCCACATACCAAAAAATCTACAAGACATCATCTACCCTAGGCTGCTCAAATCTCTGAGGCCTGGCGGCCATCTGATCATAGAATCTTATACACCAAGGCAATTGACATTTAATACCGGCGGCCCACCTTTGGCCGAATACATGTTAACAATGGAACTGATCAATTCAGCTTTCGAGGACCTGTTGTTCCTTCATGCTGCAGAGCTAGATCGTCAGGTTATTGAGGGTGCGGGTCACACTGGCCAGGCTGCCGTCTTGCAATTGCTCGCGCAAAAACCGGCTTAGGTCAGTTATTCAATCCCCTGACCGCCTAGCCACATACCGCCGGCATTGGTCGTTTCAATATTCAACTGCCCCGCAAGTCCAGCGTCGCGATGATGGTGAATTGCCTGATATTCCTCTGACTGCATCATATCAATCATCGCTTGTCTGCTGGGATACATTGCAATCGCAACCATATCCCACAAATCCTCAACCTCGCCAAGCATCAGGCGCTCAACTTTTGCGTTAAACATTCCGCCGCCGCCCAGCTTGATCAAAATCTTTGACACCTCAGCACCATAACGTGCATACGCTTGCGCCCCGGTAAGATTTGTTTCACTGCCATCTTCATATTCAGCTTTATCCTTGAACTTGAGTAGATTTAGCATGTAGATTGGGCCTTCTGCGCCTGGCTCAAAGAACCCCTTTATCTGCTCCTCAGACGGACTGACCTTGTTATTAACCTCCATTGAGCGACTCCTTCTTTCCAAGTGGGACTGTCAGTATATAGACTTATTTAATGTACATCATTACAATTAGCAAAACTTCCAAGGCACCGAACATGATTATTAGACGTCTATCCTTTGGCCTAGCCGGCACAGCACTTCTGATACTGGTTGCTTGGATTTTTCGCATTGAGATCACGCTCACAGCGATCTCAATCATGACCGATCAGCGCACACCCGTAGGTGAACATCAGGAGGTTATTTGGGAAACGGGCAAAGTGGTCTCGCAAAAGCGATCAGATAAACCCAACATCGTGCTCATAGTGGCGGACGATCTTGGATGGAACGACCTCACTTTTAATGGCGGAGGGGTCGCTCAAGGCACCGTGCCCACCCCCAATATAGATTCTATTGCACAGTCAGGTATTAACTTCACTAATGGCTATGCCGGGCAGGGAACCTGCGCGCCTTCACGCGCGATGATGATGACCGGACGATACGGTTCACGTTTCGGCTTTGAGTTCACCCCAACGCCGGCGGGAATGCCAACAGCAATCAGGCTGATGTCAGCAGCCTCGGATAAGCCTCCGACAATCTTAAACGAAGATGCCAAAACCATTCCCTACGATGAAATGGGCTTACCCGCCAGCGAAGTCACTATTGCGGAAGAGCTGAAGGCCAACGGATACTACACAGCACACATTGGTAAATGGCACCTTGGCCGAAAGAACGGCATGGCACCACAAGATCAGGGGTTTGATCAGAGCTTACTCATGCACTCGGGATTATATGCCGCGGAAGACGACCCTAACGTCGTCAACTCAAAGCTTTCTTACGACCCCATTGATCGCTTCCTATGGGTAGGTATGAAATACGCGGCAAGCTATAACGGCAGCGCAGCTTTTGAGCCTGGCGGATATCTTACTGACTACTATACTAACGAAGCTGTTAAGGTGATTGAAAACAACACTGATCGCCCATTTTTTCTTTTCCTTGCACACTGGGCACCACACACGCCCCTACAGTCGGCAAAACAGGACTATGACGCCCTGACTCACATTTCTGATCATACTGAACGCGTCTATGCAGGCATGGTCCGGGGGCTTGACCGCGGGGTTGGTCGAGTACTGACAGCAATAAAAGACAATGGGCTTGAAGACAATACGATTGTGATATTTACCTCTGATAATGGTGGCGCAGGTTATGTCGGCATTTCAGATCTTAACAAGCCGTTTCGTGGCTGGAAGATCACAAACTTTGAGGGCGGCATTCATGTGCCTTACTTCATCAAGTGGCCCGCGCAAATACCGGCGGGGCAAAGCTTCGACGAACCAGTGCACCATTTTGACATTTACGCCACAGCTGCAGACGCCGCAGGCATCCGGTTAAACCCTGAGCACAAGCTTGATGGTGTGAGTCTGTTACCTTATTCTAGGGCGGCTAAAACACAGCCAAAACCGCACGATACCCTATTCTGGCGTGCCGGCAATTATCGAACGGTAAGGCATCATGACTGGAAGATGGCGACCGACCCACTAATGGGCAAAACTTGGTTATTCAACCTCGCCTCGGACCCGGGCGAATCAACCAATGTCGCCCAAGAAAACCCTGAGGTTGTCGCAGAAATGATGGCACTGCTAGCAGCGCATAATGCAGAAATGGTGCCCCCTCTCTGGGATTCTGTTGGCGCCTCTTCCATTAATGTTGATAAGCACTTAAGGCAGGAGTCAAACCTTGAAGAAGATACTTTTATTTACTGGAACAACTAGCTTCAAGCAAGGTAGTCTTATAGAGGTTTTGTACTGCCTGGCACACCTAACTTGTCGCCGGTGCGCCTAACAATTTACCGGGGTTCATAATTCCCTTCGGATCAAAAACTTTTTTTAGGCCTTGCATCAAAACAAGTTCTTCCTCGCTTCTTGTGTAGTGCAATTGATTTCTCTTAAGCAGTCCAACGCCGTGTTCTGCTGAGACACTACCATCGAAGCTGGCAACTATCGCCAACACTTCCTCGCTGACCTGCTCGCACTGAGCTTTAAACTCAGCTACCGCCAGCGATGCCGGTTTCAAAATATTCAGGTGCAAGTTACCATCGCCAATGTGCCCGAACCAGACGATCTCAAACCCCGGATACCGTTCGCTAACACACGCTTCTACGGCCGCTAGAAAACTGGGAACATCACTCACGCACACTGCCAAATCATTCTTATAAGGCGTGTGGGGCGTAATAGATTCTGATATTCCTTCTCGATACTGCCAAAGTTGAGCTCTCTGCGCTTCACTTGCACCAAGCACGCCATCGACCACCCACCCTGCCTCAACACAGCTTTCAAACGCCCCATGAACCTGCTCTGATTTTTCGCATTCCAGCAGTACATAATAGGCGGATGATGTTTGCACAGGCTTCGCTAGCGAACGATGTTTGCAAACATGCTTCAGCGCGATGTCCGAGAAAAACTCAAATGCTGTTAGTTTGACTTTTTCCTGAAACGCGGACAGTACAGATATGGTGTCCTGCATACGAGGTACGGCCAACACCATCACATCAAGATCTGGCGCTGCCTCTGCTAGTTGCATTGTCGCAGCAGTGATAAGACCTAAGGTTCCCTCACTGCCGATAAACAAATGTCGGAAATCGTAACCCGTCGCGTTTTTAACAAGCCCCCGATTCAACTCGAGCACCTCACCGGCGCCTGTCACTACAGTCAGCCCTTGAACCCATGCTCGTGTCAGGCCATAACGTAGAACTTTTATACCACCAGCGTTGGTCGCGATATTACCGCCCAATTGACTGGACCCGGATGACGCGAAATCAACCGGATACATAAGACCCTGATCCGCTGCAAATTGTTGCAAATTGGCGGTTACCACGCCGGCCTCAGCATCCACTGTTTTAGATACTGAATTGAAATTAGAAATTCGCGCCATACGGTCGAAGCTGACAACAACTTCACCCTCGCAAGCGACCGCACCACCAGCAAGACCTGTACGGCCCCCTGAGGGAACAACTGCAATTTGATGGTCATGACAATATTTAATGACCTGAGAGAGCTGACTCAAATCACGAGCAAACAACACAGCGGACGGTGCAGGCTCGTGAAAACGCGTCCAGTCTTGCCCCCACACAGACTTCGCTTCATCATCGTCCCGAAAATTTCCGCTCCCCGCCAGACCAATCAGCGCATTTCTATTTGCACTATCAAGCATCAAAACCTCTCTTCTAACTTACATCACCATGGCCGCATTCAAGTTTCAGGTGTCCACCAAACATTGCGGGTAGCCAGCGCCAGGCACTTTTCTCTTCACAACATGTCACCCTAGCCATTGACAAGTCTAACAACTTAGCGATGTTTTCACTATCTTTGGCCACCGTCATCTCACATGCTTCTTGGTTTATTAAGGTGGAACCGGTAATCAGGCTACCTCAAATCGACGGATCTTATTGTCAACGACAACTTTTTTGCTCAAACAACGTTTCAGCACCTAAACAAGGCTAGCAGCGTCTCTTATGTTTGGATATGTTAGGCCTGTTTCGTGACAAAAACTTGTCTAGGGTGCGTTTCAACTTGCTGTAAGTGCCCATCGGATTGTTCGTAAACTGCGCAACCTAAAAAGCATCACGGAAAAAAATGTGGTCAACGCGCCTTATAATCGCCAGCGACATGATAAATTAACCGCAGCAATCAAATTATACGAGTGAATAAATAATGACCGAGGGAAGGAAACAGATTAGCGGCGAACCCCGACGCATTGCTAGCATCGCGCTGATCACGCTTACCGCGTGGCTTCTGCAGAGCTGTACAGAGAGTGAAGTCGGTGAAGCTGGCCCTTTGACGGCGGAAATTACTGGCACAAGTAAAATGGCACTCTCAGCCGATGTCATGGAGAAATGGGCCCGCAGTTGTGCCCAATGTCATGTTGCAGGACAAGCCGGCGCCCCAAGAACAGGCAATGCGGAGGAATGGTCACCCAGACTTGAGAAAGGTCAGGCAATGCTGCTTGAACACACGATTAAGGGGTTTAATATGATGCCGGCGCTTGGCTACTGTATGTCATGCGAAACATCTGATTTTATCGCCATGATCGAATTCATGTCTGGTTCGCCACGAAAGGAGTCGATGCAATGATTAGTCGCAGAAAATTTCTCACTGGCTCTGCCATGGCGGGACTTTTTGGCTCATCGTGCGCATTTTCCTCTACTGCAAAATCAGCAAACACCACGCCATGGTACAACTGGTCTGGCGAGCTATCCTGCGTGCCAGCAGGCAGAGTAGTCCCAAAGAACGAAGCGGCACTTGTTAACTATATCCAATCAACAACCGGCGCATTGCGTCCTGTGGGCTCGGGGCATTCGTTTTCACCTCTGGTGCCCACTGACGGGCATATTATCGTCATTGACCAGTTACGTGGCCTGTTGGGTTATGACGAAAAAAGCGGTGACGCCACATTTGGTGCCGGTACGATGCTGGCGGATCTAGGTGCACCACTCAATGAAGTCGGCCGCGCCATGATCAATATGCCAGACATTGACCGTCAAACATTTGCAGGGGCAATCTCCACAGCCACGCATGGCACAGGCATTTCGCTCGGCGGCTTATCTGATTACGTTCGGGCATTAAGGCTTATTACACCAACAGGCAAGATACTCGACCTGGATGCCGCTTCAGGGGGCGATGTTTTTGAAGCAGCGCGCGTCAGCTTGGGCGCATTAGGGGTTATCAGCCAGATCACAACGAAAACCCGCTCCGCTTATCGCTTGAAAGCGGTCACTACTGTCAAGACACTCGAAGATGCGCTTGACACCTTCGATGCCGACGCGGCCTCGAATCGTCACCATGAATTATTTCCATTTCTCTACTCAGACTACACCATGAGTCTGTCGATCAATGAAACAGATGAACCAGATTTTATACCACCGGTTGACCCAGGCGCAGACCAGCAATTCAGAGACATCGTCGATCTCTGGATGAGCACCCCTGCTATGCTACGCAAGCCAATGGTAGATAGCGTGGTGGGCATGATGGAACCGGAAACAAAGGTCGGCCCCTCTTATCGCGTACTGTCAAATCTTCGCCATAACCGATTTAACGAAATGGAATACGCTGTGCCCTTAAGAAACGGCAATGCCTGTTTACGTGAAATTCTAAATACCGTGATGGCACAAAAAATTGACGTCGTGTTCCCGCTGGAATATCGCTACGTCCAGGGAGACGAAACCTGGCTTGGCATGCACTCGGGTCACGAAGACTTCGCTGCCATCTCGATTCACCAACAAGCTGGATATGACTACAAGACATACTTTGATATTGCCGAACCTATTTTCTGGAAATACGGCGGCCGCCCTCATTGGGGTAAAGTTCACTCGCTGGGTCGTGAACAACTGACGACACTCTATCCAAAATTTGAGGACTTTAGAAAAATTCGTGCGGAATTGGACCCCCACGGACGCATGTTAAATGCACACTTGAAGAAACTGTTTCTTTAACAGCATCTCGAACGAGCAAAAATCAGAGACAAGCATATGAGACGCCGAACATTATTATGGGGTTCAGCAGCGATTACCGGCGCTGGACTCGCAGGTGCAGCACTATGGAAGCCCGGCGATCTGGGTGGCCCGCACAATCAGTACTTTGCCGGCATGAATGAAATATTGAAATCGCAGGGCCCGGGGCGCCCGGTGATGGTGCTCGATCTTGACCGAGCCAATAGCAATATCGATACCCTCACCGCTGGTTTTGAGTCACCGAGAACCTATCGAATTGTGGTCAAGTCACTGCCATCGGTGCCCCTGTTACAACACATCATGCAGCGCGCAGGTACCCGCGCGCTGATGGTTTTTCATCAACCTTTCCTGAATGTTATCGCTGAAAAAATCTGGGATAGTGATGTGCTGATGGGAAAGCCCATGCCCGTCGCTGCGGTTCGAACCTTCTATGCAAATTTACGAAATCCCCGCTTCAACGCAGCTGCACAAGTGCAATGGCTTATCGACTCCGAAGAGCGGCTGGAACAGTATCTCGCGCTCGCCAAAAATCTCGGCATCAAAATGCGCGTCAATTTCGAACTCGATGTAGGGCTACACCGAGGTGGGTTTGCCAGCGCCGAGGCCAGCAGCAAAGCGCTCGCAACCACATTAGCGAACCCTACACATCTTGAGTTTGCCGGTTTTATGGGCTACGAGCCACACCTTGCCGGCGTCGCTGATACTTACGATCACCCGGCAATGCGCAAAGTGCTGCAAATTTATGCGGCACAAATCGATCAGATCAAACAACATGGACTGGATCCTGCGGCGCTCACCATCAACGGTGCGGGTAGCCACACCATCAGACTGTATGAGAAAGACAGGTTGCTCAATGATCTTTCAGCCGGCTCGGGCATCGTCAAACCCTCGGATTTCGATACGGCCCACCTCTCAAAACAGCAGGCGGCTTTCTATATTGCTACGCCGGTGCTGAAACACTACGACAAACTTACGATTCCTGGTGACCCGGCTTTTGCGCGTATTTTACCGCTTTGGAACCCGAACACAGCACAAGTTTATTTCATTTACGGTGGGTACTGGAAAGCCGGTGTTGTTTCGCCGCCCGGCATACAAGACTGGATGTACCACAGCACCAATCAGCAACCGATGATGGCATCCAGATCGGTCAATTTAAAAGTAGACGATTATATGTTTTTGCGGCCGACTCAGAGTGAACATGTTATGTTGCAGTTCGGCGATCTTGTTGTACTGAAGGATGGCGAGCTAACAGATCAGTGGCCCGTATTTCAGCAAACCGGATGAAAATAGCCTCAAGAGAGTACTGACGCTAGTACACTGATTTCTTCCATCCTTTCTTAGAGCGATAAGTGGTAACCGCGACACAAAACGAATCAAAAAGGTCCGAGCGATTTTTACCGATCAGACTCAAACTCTTCTGGGGTATTGGTCAAATTGGTGAGGGCGTGAAGAACTCTGCTTTCAACTCATTCCTGCTGTTTTACTACAACCAGATACTGGGCGTTTCCGCAACATTAACCTCGATAGCACTCGCCATCGCGATCGTTTTTGACGCGATAAGCGATCCCGTCGCCGGATCTGTCTCTGATCGGTTTCAATCTCGATGGGGTCGGCGCCATCCGTTTATGTTTGCCTCTGCAGCCCCTCTAGGCATCACGTTGTTTCTGCTGTTCTTCCCACCAGATGGCATGAGTGAGTTATTTTACTTTGGCTGGGTGCTGGTTTTTGCGGTCTCAGTAAGAACTTTTTTGACCTTGTACCATATCCCACATCTTGCCTTGGGTGCCGAGATGGCCACTGACTACAACGACAGAAATTCGCTATTCTCGTTTGGCCTGCTTTTTGGCGCGGCTGCGGGGTACGGTTTTTACTTCGCGATGCTCACCCTTGTTTTTCCTCCCCAGGAAGGTCTGGCAAATGGCATGTACTACGCCGATGGCTATTCAAAAATGGCGGCGTCAGCGGCAGTGATTGCTTTTACAGCCATCATGCTGTGCGTCTGGGGCACACGCAGCGAAATCCCCAATTTGTCCGCCGGCACGCCCGCGAAACAACCACTCGGCCCAAGAAGATTAATAAAGGAACTTGGCACAGCATTTTCAAGCCCCTCTTATCGCTCCATTTTTTTTGGACTTTTGCTACTTACACTCGTTTTATCGATCGAGGGCGCCTTCACCCCATTTATGGGCATTCATTTCTGGGGTTTGGAAACTGACCAACTTCGACTTATCCCCATAGGCGTGCTGTTAGGACTGCCTGTCGGGTCAGTACTTGCGGCCTATATGGTCCGGGTCTTCGACAAAAAATGGTGTTTGGCCGGTGGTACCACTATTTCGTTGATCAGTGTTAACTGGATGATTGTACTTCGACTACTTGAGGTGCTGCCAGAAAATGGCAGCCCCATCCTCCTACCGCTGCTTATAGGTTCGTCTTTCATATCAGCGGTGCTTGTGCCGGTCGTATTTATCACGATTAACTCCATGTTTGCCGATATTTCAGACGAGCTTGAACTGAAGACAGGAGAGCGGCAAGAGGGAGTCATTTATTCCGCCAGAGCGTTTGCAGGCAAAGCCGCCTCAGCGCTCGGAACAGTCATCGGTGGCATCGCGCTAGATTTCATCGCTTTTCCAAAAAATGCTGTGCCTGGTGAAGTCCCGGCAGATATCATCTTCAACCTGGGCTTATTTCAGGGGCCACTCACTTCAATTTGCAATTTAGTCGCAGTCGTCTTATTCCTGCGCTATTCACTCACCCGGCAAAAGCACCGCGAAATCGTTGAGCAGCTCGCGAGCACAAATTCGGATACCTGACTTTTTGGTGGTATGGTAAGGGTAATATAGAAAGATACACAGACTAAAATGACTCTGAATGCCCGTGCTCGTCATTATTCAACCGCTAGGTTTTCAGGCGCAATCCTTGTGCTTACGGTGTTCTTGTCTTGCAGCGCTATCGCTGAGAAAAGTGGCGGTGAATTAATCGGCGGCGCTTTTAATCTGCTCAATCACCACAACGAACCGGTCACGGAAAAAGACTTTCTTGGCAAGTTTATGCTGGTTTATTTTGGCTATACCTATTGCCCAGATGTCTGTCCAACGGATCTGCAAATTATGAGCGAGGCATTACGCATGGTCGACCCTGCTATCGCAAGGGACATCACCCCAGTCTTTGTCAGCATCGATCCGGAAAGAGACACCGTAGCGCTGATGGCGCAGTATATAAGGCATTTTCACAAAAATCTTATTGGGCTAACCGGCACCGTTGATCAGGTCAGAGCGATTAAATCGAAATATCGCGTTTATTCAGCGAAATCTGATAACACGGCTAATTACCTAGTAGATCATACAGCCTATACCTACCTTATGAATAAAGATGGAACGTTACTCAAGCACTTTAACCATGCCCTGCCACCTGAGAAGATGGCCAAGCAAATAATGGCGCTGGCTAGATAAACCTGGCGTGCAATCCAGGCACTTAGTCATGTCTAAAATAATAGGAGACTAGTAATGAATAAGCTTTGGTTATTAACCGCTCTTTGCAGCACAAGCCTTATCCTCGGCTGCAGCCAGAATAATGACGCAGGAATTGTTGAGCAAAAAACAGCTGAACTGCAACCGACCGTCAACAACACGTTAGATAATATTCCAGACAGTGGCGAGAAGGTTTCGGATGGGCCGAAGTTTGACTTGCTAACAACACCGGTTGGAGAAATCGACTTCCCGAGCACCTGCAGTACCGAAGCTGGCGTACTTGTCGAACGAGGTGTCGCACTGATGCACAACATGATGTACCGGGAAGCTCAATTTGTTTTTTCCATGGCCGATGATGCAGATCCCGACTGTGCAATGGCTTACTGGGGACAAGCCATGACCCAGATTCATCCCTTATGGCAGGATAACCTCAACGCAGAAGAATATGCCCGGGGACTTGAGCTTACAAAGAAAGCTCAATCAATCGCTGATACTACGCAGCGGGAAAAACAGTATTTTAAGGCTGCAGAGGTTTTTTATGCGGGCGGGCTTTCCCAGACAATGAAAGAAGGCTACGTCAATATGTCTAGAGTCTGGGACGAGACATCTACCAGCATGCCCGACGACATGGATGCGAAAGCGTTTAATGCTTTGTTCAAAATCGCCATCGCCAAAAGTGAAGACGACAGGGAAGACGCTGGACAGCTTGCATTAGATATTTTGCAGGAAATGTCTAACCACCCAGGCGGACATCACTATGTTATTCACGCTTTCGATACCGCTAACCTTGCGGGTAAGGCGCTTACAACAGCGGACCACTACGGCGAAATAACCCCGGCAGTTACCCATGCCTCACATATGTTGACGCATACTTATACCCGGCTTGGCAAATGGAGCAAGGCTATAAAATGGAACGATATTTCTGCGGATTCTGCAATCGAATTATGTGTCGCCAACGGCGCAGTAAACAGCCATTATCCTCATGCAATGGATTATTTGATGTATGCACATTTGCAAAAAGGGGATGATGTTTCCGCGGCTCGGATACAAAAAGAAATGTTTTCACTCGACATACCCGAATTCGAAAGAGCCGGTCGTAGTGCAATTTCGTACGCCTATTCGGCTATTCCTGTCAGATATGTCCTTGAACGCAAAGACTGGACATCTGCCATCACATTAGCCCCACGCATGCCCGCTCACTTCCCCTGGGCAGACGAACATGACAGGGAAGTTAGCAACACCCACTTTGCCCGGGCACTTGCCTTTTCACGTTTGGGTCGTGCTGATGAAGCCAATGAGGATATCGAAATCCTGTCTCAGATGGGTGAAAACATGGCAGGCATCAAGCCGCTAGCGACAAGCAAAGACAAGATAGAAGTTCAGGTGTTGACGGTAAAGGCATGGCAACAATACGCAAACGGAAAAACCGAAGCAGCACTTTCAATGATGAAACAGGCTTCTGATAGAGATGCAGTGACCAAAAATTCATCTTCGGGCCCCGGCGATATGCTTCCGGCTGAGGAACTGTATGCCGACATGCTGCTGGATCAGTCGCGGCTAGCAGAAGCCCATGCCGCCTACAAACTTGCATTGGAAAGAACGCCTGGCAGATACAACAGCATATATGGCGCAGGCAAAACAGCCTTTGACATGGGTGATAATGAAGTCGCGCAACGGTATTTCAACATGCTCCTTAAAAACACCGAGGGCGCAGTATCCTCGCGCCCTTCACTGGATGAAGTGCGTAGGTTGATAGCGACAATTTAGCCCAACTTATTCATTGGGCCTGTAGAGGTTGTTTCGAACCTACCGGAGAAACTGCACCGTCTCTTCCAGCGGTGCACGATCGGTACGGGCGGTGTTGACCTTGGCTGCCTGGTCCTCGTAACCGAAACTGATACCAAACAGAATTTTGATTTCAGGGTCAAGACCAAACACCTCGCGCACAAGATCAGGATAGTTTCTTAAGGTTCCCTGAGCGCAGGAAGCCAAACCGTGACTCGTCATTGCTAGCATCAAAGTTTGTGCATACATCCCAACATCACAAGCGCTCTGGGTGCCAAAAACATCATGTATCCCCAAAAATACAGCATGGGGCGCATCGAAAAACTCATAGTTGCGCCTGGCTGCATAGCCTCGCCCGACTTTGTCTTCCCATTCAATATCCATTGACTGATACAGTGCCCGCGCGCAACTTCGCTTTCTCTCTTTCCAAGGCGCACCCGTGCGGCCATCAGCCTGATGATCCGTTACTACTTTGACGCCCTCATCGAACCCGCTGATATATCCCTGACGGATTTGCTCGAGGGTGTTGCCAGAAGCGACGCAGACTTCCCAGGGCTGGACATTGGTACCCGAGGGTGTCCAACGCGCGGTGTCAAATATCTGCTTTAGCGTTTCTTCTGGCACTTGCTTATCGAGAAAACCGCGAATTGAACGCCTTTCCCGCACTAACGCATCAAACGCGCTTGCTGTTTCGTTGTTCTTCATATCACCAGGGCTCTGTCAATCAATCGCGCAATGTAACTGGTTTACGATGAATTTTCCATTTATCCAGCAGCCCAGAAAACCGCTCTCGAATAGCCTCTAAATGAGGGAGACCTGATACGATGTTTTTATCAGCACCATGACGATCAACCTCGATGGTCTTAAGAGACCGTGGGCGCACGCAGTGCCAAGTTGTTTGGCAGCAGATACGCCAGAGTGCTGGTTCGCGCCTGGCGCAAACAGAACAGTGTTTGCGAAATATTGTAACGATTGAACTCGCCTACTAATGTGTGCTCTAGTACAGCAAGCATCTAGAATCGGTATCAAAAAATGAAGCCTAATATCCTTTTTATCTTTGCGGACCAGCACCGACACAACATTATGGGTTGTGCCGGACATCCGATTGTCCAGACACCTCACCTCGACGCAATCGCCGATGAAGGGGTTCGCTTCACCAAAACCTGGTGCCAAAGCCCAATTTGCCAACCTTCCCGTGCAAGCGTGATCACCGGGCGATACCCGCACGAGCTTGACGTGATTTCAAATGATGGCGGGTTCAATCCTGATTGGCCTACGGTGATGAAGCAATTACAGGGTGCTGGTTATGAGACCGCCACTATCGGCAAGACTCATTACCACGAGTCTTACCAACCACCCAAGGATGGGGGCAAAATAGACATGCGCTCACAGGAGGGTTTTGTGCAGTCTTTTGGTTGGGACTATGTGCTGGAAGAGTACGACAAATATCTCCACGCTTCTTCTCGCCTGACGACACCATACACTGAATACCTCGCGCAACACGGCAGACTTGATGACTACCGTGCCCAGATCAAAAGTGCATTCAGACTCACCCCTGAGCACTGGCGAGGGCAGACCAGTGTACTGCCACAGGAACTTGACCTGAGCAGTTTTCTCGCCGATCAAACAGACCAATGGTTAAGACAGCGGTCTACAGATAAACCATTTATGCTCAAACTCGCTTTTGTGCAACCGCACGTTCCGCTGATAGCAGACCCGGTATGGTCTGAATACTACGCGAATGCAAACATTGATGTTCCACCACTCGACCCTCCTGAGGCAACAACGCCAGGTTGGGAGAAATATCTCGCTGTTTTATCGAACCACTCCCAAACGCAAATGATGGACCATGACTTTGTTGAAGCGGGTATCCGGCAGTACCTCGGCATGGTCTCGCTGGTCGACCAGAAAATCGGGGAAGTCTTAGCCACGCTGAAGGAATTGGGACAACTCGACAATACATGGATTGTTTACACCAGCGACCACGGTGAAATGCTCGGAGAGCACAAACTCTGGGCCAAGATGAATTTCTATAATGGTGCGGTTCAGGTGCCGTTGATTATTCGGCCACCCGGCGGTGCGCCAGCACGCACGGAGGACGCGCTGGTAGAACTGACCGATGTTACCGCAACTTTGGCGGACATTGGTGGTGCAGAACCACCTGAAGGCTGCCATGGGCAATCTGTGCTTGCTGCCGTTGAAAAGCCTATTGAAGGTCGGGAATTCCTCTTTTCAAGAATTGGGAATTTTGCAGGTATGCGTAACGCCAGCCACCGCTTGACCATGAACTTAAAAGACGAGACTCCCTGTGAGCTATTCAACATGAATAACGATCCCGGAGAACTTGTGAATCTCGTCAACGAGAACGCAAGTAAAGACCTCGTCAACGATCTTGGCGCACGCCTGAAGGCCCACTTGACGGATTAGGTTTTTGCGCTGGTTTTAACATCCGGCGCTTCAACCAACCATCAACACCATTTTCTTTGAACGAGAAAACCCTGTTCGCGACCCAAGTCATTAACTTTGATTTTATCTCTACGCGTCGATGCTGCCATGCTGTGCGCTGTGTCATGAGGCTGCTTGCAGATGTTCAGGTTTTTCAGTTTTGACAACCTTGCCGGGGAAGCCCTTAAAATGTGGGATCCCCTGCTCATAATCAAGAAATTCATCGTCGTCTGAACAAAGCACAGCATCACTCGACAGAAAGGCACCAGCGAGGCTTTCCTGACCACGCATTTCCGGGTACCACCAACCGTGCGGAACGCGCAAATGACCTTGCTTCATGGATGATTGCACCGATAACTGCGCTGAAACCTTGCCATGGGGCGTTTCAAGACTAATCCAGTCACCGTCGTTCAAGCCGTCTCTTGTTGCATCTTCAGGGTGGATAAACACGCTCGGTACAGGGCAACGATCTCTTAGTTCCTTCACATTTCGTTGACCCGTTTGGAAAAACGGATCTTCCCTGACCCCCGTAAAAACCATATATGGATATTCGGGCGATGTGGCAGGACCTTCTCTATAATAAGGCAACGGATCAAACCCTAGTTCTTCCAGGATTGACGAGTATAGCTCCACCTTGCCGGAGGGCGTCGCGAAGCCAGTCTTTCGGTATTTCCGATACTCAGGTATCGGCATTTCCATGAAACCTTGTTCTTCAAACTCCCTGAATGTTCTGCCTGAGCGCGCAAGGCGATGGTCTAACACCTCTTCAATACTCTGCCACGGAAACTCATTGCCAAAACCGAAACGTACCGCAAGGTCGTGCCAGAACTGATACGTACTGGAAGCCTGCTCTGGCGGTTCAACCACTTTTTGCGACAGTGTCAGCCTGGTAGTCCAACTCCAACTGTCGGCCACATGATTTCGCTCGGTGAAAACGTCTCCCGGCAAAATATAATCCGCGAGCATCGCGGTTGGCGTCATAAAGAGCTCATGCGCGACGATTAACTCCTGGTTCATCATCGCTTCCAAAATTTGGTGTTGATTGGGGTAGCTCAACAGCGCATTGTTACCCAGCACAATAAAAGCCTTGATGGGATATGGCTGCTCCGTTTTCATCGCTCGAAATACGTTGGTGGGGTTCGCCATATGACAACCCATTACAATATCTGCGTAGGGAAATCCCCAGACCTTTTCTGTTGGCTCCTTTAGCATTTCAGCGACCCGATACGTATACACCGGATGATCGTCATAACCCATTTGTTTTGCTTTCTGCTCAGGAGACAAAACCTCATGCAGGCCAAGCTCTGATTCAGGTATATAAGAAGGGTTAAACCCTCCCAGGGTATCACCGCCAACAACGTCAAGATTGCCTGTCACTGCGCGCAAAATGGAATGGAGACGAATCGCTGAGGTCGATGAGATCTGCTGATCGGTAATCGGTGTCCATGGTATCGAAGCACCGTCTGCAGTCGCATACATTCGAGCAGCCTCAGCAATTAATGCCTTGTCTACACCAGTGATTTTTTCCACACGCTCAAGCGGGTACTCGTCCACTCGCTGGCGAAGTTCTTCGAAACCGACACACCAGTCACGGACAAATTCCTTGTCGTAAAGTTCTTCGTCAAATATCACTTTTAACCAACCCAGGCACATCGCAGCATCTGTGCCGGCTTTCAAACGCAGGTGCAGATCCGCCGTCTCCGCCTGATCAGAAATACGCGGGTCCAATACAATGACTTTCGCACCACGATCTTTGGCTGCGTTAATGGCGTTAAAAATTGGTGTCCATGAATGCTTTCTCGGATTATGGCCAAATAAAACAATACAGTTAGTATTGCCATAGTCCGCCATCGGGTACCAGCCATAAGTTAGCCGATTAACCGCCGCTGTATTACCCGCGCACAGAGATACACCGCTAATCCAGTTTGGTGAGCCAAGCAGATTCATAAACCGCCGATCCGTACTGTGCGTGGTTTGTGTGTTCCATCCCGACGTTGATACAGCGAGCGTCTCGGGGCCATGCTCGTCAACAAGTACCTTTAGCTTTTCTGCGATTTCGTCCATCGCCTGTTCATAGGAGATTTCTTCCCATTTATCTTCACCGCGTTCGCCAACTCGCTTCAGGGGCACTTTAATCCGCTCTTTATGGTTATGTATCTGCGGTACGGCAACGCCTTTAAAACAAATGTTTTTGGCTAACATTGGGTTATCGTGGGCAATCACACGGGTCACTTTGCCATCCTTTGCCTCGGTCCTTAACTGGCAACCAATATCGCAAACCGTACAAACTGAATAGCGTGTTTCTTTCGACATCATGATCTCCTTTATTATTGTTTCAAGCCGTCATCGCGGACGATGTGAGTGTCTGAAGAGTTTCTTTGAACTGCACGTGTTGCGCTGGACCGATTTTATTCGCTAACCTGCTTTGCACTTCGCGCCACATAGGCACAGCCTTTTTGAATGCTGCGCTACCCTTTGATGTCATGCGCACATTTCTAACTCTCGCATCATCACCAATGTGCATGGTCACAAAGCCAAGTTTCTCCATTACACGTATGTTCCTACCAAGCGTACTTCTATCTAAACCACTAGCGACTGCCAAGTCTTTGAGCGTGGGCGTGTCTAACGAGAAAATTAAGTGCAAAAGAGAGAACTGATTAACAGAAACGCCTGAGGCAGCCATCGCCTGATCATAAATTGCAGTCAACCGTTGCGCCGCAGTTCTTACGTCGATGCAAATACAACCTTCGCTATTCATATTGCGGGTACCTACCCTTATTTAATGTCATTTACTCACAATTGGAATGCGCAGTCAAAAACAGGTTAGCGCCAGAGGGCTCGCAAGAAAAGTAGAGTTACAGAGAAGCTACCCTTAGCCCTACACTAATAATAGTAGTTACCCGTGGGATACATGAGAGGTGGTTTTTGAAAAAGAGTCATTGAATTCCACACAAGCCATCCAGCCTCACGTGCTCAGCGGTGAGACTCAAGAGCGCTGGTTCGTTTGGTTCGTCCTGATCTGGACGGCGCTGCTGTGTAACTTCCTTTTACGATCAATAGCGGCCAGAAATTTGGCTCTCTTTTTTCAGGTGTATGTTTTCGTCAGACCCACGTCGAAGTTATGAAAGTTGATTTAGAGGACACAAAAGTGGATACTCGCTCGCTGGCCGCGATTTGTGACACAAAAGCAAGCAATATCAGTGCTGTAATTCAACTAAGGCCAGTGGTTTCTGACCTTTCCAAGGCAATACTTTTTGAGCAAGTTTTTCTTTTTAAACTCAGCATTTTTAGGACTCTACCTAGTCGCCCTGCTTTTCGCTGTCTCCACTGCCGAACCCAGCGGGGTGATGGCCACTTATGTCAACCAGCTCAGTAAGGTTCGTCTGCCCTTAAATTTATCATTGCTACTCTGGCTTGGCGGCGCGGTCGCCATGAAGAAACCGATAAGCACGATTTTGGTCATTACAGCTATTTTTAACTGGATTCTGGTGATTGATGATTACTTTGTGGTGCAGATCCAGAATTTCACCTTCGAATCGACATTAGGCCAAGTGCTGGCGTCACTCCGCCCGATCGTCGCTGCGTCGGTCAGCTTGATTGCGATTGAAGCCAGATTGCATGAAAGAGGGAGCGGCTCATGACAGAGCGTAAGCTGCTTACCGATGCGGAATTGGAAGCCCTACATCAGGCCTTCGCTTACCATCCTATAGACGAGGTGTGGAACCGTTTCAAACGACACTCGTTGCGTTTCAAAGCTTCCTACATCTTTCTTCATGTTTATGTGGTGAGCTATTGGCTCATACATTCAATCGGCCTGACTCAGACTCTACTTCCGAGCAGTCTGTCGATTACCGACCCTATGGTAAAGCAGGTCATGGCTGGCCGCTTACTAGTCGGACTGATGATTCTAACTATAATGAACCTAGCCTTTTATCTGAAGATCGGGTTCAAAACCGTCAGCCTAGCCTTGCTAGTGTCCTACACCTACGCAACCCTGTCTATGTCTTTAGTACTGGGCCCGCTTATGTATGCCGCCGACTGGGGATTGAAAGAATTTTTGTGGGTGGGCGTTCGACTCGCAGCTCTTATCGCCATGTGGCAACTGTATCGTTCAGATACATGATTTTGTCGATACCGATCTCGCCAACCTCGCGGTGAGCGGACAGAAAGACTGCTGATTAAAAGCCGCATCAACCAAGATATCGCCATAGATCAGAAGTCAGGCCAAACACGATAGGCGCCCCAAGCATAACCACTATCGCATATGATCTTCTAACGTGTGTATAAATAACGGTGGGACCCGTCGTTTCGCACGTTGTTGCTTACGCTGATCATGATTCATTGACCTGTGTGTTTTTCAGACTGATAACAGACGGATTCGACTTTCCAGATCTTCGCGATTTGTGTATGCGCCGGTCATTTTGCGAGGGCCGCTGAAAGCCGTTCTGCCGTGCAGCACACGCCAATTGTCAAATACTAAAGCTTGTCCCACAGTTAGCTGATGCACCCACTGGTTGGCAGAATCGTTCAGCGCGGAGTCAAACGTTTGCAACGCCTTGTAGAAGTCGCTCATATCCGGCTCAGGATACATCAACGCGCTACGATCATAATTGTTGAATGTCACTTGCTCGAGGTTACCCTGACGATCCTCACGAAAAGTAGGTCGCCGAGCTCTTAACTCAACTCCGTCACCGGCATAGACACCTTCTACATCTAACCGAGCGAGATCAGCATACTGATCCGGGTGTTCACGTTTCATTTGCTCCGCAATTTTGTATCCATCCACGATTATGGACTTACCACCCTCGGCATCATTTTCAACACAGAGCAATATCTGAGCACCAGGAGCATCAAAACTGTATGAACCATCGGTGTGCGGACGAAGCGCCTTCGAAGTGTAAGCACTGTCGGCCATATCGCCATCAGCTTCAAATTCCCAGACGCCACCAAAAATCGTCTCCCTGACGTAGCCCAGAAAACTGGCTATTTGATTGACACTCCCTTTTTCGGCGGGGCAGTCGTTGATCAGCGCAAAGCCATCAGCATGAAGCGCCTTGACCAATGACATTCCCGCTGAGGGGCGCTCCTTTAGCAAGCTATCAAGCGTAAACTGCTGCGCTCCTTTGCTCGCGCCCCATACCTTTCTGCCTTGAATATCAGCCCCTTTTAACGACCGAATAGATTCGCGATAAAGCATGTCGCTTCTGTAACAAACCACAGCATCGATATCAGGCCAGCGCACAGCAATAGCCTGTTGATCAGCTTCCAAGTCAGCTGATATCGGCTTGATATCAAATGGCAACCCGGCGGTAAACAACTCTCTCTGATTTGAGCGAATATCAAAACTTGACTCGTCCTTTGCGTTGTCACGGAGCCAAAAAAAACTAAAGGCATACTGATGCCCATCAGCCCACTCAACCTCTAACTGATCATCCAATGCTAGGATATTAATAATTGATGATGTCATCGCACGATATTTTCCCTAAGGAGAGAATGAAAATTCTAGCTTATTTTGCACCCGATGGACCCTTCCCCATCATTCAAAACTCAACCATCGAGCCAGCGGTAGTTCCGCCATCAATCGACAGACTGGTGCCGGTGATAAATCCAGCTTCTGCGCCGCTCAGGTAACAAATCGCCGCTGCAACTTCTGAAGGTGCGGCAAATCGTCCGAGGGGCGTAGTACCTTTCAGCCGCGCTTCAAGACCTGCCGGGTCTTCAGCCTGCTCTATCGCATCGCGTCTTATCATGTCGGTGTCTACATAACCCGGGCTGACACAATTCACCCGCACATCCGGTGCAAGCTCCAGGGCAAGTGATTTTGCCAGATTGATCACGGCTGCCTTCGAAGCACAGTATGCAGACAGATAGGCCTCACCACGCACGCCAGAGTCAGAGGCAACATAAGTAATACAGCCTTTGCTCTCTCGAAGCGCAGGTATCGCGGCACGGGAAGTAAAAAACAATCCTTTTAGGTTTGTGTCTAGCATGCTGTCAAATACCGCTTCCGTTGTCTCCTCAATTGGCGCCAGCGTCGCTACTCCGGCCGAGACAACTAGCACATCGATGCCACCCAGGATCGCGATTGTCTCAGACACCAGGTACTCGCAACCCGCGACAGCGGCAATATCCGCTCCAATACCAAAGACCCGGTCCCGCTGACCCAGAGCTTCAGCGGCAGCCTTAACGCCGGCTTCGCTTCGACCATTGATCACAACTCGTGCGCCACCCTCAAGGAATCGCTGTGCCGCGGCAAAACCTATTCCGCGTGACGCGCCAGTGACCAATACCCTCTTGTCCTTAAATTCCATCACAACAACACCTTAGTCATCGAAAGCTAAATAAAGCAGAACAGCATGAACTGCGCTCAGCAATCCTACAAGTCATGCGCCGTCGGCCCCCTAATGTTATTGAGCTTAACAACAATTATAGTTATCATATTTAGAGTTATACTACAATTATGGTGAAACCGAAGTGGCAACTACCAAGTCCGCGCCAGGCAAAATAGAACGAACCAGGCAAAAACTGGTTAACGCTGTGCGCGACGAAGTCAATTCAAGCGGAGACTTCAACGCAGAACTGATCGCCCACCGTGCGAGCATCTCACCCGCGACTTTCTACAATCACTTCGCGACAAAAGACCAAGCGCTACTCGCTGCATATGAAAACGTGATGGATAGCCTGGTTGATCTCGTCGCAAGCCGATGTCGAATTGAGAAACTTCTGGACGAGGGTATGCACAACTTTATGGCGAACTGGGTACTGAGCACCGCGGCCTTTTTCTCGGAAAACGTCGCACTCTTTCGGCTGGCTCAGGCAGCCTTTGGCAGGTCTAAAGACATGCGGACCCTGTTCAGGGAGCATGAGGCGGCAGTCATGGAGCATTACCGACGCTTTATAGAATTGGGACAAGCGGCCAAAGCAATACGTGATGGGGATCAGCAATCCATGGCGCAAATGCTGACAATTTTTGCCGAATCTTGGCACCACTCGCTGGTACAAAACCTAAAACCCGGTGACGCACTTCACGAAGAACTCACTCAATCGCTGGTCAGAATGCTTACGCCGCAACCTTGACCAATCTAAAAGAGACTCGATACATGTCAAAAAATAATCCAGACTACGACACCTTACTGCAAGCGGCAGAAGACATTTCAAGGGAGTGCTACGCGCACGCAGACGATATAGAAAAGGCGCGGCGACTACCTGAGCACATATCAAAAAAACTCGCGCAGGCTGAACTCTACAAACTGGGTATTCCGCGACACGTGGGCGGCCTGGAAGCGCCTCCTGGCATCACCAGTCAAATTTTCGAGACCCTGGCACGGGGCGATGCTTCGTGCGCATGGGTTACGTTTATTTCTGCCACCTCAGGGACAGCACTTGCTTCAATACCTGATGAAGCAGCAGCAGAGGTATTTTCAGATCCCACAATGTTACTCACGGGCGTCTTCGCACCAACCGGTAAGGCCGAAAAAGTTGAAGGCGGCTTTCAAGTCAATGGCAGATGGCAATGGGGTTCTGGAAGTCAGAATGCGGGTTGGGTGCTCGGAGGTTGTATGCTGACAGAAAACGGTAAGCCCATGCTGGATTCGTCAGGCAAACCACGCCACACCATGTTAATTATGCCCGCAGAGGAAATCGAATTTCTAGACACATGGCATGTGTCGGGACTACGTGGCACTGGCAGCCTAGACTATCAGGTTAATAATTTATTTGTGCCTGAAGCGCGCGCCGTTGGATACTTGGAGGGAGGCAGTGCGCGAAAAAATCCGATTTACGCATTTCCAAGCTTTACATTTTTGGCGCTTGGTATTGGCGCAGTTTGCATGGGTATTGCTCGGGCAGCGATTGATGAACTAGTCAGTCTCGCAATTAAAAAGCGGCGTATTAGTGCCAGCAAAACTGTCGCCGAGCAACAGATATCTCAAATGAAACTCGCTCAGGCAGAAGCCGACCTCCGCAGCGCTAGGCTGTTTTATTACCACACGCTTGACACGGCCTGGCAGAGCGCCAGCGCCGGCAACAAGGTTTCACTTGAACAACGACGCGATCTGAGACTCGCCACAACCAACGCCGTCATCAAGTCGGCCGGCGTGGTCGACGAGATGTATCATCTGGGCGGGGGCAGCGCGGTTTATGAAAATTCAAGACTCCAAAGACACTTTCGTGATATTCATGTTGCAACATCACACATCATGGTTGCGCCGTCGACGCTTGAGACCATAGGCCGACTGCTTTTCGGACTCAAAAGCAATTCTTCAACACTCTAAATGCACATCCACTAAACGCCACGCCTATACTGAAAAGGAGATTCAAAGTGCCGCAGACATTCGATATAGAGACAGCGGATTATTCACGATTCAGCTTCAAACGAGAAGGCAAAGTACTGACCGCAGCCATCACATCGGATCATCCGGTTAATGGCGTAGATGGACTCATGCACGATGAACTGGCGCACATATTCACCGACCTGCAACGAGATACAGACAGCGACATCATCGTCTTGACGGCAATCGGCAGAGCATTTTGTGCTGGCGGAGATTTTGATTGGTTTGACGAACAGGTAGCTGATCCATCGAAATTTCGAGAAATTGCTTGGGACGCGAAAAGAATTGTATCCAGCCTGCTGGAGATGGAAAAACCCATACTCTGTCGTCTCAATGGCGCCGCCGCCGGCCTCGGCGCCAGTATTGCGCTGCTATGCGACATTATCGTCGCAGACGAAAAAGCCGTTATTGGTGATCCCCACGTCAAAGTTGGTCTTGTCGCCGGCGATGGCGGCGCACTCATTTGGCCACAACTGGTTGGTTATGCCAGGGCTAAGGAAATGCTGATGACAGGAGACATCCTCTCCGCAACCGAGGCAAAAGACATGGGGCTGATAAACCATGTCGTGCCCACGGATGAGCTGGATGCAAAGGTCCAGGAGATCATAGACAAGCTACAGGGAAATCCACGCTGGGCGGTTAGGTGGACAAAAACTGTGACGAACATCCCCCTGCGGGCACTTGCTGCTCAGGTCATGGATGCGGCTATCGGCTGGGAGAGCGTTTCCAATTTCCACGAGGACAGGAAAGAAGCCGTCGCGGCCATGCGCGAAAAACGCAAACCAAAACTGACTGGAGAATAGTATGAGTTTGCACACCTTCGCACCCGAGGAAGAGCATATCACCGAGCTCAGGCGTCAACTGCAAAGGTTTGTTGCACAGAAGATGCCGCGAGCGTTACGCCGCGAGTGCGACCAAAATCACACCTGGCCAAGGGAAATATTTAAAGAACTTGCAGACATGGGTTTGATTGGGCTTACCGTTGAGGAGAAACATGGCGGCAGTGGTCAAGATCTGGTGGCTGCAGTGGCCGTGATTGAGGAGCTGGCCCAAGTAGGCCCTTTTCTTGCCGGGCCCTATATTCACGCTGCTTTCTATGGCGGCATGAATCTATCGGAAAACGGCTCCGAGGCACAAAAAGAAGCGTTGCTTCCCAAAATCGTCAATGGCGAGTTGCTATTAAGTTATGGGCTATCGGAACCTAACGTGGGAGGAGACCTTGCCAGCGTAGAAACCCGAGCGGAAAAAAAGGCAGGTAAAATTGTTGTTAACGGAACAAAGCGATGGTGCACAGGCGCCGACTGGTCGAACTACATTTACTGTCTCGTGCGAAGCGGTGAGGCCGACGCCCGCTACAAAAATCTATCAATGCTTCTGATACCAACCGACGCACCCGGGATCAGTATGCAACCCATCGAACATGCGAACCTGAGATATACAGCGTCTATGGACGTTTATTTAGAGGATGTGGAACTCGATGAAGATGCTATCGTCGGCGGACCTGAAATGTGGAACAAAGGCTGGCAGCTGCTTGCAGGAAGAGCACTGGATGTCGAAAAAATAGAAATCACCGCAATGGCTTTCGGCGCTGCACGAGCCGCGGTAGAAGAAGCTTGGCAATACGCACAGGAACGCACACAGTTCGGTAAACCTATTGCGCAACATCAGGCTATTCGACATAAGCTGGTGACAGCAAAAACCAAACTGCAGGCCGCCAGACACATGCTTTACCACGGCGCCTATCTCGCAAATCAGGGTTTGCCTTGCTCTGTAGAAACGTCAATGGCAAAACTGTTCGTCGCCGATGTCGGCGTAGAAATCGCCCTTATCTGCCAACAGGTGATTGGCGCCTATGCGCTTTCGGACGAATACGACATAGAACGAAACGTACGGGATCTGCTGGGCATGCCTATTGTCGGCGGGTCATCAGACATGCAGAAAAACAACATCGCCAACATGTTGAAGCTCTAGCCTGTACCAACGTAAGGGATTAGTCTTCCCAAAAGCAGGACGCCGGTCCAGCAACCTAGCGACACGATGGCGATTGTCTTGGCAAGTAACGGCGGATTAATATCAGGTGCCCAGCTGTTCATTTCGTCATGTATTTGCCACCAGTACCACAGCGCATTGAGTCCGGCGAGCACAATAAGTCCCATCTTAAACTGGAATCCAATGTTGATGGCATACCGCATTGGGTCGCCAAAGAAAAAGAGCACCCCTGTCACCACATTCAAGCCAAAACCTGCAAATACCCAGGGCAGCAGTGAATGCGTTACCTTGATATTTATCTGACGGAAAAAACCGGCCATGCGCAGATCGATGACCAAGAGCGCACCTAACAATAACGACAACCCAAAGAAATGAATGATTTCAAGCCATGGCCACAACCATTCAGTCGTTAGCATCCACTCATGCAGCGCGGTACTTTCAACGAGCTTTCCGAACTGTTCCATAAGCTAAACCTCTCTCAAAGATAGGCGATCAGACGACCCGAGATGATCGCTCCAATCCACACGACCATCGACAGCCCAGCAAGGCATTTGATGGTGACGCTAACATGCTCATTTATTTCATCGCTTTTCCTGACCTCACTCTGAATAAAGGCAGCAAAAATCACCCCCAATGATATCAGCCCAATTTTGATCAAGAAGGGCAGGCTTTCGACAAAGGTTGTCGCTTGCGATGTAAACAGCGCTAAACCAGACACTGCGTTGATGACAAAACCGACCCACGCAAACTTCACAAGGGGTAGGAATGCCGGGAGACTGATACCGCTAAAAGCGCCCAATATTCGCAGATAAAACATCGAGAAAATTCCCACCAGTATGGCAAGACCTAGGGCATGGAGGCTCAACATAATTGGATAACCCCAGACTGACTCACCTACCCAAAGCGCTATCTCTGTCATTTCCAATTGTTCAAACACTTGAAACTCCTCGTACGGGAAGCGCTCTTTTATCGCGCGTTGATCAACCCTAAAGCTCAATCTCCACTATCTTGTCATAAAAACCTGAAACATTGAGTTCAATCACGACAGGACCTTGAGACAAATTCAGCCAAAACCAGCCATGCTGACCCGTAAAGGCCGCCATGATCGTACCACTGCGCTGGTTCCCTTCGCCCTCGTTATAACGATTGAAAAATTCAGTTTCCTCGTGATGCGGGTGCCCATGGAAATCGTAATACACATTACCTTCAAGCACTTTCCACTCGTAGACAACAGAGTCGCCGCCATTCATTTCCACCTTGTACTCTATGCTCTCATCAAGTCCAAGCTCAACCCGCACAGTCTCGCTCTTCAGTGAGCGATTAGCAGGAATATAGTTCTTGCCCACGGCATGCGGTATCGCTGACTCAAACTCGTCGTAACGGACATTCACTGCTGAGGGATCGTACTGTTCAAACACAACCCCTCGAGAAGTAGCCACGGCAACCGGATTAGCATCGATCGATTTTAAAGGAGCAACAACCGATGGTTCCTCTACTTCTTGCGCCAGAACAAAAAGCAAGCTGAGTAATACTGCTGCTGCTAACAAAAAAACTATGCTGGCGCGATTCATTATCCTCTCCAATCAATATGTCACTAACGATTTTTCAAGCGGCTAAATAGTACAGCCGAAGTTGATAAAACATCAGCGTACAACCAAGCATTACCAGCATTGCATTGACAACGATCGCCGTCTGCCTGTGGTTACGAAAAACAGGCATCAGGGTCAATATCAAGAGCGCACAGAACAGCGCAACAACCTGGCCAATCTCAACGCCGAGATTAAACGCAAGCAAATTAGCGATCAAACCATCATCGCGAACTACCAGCGTTTGTAGTTTAGTCGCCAATCCCAGACCATGGAAAAGACCGAACACGGTCACCACCAATCTTTCATCCGGACGTTCATTAAAAAACGTGTCGATCGCACCGAGATTGTCGAACCCTTTGTATAATACGGAAAATCCAATAATCGCATCAACCAAGTAGGGACTGACCGCCCAACTCAATGTTACACCTAAAATCAACGTGATACTGTGACCGAGCGCAAACAGGCTTACCAGCACAAAAACATCGTTGAATCTCTTAATGTAATAAATAACGCCGAGCAGAAATAGCAAATGATCGTAACCGGTCACCATATGTTTGGCACCGAGCCACATATAGTGAACAACCTGCACGCCGGACAACACGCTCAACGCAGCGATATCTTCTTTGCTTACGTTGTGTCCATAGACGCTTGCCACGAGCGCACCTAGCACGAGAAAAACTAACAACTGTACTATTCCGCGATTGAATCCTGAATCATTTATCACAGGCGTCGCCTCCAGATTAGTTGTGCCGAAAATTCTACTATGGCTCTGCTGTCACGCCCGGATGGTAAAGCTGACAACAAGCTTCACAGGGTGCATATAACGCATTACCTGTAGCCAGCAATGCGTCCAGGTCTTTTGCTTTGACCGCCGCGGGATACGCCTCACTTTCCGCGTTGAAAAGCACACGCGCTGAGCATCAAAATCAATGAAAATGAAAGAAAAGATCTTATGATCATTGTATCTTCCTTTTTGGCGACAGAATGCGGAGAAATATATCATCATCGCAAAACATTAAATGATACATCGCCGCACAAAAATGCATGACAGTCGCAATGATAAGCATCCTAGCAGTGACCCCATGGACCTCAGCTAACATGTCGTAGACAGACCCGCCGGACTCAGCAAACAGCACCATAGTAAGCCCCGAAGCAACCATAGTCACCAGCGCTGCTAACATTGCATGATGGAAGAACCTTGAAATCACCCGCTCTCGAGCAAAATTGACCACATCCGGATGGCCCTTCAAAACTCGCCAGAGTACACGCAAAATAATGAGTGAGGCGACGAAGAGCGCGACTGATACGTGCAAATTCAGCAATGGCAACCGAGCCTCATCGCTTTCTGCCAACGCAGCGGACTGACCGACAAACCAGAGAAAAAGTACAGCACCCGCACTTGACCAATGCAGAATAATGGAGATCCAACCGTAACTATCTCGATTGTCAACAAGACTCATAGCGATGGCTTTTCCTGGCTTGCACCTGTTTTCAACACGTCGGGACGCTCCAAAGACGACTGGGCCAACATTGCGACAGCCAGTTGCTCTGCTAACGGTGTCAAAGGGAGTGATGCACGGCGAGTTTTAAGAGAAACATGAATCATCATTTGCTCGCAGGTTGCAATCAAACGATCACCGACACGGGCATCAAAAAGGCGATGATAGACTTGCAATTTTTTGCCCTCACCCGAGATAATCTGAGTTACGACGGCAACTTCATCACCCGCTTTCGCTTCACCAAGATGATTAATCACATTTTCTACGGTGAAATAACTCTGGCCAGCTGCAATATATGCTTCATCACAGCCAAGCCTAGTAAGCAACTGATCACAGGCTTTACTGAAAACTTCTAGATAGTGGGTTTCATTCATGTGCCCGTTATAGTCCGTCCAATCCAGAGGAATCACGCGCCGGCCGGTCTCAACGGGTTGGTGCCAATCGATTTCGCCGACAGCCTTCAAACCATTATCACGTTGATTCAGTAGCTCTCCAACTCCCCAGTTTTGACCTTTTAGTGCCCGCATGATCGCAACCAGATTGTTGTCCCTCAAGCGCTCAAGTTCCCTGATCGTGAAGGCGCCGGATTGCGCGTCAGATTGGCTGGCGATTCTATCTACGAGTGCCTGATCCATTTCGGGCACATCGGTTAGTCGGCTCCAGGGCCACTGCAATGCAGGCGCAAATTGCGCCATGAAGTGCGCCATACCAGCTTCGCCACCGGCAACACGATAAGTTTCAAACAATCCCATCTGTGCCCAGCGCAAACCGAACGAATAACGAATGATATCGTCGATTTCTTCAGTCGTTGCGTAGTTATCTTTCACAAGCCAGAGCGCTTCACGCCATAGCGCCTCAAGCAGCCGATCACCAATATGCGCGTCGATTTCTTTTTTGATGAGCACAGGTTTCATCCCAATGCTACGCGCGATAAGCATTGCATCAGCAAGTATTTTTGCATCAGAGTGGGGGTGCTGAACAATTTCTACCAGCGGTAACAAGTAGACAGGATTATAAGGGTGCGCAACGAGTATCTGTCCAGGGTTGACAGCACCTTCTGCCAATTGCGAGGGCTTAAAGCCCGACGTTGAAGATGCCAATACTGCATCATCACGTGCCGCTGCCTGAATTTCAGGGTAAACAGCATGTTTGACCTCGAGCCTTTCCGGTACAGATTCCTGTATCCACTGTGCGTCAGTAACGGCTTCTGCTATCGACCCTGTAAACTGAACGTCTCCCTCAGCAGGTAATACCTCATTGTAAATACCCGGCAGAGATCGACGCGCATTTCCAAGCACCTCATTGATCTTGCGCTCAGCCTCAGGGTCAGGGTCACACACCCGGACGTCCCAACCATGCAGCAAAAATCTTGCCGCCCAACCGCCACCTATGACGCCTCCGCCAATGACCGCAGCAACTTTTCGCTGACTATCACCAGACATTAAAATCCTCCAACCTTTTTATTGCGTCGCAATACTCGCAGTCGAGAATAGATCTCGTCATGATCAATATAACAACCATGAAGATGACGTTCACCGTCTGCAGCAAATGCATTCCGACCATGCATTATTCGACGATTATCAAAAGTTACAAGATCACCCTCCTTAAACGGATATGAGATCTGAAAGCGAGCATCATGGGCGTAGCGTGAAAACGTTCGCATCGCTTCATACGCCGCAGGTATCTTATCTTTCGCCATCAACGGCGCACTTCTAACAGGATAGAATGCCCGGAGCGTCAGCGGGCGTCCATCGACTGGCAGCTCGATAATTGATCCTTCCCAACGATGCTCGGCATCCGCTGCGCGATTCATAAAAAGCCATTTTTCATTACAGAGCAACTCGAAAGCATCGGGTTGTTCGTCAGCTAATGCGCCAATTACCGCAAGTCCATCCGTCAATCTTGAGTCACCACCCGCTGCATTATTTGTTAGGCAATGTAGTAACTGATAACCAGGTGGTGCCTCTCGAGTAGGCAAGTCAGTGTGTTGCCCCAGTCTGAGACCCGTGTTAGCCGTGGAATCAGGATTCGGAGAGGTTTTAACACTGAAAGTGTTGCCAAAATTCGTCGCCCTTATCGCCCCAACTGTCGCGGAGAGCTCGCCAAGAAACGATACGGTTGTCGGTGTGTTTTCTAATCTACAAAAACCGTAACGTACTAGATTGTCCAGCCAAAGTTCCTGCCCGTGTTGATTTTCTAATATGTCCCGACCCTCTACTGTGGGCGGCTCTTTGATGTCTGCGATCCATTTTACTTGTCTTGGCAAAGCATTGCGTGCCCGCAACTTGCCCTCAGCAACATACCGCAACCAACCCGGATGCACTCTGGTCTGCGGGTTATTTTTCCACGTAAGCAACAACGCACCTTGCTGATCCACAGAAGCGTCAACCAATGCATCAGCAGCTGGCAAATCAGCGGGATCAATCAGGCTTTCCCTGACCAACGGCTCAACACCAATACCCTCTGAATTTTCCGCGAGCCAAAGCGAGTAAGCTTGTAAATGAGCACCATCGGGCCAGTGAATCTTTACAAAATTATTTTGTAGGTGAGCGGACTGCAATGGGACCCACGGGTGATCGATGAAATCAGGCGTGATGACTCTCGACCCGATTGTCGACACTATTTTGGCGCTCTCTTGGTAAGTCCTAGTTTCTCTCGAACCTGCTGAGGCCCAATTATAGAAGCACCAAGACCTTTGATAATCGACACTGAACGCTCAACCAGTTGAGCATTTGTGGCTAGCACGCCTCGGTCTAACCAAAGGTTATCTTCCAACCCTACCCGAACATTGCCTCCAGCCAACACAGCTGCAGCAACATAGGGCATCTGGTCCCTGCCTAGGCTGAATGCAGACCAGTCCCAGTCCGCCGGAATGGCATTCACCATCGCCATATATGTGTTCAGATCATTCGGTGCGCCCCAGGGTACACCCATACATAGCTGAACCATCGCAGGACTGTCCAGCACGCCTTCTTCAACCAGCTTTTTCGCAAACCAGAGATGCCCTGTATCAAACGCTTCGATCTCTACCTTTACACTGAGTTCAGTCATCATCGAACCCATCGCACGCAACAGACCCGGCGTGTTAGTCATGACATAATCAGCTTCAGCAAAGTTCATGGTGCCACAATCGAGTGTGCAAATTTCGGGCAGGCACTCCGCAATGTGCGCAATCCGCTCCGAGGCGCCCACCATGTCTGTACCCTCTTTATTGACGGGTAGTGGTGACTCCGCTGAACCAAAGACAATATCACCGCCCATTCCAGCGGTCAGATTGAGCACGACATCCACTGACGAGTCGCGAATGCGTTCAGTCAGCTCTCGATATAGTGCTGGATCTCGGGATGGCGCGCCGGTCTCGGGGTCCCTTACATGGCAATGAACTATCGCTGCACCTGCCAACGCTGCATCAATCGCGCTATTAGCGATTTGTTCTGGTGAGCGAGGCACATGAGGGGATCGATCTTGCGTACCACCGGAGCCAGTCACGGCACAGGTGATAAATACTTCCTGGTTCATTTGCAAGGGCATTTATGTCTTCCTGAAAGTCGATTTCAGCATTATGACGCGAGGACATCAGAAGATCAGCCTAAATAAACGTCAAAATGGCGAAACTATTGCAAACTTCTTTCACACCCTGTTGTATGTTTCACTGTCGCCACGCAATCGAAAGACAGGATACGAGGCCTTGAAAAAATTCCGAACCGCTACCCAATGGGGTATATACGATGTGCTCGTTGATCAGGAAAAAATCGTGGGAATTGAAGATATCCCTGAAGATCCGGCACCATCACCGCTAGGGCAAGGTCTCGTCGACGGCATACAGCATCCGCTACGAATTAAAGAACCAGCTATTCGCAAAGGCTGGCTAAAGGACCGGGATAGAAAAAAACGAGGCACCGAAGAATTCGTCACCGTTCCTTGGGACGAGGCATTAGAGCTCGCCGCTGGGGAAATCAAACGGGTCGCAGACGAATATGGCAACACGTCTATCTTTGGCGGTTCCTACGGTTGGGCAAGCGCCGGCCGATTCAATCACGCCCAGTCCCAACTTCATCGATTTATCAATATGGCGGGGGGCTGCACCCGAGCCATGAATAGCTACAGCACAGCTGCAGCACAGGTGATTTTGCCCCACGTGGTTGCACCCTGGTCGCAGATTGAATTGGAACAACCTACCTGGGACGAGATCAGCGCCAACACGGAACTGATGATCGTTTTCGGCGGCGTACCCCTGCGGAACACGCAAGTTGCCTATGGTGGTATCACAGAGCATCAATCAACACCCGGGTTTCAGGGCGCGATAAAAGCTGGCGTCAGGTTTATTAACATATCGCCATTGAAAAGTGACGTAAGTCACAATGAAGACTGGCTGGCACCGCGTCCAGGCACAGATGTAGCGCTCATGCTTGGCATGGCGTATGAACTGGAAAACAAAGGTCTTGCAGATCAAAGGTTCCTCTCCAGTCACTGCGTCGGCTACCAACGCTTCAAGCGATACCTTTTGGGTCAAGAGGATGGACAACCTAAGACGCCGGAGTGGGCGAGTGCTATCTGCGATGTTCCTGCAGCAGAAATTGCTTCACTCGCACAGCTCGCCGCAAATAAACGCACACTGATCTCAGCTGCCTGGTCATTACAACGAGCACATCATGGTGAACAACCATACTGGATGGTGGTAACGCTGGCTGCAATGCTTGGTGGTGTTGGACTTCCAGGTCAAGGGTTCGGCTTTGGTTATGGCACTGAAGGTTTCATTGGCAGCTCCTGGCGACGGTTCAACTGGGCCACCCTGAGCAAAGGCCGGAACCCTGCTCAGTTTGCCATACCGGTCGCACGCATCGCAGATATGTTACTTCAGCCGGGCGAAACCGTGGCTTACAACGGTCATGAAATCAAGTATCCGGACACCCGCCTTATCTACTGGGCGGGTGGCAACCCATTTCATCATCACCAGGATCTCAACCGACTCTGCGAGGCGTGGCGAAAGCCTGAAACGGTGATCGTCAATGAACCCTGGTGGACACCTGTCGCGCAATGGGCCGACATTGTGTTTCCCGCCACCACGCAACTGGAAAGAGAAGATATTTGCGCAAGCTCTCATGATCCCTACGTGCACATTATGGAAGCTGCGATTCCACCCCAGCACAATGCACGGTCTGATCACGAAATATTCAAAGGCCTCGCTGAAAAGCTGGGATTTCACCAAGCTTTCACCGAAGGTAAAACTGATCGCGAATGGCTCGCTGATATGTGGCACCGATCGCAGGTGACGGCAAAAACACAGGGGTTCCAGCTGCCAACTTTCGATCAGTTTTGGGAAGATAAACAACATCGTATTCCTGATGACAATGAACGTAAAGTTTGGCTGGGTGCGTTTAGGGAAAATCCCGAGCAAAATAAATTGAGCACGCCTTCCGGCAAGCTGGAGATATTCTCCGATGCCGTCGATGGGTTTGGCTACGACGACTGCCCGGGTCACGCTGTCTGGTTGGAACCCTTTGAACGCCTGGCTGACGGAGATGACAATCCGTTCCCGCTGGCTCTCCTATCTCCCCAACCGGCGCGACGGTTGCATAGCCAATTGGACCACAGCAAGCACAGTATCGATGGCAAGATTGACGGCCGTGAAACACTGAGCATGCACCCACAGGCGGCGGAACACAGAGGTATTGTTGAAGGTGCTACCGTGCGTGTTTTCAACAATCGAGGCGCTTGCCTGGCCGGCGTCAAACTCGACACTGACATGAGGCCTGATGTCGTTGCTTTACCGACTGGCGCTTGGTTTAGACCGAGTGCACCGGGCGAGACAGCATCATTGGAATTGGCCGGTAATCCTAATGTGTTAACCAAGGACACCGGCACATCACAACTGGCACAGGGACCGAGCAGCGGCACTTGCCTGGTTGAGGTCGAACCCTACTTAGGATGAGATAAACATCATTCCAAATCAAGAAACTCGCGAGTTTCGGCGCACAACTCGTCCCACAGAAGCTGAAAGGATTGCCAGCAAAATGCTGGGCTGCCAAGGGCATTTTTCAGTCCTAGCGCCATTTCGGCTGGCCAGATTTCAGGCTTACCCGCTGCCTCGGCGAGCAGTTGTACCTGACAGGCTCGCTCCATACTCATAAACCGCCAGGCGGCTTCATCAACCGACTCTCCGGTTGTAAATAGACCATGTCCAGGTTGAATCGCCGTTCGTTTACCGGCAAAACCCGCTGCAAACTGGTCCGCGCCTTCGGCGTCGTTCGCGACTCTGGGTTCGCGAATAATCGCCTGGTCGTCAAAAAATACAGCGGTATCTTGTGTTATTGGTTCTATGGGCCGCCCGAATGCCGACCAAGCCGAACCATGGATGGAATGCGCATGGCATACAGCAGTGACGGCTGGGTACGCACGGTGCACAGCCGCATGCAACCGAACGCCTACCGGATTCACTGGACGGGCACCTTTTAGGATATTTCCTGCATGGTCCACCAGCACCATGTCGGAAGCTTTAATCAAGCGGAAAGATATACCTAAAGGATTAGCCCAGAAGTGGTCGGGGTCCTCGGGGTCGCGCACGGTAATGTGACCAAGCAAACCTTCCGAAAAACCTGCTCTACCAAAGATCCGGCAAGCGGCTGTAAGGCGCTCTATCCGATGACGCCTGTCATCCTTCACACTTTCAAAGATTGGCGGATTTCGTGTGGCAAAGCCGCTAGCGCTTCTTGATTCGGCCTTTTTAGACATAGTGTTTAATTCCTTAATTAAGTCACAATAAAACCAGAGCACCTCTTATCATCGCGACGATACAGGGCGCTAAAAGACAAAGATCGACTATATCAAACAGACCGACGATGGGGAAAAGCAGCAGGTGCTTTTTATTGCAGGCATGATTATGCGCACGACAATCGCAGTTATTCGCGATGGTATGCTGCGAGAAAATATTGACCGCGCGACATCGTCACCCCCGCGCGTTATCGCTTTGGGTAACCACACGTTGAGTCCGGAGGCGTTACCACTATTTGATGGGTGACAGCTCACTATCTTGTGGTAGTCTCTAGGCTTCGAAACCTGACAACAAGCGAATAACAATAATGAGTTTGACTACTTGGTCCTGGATATTTCTCGTGTTTTACATCCTCATGATGGTGGGGATTGGTATTTACGCGCAACGCAAGATAAAACACGCTGACGATTTTGCCACAGCGCGAGGCGCCTACGGACCTTTCTTTCTTGCATTGGCGTTCGCAGCTTCAACCGCCAGTGGTGCGACATTTTTGGGCAGCTCTGCACTGTCTTACGAGTGGGGTTTTGCCGCGAATTGGGGTAATTTTCTTTATCCCATTGGCGTCTACTTCGGCATATTGATCTCAATGAGACTGATTGCCACAGCGGGCAATCGGTTTGGCAATCGCTCAATACCGGAATACCTTGGGGACCGCTACCAATCCGAAGGCATTAGGATCCTCGTTTCAATTCTCTCTCTCATTCTATTTTTCTATCTCGCAGGGCAGCTTGTCTCCGGGGTTGTCATGTTCGAGATTATGCTTGGACTTGATGCTGAATGGGCTTTGGTTATCACCACGATCGTGCTGTTATTTTACGTCGTCCTCGGTGGCGCGCACGCGGATATTCTTACCGATGGCGTGCAGGGTGCGATGATGTTAGTACTCGCAGTGATCGTCATTGTACTTACTATTATCGGTTACGGTGTTGAAGGCGGGTTCGCTGGAGTTTGGGACAACCTTGAGGCACAGAATACCAATCTCACCACACCGCTCAATCCTGAGACACCGTTGTATCACTCTTGGTGGTCCATATTTGTGATTACCTTTGCGCACATGCCGCTGGGCCTTCTGCCTCATCTCGGCAACAAACTCTGGGCACTGGAATCTGGGGGTGATCGGATGCAGTTTGTTAAGCTGGCCGCATTATTCGGTCTTACCCTAGGCATGCTGGGGCTTGGCGGCCTCTTGGCACGCGCTTATTTTGGCGATGCACTTTATCTTGATGGGGCGAACCCCAATCAAGCATTGCCGCTGGTGT
>ERZ1048872.341-NODE-341-length-53636-cov-7.281723_pt1 | contig 53636 bp, 46 predicted proteins | sample MGYA00383100_ERZ1048872 | MGnify/ENA primary metagenome ERZ1048872 (study PRJEB29581, sample SAMEA5548370) | metagenome | biome: marine; feature: coastal; material: water | depth 50 m | study: Short-term variability in the microbial, nano- and picoplankton...
TACAAGATATGCAGAATGGTGGTGTTTTGGATGTTTCACACAATATGTTTCAAGGTGACATAAGTACTAATTTCAAAAATTTGGATACGGATAAATTAGATAATGCTTGGCCTTCATTTTCGTCCCCTTCTGGTACTTCTCCAGGTGATGCTGATGGCACATCAGATATTTATGATATTAGTTTAGGAAGTGTATTGATAGAGGCAGGAAAACAATTTATACCTCCTGTATTTCCAGAGGCAGGCCAAGGTATATTTGCCAATGTAACTTCACATGCTTCTGTTGATGGATTTGGAAATACTATAGATCCAAACCATCAACCAAATATTGGAGCAAGCAATTCTCATAATTCAAATGTATTAGGTCAAAACAATCTTAACGAATTACCACGAGTTTTTACATTGTTTCCTAATCCCGTACTAAAAGATATTAATATTCAACTTTTAAAACCACTTTTAAAAGCTGATGTTACAATTTATGATGTACGAGGAAAACGAGTATACACTACTTCTGAATCTGTAAGGAATAATCAATTGAATTTTAGATTACCAAATAGCGTAAAAAATGGAATCTATTTTATTCGTATTTCAGAAGGTAATTTAACACAGACCTCTCAATTTATTTTATATAGAAATTAGAATAATAAAAAATATAAAACACTTTATTTTAATGGGTTTTGATGTCCAATAAGTGGAGGACAAGGGATTAAAATCAAACTATTTTGTAAAGGATTTGAAATTAATTTAATGACCAAATATGGCTTTTATTATTATTTTATTAACTCTTTTAAAAAGCCAATTATGTTTTTGGAACCTTGTTAATCATATTTGATAAGTTTAATAACTTGACCTTCAACATACAAATAATACACACTTGCTGAAAAGCGTGACAAGTCAATTTGTTTGTTTTCTCCAGTTAAATTTCCTTCTAAAACAAGTTGTCCTAATGGAGAAATTAGTTTAAATTTCACATCCTGAATTATTTTAAAATTAACTATATTTTTCGTTGGATTGGGGTAAAATCCGATGGCCAATTCCTGCTCATTGATTTCTAAAGATTCACATTCAAAATCTTGCTCTACTTTAGATGCCACAGGAGAATCCACTAGGAGATTATCTGTCAATAAACTGCAGTAGCAATCATTTTGTTCTACATAAAGTTTCAACCAAGAAAGTGCTATTTGGCCCACTGCACCACTTCCACCATTTGGAGTGTTGGCTACGGAATGACTACCGTTTTCGATTTCGAATAGTACTTTATCAGTTGTGTTTGGAGTAATATTATAATGAATATCAGCGTGCTGGGAAGCTGGCGCTGTAGGATCATTCTCACCGCTAAAAATTAGCACAGGACTCTGATGATCGAGTTGAGGAGAATTGAGCCATGGACACAAGGCAACAACACCCGCAATCCTGTTATCAAGTACAGCGGCTCTTTGCGCACCGCCACCACCCATAGACCAGCCACTCACAGCCAATTGATCTAAATTAAGTGCGCCTTCAAGAGGTGATGTATCTCTGGTATTTTCTTGTCTTATAGTTTCCAACGCGTCTAATAATGCATTCGCACGTGCTTCTGGTAAATCAAAAAGATTATTTGTCCCTATAATAATGGTGACAATTCCGTGAGAAGCATAAAATGGCCCCCAATCTTGAACACTTGAAGGAAGCGATACGAATCCGGGAACGATTGCTATACTTGAGAAAGGAGGTGTAGCGTTAGTAGGGTAGTAAATGGTCGCTCCAAGATAACTGGGCCCATTACGGATTCCATCTTCCTCGGTGAGGGTTTCCACTTCAAAAGGGCCAGGATTAGTAAGGCTTTCTAATGTTACATCATCACACTGGGCAAGAACAATATTGGTCAATAGTGGTGAGATAAGTGTTAAGAATATAATAAGGTATAAGTTTTTCATATTTACTTTAAATTTCAGTCATAAGATACAAAAAACTACTTTGTTATTTAGATAGCTTTATGACAGATTGGCTCTAATTTTGAAGTTTTAAGATTAAAAAGCAGAACAATTTTAAATAACGGGGAAGGGCTCGTTACTATGATAGAGAACTATTCTGTGAAAATTATTATTATTACCCCAATAATTCAATCAAATTTTCACCAATAGTTTTATTCTTAACTATTGAATCTAATCAAATTTTCAAGTAAATGTAAAACAAAATATTCCCTAAAATAAAAATTATTTTAGGGAATAATGTCGTGGAGTCGGAGAGAATCGAACTCTCGTCCAAACAAGTAACCAAAGAGTTTTCTACACGCTTAGTCTATTCTTTAGTTTTCGATGATAAACTGGTTAAAGACAACCTACTTATCACTTAGCTTCTTTATCTTGAAAGTGCATCAAAGCGCTACACCATCTTAGTTAATATTTACGATGCCTCAAAAAAGAACGCCATTAACTAAGGCTTTCTGGAGACATAAAGCTTGCTCACCTAGTGAGCCGAGGCTTAATCTTACTATAATTCAGATTATGCAGCTAAAGCGTAGTTATTCTCGCCGTTTAAAATTTGGTCTAGCCTTTTACGTGTTTCAATGCCATTACACGACGTGCTTACTGTTTAATTAATCTCGCTGTCAAAACCAGTCGACCCCTTAATGAAATAGTAAATTTTTTATTTACGCAATTGAATTAATCCCGAACTTGTTTCAGGAACTCATCAATCAAACAAACCTTTTGTAATAAAAAGGACAGCGAAGTTACAAAAAAAGTTGTGCAACCTCTTATTTCAAGTTATTTTCGTGCAATAATTATTCCATAATTATAATTTACATATTTGTCAGTCTTTAAAACAGTATTTGCATGAAATTCGCCATCATAAAAGAACGTAAGAATCCACCAGATAGACGTGTTGTGTTTTCGCCAGAAACATTAGCTGAAGCAAGAACTGAGTTTCCTGATGCCGAATTTGTTGTTGAGTCGTCGGATATTAGAGTATTTTCTGATGACGAATACGCTAAATTAGGATTTGAAGTTACTGATGATGTGTCTGACGCAGATGTAATGATTGGGGTAAAAGAAGTTCCGGTAGAACACTTAATTCCTAATAAAAAGTATTTTTTCTTTTCGCATACCATAAAAAAACAGCCCTACAATAGAAAGCTTTTAAGGGCTATGCTCGAAAAAAATATAGAAATGTACGATCACGAAACTATTGTGCAAGACAATAATATGCGTTTAATTGGTTTTGGTCGTTATGCAGGTTTGGTTGGGGCTTACAATGGCATTAGAGCTTTAGGTCTAAGAGATAATTTATTCAATTTGCCAAAAGTTGAAACACTTGCTGATTTAAACGCTGTTAAAGCAGAACTGGATAAAATAACAATGCCTAATGTAAAACTTTTATTATCTGGAACAGGAAAGGTCGCTTATGGAGCTAAAGAGATTTTAGACCATTTAGGTATAAAAGAAGTGAGCGATGCGCTTTATTTAACATCACAATTTACTGAGCCAGTTTATTGCATGGTTGATGTTATGGAATATGCGAAACGATCCGACGGTAAAGTAGGTGATAAATATGGATTTTATAAAGATCCAACAGGATACGAGAGTAATTTTATGCCTTATGCAAAAGAGACCGACTTTTTTATAGCTGGTCATTTTTATGGTAATAATTCACCCTATTTATTTACAAGAGAAGATGCTAAAAATCCGGATTTTAGAATTAACTTAGTAGCAGATATTTCTTGTGATATTGATGGGCCTGTTGCGAGTACAATACGGTCGTCTACTATTGCAGATCCTTTTTATGGCTATGATGCAATATCAGAACAAGAAGTTGAGTTAGGTACTAAAGGCTCAATTACAGTTATGGCAGTAGATAACTTGCCGTGTGAGTTGCCAAAAGATGCAAGTGAGGGCTTTGGAGAAACATTCTTTGCACATGTTATTCCCGCATTTTTTAACAATGATAAAGAGGGTGTTTTAAAACGTGCAAAGATTACTGAAAACGGAAAACTAACAGAACGATTTAGCTATCTTCAGGATTATGTAGATGGAAATTAATAAGACAAAAACAGCTTTAGTAACAGGAGCTGCTTCGGGATTAGGATATGAGTTAGCATTATTGTTAGCAAAAGATAACTATAATCTTATTTTAATTGATATCGATTCAAAAAGTTTGCAGCAATCAAAAACTAAAATTTTAGAATCCCACCAACTTGAAATAACGACTTTAGTAAAGGATTTAAGCACAGAAAATATCGCAAATGATATATATGATGACATTAGCGGTACTACTATAGATGTTTTGATAAACAATGCTGGGTTTGGCTTATTTGGTAATTTTCATAACACAGATTGGGAGCGTGAATCTCAGATGCTTAATTTACATGTATTAACAACAACTCATTTAGTAAAGTTGATTTTGCCAGATATGGTAAAACGTGGCTCTGGTAAAATATTAAATGTATCTTCTTTAGCGGCTTTTCTGCCAGGTCCAATGATGGCATTATATTATGCATCTAAGTCTTATATTTTATCTTTTTCTCAAGCAATTTCTAATGAGTTAAAAGGTACAGGAGTTAGCGTAACAGCATTGTGTCCTGGGCCAACAAAAACAGCGTTTCAAAAAGTGGTTTCAAAAGATTGTACAGAAAATAAAATAGCTTTTAATATGGCTTGCCCAAAAGAGGTTGCAGCTTATGGTTATAAAGCAATGCACAATCGTAAAGTTGTAGCAATTCCTGGACTCTTTAATAAATTTTTATCAATATTACCAAGGATGTTGACTAGAAATAGAACGACAAAAATAGTGAGGAAGATTCAAGATAGAAATAGAAATAGTTAATCTTCATTTTTATTATTATTTAAATTCTTAAACATCCAATAGTCTACAACCAAATAGGATGCAAAGCCTAGTGTAAATAACCAAGCTTCATTATGTTGAAATGGTGCAATAATTATATAAAAAACATCCGATATTAAAACATGTGGATTGCTAATGATTTCCCATAAATAATGACGTAAATACGGATTTAAATAGACTCCGAAACCACATAGAAACAAGATTAGAGTTGTAGCTATTACTTACAATTCTTCTATTAAATATTTTTTCAATAAAGCTTAAATTTTAAATTAACAATCAGCATCACTTATTAACAAGAATGATATTAATCATGTTTTGGTTTTTAATCAATAGTAATTTTGTGTCTTTCAATTTTATCTTTAAAACATAAACAGTTATATGAATTCTATCAGCTTATCTGCTAAAACCTATGATTATAAAGACGTTTTAAGTACATCTTTAAAATACTTTAACAATGATGAACTTGCCGCAACTACATGGATTAACAAGTATTGTTTAAAAGATAAGTCTGGAAAATATTTAGAGAAATCACCAGATGATATGCATAAACGCATGGCAGAGCAGTTTGGTAGAATTGAAGAGAAATACCTAAAATCAGAAACTGTATCAAAGGATTTATCTGAGTATGGGAAGAAAAGAAAACCACTAACAACAGAGAAGGTATATAAGCTTTTTAAAGATTTTAAATATGTGATTCCACAAGGGAGTGTCATGTTTGGTTTAGGCAATACGGAAGTGATTGCCTCGCTTTCTAACTGTATTGTGGTGCCTTCAGTTTTAGATTCTTATGGAGGTGTCTGTTATACAGATCAGCAATTGGTGCAATTGTTTAAAAGACGTTGTGGAGTAGGAGTAGATTTGTCTAAGCTCCGTCCTAAAGATGCATTGGTGTCAAATGCAGCAGGTAGCACAACAGGTGCAGTGTCTTTTATGAATCGTTTCTCAAACACAACAAGAGAAGTAGCACAAAACGGTCGTCGTGGTGCATTAATGCTAACTATGGATGTAAAGCATCCAGATATTGAAGATTTTATCACGGTAAAACAAGATTTAACCAAAATTACAGGTGCTAATATTTCTATTAGATTGTCTGATGAGTTTATGAATGCTGTTGTAAATGACAGCAATTTTACACTTCAGTGGCCCATTGAGAGCAAAGAGCCTCAATATATTAAAGAAATAGCAGCCAAAGAACTTTGGGATAAAATAATTACTTGCGCACATAATACTGCAGAACCTGGTTTAATTTTTTGGGACAGACAGCATCATTATTCAACATCGTCGGTATATCCAGATTTTAAAAATAGTTCAACTAATCCATGCTCAGAAATTGCAATGCAAGGTGGAGATAGTTGTCGATTAATAGCCGTAAATCTTTTTAGTTTCGTAGATCAACCGTTTACTAAAAAAGCCAAATTTAATTCTAAGAAGTTTTATGAAGTGGTTTATGAAACGCAACGATTAATGGATGATTTGGTAGATTTAGAATTAGAAGCAGTTGAAAAAATATTAGCAAAAATTGAATCAGACCCAGAACCAGATCATATAAAATTTGCAGAAAAAGAAACTTGGAAATTATTAGCTGAAACAGGTCGAAAAGGAAGACGAACCGGTTTAGGATTTACCGCATTGGCGGATGCTATTGCTGCATTGGGAATTAAGTTCGATACAGACGAAGCTTTGTCTGCTGTAGAGGACATAATGAAAACAAAAATGTCTGCTGAATTCGATAGTAGTATTGATATGGCAATTACCAGAGGACAGTTTGAAGTGTTTAATAGAAATATTGAGGATACCTCTGAATTTGTTCAAATGATGGCACACGAGTTTCCAGAAATGTATACACGTATGATGGAAAATGGGCGCAGAAACATTTCCATTAGCACTGTTGCACCAACTGGTTCGTTGAGTATGCTGGCGCAAGTTTCCTCAGGAATTGAACCTGTTTTCTTGTTGTCATATGTAAGAAGAAGAAAAGTAAATACAACCGACGACAATGCCAAAGTTGATTTTGTAGATGACTTGGGTGATGGCTTTGAAGAGTTTACGGTGTATCATAAAAAGTATGAAACTTGGATGAATACTACTGGTAAAACCGAAATTATAGATAGTCCATATGCAGGTGCGACTGCTCCAGAAATCGATTGGAAAAAACGAGTAGAAATGCAAGCCTTGGTACAAAAATATACAACACATTCTATTAGTTCTACAATCAATTTAGCAACAGATGTTACGGTCGATTTAGTGGGAGATATTTATGTAGACTCTTGGCAAAAAGGATTAAAAGGAATCACTGTGTATAGAGATGGTTCTCGAAGTGGCATTTTAGTTGCAATGGATGATGAACAACAGGAAGATGCGCAAAACAAATATGTTACAGAAACATTTGTATCTAAACGTCCGCATAAAATAGAAGCTGAAATTGTTCGCTTTCATAATGAATCTGAAAAATGGTTAGCTGTAATTGGTTTGGTTGATGAGAAACCATACGAAATCTTCACTGGTAAGATGAAAGATGCGTTTAATTTACCACAGTGGGTTGAAAATGGCTGGATTTTGAAAAACAGAAATGAAGATGGCTCATCGCGATACGATTTTCAGTTTATAGACACTGAAGGCTATAAAACTACAATAGAAGGTTTGTCAAGATCATTCAATAAAGAATTCTGGAACTACGCTAAATTAATCTCAGGTGTATTACGCCATGGTATGCCTATGCTTTATGTTGTAGATTTAATTCAGAATTTAAACTTATATGACGAGCATATTAATACCTGGAAAAATGGTGTGGCTAGAGCGTTAAAACGATTTGTACCAGAGGGAGCAGAAGCAAAAGATAAAAAATGCACAAGTTGTGGTGATCCAGAAGGCTTAGTTTTTGAAGAAGGCTGCTTAAAATGCAAAAGCTGTGGGTTTTCCAAGTGTGGGTAATATAAGAAGTAGGAATCAATATTTTTTTAATTTTGAAATGTCCTGTATAAAAGTACGACACAGGTACATCAATTGATTTTGTTTGAATCCAGCTGAAGATTACATATTAAAACAACCAGAACCTTATAAGTCTATATTAATACATTTACAAGTGTTAATAGAACATACCTTGCCTGAAGCAGATCTAATCTATAAATGGAGAATTCCTTGTTATTATTTTGGTAAACGACCGATCTGTTATCTTAATCAATCAAAAGATTATATAGATGTTGGTATTTGGCACTCTGCTCATTTATCTGAAAAATGGAATAAATATCTAATAGGTGAAAAACGTAAGGTCGTAAAGTCGCTTAGATATAAATCTATAGAAGATATAAATGACGCCGTTTTTATTGCTATACTAAAAGAGCTTCAATCTATAAAAAAAGGAAGGTTTTTATAAAAGGAATTAAAATGAATTTACAACTTTTCTAATTGCAACCAAATTAGTCAACAAGCTTTCCAAACTATCTAAATGTAACATGTTGGCCCCATCACTTTTTGCATTTGCTGGATCAAAATGAGTTTCAATAAATAAACCATCGACATTATTAACCACACCAGCACGTGCAATGGTTTCTATCATATCTGGTCGTCCACCTGTAACCCCAATACTTTGATTAGGTTGTTGTAAAGAATGTGTTACGTCTAAAACCGTAGGTGCAAATTCTCTCATTGTAGGAATACCTCTAAAATCTACAATCATGTCTTGGTAACCAAACATGGTGCCTCTATCTGTAATCCAAGCTTTATCGCTTCCAGAATCCTTTACTTTCTGTACTGCATGTTGCATGGCTTCAGGACTCATAAACTGTCCTTTTTTAAGATTCACAACTTTTCCTGTGTTTGCAGCAGCAACAACTAAGTCTGTTTGACGCACTAAAAAGGCAGGAATTTGTAACACATCAACATATTCCGCAGCCATTGCTGCATCAGATACTTCGTGTATATCTGTAACAGTTGGTACATCAAAAGTTTCAGAAACTTTCCTTAATATTTTTAAAGCTTTTTCATTACCAATTCCTGTGAAACTGTCAATTCTACTTCGATTTGCTTTTTTAAAACTACCCTTAAAGATATAAGGGATTTCAAGGTTATCTGTTATGGTAATAACCTTCTCAGCTATACGCAAAGCCATGTCTTCACCTTCGATAGCACATGGGCCACAAAGCAAAAAGAAATTATTAGATTCTGTATGTTTTAATTTAGGAAGTGTAACCAAAGCTTATGACTTAAATATTAAGTCGCAAAGATAGCATTTTAAAATACCTTTTTTATACTATTTCTAACAATCCACAATGACATTACAAAATTTCCAATTACTAATAACCCTCCATAGAAAAGGAGTTTTTTAGAAGAATCCGTCCAGTTGATAATGTTTAATATATCAGCTAAATAAGCCAAGATAAGGTATGAAGAAAGACAAACAAAGACAATACCTAATGAGAAGTTTAATTTTCGATTTGGCTTAATTAATTGCCATAAGAAAGGAATTCCAAATAATAAAATAGGATAAGCAGAAAGGCCTTCACTTTTGTTTATATCGGTAAACCAATACACAATTACAGATAAAAAATATAAATAGGGTATAAACTTGGTGTATGTGCTAATTGTATTCACCTGTTAATGATTTTTGCGTTCAGATTTACTACCATAAGGATAGATGTAAACAGACCGATTAGCGATTGATTTTTTAAGCTTAGGCATTTTACTATTAATCAGTTCTTTAACGGAAGATACGAACTGTAATTGTTTGAAATTGAAAATATAACATATAATTAACGAAGTGAGAATAATTAGATGTACCTTTGCGCGCTTAAAATCAGCATTAGTTATGGCTAAGATTAAAAATATTGCAATCATTGCACACGTCGATCATGGAAAAACAACTTTGGTAGATAAAATTATGTATCACTGTCAATTGTTCCGTGAAAACGAGAATACAGGAGACCTAATTCTAGATAATAATGATTTAGAACGTGAGCGTGGTATTACGATTACGTCTAAAAATGTATCTGTCGTTTATGAGGATACAAAGATTAATATAATTGATACTCCTGGTCACGCTGATTTCGGTGGTGAAGTAGAACGTGTATTAAACATGGCCGATGGTGTTTTACTATTAGTTGATGCATTTGAAGGTCCTATGCCTCAAACACGTTTTGTATTACAAAAGGCGATTGACTTAGGTTTAAAACCATGTGTTGTTGTAAATAAAGTAGATAAAGAAAACTGTACTCCAGATGAGGTACATGAGAAAGTTTTCGATTTAATGTTTGAGCTTGGGGCAGAAGAGTGGCAATTAGATTTCCCTACTGTATATGGTTCGGCAAAGAACAACTGGATGAGTGAGGATTGGCAAGATGAAACAGAAAACATTGAGCCTTTATTAGATATGGTTATTGAGCATATTCCTGAACCTAAAATTGAAGAAGGAACAACTCAGATGTTAATTACATCTTTAGATTTTTCATCCTTTACAGGTCGTATTGCTATTGGTCGTTTAACTCGTGGACATTTGAAAGTTGGACAACAAATTTCTTTGGTGAAAAGAGATGGTTCTATCGTTAAAAGCAGAATTAAAGAATTACATACCTTCGAAGGCTTAGGTCGTTTAAAAGTTGAAGAAGTACAAACTGGTGATATTTGTGCGATTGTAGGATTAGAAGGTTTCGAAATTGGTGATACAGTTGCTGATATTGAAAACCCAGAAGGATTAAAAACAATTGCTATTGATGAGCCTACAATGAGTATGTTATTTACAATTAACGACTCACCATTCTTTGGAAAAGATGGAAAGTATGTGACTTCAAGACATATTAAAGATAGATTAACCAAAGAATTAGAAAAGAATTTAGCACTTAGAGTTGAAGAAACTGATAGTGCAGATAAGTTTATCGTTTTTGGGCGTGGTGTACTGCATTTATCGGTATTGATAGAAACTATGCGTCGAGAAGGTTATGAACTACAAATTGGTCAGCCACAGGTAATTATTAAGGAAATCGATGGTGTAAAATGTGAGCCTTTCGAAGATATGACAATTGATTTACCAGAGAATGTGTCTGGTAAAGCGATTGAAATGGTAACGATGCGTAAAGGTGAAATGTTGAGTATGGAGGCAAAAGGCGAACGCATGGTTTGTGAGTTTGTTGTACCATCTCGCGGAATTATAGGTTTAAGAAATCAATTATTAACGGCTACTGCAGGTGAAGCGATTATGGCGCACCGTTTTGTGGATTACAGACCACTTAAAGGTGGTATTCCAGAACGTCAAAATGGATCGTTAGTGTCTATGGAAAATGGTCAAGCAATTCCTTACTCTATTGATAAATTGCAAGATAGAGGTAAGTTTTTTGTGGATCCTGGTGAAGATATATATGAAGGACAGGTAATTGGAGAAAACTCACGTGGTGATGATATGACCGTTAACGTTACTAAAACTAAAAAGTTAAGTAATGTACGTTCGTCTGGTGCAGATGACAAGGCTAAAATTGTACCTGCAATAAAATTCTCATTAGAAGAAGCATTAGAATATATTCAGAAAGATGAATACGTTGAGGTAACGCCAAATCATTTAAGATTACGTAAGATTTATTTGAAAGAAGTAGATCGTAAACGAAATAAGAGTATTTAATTACAACTGTTGTCTTTCTGAATTCAGTTCAGTATCTAGACTTTAGTAGTAATACAAAAAGAGAATGTTTTAGCATTCTCTTTTTTATTTTCTATTAAATTTGAATTTGAAGTAAATAAAAATGAAATTTCTAGATCGGTTTTTAAGAGATTGGCGCATAAAAAGGGCAGTACCTTATGTTAGAACAAATGATAAAGTTCTTGATATAGGCTGTTTTGATGAGAGCTTATTCAAAAAACTTAAAAGTAAACCAATACGTAAAAGTTTTGGTTTAGACCCATTATTAAAAACACCGATTACTTCTGCAGAATATCGGTTGATACCTGGAAAATTTCCTGAAGATTTACCTAATGGCAATTCATTTAACTGTATTACCATGCTCGCTGTTTTAGAGCATATACCTAGACAAGAACAATTAAAACTTAGCGAGAATTGTTTTGACCATTTAGAGGATTTAGGTCGCGTAATTATTACGGTTCCCTCTCCTTTTGTGGATAAAATTTTATGGGTTTTATTTAAGCTTAGGTTGATTGATGGGATGTCTTTAGACGAACACTATGGTTTTAAGGTAGACGATGTTCCCTTAATTTTTAAGTCTGAGCAGTTTAAGCTTATAAAGTATAATACGTTTCAATTGGGATTAAACAATTTATTCGTTTTTGAAAAGCGAAGTTGATTTCTGCTTTTTAAGCCCTAAAACACTAAAAAACAGACTAAATAAAATCGTTTGTATACCTAATTGTAATGCTGTTATTGCAGGAATTATTACACGTAAGTTTGTACTTGTATCTAATTCTCCAAATTGTTTTGCTTGCCACGAAACTAAACCTTTATAGCTTAAAAACAATCCGATCAGCAATAGAACAAAGCCAATAATTAATCCTTTTTCGAGATTTATTATTTTAAATAATCTGTTATAACGATTAGATTTAGGTAGCAATTCGTTTTCTACCGCAAAAATCTTAGTTAGACCGTAAAAGATTATAAATTGAAATCCGACTAAAAGGAATGCTGAAGTATACAATAAGGTGTGCACATCTAGCGTAAAACTTTCAAATTCAACTGGATTTATCACAAGAATAATTGACATTATAAGACCTAACATGGCTAAAAGAATTCCTGGGAAAAGAAATAACCAGTTTGGTGCATATAACATTAAAAAGCGTAAATGTCTCCAGCCATCACTCCAGGTGTTTAAATGAGGTGCTCTCGTTCTTCCATCTTTGTGAAGCTTGGTTGGAACTTCGGTTATAGAAAGATTATTTAATTTAGATTTCACTACCATTTCTGATGCGAATTCCATTCCAGAAGTTTTTAAATGCATCTTTTTATATGCAGATTTAGAAAATCCACGTAAACCACAATGAAAATCACCAATATGTATTTTAAAAAACAAACGACCGATAAAAGATAATACAGGATTGCCCAAGTATTTGTGCAAAAATGGCATCGCATCTTTTTCAATACCTCCTTTAAATCGGTTACCCATTACAAGGTCTTTTCCATTTCTCAATGCTGTTAAGTAAGGCATTAAACTTGAAAAATCGTAACTATCATCGGCATCTCCCATAATAACGTATTTGCCTTTTGCAGCATTGATTCCTGCTTTAAGAGCACTTCCATAACCTTTTTCTTTTACATGGATTACATTTGCGTTTTGAGATATTGCAATATCAATAGAGCCATCTGTACTGCCATTATCGGCAATAATAATTTCTCCAGTTACTTTATTTAATTTTAAAAAAGATTGCGCTTTAGAAATGCAAATTGCTAAAGTTTCTGCCTCATTAAGGCATGGCATTACTATAGTAAGCTCTAGATTATCGTTCACGTTTGAATAGTTTGAGTGTGCCAATAAACAACAAAAATAGCAAAGCGTAATTGTAAAACAGATAACGCATTATAGAATGACTTGCAAAAGCTATAAAAAGTGCATTTGACAATATTAAAGATGACAATAAAAATAGAATCGCATAATTCTTTTGACAAGAAAATAGTGTTTTAATCAAACTAAATAGAAACAAGAGTATTACAAATAAAAATACAAATGGTGAATAAAATCCATGTGTAATATTAGTGTAATAAAGTTGTATCCATTTACTAAAATTATCCTTAATTAAAGTCATTGTGTACACTTTACATGCTGCTTCAGACTCAAAAAAAGGATACGATCTAGCTTGTTTTTGAGAAAGGTTTGATGGTAATTCCTTTGAGATATAGTAATCAATAGCTTGCTCACGAACCGTTTGGTTGCATATTTTTGGTAGATTATTGTGAAAAAATAAATAATCTTCTTTTAAAGAATTATTGGGTTTTAAGAGTAGATCTTTTTTAATTAATGTATCATAACTGATTTTTAGAATTTCTTGATAATCCTTTTGTTCAATTAATGAATAATCGGTTATATCCGATACATAAATTGGTGCAGTAGAGGCACTAGTATATCCTAATGGTGTCGGTTTAAAAAAACCATCTTTTAATTTATGATACGTACGTTCGGTTGCACTCGCCACAAGTATCACACCACATAAAACAAGGATATGAAATATGTGTTTTCTCTTTAAAATAGATTTTCTGAACATAAGGAAATATACTCCGGCGAAAATCAGGGTTGAAAAAATAAATTGGCTTCTTATAAATATTAGTCCTAAGTAAACGATGACATAATACTTAAGGTGCTCTTTTTTATTATTAAAAAGCAGGTCTAAGCCAATAGCAACAAATAATAAGTATAATCCATAACCAAGACCCTCGGAGCATATGTTATTGGCAATACTTAATGGTGGAAAAAAAGGAAATAATAAAATGGCAATAACAACGAGTTTATACAGGGCTTTTAAACTAAAGATTGCGGATACTTTTTTATAAAAAAAATGAACAGCGAACAAACTAAATACAGTGTGAACAGATACTACGGCAACATCAAATAAAGATCCAAATATAAAACTGAAGGTTTTTATGAAAATCACATAACCCAATTGACGAAAAGGCATTGCCATTAAATAACTGTATGTGTCTGGTGAATAAAGTGGGTCACTCAGGATGCAAAACAGAAATACAACAACATAAACAATAAATAAAACAAACGTTTCTTTAGATATATGTTTATACTTCTGTAAGTTCATTAATGGATAAAAATAATTTGATGTAAATGTAACTGTAAATCTAAATATTTTAATGGTTTTGGCTATAAATGCTATTTGTACACTTTAAATTACATTATTTTAGCTTAGAAATTATTATATGTTAACTTGAAATGAGTTTATTCTTAAGGCGTATTTTGTATTTATTCCTGCCATTTTTTCTTCTATTTTGTTTTATCGAATATGAAGTAAGAATGATTCCAAATTCTTATAAATTAAAGGGTGAATATCTCAATAATAATGCTAATACTATTGAGACTTTAATTTTAGGAAGTTCGCATACCTATTACGGAGTTAATCCCATTTTTTTTAGATCTAAGACGTTTAATGCAAGTAACGTATCTCAATCTCCAGATGTAGATTTAGCTATTTTAAAATCTTATGAAAACCAGTTTTCTAACTTAACTACTTTGGTTATACGCTTATCGTATGACACACTATTTGAGCAACTCAAAAACTCACCCGAAGATTGGAGATTGAAGGATTATAAGTTGTATACTGATATGAATTTTGATTATACAAATAAGCACAATTTCGAACTATTATCTATCGGAACAAGACGTAGCCTTAAAGTTTTAAAGGATTATTATTTTAATGATAAGTCCTTACTAAATTGTGATAGTTTGGGTTGGGGAAACGATCTTAACACAAAATCTAAAACCAAATTAAATAAGGTGGGCTTGTTGACAGCAGAAAAACATACAGCAAAATCTTGGGAATTACTTGATGATAATATTAAAATATTTAATTTGTTGATGGCATGGTGCAGGAACAGAAATATACAAGTGATACTTGTTACACCGCCGACTTACAAAAGCTATAGAGATAATCTAAATGAATCGCAACTAAAAAAAATGATACAGGTTGGCAACGATTTAAACCTTAGATATAGCAACTGTACCTATTATAATCTTATTGCTAATGAAGATTTTATCACTGAAGATTTTTACGATGCAGACCATTTAAATGCAATTGGAGCAAAGAAATTTTCCCGTATCATTGATAGCATAATAGAAAATTAGAATTATTTTTGATTAATGTCAAACTACAAAGTAGAATTATATAAGGTTTCAGATAAAGAATTCTGGGACGATTTTGTATTAAAAAGCAATCAAGATACCTTTTTGTTTCAAAGGGGTTTTATGGATTATCATAGTCATAGATTTCAAGATTTTTCTTTATTGATTTATAAAAATGATAAGTTACTTGCATTACTACCTGCAAATGTGGTTGATAATGTGGTTTATTCCCATCAAGGACTAACTTATGGTGGTTTGATTTATTCTAAAGTGTTAAAAACGACCGATTTTATTGAAGTATATAAAGCGATTTTATTGTTTTTGAATGACAATAAAAAAGCAAGTCTAATTCTAAAAGAACTGCCCAATATATATCTACATAATCAGACAAATAATCCTCTGGCTTATATGTTGTTTAAAAGCGAAGCAGAATTATTGAGAACAGATTTACTTTCAGTAGTAGATTTGAAGTATAAGTCTTATTCTAATAGCAGAAAAGAAGGTGTAAAAAGGGCAATGAAATCTAGTTTAAGGATTGAGGAATCTAACGATTTAGAATTATTCTGGAATTCCATATTAATTCCAAATTTAAAGAATAAACATGGAGTAAAACCTGTGCACAGCCTCGAAGAAATAACTTTGTTAAAATCAAAATTTAGAAATAAAATAAGACAGTTTAATGTAATTTATAACGATAAGATTGTCGCAGGAACTACAATTTTTGAAACAGAAAATGTTGCACATTGTCAATATATTTCTGGTAATGCCAATAAAAATGAATTAGGTAGTTTAGACTTTTTACATCACCATCTTATAGAAAATGTTTTTAATGATAAACCCTATTTCGATTTTGGGACTTCAAATATAAATGAAGGTGGACATATTAATGAAGGCTTACAATTTTGGAAAGAAGGTTTTGGTGCGAGATCAATTCCGCAAGGATTTTACAGTATCGCAACTGATAGTTATAAATTACTTGATGACATTTTGGTATGATTAAATTTCTAGACCTACATAAAGTCAATAATCGATTTTACGATGAATTTGAGGCAGCATTTAGAAATTCCTTGGAGGATTCTCGATTTATATTAGGAAATAATCTTACTCAATTTGAAAATGAGTTTGCAGCGTATTGTGGTACTAAATATTGTGTAGGTACAGGAAATGGGTTAGATGCTTTAACTCTAATTCTTAAAGGCTACGTTCAGCTCGGAAAGCTTAAAAAAGGAGATAAGGTTTTAGTACCAGCAAATACATTTATTGCTACATTTTTATCTGTATTGTATGCTGATTTAGAGCCCGTATTTGTTGAGCCAAATCCAGACACATATAATATATCTATAGATTCAGTTAAAGCACATATTAAAGATGTTAAAGCCATTATAATGGTGCATTTATATGGGCAACTAGCAGATATAGAAAGTTTGAAACAACTGGCAGATAAAAATAATTTATTATTAATTGAAGATGCTGCGCAAGCTCATGGTGCGACATGTGCTTATGGAAAAGCCGGTAACCTTTCAGATGCTGCTGCGTTTAGTTTTTACCCAAGTAAAAATTTAGGAGCTCTTGGCGACGGTGGTGCGATTACTACAAACGATTCAGCGTTAAATACAGTTTTAAAATTATTGCGTAACTATGGCAGCGAAGAGAAATATAAAAATGATATCGTTGGTTATAATAGTCGATTGGACGACATACAGGCTGCATTTTTAAGTGTAAAACTGAAAACCTTAGACGAGGATAATCATAAACGAAGAATAATTGCAGATGCTTATTTAGAAGGAATTAATAATGCAAAACTAAAACTTCCATTTTATGATGGTACTAAAAATCATGTGTTTTATACTTTTGTTATAGAAGTTGATGATAGAAATCGTTTTATTAAATTTCTAAATGAAAACGAAATAGAATGGTTAATCCATTATCCAATTCCACCACATCAGCAAAAAGCAATGTCATCTTTTTCAAATTTAAATCTCCCAATTACAGAAAAGATTCATAAAAGAATAATAAGTTTGCCAATGAGTCCTGTTATGACAAAAGATGAAGTGCAGGTTGTTATCGATGTTTTAAACACTTACTAATTGAAAAAGTTTTTTCATTATATAAATAACGAAGTACTGTTAAAGTCTGCAAATTTAAATACTGCAAACATTAGCATTAAGATTATTGCTGGAATTCTTATTTCTAAGTTTATAGCTATTTATATTGGACCACAAGGAATGGCACTCGTTGGCAACTTAAGGAATTTTTTATGCGCCATTCAATCTATTGCTATTTCTGGATTATATAAAGGAGTGGTTAAATTTATTAGCGAGCTAAAAACTAATCTTGCAGAGCTAACTAAAGTATTATCTACAGTATTTTATTTTGGGTTTTTCTCCTCTCTTCTATTGGCATTTATTTGTTATTACAATGCGGAATTAATCAATGATATTATATTTTCTAATAATTACAATTACACTTATGTTATAGAAATATTAGCCATAGTACTACCGTTCTATGCCTTAAATATGTTCATCTTTTCTATAATGAATGGCTTTTCAAAGTATAAAATCTTATTGGTCATTAATATTATGAGTCAAATTTTGGGGCTTTTAGTCACCTTACTATTAATATGGCAAGAAAATATCGATGGCGCTTTAATAGCAGTGGTTATAACACCAGCTTTAAATTTATTGATAACCGTTGTAGGTATTGTGTTTAGACAAAACCTTATGTCTGCTATTAAAATCACAGAAATTAATCTATCTGTATTAAATAATTTAAGCCCTTACATGATAATGGCTTTAGTATCAACTATTGCATTACCAATAGTTATGATAATTATTAGAAATTATCTTATTTCTGAAATAGGGATTAAAGAAGCAGGCTATTGGACTGCAATGACAAGAGTATCAGATTATTATTTAATGTTTATTAATTCATTAATGACGCTTTATATTTTACCTCGTTTTACAGAAATTAACACTCGTAAAGAATTTAGAAAAGAGGTATTTAATTTTTATAAAACTATTATGCCAGTATTTTTAGGTATACTATTAATTATTTATCTCAGTAGATCACTACTTATTAATCTTCTGTTTACTGAAGAATTTAGACCTGTCGAAGACCTTTTTGGTTATCAAATATTAGGAGATATAATGCGCGTGTTATCAATGGTAATTGCCTATCAGTTTTTAGCTAAAAAGATGTTTACTCATTTTATCATTCTCGAAATATTTTTATTTGTAATAATGTACCTTTCTAGTATTTATCTCATAGATGGTTTTGGACTTAGAGGAGCAGTAATGGGACATTGCTTGAGCTATTTTATGTATTTTGGAATAGTAATACTGATTTTTGGTAGCTCATTGTTTGGGGTTGCAGATGAAGAAGGTATAGACGATTATTAAAAACCTAAAGGTGAAACTTCCTAAATTTCTTAGTGGAAATAAAATACTTAAGATTACATCGCTTAATGCTATTGTCATTTCTATAAGACTGGTCGTTTCTGTTTTTATTCAACGATTATTAGCTATTACTGTTGGTGAAGCTGGTATTGCCAGTATCGGACAAATTAGAAATGTAATGGCAATGCTTACCAGTACAACCACTCTGGGAACATTTAATGGAGTTGTGAAATATGTTTCAGAGTTTAAAAAAGATCAACTAGAACTAACTAAAATATTTTCAACTGTTACTGTTTTTGTAATCGTTGGTTCGCTGGTATCCGCGATAATATTGTTTTTTGGTGCAAGTTATTTTTCAAGCTTTCTTTTTAATTCTCAAGACTTCATATATATATTTCAACTTTTATCCGTAATTGTCCCATTTATTGCGATTAACCGTGTTGTTAGTGGTGTAGTGAATGGTTTGTCTGATTATAAAAAGTATGCTAAGATTGAATTGATTAGCTACTTACTATCAACTATTGCACTTGTTTATGGGCTGTACAGTTTAGATTTAAAAGGTGTTTTAGTAGCCATTGCTATTACACCAATTATTCAATTAGTGGTGTTGGCTTTTGTCTTTGGAAAAACCATGAAACGCTATGTTAGCTTTAGTACACTTAGCGTTAGTCTTATTTATAAAAACAAGTTATTAGCATTTACATTGATGTCGTTTATATCCACATTCTTATTGAATTATATTGAATTAAATATAAGGACTTTGGTGACAGAAGAGATTAGTACTAATGAAGCCGGTTATTGGACTGCAATGACTAACTTATCTAAAAATTATATGGTTTTTGCCACAGGACTATTTAGTTTATATGTGTTACCCAAATTTGCGAGTATTCATAGTAAATATGAATTTAAAACTGAAGTGCTCACTATTTATAAAACCATTCTTCCGATTTTTGCATTAGGAATGGTACTGGTATATCTTTTAAGAAACTATATTATTCAGATTGTTTATCCGGATTTTAGAGGTGTAGAACCTCTGTTTAAATGGCAGTTGCTTGGGGATTTTGTAAGATTAGGAGCGCTGGTTTTGGCGCATCAGTTTTTAGCTAAGCGATTGGTAAAGAGCTTTGTTATTACTGAGATAATTTCGTTAGGCCTCTTTTTTATACTTTCAAAAGTATTTATTCAACACTATGGTACAGAAGGAATAGTAATAGCGCATTTTGTGAGATATGTAATCTATTTTGTTATTGTAGTATTTGTGATAAGAGCATACTATAGTAATGGGCAATTAAAAGGAAAATAATCTTAAAGATGTTTTTGCCAAGTTTTTAAGTATGTTTTAGAACAAGTTATGTAATTATGATGCTTCTCTACAAATTGTCTGGCATTATTAGAAATCTCTATTATTTTTTCAGGATTTAGAATTAACCATTCTAATGATTTTGCAATCGCTTCTGCATCTGGTAAAGCATTTATAGCGACGGTATTTTCTTCAATATTGTAATACGACAACCACTCTTTTTCGGCACCTGTAAAAACCACTTTACCTTTAGCCATACCTTCTAAAGCGTTAAAACCTTGGTCATATGCATAGATTTGATCTAACATAATATGAGCTGTATTGTAGGTTTTAATGTATTCGTTATAAGGCAAGCTTCTTACGGTTACTATTTTTATTTTGTCAGCATATTTTTCGTTTACTATAGCTAAAGCTATTTCAAAAATATCATTACCTTTTTTATAATAGTTATGTGAATTGATACCGTGAAATATCACAATCTTATCTTTAATGTTTAAGTTTTGAAATTCTAATGTTTCCGTATTTATAGGATTAGGAATGAGCCCTAAATATTTCGGATGATTTAACAATGGTAAATGATAATCTAAATCTGAAGCGATAACTCCTTTGATTGATTTGTAAATATGTTGGTGAAGTGCTTTGTATTCTGGTGCTAAAAATTTTAAACCATAACTACTGATAAATTGGTCATTTCCATTTAAATATGGGGTGAGTATAGAATATCTGGGTTTTTGGTCATGTGCATATTTTACGCTTATATAATCGGTGCCACACGACAAAAGGAATACATTTTTATTCCATGAAGAAATTAAATCAAAAATATCTTTTTCAATAGTAGCAGTACAACCAAACGAGGCTTCGTTAATGAATTGAACAACATCAAAATCACTGATTTTAGGCTTTAAATTGATAATTTGTTTTTTAATCTGAAGCGATTCCAGATCAATTTTAGAAAATCTATAGATTAGGTTTTTGATTTTTTTTATTAGTCCTTTCTGATACTTTTTCTTTATTGGTAAATCAACAGCGTAATTTTTAAAGCCATCATTTGCAGCAACAATGGTGACATCATGGTTGAGGTGCACTAATCCTTCCTTTAAAGAATTATGAAGCCTACTATATTCGCCAACCAATAAAATCTTCATTTATATCGTTACATTTGTCTCAAAGATACTAGTTAATGATAAAAACCAATAATAAAAAGATTTGTATTGTGGTGTCTTCTTTGGGTAAAGGTGGCGCAGAGCGCTCTTCAGCGTTATTGTCTCAAATGTTTTACGATGTTGGTTATGATGTACATATCGTTTGTATACTTAATAAGATTGAGTTTCCTTACAAAGGGAAATTGCTCAACTTAGGTGTGTTAAAAGCTGAAAATGATACTTTTTTGGGAAGGTGGAATCGTTTACGAGTTTTAAAGCACTATTTAAAAACGCAAAATTTTGATTTCGTTATTGATAATAGAACACGAATTGGATTTCTCAAGGAATTTATTATATCTAAATGTATTTATACTCCTAAAAAAACCATCTATTGTGTTCGCAGCTATAGAGTTGATTATTATATAAACCCAAAGCGTTTTTTAGGGAGGTTATTATATGGCAATGCTTATAAAATTGTTACTGTATCAAAGACTATTTCTAAAAAGATAAAGGAAACTTATAATTTTAAAAATGTAACGACAATTTACAATGCAGTTACTAGTGAGGCTATTTCTAAAGAAAATAGCACACGTGATTATATTTTGTTTTTTGGACGTATAGATGATGATATTAAAAACATTTCACTATTGTTAGAGGGTTATAGAACATCTAATTTACCAGATCAGAAAATTAACCTGAAAATTTTAGGAGATGGCAAAGATGTTGAAAAGCTAAAAACACAAGCCAAAGAATTAAATATAGCTGCTCATGTTCAATTTACACCACATAATCCAGATCCCTCAACATTGATTAAATCGGCTTTATTTACAGTTTTAACGAGTAAGTATGAAGGTTTTCCGAGATCTATTATAGAATCGTTAGCATTGGGTACTCCCGTAATTTCTGTAGATTGTAAATCCGGGCCAAATGAGATTATTCAAAATGGAACAAATGGATTATTAATAGAAAATCATAATCCTGAAGCCTTAGCAGAAGCCATGAATCAATTGTTTGAAGATAAAGATTTATACTTACATTGTAAGGCCAATTCTAAAAGCAGTGTTACCCAGTTTTCTGAAGCAAACATTTTACAGCAATGGCAAAACCTATTAAATTAAAACCTTAGCATGAATACGATACACAACGTTAATATAATTGATATCCCTAAGGTACATGACGAAAGAGGCATTTTAGCTGTAATAGAAAAAGAGTCAATTCCTTTTGCTATAAAGCGCGTCTATTATTTGTACGATGTGCCAACAGAAAGTAGTAGAGGAGGTCATGCGCATAAGGAACAACAATCTGTGATTATTGCCTTGAGTGGTAGCTTTGAGGTTATTGTAGATGATGGTATTACAAAAAAGCGAATCATGCTAAACAAGCCCAATCGAGGTTTGTATATTCCGACACATATTTGGCGAGAAATTGAAAACTTTTCGTCTGGTGCTGTGTGCTTGGTTTTAGCTTCTACGAGCTATAATGAGCTTGAATATATTCGAGACTACAACGAATTTTCTATTCAAAAAGGGGAATTGTAAAGCCGCTTTTTTAAGAGAAAGAATTTTATCTTTTTTAATAGTCTAAGGACGTTTGATGGCAATAATAAAAGCATTCTTAGTTTAAAGTTGAGATGTTTAAAGTCAATAGCGTTTTTAACTTTATTGTAATTCCCATAGTCTTTTAGAATCTTAGCTTCCATAGCAATTGCAAACCTGTTGATATCTAAATATGCTTTTAACGAAGGATTTTCTTTTTCTTCGGATTTATGTTTATCTAAAACCGTGGTTAAATTCGCAATATTCTTTGTTAGCGATAGATGATTATCTTCTGCAAAAATCATTTTATGAGCCGTTACTTTAGATGAAAAAGCAACTTTAAAAGTGTTGGCGATTCTAATCCATAAATCAATATCCTCACCGCATCTTAAGGTTTCGTCAAAAACAAAACCCGATACTATGGTTTTTCTGGGAATTACTACGGCCGAAGTCCATAGGATATTATCTGCTAAACTTGTTTTAAAATAATCACTTACAATACCAAAAAACGGTGAATCTACATGGCTGAATTTTGGCTGGGTTACATAGCGATTAAAAAAATGTTTTTCATAAGATGTTGCATAAACACCACATTTAGGAAAGGATTCGATGAGTTGTTTTAATTCTGATAAATGGTTTTCTAACCAAATATCATCACCATCACATAATGCTATATAATTAGATTTTGCTTTTTGTAATACATAGTTACGAGCTGCTGCAACGCCTTGATTTTTTATCGAATACACAGAAATTCTATTGTCCTTAATGGTGTTAATGACTTCAAGACTGTTATCTGTGCTGCCATCATCAACAATTATAATTTCAAAATCGCTGAAGGACTGGTTTAAAATACTTCTTAGGGTTTGTTCAACAAAACTAGCTTTGTTATAGACTGAAATCGCAATCGAAAAAAATGGAATCATTTTTTGTGTGAGCTTAGTGAACAAAGGTAGCCTAATTTATAAAATTGTAATAACCTTAGGTTCGGGTTATGACTTAATAACTGTTTTTCTAGACTTCCTTTAGTAGTCTTGAATATAGAAGAGGTGATGCCTGTTATACCAATTTTTGAAATAGACTTATAAGTCTCTAACAAGCTGTTTTCTGTTAGTTTTAAAGGGTTTTTTATATGATAGTTATGAATTGTTACTACCGATTTTTTTACTTTATCTAAAAAAGACGAATTACTGTCCAACCCAGAATGAATAACATTATTCTTAATATGTAAAACCTTCGTATTCTTGGTTTTCATAATAGCTCCAAAAAAATTGTCATAACCGTAACCGTCATTATCTATTTCAGAATTTATAGCTATGAACGTAGTTTTGTTTATCAAAAAGTTTCCGGAAATTACAACCTTGTATGGATTTTTGTTTCGTTTTTCAGCGTCTATTTGCTCATAGGTTTTACCATACTTCCATCTCAAAATTTGGTTTTGGTCTGGCTTTTCTTCTGAATAACAAAAGCCTCCATAGATGACCTCATATCCAGAATTTATCTTACTTAAATAGTTTTTTAAATATAATTTCTCTGTTATTAAAACATCAGAGTCAATAAATAATAACCAGTCGTATTTAGCTTGCTTGGCTAATTGAAGGCGAGAAGTTAAGCGTCCGTTGTTAGTTTTAGAAATAATATGTTGCGCATTATTTAGAGAATTTAGAGCTTCACTGTTTTCTTTTAGATATTGAGTGGATCCATCTTCCAGGGCAATAACTTCGTATGCAACGTCAACTGAGTTTAAGGCGTTTTTTAACCCTGAAACAAGATTTTTTAATCCATAGTTGTATGTCGGAATTAATATAGATAACATAGTTATAATCCTAATTAGGATGGTTTTTTTGCCACTAAAATAGTTTCTTGTTTTAGTCCGTTATACTCAAAATTATTTTGTTTAAATGTTTTTATTTCTGTTTTGAAACCCACGGATTCTAACCTCTTGTTCAGTCCGGATACAGCATAAACTCGAACATGGTCTTCTTGTTCAAAAGCAATTTTTCGACCTTCTTTAGAAGTTATGTTTGCATCTTCGTAGGTATCACCTTCCTTAAGTGGTGTCTGAATATAACATAATCCAGATGGTCTTAATACACGATACAATTCTTTCATGGCTTCTATGTCATCTTCAATATGTTCTAACACGTGGTAACATATTATAAGGTCAAAAAAATCTGCTTCGCATTCAATAGATGTAATATTGTACTTGTAATCTGCTACAAACTCATTTTCAAAATCCGAACTAAAATAAGTAATGTCGCTTAGCTTTTTAAATTTCTCGTAGACTGCTCGTGGTGGAGAAAAATGCAAAACCTTTCCCTTTAGAGTATTAGTCTCATTAAGTATTTTATATAATCGTCTTGTGCGACTACGACTACCACATCTGGGACACAATAAATCCTTTCCTTTTAATTCTACAAAACGATTTAATTTGGTTTCACAAATGTTACATTGATGCGTGACGCCTTTGTATTTTAGACTAATGAGTTTTCTATAAAAGATTTCGTTTTTCTGTAAAATATTTTCGGGAATAATGAGTTTTGCAATTTTTTTTAAGCTTTTATACATTGCTTTTAGCTCTTACGTTGCACAACTTCAAACACTTTATTTTCATCACACTTTAAAGTCTTACTTGGATATTTTAAAAGTAAAGCATAATCGTGTGTAGCCATTAAAATAGTATTACCATTTTTATTAATATCCTGCAACACTTCCATAACCTCAATACTGGTTTGTGGATCGAGATTTCCAGTAGGCTCATCGGCCAAGATAAGCTCAGGGTTGTTTAGCAAAGCTCTGGCTATGGCAATGCGCTGTTGTTCACCTCCAGAAAGTTCGTGAGGAAATTTAAAACCCTTTGTTTTCATGGCAACCTTGTCTAAAACAGCATCAATGCGCTCTTTTATCCTGTCTCTATCCTTCCAGCCTGTTGCTTCAAGAACAAACTCCAGATTTCCATTGATTGTACGATCTGGCAATAATTTAAAATCCTGAAAAACAATACCCAACTTTCGTCTTAAAAACGGAATGTCTTTTTCCTTCATCGTTCTGAGGTTAAAGTTAACAATGGAACCTTTCCCTTCATTTAACTCTAAATCCCCGTAAAGTGTTTTCATTAAACTACTTTTTCCACTTCCCGTTTTTCCAATAAGATATACAAAGTCACCTTTTTGCATTTCAAAATTCACATTAGAAAGCACAAGGTTATCACCTTGGTAGATCATGGCATCTTTGAGTTGTAAAACCGTTTCAGACATATTTGTGGCTTATATTTTGATTAACGTAAAAATATTATTAATAATATCAAATATCAAATGTACACAGAATAGATTAACGAAGTTTTTTTTCGTTTCATATATTCCTGATTTAATATTTATTAAGTCGGTTTATAATTATACAGAATTTCTATCGTTATAGGTTTTGTATTGAATTATATTTGAGTCATCAATAAAAAAATCAAAAAACGAAGCTAATGCTATTAATAAAAAGACAATTACTTATCGTTTTTCTTATAGTTTCATCAGTTGCTATAGCGCAAAAATCAGCTATCTATACTAGCGATTTACAAGATTATCAGAAAGCATTAACCTTATACAATAACAAGCAGTATAAAGCTGCACAGTCTTTATTTGACGATATAAAGTACAATACTGATGATGTTACATTTCAATCAGATTGTGCGTATTATATTGCCAATTGTGCGGTTCGTTTAAATCAAAGAAATGCAGACGATTTAGTTGCTGAATTTGTAGAGGAGTACCCAACAAGTACTAAAAGAAACACAGCGTTTTTGGATGTTGCAGATTATTACTTTAATAACGGTAAATATGCATACGCTCGAAAATGGTATAAAAAGGTAGATGAAGTGAGTATTGCACGTCTCGAAAAAGAACGATTCAATTTTAATTATGGGTATTCACTGTACTCAACAAAATCCGAAAAAAAGGCTACTAAATATCTGAATCGTGTTGTAAATTCAAAAGAATATGGCTCGCAAGCCAAATATTATATAGGGTTTATGGCTTATCAAGGTGATGATTATGATAAAGCCAACGAGTATTTTGACCAAGTAAGTGATAACGAAAAGTATAAGGAAAAACTGTCTTACTATCAGGCGGACTTAAATTTTAAACTAGGTAAGTTTGAAAAAGCAATAGAGCTCGCAGAGGCGCAACTACCAAAATCTAGAGGTTTAGAAGAATCTGAATTGTCTAAAATTATTGGTGAAAGCTATTTTAACCTTCAACAATATACTGAAGCTATTCCTTATTTAAAGGCTTATCAAGGCAAAAGAGGTAAATGGAATAATATAGATTATTACCAATTAGGCTATGCATACTATAAGCAAAATGATTTTGAAAGTGCTATCTCAGAATTCAACAAAATTATTGATGGTAGTAATTCAGTAGCTCAGAATGCATACTATCATTTAGGCGAAAGCTATATCAATTTAGATAAAAAACAAGAGGCGCTAAATGCATTTAGAAATGCATCTCAAATGGATTTTGATGCAAAAATTCAGGAGGATGCATGGTTAAATTACGCTAAGATTAGTTATGAGATTGGTAATCCATACCAATCGGTTCCTCAAGTATTATCTGGTTATTTAGATGAATATCCAGAAACCAGTTTCAGAGAAGAAATTGAAACTTTGCTGATAGACTCTTACATTACATCAAAAAATTATAAGGAAGCCTTAGTACTTTTAAAAGGTAAGAATAGCTTCGAAAATAAAGTAGCTTATCAAAAAGTTGCATTCTTTAGAGGGATAGAACTGTATAATGAAACTAAATACAATGAAGCTTTAGGATTATTTACAAATTCTTTAAAAGAAGCACATGTGTCATTATTTGTGGCTAAAGCTACCTTCTGGAAAGCAGAAACTGAATATAATTTAACCAATTATAATGATGCCTTAATTGGTTTTAAGCAATTCAATGGGCTCGCAGAAGCTTCAAGTCTGCCAGAAAATGACAATTTAGATTACAACTTAGCATATACCTATTTTAAGTTGAAAGATTATACCAATGCGTCTGCCTATTTTAAGAAATATATCGATAAAAATTCTGATGATAGACTGCGAAGAAATGATGCCTATTTAAGATTAGCAGATGGTCATTTTGTGTCTAGTCAATACCAAAGTGCAATTAAAGCATACAAAAAAGCAATTCAGATCAATGATATTGAAACTGATTATGCAGCGTTTCAAACTGCAATGAGTCAAGGCTATTTAGGAAAGAGTTCTACTAAGATTTCGGAGTTAAAATCATTTATAAATAATTACCCAAATTCAGCATTACGAGATGATGCCATGTATGAGCTGGCAAACTCTTTTGTAAAGTCTAATGACACAGATAAAGCTATGGAAATGTACAACAGATTAAACTCTGAATACAGACAAAGTGCATTTACGTCAAAAGCATTACTGCGTCAAGGTTTAGTGTATTATAATGGCAATGATAATGAACGCGCTTTAAGCAAGTTTAAAAAAGTAGCAAAGGATTTCCCTGGTTCTGGTGAAGCTGTGCAAGCTGTTTCTACTGCACGTTTAATTTATATCGATTTAGGTCGTGTAGATGAATATGCAACTTGGGTAAGAACACTAGACTATGTTGAGGTGACTGATGTTGAGTTGGATAACACAACATATTTGGCTGCAGAAAAGCCATATTTAGATAATGATACGGATAAAGCAATACGCCAGTTTAATAAGTATCTCAATGAATTTCCTAGAGGAATACACGCACTAAAATCGCATTTTTATTTAGCACAATTGTATTATAAAAAGGATTTGTTTGACAATGCACAACCTCATTATAAGTATGTTTTAGAGGCCTCTAAAAGTGAATATACAGAACAAGCGACTGTGAAATTATGTGAGATTTATTTAAGTAATTCGAATTGGTCTAAAGCAATGTCTGTCTTACGGCGTTTAGAAACAGATGCAGACTATCCCCAGAATATTTTGTATGCTCAATCTAATTTAATGAATGCTTATTACCAAACTGAAGATTATGGTAATGCAGAATCTTATGCTGAGAAAGTATTAAGCAATTCTAATTTAGATAACAAAGTAAAAAGTGATGCCAAGATAATCATTGCACGATCTGCAATTAAAACAGGCAATGAAGCGAAAGCAAAAGGGGCATATGCTGATTTAGAAACGATCGCTACTGGTAGTGTCGCAGCAGAAGCATTATTCTATAATGCGTATTTCAAGAATAAAGACGGTAAATATGAAGCATCAAATACTAAAATTCAAAACTTAGCTAAAGATTACAGTAGTTATAAGTATTACAGTGCTAAAGGGTTAGTTGTAATGGCAAAGAATTTTTATGCGCTTGGTGATGCTTTTCAAGCCACATATATATTAGAAAGTGTAATTTCTAATTTCCCGGATTTTGACGATGTAGTACAAGAATCCACTGAAGAATTAAGCAAAATAAAAGCAGAAGAAGCAAAAACAAATTCATCAATCGAAACAGACGACAACTAGAGATAGTAATTAATCATGCTGTCGGGCTGAACGCAGTTCAAGCCAAGTTGAAGTGTAATCAAAATATTAAATATGAAACAAGCATGTTCAAAGTTTTATCATCTAAAAAAAATGATTAATTGCGAACAGCATGTGATAATTTAAAACAATTAAAAAAAACACATGAAAATCAAGTTTTTAATTTTTATAATCACCATATTAAGTAGTCTGTCTTTTACGTACGCCCAGGAACGTGCAAAAGATACGATAGACGATCAGGTAGTAAATGTTGTGAAACCGTATAAGCCAGCAATATCAGATGCGTTTAAAATTAAGGATTTACCTAAACTAAATGACTCTAATTCGGTGAAGAAGAAAGCGGTGAAGTACAATATATTCTCTATTCCTGTAGCATCAACGTTTACACCTGCAAAAGGAAAAGCAGCGAAAGTTGACAAAGTAAAATCGGTAAAGCTATATGATAATTATGCATCCCTAGGTGTAGGGACATATACCTCTATTTTGGGTGAAGTGTATTTAAATCACGTATTAAGTAATTCAGAAAATCTAGGTGGCTATTTTAGTCATCATTCTTCGGCTGGAGGAATTGATGACGTATTATTAGATGATAATTTTTCAAAAACCAGTGTTAATGTAAATTATTCACAAAAACTGAGAGATTTTTCATGGAAAGTTGATGGAGGTTTCGATATGCAGTCTTATAACTGGTATGGACTTCCGGAGTTCTTTGCTAACGAATCTACGGCAGACGGAATTGACCCATCATATGCTTTCACAAGTTTTTATGTTGGTGGGAAATTAAAGTTTGATGATGCTATTATTAATGATGGAAGTGTACGTTTTAGACGTTTCGGAGATGACCAAGATTCTGGTGAAAATCGTTTTGAAGCCAAGGCAAGATTTGATGTGCCAATACGAGATGAAATAATTAAGACTGAATTTTATATAGATTATATTGGCGGAAGTTTTGATAGAAATTTTAATACAGAAGATGAACTTAAATATGGTAATGTTATTTTTGGTTTAGCACCAACATATCAGTTAAAACAAGATGATTTTACTGTAGATTTAGGCGTTAAACTGGTGTACTTAAATGATACAGAATTCAATGACAATAAGTTTTTTATCTACCCAAATATTGAAGCTTCATATCGATTGGTTGACGAAATATTAATTGCTTATGGTGGTATTAAAGGAGGCTTAATTCAGAATTCGTATTACGATTTTGCTAACGAAAATTCGTTTGTATCTCCAACATTATTTGTAGCGCCAACAGATCAAACTTATAAAGGGTTTTTAGGTTTAAAGGGAAAGCTGTCGAACAATGTTAGTTATACTATTAAAGGGAATTATTATGCAGAGAACGGAAAGGCTTTGTATAAAGCAAATGAAGGACAAACATTTGCTACAGAAGATTACCAGTTTGGAAACTCATTTGGTGTTGTTTATGATGATGTTACTACATTTTCTGTTGCAGGAGAATTGAATATTGATGTCAACCGAAATTTTAAATTAGGAATTAAAGGAGAGTACTTTAATTATAGTGTCGATGATGAGTCTGAAGCATGGAATCTACCAGATATTACTGGTTCTCTATTTTTGGATTATCAAATATCGGATAAATGGTTTGCAGGTGCTAGCGCATTTTATATAGGAGAACGTAAAGACCAGAACGCAATAGTAGGGACATTGGTGTTTAATCCGCCAACTACAGTGACTTTAGATAGCTATTTCGATCTTAATGCACATGCAGGTTACAAGATTAACGACCAGCTATCGGTTTTTGCTAAAGCTAATAATATTGCTAATCAAGATTATCAACGTTGGTTAAATTTCCCTGTGCAAAGCATTCAATTTTTAGCAGGTGCTACTTACCAGTTTGATTTTTAATAGGCAGTATTACTCTGAACTTATTTCAGAATCTTATTAAAAAATTATGAGATTTTCGAAAGCGTTTCAATTAGAAACGCTTTTCTTATTTTTACAATAACAAGTTGAATTGTTCGACTGAGCGCAGTTAAAGCCATTTGTAAACAGAGAGTTCAAATAAATCCACTATAATGAAGAAACTATTATCAATCTTAACATTAATCACAATTTTCGCTTGCCAAAAAGACAAAACCGAAGCAGACTTAATAGTTACTAATGCCAATGTATATACTGTTGATGATGCTTTTAAAAAGGCAGAGGCATTTGCTGTAAAGGATGGAAAAATCATTAGTGTAGGCAGTCAAATAGAAATTGAAAAAAATTATAAAGCCGTTGATACAATAAATGCAGATGGCAAGACTATTATACCAGGTTTAATTGATGCGCATTGTCACTTTTTAGGATTAGGTTTTAATCAACAAAAGGTAGATTTAGTTGGTACAAAAAGTTTTGAAGAAGTAATGAAGTGCGTTATAGATTTTCAGAATCTCAGAAATAACAAATTCATACAAGGAAGAGGTTGGGATCAAAATGATTGGGAAGAAAAAGAATTTCCTGATAAAAAGCTTCTAGATAAATTGTATCCAAATACTCCAATAGCTTTAACTCGTGTTGATGGTCATGCTATATTATGTAATCAAGCAGCATTAGACTTAGGGAATGTTACTGCAAACAGTAACATTGAAGGTGGAGAAGTAGTCTTAAAGAATGGTGAACTAACAGGAGTTCTCGTTGATAATGCTAAAAATTTAGTTATGAATTATTGGCCAGAACCAACATATGCAGAGACAGTAAAAGCTTTAATGGACGCGCAAAACATCTGCTTCGATTTAGGCTTAACAACCGTTGATGATGCTGGTTTAAGTCCAAAAGCAATAGCGCTTATAGATAGCTTGCAAAATACTGGAGATTTAAAAATGCGTATTTATGCAATGGTTTCTGCTTCAGAAGAAAATCTAGACTATTATTTAAAAAAGGATATTACAAAAACCGATCGTTTAAATGTGCGTTCCTTTAAATTTTATGCAGATGGAGCATTAGGATCCAGAGGTGCAATGTTAAGAGAGCCTTATAGTGATAAACCAGAGCATTTAGGTTTAATGCTTACAGATTTAGAGACATTAAAAAAATCTGCTGAACGTATTGCGAATTCCGAGTATCAGATGAATACACATGCTATTGGTGATTCTGCTAATCATTATATTTTACAGACTTATAATAAAGTTCTAGAAGGAAAAGACGATAGACGCTGGCGTGTTGAGCACGCTCAAATTATATCTCCAGAAGATTTCGAGTTGTATAAAAACGTAATGCCATCGATACAACCGACACATGCTACCAGTGATATGTACTGGGCAGAAGATAGAGTAGGTAAAGAGCGAATAAAAGGCGCCTATGCGTACAAACAATTATTGAATGCGTATGGAAGAATAGCGTTAGGTACTGATTTTCCTGTTGAACGTGTTAGTCCGTTTTTAACGTTTTATGCAGCTGTATCAAGACAGGATTTGGAACAATATCCTAAAGATGGATTTCAAATGAAAAATGCACTTAGTAGAGAAGAAACTTTAAAAGGAATGACAATTTGGGCAGCATATTCTAATTTTGAAGAAAATGAAAAAGGAAGTATTGAAGTGGGTAAATTTGCAGATTTTATAATCCTAGACAAGGATATTATGACGGTTGATGCGAAAGAAATTCCTAATATAAACGTGTTGAAAACAGTTGTTGGAGGAGAAGTACAGTAGCTTCGTGGTTTTGTCGTCCTCAATGTATTATAGGATTTCAATATAGATGTAATATCAAGTGCGAAGTAAAAGTGTTTAAAAAGATAGCTTTGCCAAATAATCAAAATGAACACCATCCATAACTTTTTCACATTGTAAGCCAACAGTTAAACAAGCTGTTTTTAAAGTATCAAAATCGAGATAAAGCCATTGCATTGGTGTCTCTTCTTCTCCTTTGTAGCTGATGTAATAATCGAGCTCTCCAGGATAATGACTGTTTAAATCCATCCAAGTGCTTCCGTCTTCATCTGTGTACATATATGAAATGTCAGAAGAATCAATTAAAATTTGTCCTTTTGGCTTTAATAATGATTTTAAGTGCTTCAAATATTTGGCGACCTGAGTTAATTCTTGAAAAATTCCTGTACCATTCATCAATAGAAGAATGGTATCAAAAGTTTCAGTTTCATCTAAAAGAGGAATTAGTTTAGCGTTTTTTAAATCACGTTTTTTGCATACTTCAATAGCTCCTTTTGAGCTGTCAATAGCTTTAACCTCAAAACCTTTGTCTTGCAACCAAAGCGCATGATTTCCTGTTCCACAACCCACATCTAAAACGTTTCCTTTGGCGAGTTGAAGCGCTTTTTGCTCAAGTTTTGGCATTTCTGAATAATCTCTAAATAAATAAGGAAGCGGCAATACGTCTTCATCCGATATATTAGTCCATGTGATGAGGTCATCCGAATAACTGCCTGATTGATAATCCAATAATGCCTTTCCGAAGATGTCTTTCATATTTTTTATGTTATTGCGAACAAAGTGAAGCAATCTATTTATGTTTAGTTCTAATTAATGAGATTACCTGATTATTAAGTACTTCGTAATGACGTGTAAATTTGTATTTTTACATTATGCAAGACCAAATCAATAATCTTTCAAAGCTTGCCAAAGATAAGCATAAGGAGAATAAAATCTTTTTTACTAAATTAAAAAAGAAGCCACCGAAACAGTTAGATTATCTAATGCAGGAGTTACATGATACTGAATTTGAACGAACGGATTGTTTAGAATGTGCTAATTGTTGCAAAACAACTGGCCCTTTGTTTACTGATAAAGATATTCAACGTATCTCTAAAAGTTTCAAAATGAAAGCGCAACAATTAATTGAAACTTATTTGCAGTTAGACGAAGAAAACGATTATGTTTTACAGTCTGTGCCATGCACCTTCCTTGGAGCAGATAACTATTGTTCTATTTATGACGTGAGACCTAAAGCATGCAGAGAGTTTCCGCATACGGATAGAAATAAGTTTCAGCAGATATCCAATTTAACTTTAAAAAATGTAGCAATCTGTCCTGCTGCCTTTAATATTGTCGAAGAAATGAAAAAACGAATCCAACACTAAAAATAAAGTTTTCGGAATGCTTTTTGATGCTTAAAATATAAAATTAAACAAATGAAAAAACTATTAATCAATTTTGCCCTTATAGTATTTGTAATTAATCTATCTCATTCACAAGAATGGATGACGAATTTAGGTATTGCTCAAAAATTAGCACTAGTGCAAAATAAAATGGTATTAATGGTTTGGGAAGAAACTACAAAATATCCCTACCCAGTTTTAGTGAAAGATGATAAAGGCAGAACACTTTTAATAGAAAACCTTTTTGAAGATGAAACGGTAAGTCCATTAATCTGGAACAACTTTGTACCAGTTATAGTTAATGAAGATCAATATGCCGATTTATTTCTGGAAATTAAGGATAAACGACGACAAAATTATATCGATAAATTTAATGATGATTCTATAAAAATTATGGATGTTAATGGCAATATTTTAAATGCATCAGACTTTTCCTTAGACCTTCCAAATATTACGGAACTTATTGAAACTTATGCTTTAAATACTGAATTTTTTACACCAGAATTAACAGGGTTTCAAAATGAACCGACTTTTTATTCAGCCTATTATTTAGCTTCAAAATACTTTGACTATTCATTATATGCAAGGAAAGAAATTAGAGCAGATGTAGTACAATTAGCTAATATATATTTAACTGAAGCCAAAATTTTGTTGGATGATAGCTCCTCTAAAGATAAAGAAACGCTAATGCAAAGAGCTGATCTTTTGAAAATTCAGGAAAATTTAATTTTAAAACGACCACAAAAAGTAATTCGACAATTAAAAAAAATCGATACCGCAAGCATAGCTAACAAAAATAAAGGCATAGTGGCTTTTCTATATTTTACTGCATATAGCTGTAGAGGAGATGAAAAAAAAGCTGAATTGTGGAAATCTAAAGTTTCTTCTGTAAATTTGAAAAAAGCACAATTGATTATTAATCTAAATTCTTGATTTTTTGGAGAGTATTATTAGTTATTTTGAAACTATTCCATCTTTACATCGAAGTTTAATTTTAGTTGGTGGCCTCACATTTTTCTGGATTTTAGAAGGTGGAATGCCACTATTTAAATTTAAATACAAAAAGTGGAAGCATGCTATTCCTAATCTGTTTTTCACACTTACGACTATAGTAATCAACTTCGGTTTAGCTTGGTTATTGTTAGGTGCTTCAGATTGGGTTAAGGCAAATGATTTTGGTATTATTAACTGGTTACCCCAAATACCTTTATGGTTATATGCCTTGCTAGGAGTATTGTTACTCGATTTTTTTGGAGCTTATTTAGCACATTTTGTTGAGCATAAAGTGAAACCACTTTGGATGGTACATTTGGTGCATCATACAGATCATAAAGTTGATACAACAACGGCCAACAGACATCATCCTATTGAGAGCCTCATAAGATTTTTATTTACATTATTGGGTATTTTTGTTGTTGGTACTCCAATTGCATTAGTGATGTTGTATCAGGCTATGTCGTTAGTGTTTACGCAATTTACACATGCAAACCTTAAAATACCTAAAGGGTTAGATAAAGCATTAAGTTATTTTATAGTGTCACCAGACATGCACAAAACACATCACCATTATCGATTACCCTATACAGATTCTAATTATGGGAATATTTTTAGTATTTGGGACCGTATTTTTGGAACTTATATGTATATGGATAGAGAGAAATTAGTCTATGGAGTAGACGTCTTTCCTGATGAAAAAAAGAACTCTGATATTATAGAGTTATTAAAACAACCATTTCAGAAATACGAAAAACCTACGCTTTCTGCTGATACTGAGAAATAATTTTAGTTCTATTGTCACACTGCGCCTTTCGAATCGCTATGGTAAGCCAGACTTGACGTCCTCGACAAGTTCAGACTGTCAAAAAAGGATGTTTTAATCTTTTTTATTTGTTTCATGAGCTGTAATTTACAAAAACATATTAATATTTAAGGTCACAGAGGATGTCGAGGTATACTACCCACAAATACCTTGTCAGCATTCAAAGAAGCAATTGAATTAGGTGTCAATACCTTAGAATTAGATGTTGCAATTACCAAAGATAATGAGGTTGTGGTTTCTCACGATCCGTTTATGAGCAGAACGATTTGTTTTAATCCAAAGGGTGAAGAGATTCCTAAATCAATGGATATGAAACATAACTTGTATAAGATGTCTCATAATGAAATAAAAGCATTTGATTGTGGTTCAAAATTTCATCCAACATATCCCTATCAAATAAAAGTAAAATCATGTAAGCCTTTATTAGCGCAAGTTTTTGATCTCGTAAAATTCGAAAATCCTAAAGTTAAGATTAATATCGAAATTAAATCTAAGCCAGCTTATTATTATTTTTACACACCACAGCCAAAAAAACATGTAGCCATTATTTTAAGTGAAATCATTGAACATCGCATGTTTGATCATGTGAATTTACAATCTTTTGATTTAGCCATATTAGAAGAAATAAAAAAGCAATCTTCCAAAATGAAAGTTGCGTTACTTGTTGATGATAATGAAACTATTAAACATAAGTTAGCTAAGTTGTCCTACAAACTAGAAATTATTAGTCCGTACTACAAATTACTAACGCTTCAAAAAGTGCGTGATTATCAAGAGAAAAAGTATCAGATTATTCCATAGACAATTAATAGAAAAGATGATTTAGAATATATGATTGAATGGCAAGTTGATGGTATTATTACGGATTATCCAAATAGGCTCATTAAACTACTTAATAGGCAGCTTTATCAACAGACTTGTTAACAAATAGTAGTAGTTCCTCTAGTATTAATGTAGTTGGTGGGTTTTCTTATGGATTTAGAGGTAAATCTCCTTACGTTTATGACGGATTAATTAATTACTGTTGAGTTATAGAAACTCATGAATAACTTAAGGTAGAACTACAATGAAAAACTTAATCCGTATTTGTCTCGTCATTATTCTAGTAATTTTATTAAGCTTCACACTGCACGCACAAGAGCATTATGCTAAGCTAGAAAAAAACAGAAACATTCAGGCAAAAGGGCTAATTCACAAGTTAAACGCGTCTAGAGATACACTTATTCTTAAGAGCGATAAAAAAATTAATTATCTGTACGCAATCAATAAAGATTATGGGAGAGATTTTGACGTTTACATTGACACAACATCTTATAAACTTCCATTAAATAAACTGTCTAAAGGAAAACACGTTTTTGTTGCTGTGCAATCACCAATGCGTATGGTATTTGTGGTTAAAATTCTAAAAGACATTCCTAAGGAAGCACCAAGAGCTATAACTACTGAAGACATTGTGGTAACAGAGCCTGTAAAGATTGTGCATGTGAACAATAAATAGTTTAATTATAGATTACGTATTTTCTTCTTGTCATTTTAAATGCATCTAAGTCTTCTTGCCAAGTAGCCTTAATAGCAGCTTCGTTTAAGCCAGCTTCAATTTGTTTTTGTAATTTCTCGGTGCCTGCATGAGTTGTAAAATTAGAGGTATTAAAAAATTTGGATTTATCAGTGGTATGGTTGTAGGCATCTATAATATAATTTAACGTAAAGTGTCTTTCTGCTTTTACTTTAGATAAATCAACTCCATAACAAATTTTATTCTTGTGCTTAGGGTATTTTGCACCAAAATTGGTAATTGGTGTGTAGCTAAATTCATAATGATTTTTTTCTAAAAATGGTGCGCCATAGCGCTGAAATTGAAATTCTGTACCTCTACCTGCATTAATATTTGTGCCTTCAAACAGACCTAAACTAGGATATAATTTTATCGAATGGTCGTTTGGTAAATTTGGTGAAGGTCTAATAGGAAGATTATAGTCAGCGTTATGTGTGTAATTCTCTGTTTCAATAATGGTAATATTACACGTTACACCGTTGTTCAGCCATTGTTCTCCATTTATCATTTTTGCGTATTCACCTAAGGTCATACCATGGATTAAGGGAATAGGGTGCATGCCTAAAAAGCTACTATGCTTATGTTCTAAAGCAGGACCATCAATATAGTTACCATTAGGATTTGGTCGGTCTAAAATTATAAGCGGAATATTTTGTTCTGCGCAAGCTTCCATCACATAATGTAATGTGGAAATGTACGTGTAAAAACGAACACCAACATCTTGAATATCAAATACCATGATGTCTACATCTTTTAGCTGTGCCTTTGTTGGTTTTTTATGTTTACCATGCAGAGAATTAATATGTAAACCCGTTTTTGTGTCTTTACCATCTTTTACCAATTCACCTGCGTCAGCGGTACCTCTAAAACCATGCTCTGGGGCAAATACTTTTTTAATATTCACTTTTAACGATACTAAGGAATCGACAATATGTGTATAGATAACATCATAACGAGACTGCTCTGATGTTGTGGTAATCTTTTTAAATATTACACTTGTCTGATTGGCCACAATACCAACACGTTTCCCTTGTAATAAAGGTAAATAGTGTTCCGTTCTATTTGCACCAACAACGATACTTTTGTCTTCGATAGTGGTTTTGTTATCCTGAACTTGATTCAGAACCTCACGAGATGAAGTGATATCCTTCTTAGTTTTAGAACCACAGGAAATAGTGACCAAGACTAATAATAAAACTGTATTTTTGAAAACCTTAAAACGCATATATCGGTTTGAATTTCGAGTTGTTTATAGCTAAACGTATTATTGGCAATAAAACGTATAAAAGTAGTGTTTCGGCACCAATAATTAAAATTGGTATTGCTGCAATTGCTATTGGTGTTATTGTTATGCTCATTGCTATCGCAACTGGTTTTGGGCTTCAACAAAAAATAAGAGATAAAGTTGTGGCCTTTAATGGACATATAGAGATTACTAATTACGATACCAATGCATCGGACGAATCACAAGTTCCTATTTCTATTAATCAAAAGTTTTACCCTAAGTTTAAAAAGATAGCAGGAATAAAGCATGTACAAGGTGTAGCCACAAAATTTGCAGTGATTAGAACTGAAACTGATTTTGAAGGCGTTGTAGTTAAGGGCGTAGGAGCAGATTATAATTGGATTTATTTTAAAGAATTTTTAGTTGATGGTCGCTTACCAAATTATTCACAAGAGCGAAACACAGAAGTTTTAATTTCAAAATACTTAGCCAATCGTTTAGGGTTTAAAGTTGGTGATAAGTTTCAAACATTGTTTGGTGAACAGTTTAATGAGCGAGTTAGAATTTTGAATTATGAAGTCGTCGGAATTTATAATTCTGGTTTTCAAGAGTTAGATAAAAAATTCTGCATTGCAGATTTAAGGCATATTCAGCGTCTCAACAAATGGGAAGAAGACCAAATTGGCAGTTTTGAAGTTTTTATTGAAGACTTTTCAGAAATTGAGGACAAATATAAAGAAGTCTATAAAGAAATTCCATCGTTACTCGATGCCACACCAATTACTCAGAAATACTATACCGTTTTTGAATGGATTAAAATTTTTGATAACAATACCTATGGGATAATCGCTATAATGATACTAGTAGCTGGTATTAATATGATTACTGCTTTACTGGTTTTAATATTAGAACGTACAAGTATGATTGGTATTTTAAAAGCATTAGGTAGTTCTAACTGGACGATTAGAAAAGTATTTCTTTACAATGCGTCGTATTTAGTAGGTTTGGGATTGTTATGGGGAAATAGCATTGGTTTAGGCTTGCTATTTGCACAAAAGTATTTTAAACTATTTCCCCTCAATCCAGATACATATTATGTAAGTGAAGCTCCGGTATATATCAGTTGGGATTATATTGTACTATTAAACGTTGGTACATTCATCGCCTGTTTATTGATGTTATTAATTCCTTCGATTATTATATCAAAGATTTCGCCAGTAAAAGCTATTCGGTTTGATTAATAAGTCATCGTGAAAAATTCGCGACAATCTGTTTAAATAATATTTTTTGATAAGATGACTTCATTCATCAAAATAACACAATAAACATTCTTTTAACTTTATACTTTTAAGATTTCACTTATTTTTGCATCGCAAAAAAAATATATGGACTACGCAGAAAATATTTTAGGAACAATAGGAAACACACCATTAGTAAAAATGAATAAACTAGTGGAAGACCTGCCATGTTTAGTACTTGCTAAATACGAAACCTTTAACCCAGGGAATTCTGTAAAAGACAGAATGGCTGTACAGATGATTGAGGATGCAGAAGCTGATGGACGATTAAAGCCTGGTGGAACCATCATAGAAGGAACTTCTGGAAATACTGGTATGGGATTAGCTCTAGCTGCTATCGTAAAAGGGTACAAATGTATTTTTGTAATGGCAGATAAGCAGTCTAAAGAAAAAGTTGATATTATGCGTGCTGTTGGTGCAGAAGTTATTGTGTGTCCAACTGCAGTAGAACCCGATGATCCTCGTAGTTATTATTCGGTGTCTAAACGTTTAGGTGAAGAAACACCAAACTCTTGGTATGTAAACCAATACGATAATCCTAGTAACGCTAAAGCACATTACCAAAGTACTGGGCCAGAAATCTGGAAACAAACCGATGGTAAAATCACGCATTTTGTAGTTGGTGTTGGTACAGGTGGTACCATCTCTGGTGTTGGAAAATACCTAAAGGAGCAAAACCCTAATATTAAAGTCTGGGGTGTAGATACTTACGGTTCTGTGTTTAAAAAATATCACGAAACTGGTATATTCGATGAAAACGAAATCTATCCTTATGTTACGGAAGGTATAGGCGAAGATATTTTGCCAAAAAATGTAGATTTTGATATTATAGACGGGTTTACTAAAGTTACTGATAAAGATGCTTGTGTATATACGCAACGTTTGGCAAAAGAAGAAGGCATGTTTCTGGGTAATTCAGCAGGTTCGGCAATCAAAGGTGTGCTACAATTAAAAGAACATTTTAAACCAGACGATGTGGTTGTGGTATTATTTCACGATCATGGAAGTCGTTATGTTGGTAAAATGTTTAATGACGATTGGATGCGCGAAAAAGGTTACATAGAGTAGAAAGTTATATTGGATACAGTCCAAATGCTTAAGAAGAATATAGAATAAAAAAATCCTGATAAACACTCAGGATTTTTTATGTCTTTAAGTTATTGCCAAAGCAACGAATCACTCGTCGTAATTGTAGTTTACCGTTTTTACCCATGTATCAGAATTTTCATCACCATTATCGTCTGTCCACGTTAATACCATACTAATATTATTTAAAAAGAATCTATAAGTAGAAGTAGTCTCAGTATTAGAAGTAAAAATAAGATTGGCATATTGTGTATCAATTTGAAAGGCACCAGAGGTTGTATCGTCCGTTACTAATTCATAATTGCCCTTAAAGTCTCTAAAATTATTGTCTTCAGAAAAGTATAGATTTTTATTTTCAATAGGTCTTGGCATATTATTAACCGTTTTACTTTGCAGCGCCCATTCACCAACCAATTGTTCAATTGCAGAAAAGTTGTTGTCATCATCACTGCAACTATAAAACATTGCAGCGGTCACTATAATTAGAAGTAGCTTTTTCATGATTTATGTTTTTATTTTAAAGTTATATAAAAGCTATGAAATAGAAAAATCATTACTTAAAAATGTAGAATCGATGGTTTATCATTCACTCTTTATTTTATCTAAATAGCTTAACTAAAATTATTTTTTAGTTCTGTCCACATTGGCAAATGTTCGCTGAGTTAAAACATACGTCATTCTTTTTTGTCTATTTTTTTAAGATTAACTTATCCACCAATAACACAGTTGAGTTCTACTGATTCTTGAAAATCGTTTTTAATAGTATACTATCTCATGACCATTAAGTGTAGTTAACAAGGAATTATGAAGTTAAAGATACTACTGGTGAACTATAGTTCTTAGAACTGCATATTTTAATAATATGTATAGTAATGTAAATCTGTAACTATCAGAAAGACAGTGGTTAAGACTTTTGTAGATTGCACTTAATCGAAAAAATTTGGTGCTATTGAAAAAAATACCATATATTCGCTAAAATGCATATTTATACGATAAAATGCATTTAACCCAAATTAGACTGTAGAACGATGAAAGTAGAGCAACTGTGTTTAATAGATGATGCCTGGCACGATATTGTCCTTAGCATAGATATAAATCCAAGTATTTTTTTACTATTTATATCACCAACATTCAAAGGAAAAGACGAATTAGTAAATAAGTTAACATCATTGCATCCAGATGCAACCATCATGGGCTGTTCTACAGCTGGTGAAATATCTGGTGTTAATGTATCTGACGATACAGTTTCTTTAACCGCTATAGAACTTGAAAAAGTTGACCATAAATTAGAAATGGTCGAAGTTAATTCTATGGATGAAAGTTACGATGTTGGTGCAGCTTTGGCATCAAAACTTAATCAAAGTAATTTAAAACATGTCCTAGTATTAAGTGATGGTTTAAACGTTAACGGTGCCGATTTGGTTTCTGGATTAAAAAGTGTTTTGCCTAAAACAAGTATTACGGGTGGATTAGCTGGAGATTCAGGTAATTTTAATGACACCTTTGTTGTAGCCAATAAAATTATTTCAAATAAGATAATAGTAGGAATAGGTTTTTATGGTGATGGATTACAGGTTGGGTATAGTTCTAAAGGTGGTTGGGATAGCTTTGGAATTGATAGACTTGTCACAAAATCAGATAAGAATATTCTTTACGAATTAGATGGTTTGCCAGCATTAGAGTTGTATAAATCTTATTTAGGCGACAATGCAATTAACTTACCTAGGTCTGGTCTTCTTTTCCCGTTGAGTATGCGTGTTAATGATCACGATACGCCTGTTGTACGAACTATTTTAGGTGTAAATGAAAATGATCAAAGTTTAACTTTTGCTGGTAATATTCCAAAAGGGGCTTATGTACGACTTATGAAAGCTAATATAGATCGACTAATTGACGGTGCAGAAGATTCTGCGAAAAATGCCTGTAAAATATCTAAAGATAATACTGAGCTGGCTATATTAATAAGTTGTGTCGGCAGGAGGTTAGTTCTAAAACAACTAGCAGAAGAAGAGGTAGAAGCAGTAAAACAAGTTATAGGTAATAAACCAAAAATTACAGGTTTTTATTCTTACGGTGAGATAGCACCATTTGGGGAATTTTCACCTTGTGAACTGCACAATCAAACAATGACTATTACAACTTTATCAGAATGGTAGATAGTAATATACATAGACTACTAAAACGGCAAATTCTTAATGCTAACTTTACTGTTGATGACTTAAATAAATTTAAGGATTTTTTTGAGGTTGTTAATGATGCTTACAAGAGTTTTGATGACGATGTAAAACATATCGAAGTTATTCTAGAGCAAAGCTCTAATGAACTTTATAAAAGGAATAAAACCTTAAAAAATGAGGTATTTGAAGCAGAAAATGAGCTAGATACTATTGTAAACTCTATCGAGGGAGTCATTTTCAAAACAGATATGCTTGGTAATTTTAAATATTTAAATAAGGCATGGGAGGATTTGACAGGAATTGAGATTGAGAAAGCGCTAAATAATAAATACAGAGAATTACTCTTTGGAAAAAATGATAAAGAGAAAGTAAGAATTCATGACTTTTTTAATTCCGACAAGGAAGAGTACAGTACATTATTTAAATTTTGTAAATCAAATGGAAACATAGTTTGGTTGCAATTAAAAGTGGAAAAAATAAAAGATGTGTATGGCGAATTTTGTAGTGCAATAGGTACTATGATTGACGTTACTCAATTAAAAGAAACGGAAATAAAATTAAATCGAGCTAATAAGACAAAAGATGAATTCTTGTCGACAATGTCTCATGAAATTAGAACGCCATTAAATGCTGTAATAGGTATGTCTGAAATTTTGTTAATGGATAAGTTTTTGCCTGAACAATTGGAAAATCTGGAGGTATTAAAATATTCTAGTGAACATCTTTTGGCATTAGTAAATGATTTATTGGATCTTAATAAATTTAAATCAAAAGAAATCAAACTATTTGAAGATGATTTTAATTTGTCAGAATTAGTACAAAACATAAAACTTCACTTTAATCAAACAGCTATAAAGCAAAACCTCAGTTTCGATACAGCAATCGATAGTGAGATTCCAACAATTCTAAAAGGCGATAGTCTAAAATTATCTCAGGTTTTAAAAAATTTACTGAGTAATGCATTTAAGTTTACCCATGATGGAGGTGTAGTTTTTAAAATAGAATTGATAGAGGCTAAAGATGATACATCAAAAATTAGATTTAGTGTTTTAGATACAGGAATAGGTGTTTCTTACAATAAGCAAAAAGATATATTTAGAAGTTTTGTTCAAGCTAGTAATAACACTTCAAAATTATACGGAGGATCAGGACTTGGACTGTATATAAGTAGGGAACTATTAAAAATTCAAAAGAGTGACTTACATGTTGATAGTACAGTGGGTGAAGGATCTACATTTTGGTTTGAAATCATATTAAAAAACTCGGGCCAAATTACAATATCCAAACAAAGAAGTATCACTAAAACTGAGAATCTGGAATTAAATGTTTTGGTGGCAGAAGATACGAGTCTAAATGCACTTATACTTAAGAAGTTATTTAAGAACTGGGGTATCGATTATGACATTGCCACAGACGGACAAGAACTATTAGATATATATCCAAATAAAGAATACGATCTTATTTTAATGGATTTACAAATGCCTGTTTTAGATGGCTATAAAACTACTAAGGCGATAAGAAAACTAGAAGATTCAAGTAAATCAGCAATTCCCATAATAGCATTAACAGCTTTTACAGAATCCGAAGTTGGCGACAAAATAAAGCAATATAAAATGGATGGTTATTTAAGTAAACCCTTTGATGTGTGCCATTTGTATGAATTACTTTCATTTTATGCCAATAAAAAAAGACTCGCTGTCTGAATCTTAAAAAAAAGATTTTATTATTTTCGATGCATGCAAGAAGATTTTCTTCATTACGTCTGGAAATACAAAGCATTTGATGTATCTCAGCTTAAAACTACTGCTAATGAAAAAGTTAGTGTTAAGCAACTTGGTCAGCACAATCTTAATGCTGGTCCAGATTTTTTTAATGCGCAATTAACTATTGATAATCAACTTTGGGCTGGTAATGTAGAGATTCATATAAAATCTTCAGATTGGTACGTGCATAATCATGAAACTGATAAAGCCTACGATAATGTTATTCTACATGTGGTTTGGGAACACGATTCCGAAATTTTCAGAAAAGACAATTCAGAGATTCCGACAATAGAACTAAAACACTACGTTGATAAAAGCTTAATTGATAACTATCAAAAACTAATACTTTCTAAATCTTGGATTAATTGCGAAACCAGTTTTTCAGAAGTTGATGATTTTCTGCTCAATAATTGGTTAGAACGTTTGTATATCGAACGATTAGAGCGTAAATCTAAGGATATACAGAAATTATTAGTGGCCTCAAATAACAATTGGGAAGCCGTTTTGTTTAAGATGCTAACTAAAAATTTTGGACTAAAAGTTAATGGAGAATCATTTTTGAGTTTGGCCAATTCAACTGATTTTTCGGTTGTAAGAAAACTTCAAAATGATGCAATAGATTTGGAAGCCGTGTTTTTTGGACAGACCGATTTACTTAATGACGATGTACAAGATGCTTATTATTTAGAGCTTCAAAAGCGTTATCAGTTTTTAAAGCAAAAATTCAGACTTAATAAACTAGGTGTGCTGCCGTTACAGTTTTTTAGATTACGACCACCTAATTTTCCAACCATTCGGTTATCGCAATTAGCTAATCTTTACCATACGAGAACAAATTTGTTTTCAGAACTAATAAATGTTAGTTCTAAAAAAGACGTCTATAAAATATTGGATATTGAAACCTCAGAGTTTTGGAAATCGCATTATACGTTTTCAAAAACATCAAAAGTTTCAAAAAAGGCATTAACCAAGTCATTTATAGACTTGTTGGTTATTAATACTATAATTCCGCTTCAGTTTACTTATGCTAAAGTACAGGGTCGGCCTATTGAAGATCATATTTTTAATTTTATGAGACAAATAGGTGTTGAGAAGAATAGCATTGTCTTCAAGTTTTTAAGTTTAAAACCTTTAGAAAAACATGCTTTAATGTCTCAAGCTTTTCTGCAATTAAAACAAAATTATTGCGATAAAAATAAATGCTTACAATGTGCAATTGGTAATAGCCTAATCGTTAAAAATTAAGTAAATTGCACTATGGAATGGTTCTATAACCTGTTACTATATTTTCAAAAACGCGGCTATTATGTTTGTCAGCGTATTGCTGATCGTTTGGGAATAAGAGCCAAAATTGTAAGAACCTCATTTATGTATCTCACTTTTGTAACTGTCGGCTTCGGTTTTGCGCTATATTTGTTTTTAGCGTTTTGGATGCGGATAAAAGACATTGTATATACTAAACGCTCTTCAGTTTTCGATTTGTAATATGAACAACCCTTTAATAAAACTATTTAGATCTAAAATTTACACAGCAATTATATTGCTTTTTATAGTGTTGTGTATTGGTATATTAGGTTTTCGGTTTATATCAGAATACAGTTGGATAGACGCTGTATATATGACTGTAATTACCATTACAACCGTTGGATTTGGAGAAGTGAATCCATTGGATACAGAAGCCAAAATATTTACTATCTTTTTAATTTTATCTAGTGTAGTAATTGTAGGTTACGCGATATCAATTATAACAGAATACATACTTAGCCGAAATAATTTTGAAGACATAAAACAACGTAAAATGCAGAAGAAAATTGATGCCATGACTAACCATATTATCATCTGTGGTTTTGGGCGAAATGGAAAGCAAGCCGCCAGAAAGTTATTAGCCTATAAGAAACCATTTGTAATTATTGAACGCGATAAAGAAGTTTTGGTAAAGTATCAGGAAGACGATATTCCTTTTGTATTAGGTAATGCAAATGAAGACGAGTCACTACATGAAGCAGGAATTGAAAAAGCTAGTACTTTAATTAGCGCATTGCCTAATGATGCAGATAATTTGTTTGTGGTTTTATCTGCAAGACAAATAAATAGAAAAATGCATATTATTAGCAGAGCTTCTGAAGAAACCTCATATAATAAACTAAAATTGGCAGGTGCAAATAATGTGATTCTTCCAGATAGAATAGGAGGCGATCATATGGCATCGTTGGTTGTAATTCCAGATTTGGTGGAGTTTATTGATAATCTGGGTATTGTTGGTGAGCAGAATATAAATGTCGAAGAAGTAAAAGTAGAGCAGCTTTACAATCCGAAAATTGCCAAGACGATTAGAGATCTGGATTTAAGAAGAAAAACGGGATGTACAGTCATTGGATTTAAAGATGAAAATGGCGAATATATTGTTAACCCTGAAGCTGACACAAAATTGGTTGCTGGTTCTAAAATCATTGTTTTAGGTCGTCCTGAGCAAATTAAAACACTTAATTCCACGTACAATATCGCTTAATGTTATTGTCCATTTTAACGTTATAGGCTTTAAAAACTCAAATTTTTTTAGCATCTTGTCGTTTTTTAAACCAAAAACTAACTAATAACTACACTTATGAAGAAAAATCTTCTATCCCTTTTTGCTTTAATTTTACCTTTATTAAACTTTGCTCAAGAAGCCCAAGAAATGGGTATCGATGATAAAATAGACCAAGTTTTTGGGAATTTAACTGGCTGGTTTGTTCAAGCTATATTTTATCAAATAGATTTTGGTGGAGATGTAAAAGTGTTTTGGGTATTATTTCCATTAATTATTGGTGCGACTTATTTTACAATTTATTTTAAATTAATTAATATAACGGGCTTTTTAACTTCTATTAATATTGTTAGAGGAAAATATGATGAGATAGATCACCATGAGTCGTTAGTTGGAGCTGGTGATTCTACACCAGGAGGTGATGCTATTGAAACTATAGCAGTAGAGGGTCATGATGGAGAAGTTTCGCATTTTCAAGCGTTAACAGCTGCATTGTCTGCAACCGTAGGTCTTGGAAATATTGCTGGTGTTGCTATAGCCGTTTCTATCGGTGGTGCAGGAGCAACGTTTTGGATGATCGTAGCAGGATTATTAGGTATGGCATCAAAATTTGTAGAATGTACTCTTGGTGTAAAATATAGAGATATTGATGAAGAAGGAACTGTTTATGGTGGTCCGATGTATTATCTAACCAAAGGGCTTAAATCTAAAGGTTTAGGTGGCTTAGGGAAGGTTTTAGCTGGCTTATTTGCAGTTTTTGTAATTGGTGGTTCTTTTGGAGGTGGAAATATGTTCCAAGTAAATCAGGCATTCCAATTAGTAGAAAATATTACTGGTGGTGAACAATCATTCTTACATGGATATGGATGGGCATTTGGATTAGTAATGGCAATTTTAGTAGGTATTGTTATAATAGGCGGTATTAAGAAGATAGCTAAAGTTACAGACAAGATTGTACCATTTATGGTAGTTATATATGTAGCTGCTTCATTATTTGTAATTTTTGCAAATTATGATATGATAGGTGATGCATTTGTTCAAATTTATAATGGTGCGTTTAGCCCGGAAGGTGTAGCAGGTGGAGCAATTGGTGTATTGGTGCAAGGATTTAGAAGAGCAGCATTTTCTAACGAGGCTGGTGTTGGTTCTGCTTCTATTGCGCACTCAGCAGTAAAGACTAAATATGCTGCTAGTGAAGGAATGGTGGCATTATTAGAACCATTTATAGATACTGTTGTTGTGTGTACAATGACAGCATTAGTTTTAATTATTACAGGAAATGTGACGGCTGCGAATGCCGGTTTAAATGATGCACAAGCTATATTATTAACTTCTGGAGCATTTGAATCTGCCATCTCATGGTTCCCATATGTACTAACAGTCGCAGTAGTCTTATTTGCTTTTAGTACGATGATATCTTGGTCGTATTATGGATTTCAAGGTTGGGCATATTTATTTGGAAGATCTAAAAAAATGGAATATACATACAAAGTGATTTTCTGTATTTTCGTAATAATTGGTGCAGCTGCAAGTTTAGGGTCTGTTATCGGGTTCTCGGATGCAATGATTTTTGCAATGATGGTTCCGAATATGATAGGTCTGATAATTTTAGCTCCAAAAGTAAGGGCGGAAATGAAGAAATTTATGGATGCAATTAAAGCCAATAAGGCATAAACTAAATTAAAATATATGAAATCCTATTTCCAGTTTTCTAACAAACAAAGAAATGGGATTTTTTTATTACTGTTGTTAATTATACTAATTCAGTTGGTTTACGCTTTCGTGGATTTCTCCAAGGATAATAATCCAGTCAATCAAAATGGATTAGATGAATTTAGAAATGAATTAGATTCGCTTCGTTTAGTAGAAATAGAGAATAATAAACCTAAAATCTATCCATTTAATCCAAATTACATCACAGATTATAAAGGGTATTCTTTAGGTATGTCCAATGAAGAAATTGATAGGCTTCACAAGTTTAGAGAACGTAATCAATGGGTAAATTCGTCTCGAGAGTTTCAGCAGATAACTAAAGTTTCGGATTCTCTTTTGGATATTATTTCACCGAATTTTAAATTCCCGGAATGGGTGACAAATCCAAGACCAAAGAGTAATAATTACAACAATTCATATTCAAATTCAAAGTCGCCAAAAACATATGCTCAAAAGTCTGATTTAAACAAAGCAACTTCTGCACAGTTACAAAAAGTTTATGGTGTTGGTGAAAAGCTATCAGAACGTATTATTAAATACAGAAATAAGTATTCAGGTGGTTTTATTGCAGACATGCAATTAACGGATATTTGGGGATTAACACCTGAAGTTATTGAACGAATAAAACAAGATTTTACAGTTAAAACACCTAGAATCATAAAAACGTATAATCTTAATATAGCAACCAGAGATGAGTTAGTTACAATTCAGTATATCGGTTATGAGGTGGCCAATAATATTATTGAAGAGCGTGCACTTAGAGACGGCTTTAAAACTTTAGAAGAATTATTAAAAGTTGAAGATTTTCCTATCAAAAAAATAGAGATAATTAAGTTATATTTGCACCTATAATAAAAAACAATACATGTCTAATTTATATTTCACGGAAGAGCATAACTTATTTAGAGAAAGTCTAAGAGATTTCTTAAAAAAAGAGGTTGTACCTCATATTGACAAATGGGAAAAATCTGGCCATATAGAACGTTTCATCTGGAAAAAATTTGGTGATATGGGTTATTTTGGTCTGGCATATCCAGAACAATATGGTGGCTTAGATTTAGATTTGTTTTACACAGTTATTTTACTCGAAGAATTGCAACGTATCAATTCTGGGGGATTTGCAGCCGCAATGTGGGCACATGCTTATTTGGCAATGACACATCTTAACAAAGAGGGAGACCATGCGATAAAGGAAAAGTATTTGGCAGCTAGTATCTCAGGTGATAAAATAGGGTGTCTTTGTATTACTGAACCATTCGGTGGAAGTGATGTTGCTGGAATGCGTACAACTGCAGTGAAAAAAGGAGATTCTTATGTGATTAATGGATCTAAAACATTTATAACAAATGGTGTATTAAGCGATTATTTAGTGGTTGCGGCTAAAACAAGTCCAGATCTAGGGAATAAAGGTATTAGCATATTTGTAATGGATAGAGATACACCAGGTATTTCAGCAACAAAATTAGATAAGCTAGGTTGGAAGGCTTCAGATACTGGTGAAATTGCATTCGATAATGCTGTAATTCCCGCTTCAAATTTAATGGGAGAAGAAAATCAAGGATTCCCCTATATAATGCAACATTTTGCATTGGAACGATTAATAATGGGTGTCAATGCGCATGCAAGAGCTGAATATGCTTTGGAATATGCGAAGCAATACATGTCTGAGCGAACAGCATTCGGCAGAACAATAGATAAATTTCAGGCATTAAGACATACTTATGCTGATTGCGAAACTCAAATGGAAATTTGTAAACAATTCAACTACTACGTAGCTAAGCGTTTAGATCTAGGTGATTATGTAGTGAAAGAAGCTACAATGTCTAAGCTGCAATCTACAAAGATGGCAGATGATGTTATCTATCAGTGTCTTCAATTTTTAGGAGGCTACGGCTATATGGAAGAATTTCCACTAGCGCGTATGGCTAGAGATAGTCGTTTAGGGCCAATCGGTGGAGGAACTTCCGAAATATTGAAAGAGATTATTGCTAAATTGATTATAGATAATAAGGATTATAAGCCGGCAACTTAACGATTAATAAATTTTAAATTTTTAAAATCCTGCTGGCATGCAGGATTTTTTTGTTCGAAACTCAATATATCTCCTGGCGAATAGTTATATTTAAACATCATCGTATTAATAAATGAGTCTAAAAGCTTTTGTTGATTATCTACTATTAGAAAAGAAGTATTCTAAACATACCATTATGGCTTATGAGCGAGATATTGAGATGTTTCAATATTTTTTAAGTGAATACCATGATTCGGAATTAGTTTCAAAAACTGGGTATTCAGAAATTAGACAATGGATAGTAGAATTAGTTAATAGTGGTGTTACAAATAGAACAATTAATAGAAAAGTATCGTCATTAAATACCTATTTTAAATTTCTATTAAAAACTCAGAGTATCAATGTTAATCCTCTTAAACAGCATAAGGCATTAAGAGTAGGGAAAAAGGTGCAGTTGCCTTTTTCAGAACAAGAATTAAAAAGTGTTCTAGAAAATGCTATTGAAGTTAACGATTTTGAGAGTTCAAGAAATCACTTAATCATAGAGATGTTTTATGCTACAGGTATTAGACGCATAGAGTTAGTTAATCTAAAATTAATGGATGTAGATCTCGGCAAAAGACAAATTAAAGTTTTGGGTAAACGCAACAAAGAACGATTTATACCATTAATAGATGCTTTAATTGAATCCTTAAATAATTATTTAAAGTTTAGATCTCAGTTACCAACAATTGAAGATAGAGAGGTTTTGTTTTTAACAAAAAAAGGTCTTAAAATTTACGAAATGCTTGTTTACAGAATAATTAATAAGTACTTTAGTGTAGCATCTACAAAAGCAAAATGTAGTCCTCATGTATTGAGGCACTCATTTGCGACACACTTATTAAATCAAGGTGCAGATTTAAATGCAGTAAAAGAACTTCTCGGACATACTAGTTTAGCAGCGACTCAAGTTTATACACATAACAGTATAGAAGAGTTAAAAAAAGTGTATGCTAAATCCCATCCTAGAAACCTGCATTAAATAATAGCTTTATAAATCTTGTGTTAAACAATTTTTTAACACATACGTTCAACTTAAATTATAGTATATGAAAGTAAACACGCAATCCGTAAATTTTACAGCAGACGGAAAACTTATTGACTTCATTCAGAAACGAATGGACAAACTAGATATGTTTTATGACAAAATAATACAATCCGATGTGTATTTAAAAGTTGAGAATACAAGCGATAAGGAGAATAAAATTTTTGAAGCAAAAGTAAGCGTACCTGGTGATAGTTTCATTGTTAAAAAACAATGCAAATCCTTTGAAGAAGGTGTGGATTCGGCAATTGCATCCTTAGAAAGACAATTGAAAAAAAGAAAAGATAAATTAAGAGCACATAGTTAGATAAAATTTTTTCAAAAATGTTTTGAATAAAAGAATAAAACATTACATTTGCAGTCCGTTAGAAATAGCGGACTTTTTTATGGTCGTTTTTTGATGGTAAAAAAGCTAATAAAAAGCCGATGTAGCTCAGCTGGCTAGAGCAGCTGATTTGTAATCAGCAGGTCGTGGGTTCGAGTCCCTCCATCGGCTCTTTAAAGTTTCAATTTTGGAATTTTAAATTTTGAAATATTGAATTTTTTGGGGAGATACTCAAGCGGCCAACGAGGACAGACTGTAAATCTGTTGGTTTTCACCTTCGCAGGTTCGAATCCTGCTCTCCCCACAAAAAAATTTTAAAAAGAGGTTGTCAAAAGCTAGCTTTTGTAAAACGTCGGTTTAAAACGCTTTGGATTGGTTTGCCAATCCCGAATTACCGAACAGGGCGAGGTGGTTCTAAATAACTTTGAAATATTGAATACCATTAATTAAGGCGACTTAATTAAAAAGCGAGAGTAGCTCAGTTGGTAGAGCGTCAGCCTTCCAAGCTGAATGTCGCCG
>ERZ1048872.343-NODE-343-length-53487-cov-13.673024_pt1 | contig 53487 bp, 45 predicted proteins | sample MGYA00383100_ERZ1048872 | MGnify/ENA primary metagenome ERZ1048872 (study PRJEB29581, sample SAMEA5548370) | metagenome | biome: marine; feature: coastal; material: water | depth 50 m | study: Short-term variability in the microbial, nano- and picoplankton...
GAACCCATGCTGATGATTTCGATGTAACCCGTGTCTGCTCCAGCGCGGAAGATAGGAGGCATAGTGAACTTGTTGTCGCCTGTATCGTATGCGGGTGCAGTACAGCTGTTATCGTTCGATGTCCAAGTGATGTCATCGCCTTCAGCGCCGATAAAACCAGTGTACATATCGTTGGGAGACAGAACGACGTTGAAGTCCATTGCGTCCATTGAGTCACCGGCGCGGCGGAAGCGGAACTTCAGCACCTGGGTCACGGCGGACGTGTTAATGATGTTGACACCAGTCGAGTACCCTTCCAACGTTGTGTAGTAAGGGACAAGAGCCAGGTCACCGAGTTCAGTTTCGGACGCTACAGAAGCTGCGTTAACCGCACCAGCGTAACCGGCAGTTACCGCGGCAACTGCTGCGGCTATGCCAAGTGGCTTAAAGTTTGTGTTCATAATAGGAGACTCCTAGTTTTAGTCTTGTTTCAATCCAAAGTTTTAAAGATTGCTAGCGCTATTATTGCTAGCTGCAGCCAGCTGTCAACTTACAAAAAAGCTAATAGTTGGCACTAAACCACCACTCACCATCAACAAGAATCCATCTCTCGTGCAGTTTGCGGGGCATTGGGCCCATTGCTCTAGCTGCTTCTGAAGTTAGTTTGGTTGGTCTGGACATGACCCCTACCACCACACTTGCTACAGCTGCAGACGGATCATAATTAGTTACCTCAACCCCTGTCAACTCCCAGTTGGCTGTATACGAAAACTTTTTGACATACAGGTGCTTAGGGAAAACTTCTCGATAAGCGGGTGAGCTATATTCCCAGGCCGCTCCCCAGTCATGGGCAATACGCGCATGCCAGCGCTCTTCAACACGAATTTCAAGCGCTTTCATCTGCTCTGGGGTCAGCGCCTGTGAATTTTCCGGCTTGTCCACACAAGCCGAGAGCAGCGCAATAACCATCAATAAAATTACACGTAACATACTGTTTTTATTAACCATTTAACAAAATCGGGCGCGATTATACGACAGCAGAGGGTAAAAAGATATGCAATAGCAATTCTCTAGTTCCCAAGGCCTCGTCGATACAAATAGCCAGCCCCTGTGTCCTCCGAGAAACGGGCCAGCAACAGCGAGGCGCGAGTGACCCATTTGTCCCTAGAGCTCATTTTAGGGCTGTACACGGTTGCGACGGCCCGTTTGTGAAAAATACCAATCCCCATTGATCAACGTCGAACTAGAAGCTATTTTCGTCGATCAGTTCCAGATTGCGAATCTTCGACCGCATCTCCTCACTCACGCTGCGAAGTTCATCCTCGTTGTACAATGCCCGTGGCGTGATAATCACCAAGAGCTCTGTGCGGTTACTTCTCGCTGAATCAGTACCAAACAGCGAACCTACGATTGGCACACTGTGCAGCCAGGGCACGCCCTGAGACGCAGTTCCGGAATTCTCACGAATCAACCCCCCCAGGACCACTGACTCGTTGGAGCGCACGGCCACCCGGCTTTCTATATTGCGCTCCAGGAATGCCCGCTGCCCTGTAGCGGCATCAATCTCGCCGACGTCAGTAACCGATTGCGCCACGTCCATGGTGATCAGCCCCCCCGCATTGACCGAGGGCCTTACGTCCAACTTCACCCCCGTATCCCGATAGGTGATGGACTGGGTTACTCGGTCTGTGTCGTTGGCAAGCGAACCGGTCTGGGAGTCAATAATCGGCACCTGCTGCCCAACGTGGATGTAAGCATAGTGGTTGTCTAACACCATCACCGATGGCGTAGAGATAATATTGAGCAGGCTTTCCTCTGCAAGCGCATTCAACACGGCGCTGACATTACCAATAGAATTGGTCACTGTGTAGGAAAAGCCAGGCACGATAGATGCTGGTGACTCTGCGCCAGCGATACTAGAAAGAAAGCCGCTGCCATCGTAATCCGCACCCAAGCTATTGCTGAACGTCCACTCAAGACCGTAGCGGAGTTCATCTGTCAGGCTGACCTCGATAATGCTTGCCTCAATAATCACCTGCGTTGCCACTACATCCAACTGTTCAAGGGCTGTTTTGATCACCTTGTATTGCATAGAAGTGGCATAAATCATCAAAGAATTATTTTCGTCGTCGGCGACTACTCGCACCTCGGCAGTCTCATCGCCACTGCCCGTGACACCCTCCATATTCACATTAGCAACTGAACTGCCGGTATTGCCCGAAGACCGGCCTGACCCCATGCGATTAGAAGACCCACTACGATTAGAAGAACCCATGCCCCTGCTTGATCCAAGCGTCTCCGGCGATAAACCCGGAGCAACACCCGAAGAGTCCCTATAACCTCCCCGCGATTGTGACCTGCCACTGGACTGCCCACCCGAATAAATGCTGTTGATCAGGTCTGATAAACGACTGGCCGTGGTATTTTGCACCGGGTAAACATACAGTCGTCGATCCAGCGCGGAATAATGAGCCTCGTCCAGCCGCTCTATCCACTTCTCTACGGTGCCCAGGTAATGTGCCCGGGGCGTCACTATGAGGATACTGTTGAGCCGCTCGACAGGCACAACCCGAATCATATCCTTCATACTGCTCCCGTCCTGGGTTGTGCCCATGATGGCATCCAGGGCATCTACTACCTCAGCAACCTCACTGTTCTCTAGCGGGAACAAGCCGACCGACATACCTTTAAGCTGATCGACATCAAAGGTCGATACCATGTCCAACCAGCCATCTAACTGAGTGCGAGTCCCGGCCAACACCAGCAAGTTACGGCTACTATCAATACGCACAAACGCTGAATCGTCTGCCACAGGCTTGAGAATCTCCGCCATATTTTTGGCACTGATAAACTGCAGCGGTACAATGACAGTGGAGTAGCCCGCAATATTATCGCGTGGATTGGACACACTGGGGGACAACTTCGTCCCACGGGCAGACCCAGTAACCAAATATCGACCATCGCTCCCGCGAATCATGATCGTGTTATTCGCTTTTAGCAGCGACTCCAGCACGCCAAGTAGCTGATCTCTGGGTATAGGGGTCCTGGTACGCAAAGTGACCTGCCCCTGGATAGGATGATCGACCACATAATCCAGCTCCAAGATATCCCCCATGATGGCATGGGTCACCTCGCTCAGCGGCGCCTGTTCAAAATTCAGACTAACATCGTCTCCAAGGAAGCGAACAGGTTCTCGCTTTTTGGGCATATTCACATGCCTGTCAGTACCCTGATAAAGAACAGCTTCCCTGGAGCCTTCTTCTTTCTTGCTGACGGCCAGATCTGTTGCACTGGTTGATAGCGAGGCCTGCTCGGCCGCGGGTTCGACCGAATCAACTCCTGCAGTTGAGTCTTTTCCAACTGGCGTGGTGCAACTGACCAGCAAAAAAACTGCCGAGACCGTCGCCGTAGTTCGCAAAATATTCATTCCATTTGGCCTGTTAGTCATTCTTTATTTAATCCAGTCATCTGCCGTCAACGTTGCCGCCACCGAGCCGCAGGCGGTCAGGCGCTTCAGTTTTCTTTTTAGACTTGCGATTGGACTTGCTTTTCGCACCCGGGCTTTTCCCGCTATCCAACGCCTGGCCATCGGGCTGCACTTGCCCTTCCAGGGCTTGCGCTTGCGAAATCTCGACGATACTGAGCGCCAGAGTTGCTTGCTGATCGCCACTGCCAAAGTTGGCTGAAAATGCCTCCACCGACTGTAACTTCCAACCATTTAGCTCCTCTCCGACCGCCAGCCTGCGTTTCTTGCCTTTGGAGATGACGATAACGCCTCCCGTATCACCTCCACCAAAAACGCCAGCCAACTTTACGTTTTCAATTTTGCCCGGCTTGGCTGTGTTCGCCTTTTTGGGTTCAGGCTCAGGCTTTACCGGCTCCAAAACCACTGGCGACCTGCTTGCCCAAAACAATGGACGCTGCCTAATCTGTGCACGCTGCTCTGGGCTCACCACAGAAAGCCCCTGAACATTGGCCACCTGCAATGAGTCACGCATAGGCCTGACTGGATCAGGTATGGGGGGGAACAGTGCCCGATAACTGCCCCACCCGAATTGCAGTAAGAGAAGCACCAAAAATATCAGCACAATCAACTCCACTCTGCGCTCAGTCCTGAGAGGGTCTGACAACCCCTGATAGCGAGCAAAAAAAATCATCTCAGCGACCTCAGCGAAAGCAAACGGATGGATATAGTCGCCTCTTGTTTCTCAACTTTAGCCGCTGCGCCGCGCGTGCTGCGCTGACGCGTGGGCCAGACATCCAGCCCTTCCACAATAATCAATGGGGTAAAATCTGCCATCTCTGCCAGGGTTCGGTCCAGTGCATCTATGTCACCAGCAACGGTCAATTTCACCCCAATATAATCAAAACTCTCCTCTTCTCGCACTGGCAGAACCTGGCTATTGCTGACCGTGAGACCTGCATCGGCCATCAATTGACGAACGTCTGACTGCATGGATGCAGCAATCGACGCTCTTTCAGCAGTGGAAGGGTACGCTAATCTAGCGGTGGTTTGCTGGACAACACCGGAAGAATCTCGCAATTGACCCTCCACCTCTTGCAAACCCTGTAAGCGCGCTATTCGTTGAGGCAGACGCTCCATATCACGCGCATACTCCGCCCTCAAACCATAGGCACCAAACAGCAAGTTCAAGTACATCAGCAGAGGCAACAGCAGGGTCAGGGCGCAAATCAAGGCGCTGCGCTGGTGAGTTTTTATCCAGGCGATCAAGACTCGACTCCCCTCACCCGCACTTTAAGGTGAAATTGCTCCACTCCTGTACCGGGGATCTTTCGGATTGGGCTCGCCGCAGTCACTTCACGATAATCTGCTTGCTCGGTTAGCAGTTCCATAATAGCTGAAGCATCGACCGCTCTTCCTCGCACATCAATTTCAAGGCCATTGATCGCCAAACGCTCGACAAAGGCATCATCGCCCAATAACTCAGTCAGCCTGCCAAGATGAAAATGTGCGCTGGGATAGCTAGCGGTAATTTGGTTAACAGCTGCAATAGTTTCATTGGCAGCGCTCACAGCAGAACGCATCTGGGTTGCATCCGCAGCCTCTCGCTGAGTTTCTGCAGAGACGCTTTCCAGGCGGTCATACTCCAGCTTTTTCAAGCCTGCTGCCACGCCGGCCGTCAACAGCAGTATTAAGCCAGCGGCGCCCACCATCACGCCCACCTTAAGCAAGCGACGCCGATAAAGCTGTTCGCGCTGGCTTTCGCCAAAGCCATTAATGACTGCCATTTGCCCGGCGACATCGACCCAGACTTCCTGGGCATTAGCATCGTGACCGCCATACTGCTGGGATATATAGGTCATGGACGCGCTGAGTGAAACGATAACCAGCGTCAGATAAATATAATTTTCGTCGCGACGGTTTAGCACCCAACCCGCTCCCGTATCTTCCGGCGAGAATGGACTATTGGCATTGACCTCTAAAGCGAGTACCGCATCAAGCTCGGCCTCAACGGCCAGAGGCAGTCGCAGATTGCGGGACAATGCCAGATCGTCATCGAGCAGAATTGCGCTGCATCTCGCCTCTGATAGCCCAGAGGGCAGGCCCGCCTGATAGACTGTTGCAGCAGCAGGTGAACGCAAGCTTACGGGTTCATCCAGACGCGTGCGCACGGGCGAGTCATAAGCCCAAAGAAGCTCCCGCCAGGCAGCCATAAAGTGCCTGCCCAATTGGCGCATGTCATAGCCAAACAGTTCCCAGTTCTGGCTGGATTCAAACATTTCCCGCTCTCATTCTTATTTACCCCTGCACGACCCTGGGCGCTTCCGTGCGAACAGCGCGCCATGGCAGACCGTATTGCCCACGTTTCGCGCTCAACCAACGCCGACGCAGCCAGGTGCGTCCACCGTATTGCACATATGCATCCGCCCGAAAGACGCCACTGTTCCCGCCACCTTGTTCAGACCTGCCGCCCCTATCGCCTCTCGCGCTGGCAGCTCTGCGCTTACCTGCTTGCTCCGCTTTTGCCGGGTCCAGAGATTTCAGCACGGACATCATCGCCGCCGGAGATGCACCCCAATCGGTAGATGAGCTTGCCCAACTACCCGCTTTTGCATAGTCCCTAATGCCGTCTAGCAATGAGCGAGAAACCCCTTCCACGCGCAACATATCCTCGAGAGAGTGAAATTTATTCTCCGACCCTGTTCGCCTGCGCTTTCTGTTGGTTTGCCCTTTTCCGGAACGCCACTTTACCACATTCTCTGCCACGTATTGAGCTTCGCCAGGGTCCAAACCACCCGCCACGCTAAACAGCACGGTAAGCACCTCTTTGGGAGCGCTACTAACGTCGATAAAGCCAGAGGCTGGATAGAGCCTAACCACAACCTCAACCTCGCCAAGCTGATGAATCGTCTCCGAGACCTGAGGCCCCTGGCCCGCAGATGCATACCCAGACCTTCGCTGAATCATGGCCAGTTGAATGGCGCCGTCTCCTGCAGCAACAGCCTTAGCCTTGGCCAAGTGTATTTGGGTAACTTTGGTATCCACCTGCGCGCTGGCAACAATGCCCGCAACGAGCAATGACATCCCTGCCACAAACCAAATGACCAGTGCCAAGGCGACACCTCTCTGCTGCCTGATCATTTTTGCACCTGCATTATCAAGTCTGGCCAGTAGCGGCCAGATGCCTTGACCTGCAACCGCACCAGCGCAGGAGCAATGGAAGTATCCTCCCAATTGTTAACCCAGTCTTTGTGATACTCGGGTCGCATAAAGGCGGAAAACTCCTCCAAATGATCAACCAGTGTTCTGGAGGGTGCGTCCCTCCACTTATTTTCGTTGGGTGAGGTGGCGTCCGGCTCTAACCATCTCAGTACAAGTTGATCGCCCTCTGCACCAATTCGCACGACATAAGTTCCTCCATAGGATTCCCCGAACAAGAGGTTAGTTTTCCATTCAAGGAACCCTTTGCCGGAGCGAAAATAAGACGCAGCAGAGCTGCCGCCTCCTAATGTCAGGCCGCCTGAGCCGCTGCCAACGACGGCTGATTCCATCAGATCGCGGAGGAAGGCACTGACAGTGCGAACCTCATCCGCTCGCTGCGTCACCCGCTCAAGTGAGACCTGGGTATTACCGAGCGTTCGCAGACCAGTTACAGTTCCAAGCAACACCAAAGACAAAATTGCCAGTGAGACCACGACTTCGATCAGGGTAAAGCCCCGCGATGCGCTATCTCGATTCACGGCCATAACCTGGCACCACCGAGTTGAGTACAATTTCACGGCGCTTACGACCATCAAACCAGGCGACCCCGACCTCAATGGCATAAAGCCTGGTGTTTCCCATGCCAGACCGTGCCAAGTCGATCGACTGGGTTTGAACGCGCCAATCATAGCCCCCGGGTGTCTCACCCGCTTGCTGTGTGCCGTTTTCCGGCACCACGCCATTATCTGCCAGTAAAGAGCGAGCCAACTCCACGCCATACGCATAACGTTCAGAAGTACGCACGTTGCGAGTAGCGCCACTAGCGGCTTGATACAACGAACCCAAGGCCAGCGCCAAAATAGAGATCGCTACCATCATTTCCAGCAGTGAAAAGCCGCGCTGTTGCCTAGTTGACGTCATAGGCTTCCTGACTCACCGATCCCATCAGCCAATCCACAGAGATTCGGACACCCCTGCCGCGGGGCGATGTGACATCAATATCTCCGCCCGTAGAACCCCCTTCGGGGTAAAATCGAATGACGCCCAGGTTTTGCTGGTTGACTTCACTGGCAGTGGTGACCGTCATTTCAAAGCCTTTTGGCAGTTGCACCACGTCGTCGTAAAACTGGATTTGTCCTCGTTCAGCATCAAAGCCTACATTCTGCGCTTGTCCTTTATCCATGGCCTGGTGTCTTGCCTGCCCAAGAGTGGTGAGCACATCTCTCACTGCCTGGCGGTACTGTATCGATTGATAAAACCGCATGGAACCAGGAACGGTGACGGCCATTAACAGGCCGACAATGGCAATAGCGACCAGTAACTCAACCATCGTAAAGCCTGGTTGCGGACGGCGTATTGGCTGTTGCGCGCAGGCAGTCATCGCCAACTCAGCGAAACCCTGAAAAAATCAGGCGCAATTTCAGCCTACTTCCAGTTACCCACATCGGTGTCTTCCTTTTCACCACCGGGAGAGCCGTTAGCGCCATAGGTATAAATATCCACCTCAGCATTTTCGCCGGGATACTTGTAGTGGTATTCGCGATTCCAGGGATCCAGGGGGACATCGGCCTTGAGATAAGGACCATTCCAGCCTGTCGCACTACCGGGTTTACGCGTTAAAGAGGACAAGCCTTCAGAGGTAGACGGGAAGCGCCCTACGTCTAATTTATACATTTCCAGCGCTTGCTCCAGATCTTTAATCTGAATGCCTGCAGTTTTGGTCTTGGCACCTCCCAACTGGTTAAGGACCTGCGGACCGACAAGGCTCATCAGCAAGCCGAGAATAGCGAGCACTACCAGCAATTCCATCAGGGTGAAGCCGCTTTGCTTGCGGGATAGGCGGTACTGGTTGGTCACTTTTCTCATTCGTAGGTCCTCAATGGGGCAGCGTCTTTATGCCCATAAACTTTAATTTCTGTTCTTTGCTGGCTTCCGCTTGTGCAAAAACAAGCGCCGGCTTTTTGCCGTGCCTTATACCGCCAGATTATTGACTGACAAAATACCCATCAAAATCGCGATAATAATCACCGCAATAATAAACCCCATGGTGAGGATCAATATCGGTTCCAACAATGCCAGCCCACGCTTTACGCCGGACTGCACATGATCATCGAACACTTTTGCCAGCTCCAGCAGCATCTTGTCCAAACTACCGGACTCTTCGCCGACCCTGATCATCTGAATAACCATGGGCGTAAACATTTTGCTTTCTTCCAAAGCGATGGACATCCGCTGACCACCCTTCACCGCAGGAGGCAATACTTGCAGCGCGTCGCGTATCACACGGTTGTCCACGGTATCGATAGCAATAGAAATGGCTTTTAACAGAGACACTCCATTACCCAATAGAGTTCCCGTCGTTCTGGCAAATTTTGATACTTCAAACTCAAACACAATACCGCCAGCCAGTGGCAACCCAAGCATACGCTTGTCTAACGCGGTTCTTCCCTGGTCGGTTGACGACCAGTTACGAAAAACTATTCCGCCTCCAATAATCACGATCAGTAACAGCCAGCCCCAGGACTTGATGAAATCGGCACCGCTCAAAACCATTTGGGTCAACAGCGGCAGGGCTTCACCCATATCTTCAAACAAACTCTCAAACTGGGGTACGACAAAGCCCAGCATCAACACGATCGACAAGACGGCCACCACCAGCAAGATCGCCGGATAAATCAACGCCGAGACCACACTATCCCGATTGGCTTTGGCATTTTCCAGATACTCAACGAGACGATCCAATACCTCGGACAGCTGACCGCTGGCCTCACCTGAGCGCACCATGCTGATATAAAACGAGCCGAAGATTTTTTCGTGGGATTGCATTGCAATCGATAAGGCCTTGCCGCCCTTCACTGCCTTGAGGAGGTCATTGAGCAAAAACTGCATCTGCGGCTGCACAGCCATATCAATTAACACTTTCAGCGCGCGATCCAGTGGCAGCCCGGCGCGCAGCAGCACGGCCAACTCAGAAGTCATGGATAACACTTCCTGGCGGCTAGGCGGTTTCCCGACAACCTTTTCAGGATCATCAAGGCTATTGCCCGCCTCCAGTTTCAGCAGCGTTAGACCCTGTGCGCGCAACTGGCGTGACGCCAACTCCTGGCCACTGGCCTCTACTACACCCTGCCGAGTTTTACCGTCCCGGCCCACTGCCTTGTAGGTAAAGGATGCCATGTCTTAGGCGGACACCTCTTCCAGGGAAATTTCAACAACAGATGCATCAACCAGTGTCTCTGTTTCGCTCTGGTCCTGGGTCACACGCAACAGTTCTTCCATGGACGTGCGGCCCGCAGCCACTTTGCGCAGGCCATCTTCGTAGAGCGTTATCATGCCCTGTCTTCGCGCCGCCGCATGCAACACGGTAGCGTCTGCTCCGTTCATAATCACCCGGTGCATCTCATCGTCCAGCGGGAACAGCTCATGTATCGATGTACGACCGCTGTAGCCTGTTTCCATGCACTCGGAGCAACCTACGGCCTGATAGACCTCACGTTGGCCTGACGCCAGAAACGGTTCAATGCCCGACCGGGATATCGCTTCCGGCGACAGCTCAACCTTCTCTTTACAGTGCTTACACAGGGTTCGCACCAGTCGCTGAGCCAGCACCCCGTTTACCGAGGATGTAATCAAGTAGCGCTCTACACCCATATCTTCTAATCGAGTAATAGCGCCCGCGGCAGTATTCGTGTGCAAAGTAGACAGCACCAGGTGACCTGTTAACGCTGACTGAACGCCGATCTGGGCTGTTTCGGTGTCACGCATCTCACCAATCATAATGATGTCGGGGTCCTGGCGAAGAATAGAGCGCAGAGATCGGGCGAAGGTCAGTTCAATCTGCGCCTGCACCTGAATTTGGTTGACGCCCTCCAGCTGGTATTCCACCGGATCTTCCACAGTAATGATTTTGAGGGATTCGGAATCCAGCGAGGCCAGCGAGGCATAAAGCGTGGTGGTCTTACCTGAACCAGTGGGGCCAGTCACCAGCAGCACGCCGTGGGGCTTGGCGAGTAGTTCCTGGTATCGCTCCAGGGTATCGGCGCTAAACCCCATATCGGGAAGACTCAGCTGGATACTTTCCCGGTCCAGCACACGCATCACGATACTCTCGCCATGCACCGTGGGTATCGTCGAAACCCGCAGGTCCAGTTCATGCCCTTTGACTCGGGTCATGATGCGACCATCCTGGGGCAGTCTTTGCTCGGCGATGTTCATGTGTGACAGCAGTTTAATACGAGACGCGATCGCAGCGGTGAGGTTGGCCGCAGGTGCATCAGCATGCTCTTGTAGCACGCCATCGACGCGATAGCGCAACTGCAGGCCGTCCTCAAACGGCTCAATATGGATATCAGAAGCCTGCAAATCGACGGCGCGATGAATGATCTGGTTGACCAGGCGAATGACCGGTGCCTCGCTGGCCAGGTCTTTCAGGTGCTCAATAAACTCATCGTCGCTCTGGCCGGCAAACTGGTCATTGATACCGTCCTCGTCGCCGTCTTCATCCACCTGCAAATAGAGTTGGAGAGCTCGACTGATATCGGTTTCCAGACCCAGCACGATGTCCACTGGTTTTTCCAGGGCCATGGTCAATGCTTTGCTGAGGAACGGATCCTGCGGCGTGGCGGCGGCAAACTTCACCGTGTCCTCTGACTGCCTTACAGGCACCACCGCATTGGAAAACAGGAAGTCTTCAGCAACGCCATCCAGCTTGATTGCCTCTTCGGGATAGTCAGATGCCGCGTAAAGAGGAATATTTAATTGCTGGCTCAACACCTGGGCAAAATCCAGTTCTGACACCAGGCCCAGCTTGATCAGCACCTGACCGAACATCTCACCCATTTCACCCTGCGCTAACAAGGTGCGTTCAACATCGCGCTCAGAAACCTTACCCTGTTCTACCAGCAGTTCGCCGATTTTTTTCATCGCCCACCCGAGCATTTACACAAAAATTCAACCGCGTTTCAATGACATACGCCGTAACAGCGCCATTGTAGCACAGGGTTCGACAGAAAAAGGGTGTGAAAGTTGCGGAGCCAGAGAGACTCCGCAAAGAAAAATTCAGGCGACCTCAAAAAGCCCCGCTGCGCCCATACCGCCACCGATGCACATGGTAATTACCACAAGCTTAGCCCCGCGACGCTTGCCCTCCAGCAATGCATGGCCAACCATGCGGGCGCCGCTCATACCAAAGGGATGACCGATAGAAATAGAACCGCCGTTAACATTGAGCTTGTCGTTATCGATACCCAATTCGTCACGACAATGGATCACCTGACAGGCAAAGGCTTCGTTCAGTTCCCAAAGATCAATATCACCTATCGCCAACCCGTGGCGCTTGAGCAATTGGGGCACCGCGAACACCGGACCAATACCCATCTCATCTGAATGACAGCCAGCAACGGCCAAACCACGATAAATGCCTATGGGTGAAAGCCCTTGCTGCTCGGCTATCTTAGAGTCCATCACCACGCAAGCCGATGCACCATCTGATAATTGTGATGAATTGCCTGCGGTGATGAAGCGCCCTTCCTTAACCCACTGACCGTCCTTGAACACCGGATCCAGGCCTGCCAGGCTCTCGATGGTGGTCGAGGGGCGATTGCAATCGTCCCTGTCGACAACAACATCTTCGTAGCTTGTTTCCTTGGTCTCACGGTTAAAAACGGCCTTGGTCGCGTTCATTGGCACGATTTCATCATCAAACAAACCCGCCTCTTGGGCCGCGGCGGTGCGCTGCTGGCTTTGGAGAGAATAGCTATCTTGCGCTTCACGGCTGATGCCATAGCGGTCAGACACCACCTCGGCCGTTTCCAGCATAGGCATGTAAGCCGTGGGGTCGATAGCAGTGACAGTTTCGGAGACGCTGCGATAAGCGTTTTTGTGCTTGGTCTGCACCAGCGAAATAGACTCCACCCCGCCCGCCACAGCAATGTCGTATTCGTTGCAGATAATGCTTTTGGCAGCAGTCGCGATTGACATCAGCCCCGATGAGCACTGGCGCTCAATGGCCATCCCGGCAACCGAATCCGGCAGTCCTCCGGCAATCCCACTAAGGCGCCCAATATTATAACCCTGGGTGCCCTGCTGGGCCGCTGCACCAAAAATACAGTCGTTCACTTGTGCAGGGTCTATTCCTGCGCGCTCGACGGCCGCGCGGACCACGTGGCCACCCATGGCCGGTGCCTCAGTGTTATTGAAACCACCGCGAAATGATTTGGCAAGACCGGTTCTGGCGGTGGATACGATGACAGCTTCTCTCATGGTTTATCTCCGATAACTTGTGTCTTTTTTCAGGAACGTTGGCTGGAACAGGAGACAATTTCTCCGGTCATGTAGCTTGAATAGTCCGAAGCGAGGAACATCATTACGTTAGCAACTTCCCAGGCTTCAGCGGCACGACCATAGGCCTCCTTCGACTCCAGTTCAGCCAGCAATTCTTCTGACGCAGACTTGCGCAACATGGGGTGCAGCACGATAGATGGCGACACTGCATTAATGCGCACGTTAAACTCTGCCGCTTCCATCGCAGCGCAGCGCGTCAGCGCCATCACGCCGGCCTTTGCCGCTGCATAATGCGCCTGCTCTTGTTGTGCCCGCCAGCCAAGCACCGAGGCGTTATTAACAATAACGCCGCCCTGCCCTCTAGCCTTCATAATCTTCATCATGTATCGGGTCATGCGCATCGTGCCATTGAGGGTGACATCTATAACCCGATTCCATTCGTCATCTTCCATTTCAATCAGCAGTTTGGACGTTCCAAGACCCGCATTATTGATCAGGATATCTACCCCATCTGTTTCCGCCTCGGCGAAATCCACCAGGGCTTGCACGTCCTCTTCAACAGCAACGTTACCCACCTTTGCGTAGACTTGCTGCAGCCCGGTCTCCTCTCGCAGCTTTGCAACCGCTGCTTCCAGGCGACCCACATGGATGTCACTCAGTACAATTGCCCTGGCGCCTTCTTCCGCCGCCCTTGTCGCTGCCGAGAAACCGATCCCCGCGCCAGCGGCCGCAGTAATCAATACGGATTTACCCTTGATCAGACCGTGACCTTGCACATATTCAGGTGCTTTTAAATTCATGGATAACCTCTATTTCGCCGTCACTCGTGGTTCCTTGGGCATTCCCAGGCCACGCTCGGCGATAATGTTGCGTTGGATTTGATTAGTACCGCCGTAAATAGTGTCCGAGCGCACAAACAGATACATGGACTGCAAGCGATTAAGTTCGTAGGGGCCGTCGTCGAGTATTTCACACTCTGGGCCCATCACATCCATCGCCAGCTCGCCCAGCCCGCGATGCCAGGTTGCCCAAAACAATTTGTAGATCAGCGCTTCCTTTTGCAATGAACCATCGCTGCCACTCTGGCCCGACAGCATGCGCATAGAGTTGTACCGCATAATTTTGAGCTCCGCATGCGCTCTTGCGATGCGCTGGCGAATGATGGGGTCGCGCGCAGCCCCGTTTGTTTTTGCCAGCGCGACGACTTCATCTAATTCATTCTGAAATTGCATTTGCTGACCTAGAGTGGATACGCCACGCTCAAAACCCAACAACCCCATCGCAACCTTCCAACCATCACCGGGGGCGCCAACAATGTCCTGCGCATCACACTCGGCCTCGTCGAAGAAAACTTCATTAAATTCAGACGTGCCGGTGATTTGCTCGATAGGCCGAATTTCAACACCGGGCTGATCCATTTTGATCAAGAAAAAACCCAGCCCTTTGTGCGCCACAGAGTCGGGGTCGGTGCGGGCAATCACAAAACAGTAGTCTGCCTCATGCGCCAGGGACGTCCATACTTTTTGGCCATTAAGAATCCACTGCCCGCGATCTTCATCGAAACGCGCCTTCGTTTTCACATTCGCCAAATCTGATCCCGCTCCAGGTTCGGAATACCCCTGGCACCAGAGCTCCTCGCCCGACACAATGCCCGGAAGATACTTCTCTTTTTGCGCCTCTGATCCAAATGCGATAAGTGTCGGACCAGTGAGGCCCTCACCAATATGCCCCACGCGCCCGGGCGCACCGGCCCTGGCATATTCTTCGAAGAAGATAACCTGTTGCTCAATCGAACAAGCCCTGCCACCGTGCTCCGCGGGCCAACCAACGCAAGTCCAGCCTCCCTCAGCCAGCTTTTTTTCCCAGGCTTTTCGCTCTTCGGGGTACGTATGCTCATCACCGGGACCGCCGCGAAACTTGAGCTTTTCAAATTCACCCGTGAGGTTGGAATTTAGCCAGCCAGCTACCTCGGTGCGAAACTGCTCGTCTTGTGCACTGAAACTCAACTTCATGAAACGACTCCCTCATCCAACAAGGCCACGGCAATGCGCTCGCGATGCACCGAGCCGCCGCCCAGCATCTGCTCAGACGATTTCGCTCTTTTAAAGTAGAGGTGCACATCGTATTCCCAGGTAAAACCCACGCCACCAAACAGCTGCATGCTGTCGCCGGCAATCGCGAAGTAAGCGTCGGAACAATACGATTTTGCAATACTCGCTGCTTCCGGCAGCTCGACGGCCAACTCGCCCCCGAAAAGCGCTTCCTGCGCTACACAGGCGGCATAGTAAATGCCCGAGCGGGCGACCTCTGTTTGCAACATCATGTCAGCCGCCTTGTGTTTAACCGCCTGGAAGCTGGCGATGGTGCGATTAAACTGCACCCGCTCCGAGGTATATTCAACAGTCATATCCAACAACTGCTGACAGCCACCCACTTGCTCTGCAGCAAGTGCAATCGCAGCCAGATCCAATACTTTTGCCAGTTGACTCCAACCCCGACCGGCCTCGCCCATGAGTGCTTCAGCGCCGACAGTGACAGAGCTCAAATCGACACTGGCCTGCTTGCGGGCCTGATCCATCGTGGGCAGCCACTCGCTAGTCACTCCCGCCGTTGCAGCGGGCAAAAGAAACAAGCTAATGCCATCCTCAGCAGTGCTGCCTTGTTCACGGGCAGCAACGATCAATAGCTCAGAGGTATGCCCATCAACCACGTAACGGTAGTTACCATTAAGCACAAAATCATCACCGCTTCTTTTCCAGGTTGCGGTAATAGCGTCAGCGTTCCAACTACTGCTGCCGCCATTAAAAGCAACAGTTGCCGTCAACCCGCTCTCACAAAGCTTGCCCAGCCACAGTGACTTCTGCTCCTCAGTACCCGCCACAAGCAGCGCGTTACTGGCCAGGCAGACCGTTGAAAAAAAAGGTGAACACAGCAAATGCTTTCCCATTTGCTCCATCATGGCCACTACTTCCACGTAGCCAAGACCCATACCGCCATAGGCTTCAGGGATATGAATCGCCTGCCAGTACATTTCCCCGCAAATACGCTGCCACAGCGCCGGGTCATAGCCCTGTTCTGTGGCCATCACTTGACGTATCGCTTCGCTGCCTGAGACTTCCGCTAAAAATGCCGCCGCCGTGTCGCGGATCATTTCCTGCTCTTCTGTAAACGCAAATTCCATAGTGACCTCTTGAGCTCAGCTACCCCAGACTTTCTGCGCGGGTACCTCTTGTTCCAGCAATTCTCTCATCGCTGTGCCAATTTCAGCGGGCGCCCACTGTGCACCGCGATCAACACCTTCGGTGGTACGCCAGCCGTCACAAAGGCAAATACGCCCACCTTCTGCTTCAAATACCCGACCACTGACGTGAGCCGCTTCGGCACTGCCTAGCCAGGCCAGCAGATTCGATACGTTCTCTGGAGCAAAGTGGTCGAAGCTGCCGTCTTCAGGCTTTTTCATGCGTTCTGCCATCTCCGGTACGGCGCTGGTCATGCCCGTTCTTGCGGAGGGGGCAACGGCGTTAGCGGTAATACCATAACGACCTAGCTCAGCGGCCTGATTCAACGTCAGTGCCGCAATGCCGGCCTTGGCAGCAGCATAGTTGGACTGGCCGATAGACCCCTGCAAGCCTGCGCCTGAAGTCGTATTAATAATACGTCCGTCAACGGGCTTGCCTTCTTTGGACTGACCGCGCCAGTAATGCACCGCATGAGAGCTGATACAAAAGTGACCTTTCAGGTGCACTGACATGATGGTGTCCCACTCGGCTTCCGTCATGGAAGCAAACATGCGATCGCGGTTAACACCGGCATTGTTGAGCACAATATGCAGGTCACCAAAGCTGGCAATGGCCTGCTTTACAGCATTGAGGCTATCGTCGTAGTGGGTGATGTCGGAGCTGTTGACTTCTGCTTTTCCGCCGGCTGCGGTGATTTCGTCAACCACAGCCTGTGCGGCATCGGTGTTGATATCATTAACAATGACGGCACAGCCCTCAGCGGCAAACACTCGCGCGTGAGCTGCTCCCAGGCCGCCACCGGCGCCGGTGACAATCGCTACCCTTCCTTCAAGAATTCCTGTCATTTTCTAAGTCCTATCTGTGTTCTTGTTTGCTCGCCTGCGGAAGGCAGGAGGTGGTTACCGGACACGCCGTAAATACTTCCCTGTAGGCTCGGCTGCAGCATCCATGCTACAGACGGTCCGCCCATCACCTCCTACCTACCACCGGCTGTATCGTCTATCCAACTGATTTACAGCCGTTCGATGATGGTTACGTTGGCCTGACCGCCGCCTTCGCACATCGTCTGCAGGCCGTACCTGCCGCCAGTGCGCTCCAACTCATGCAGCAGGGTGGTCATTAATTTGGTGCCGGTGGCACCCAGCGGGTGACCCAGGGAAATTGCACCGCCGTTAACGTTGGTCTTGGCGTGGTCGTAGCCGGTTTCCTTCAGCCACGCCATGGGCACGGAGGCAAAGGCTTCATTGATCTCGACCAGGTCGATATCTGCCAGGCTCATACCGGACTTCTTTAATGCATATTCGGTAGCGGGAATTGGCGCAGTCAGCATCCAGATGGGGTCAGCAGCTCGCACGCTCATATGAGCAATACGGGCGCGCGGTGTCAGGTTATAGCGCTTAAGCGCATCCTCGGACACGATCAGCATGGCGGAGGAACCATCACAGGTTTGGCTGGATACGCCGGCGGTAACTTTGTCGCAGCCGAACAGAAAATCCAGCTCTGCCATTTTTTCAAGCGTGGAGTGACGCGGGGTCTCGTCCATGGTGACGCCTTCCAGCGGAACGATTTCTCGATCAAAACGCCCCTCTTCAATCGCCTTAAGAGCGCGTGCATGAGACTCGAGAGAGTAAACCTCAAGTTCTTCGCGACTGAAGTTCCATTTGTCGGCGATCATCTGCGCTGAACGAAACTGTGTCGGCGGAGTATCGCCGTAACGTGCGACCCAACCAGGTGATCCACTGAAGGGGTCACTAAAACCCATGGGCTGGGCGGCGATCATGGCGGAAGAGATCGGAATCTGGGTCATGGTTTGCACCCCACCCGCAATGACTACGTCGTTAACGCCAGCCATGACTGCCTGTGCTGCAAAATGCACCGCCTGCTGGGACGAGCCACATTGCCGATCAATAGTAACCCCAGGCACTTCATCCGATAGTCCCGCCGCCAACCAACAGGTTCTTGCTATGTCACCTGCCAGGGGACCAATAGCGTCCAGGCAGCCAAACATAACATCCTCATAGTCATTCTCGGGAATGCCATTACGATCAACCAAGGCTCTCAATACATGAGCGCCCAGGTCGGCGCCGTGCATGTGGGCCAAGCCGCCTTTACGACGACCAGTGGGGGAGCGTACTGCATCTACTATATAGGCATCTGCCATTGTTCTATTCCTCTCTTCAGGCAAAGGTAGCGCCGGCACCTAGTGCCGCGCCGTCAGTAAAAATGTGGTTTGCCACACGTGTCTTGTGGAAACCGGCGTCGCCCCAGCTATTGGCCATGGCCCAGGCTTTCTTCATGTATATGTGCAAATCGACTTCCCAGGTGTACCCCATGGCGCCGTGCACCTGAATGCAGTTTTTCGCTGCCAGGTTAGCTGCCTCACAGGCATTGAGTTTTGCCTGTGACACCGCATGGGAGGCGACAGATTCTTTGCAAGCGATTGAATAAGCGGCGCGGTGGACAGGCGCTTTTGCATACTCCAGACACACGGCCACATTAGCCATGTGATGCTTAACCGCCTGAAAAGCACCGATCGCCTGGCCAAACTGTTTACGATCGCTGGTGTACTGCACAGAGAGATCGATCATGCGTTGGGCCAGCCCTAGCGCTTGTGCTGCCGCGCCAAGTGCGCCTCTGTCTAATGAACTTTGAATCAGGGACTGTGCCTGGTCGCCATTGGCAACAACAACCGCTTCTCCAGCAACCGAAACTGCAAACAGCTTGCGCGAAGGATCTACAGATTCGTTATGAATCAAGCTGACCGCGTCAGCGGTTGCCGCCACCAGCGAGTCACCCTGTTGCAGGAGCAACAGGTCAGCGACATGTGCGTCTTCAACCAGCAAGTTCTGCTCCAGCCCAACCACCACTTTGGCTTCGCCCGTGGCGACTTTCGGCAACCATTGATCCGCCAACTCACCGCCTATATCAACCAACAAAGGCACAGCAACCAGAGCGCTGTGTACCAAAGGCTCCGGCAGGGCCACATAGCCACACTCCTGAGCCAGCAAGACAAAATCCAACTCGCTCATGCCCAGGCCGCCGTAGGCTTCCGGCACAGTCATACCAGTTAGCCCAAGCTCAGCCAATTGAGACCAAAGTGCAGAATCGCGTCCGCTTTCGGATTCCCAACTGGCCCTGATACGCTCAGGGGTAATCTCATTTACCAGGAAATCGCGCACCGAATCCTGAAATAACAACTGATCTTCAGTAAAGGTAAAGTCCATGATTTATTTCCTCGGCATGCCCAGCATTCTTTCAGCGATAATATTGCGCTGGACCTCGTTGGTCCCTGCATAGATGGGTCCGGACTGGGAGAACAACCAGCCGTCCAGCCAATTACCTACCCCTTTCGCGTTTGGTGCATGCGGTAGCAGTTCAGCGCGCGCACCGAGAATACTCATGGCAGCCGCGTGCATATTCTGGTCTAGTTCAGACCAGAAAATTTTGTTGGTGGAGGATTCAGCGCCAATTTTCCCGCCTTTATTGAGGCGACACGCCGTTTGATAGGTGGTGAGACAATAACTCTCAGCATCCATATAAGCGCGCATCACCGCCTCTTTTACCGCGGGATCTGTTTCTGCTGATTCTCGATTTTCCTTATAAAGTTCTACCAACCGTCGCGCGGTTTCCTGGAACCGGGCTGGAGAACGCAGCATTAGCCCGCGCTCAAAGCCTGCGGTCGCCATGGCTACGCTCCAGCCTGCGCCTTCATCACCCAAGCGGTTGTCGACAGACACTTCTACGTTATCGAAAAAGATTTCTGCAAACCCGGGCAACCCGTCCAACTGTGGTATCGGCCGCACGGTAATACCCGGCGAATCCAGGGGCACGAGAATGAAGGTTAAGCCACGGTGTCGTTCTGAATCCGGGTCGGTACGAAACATGCCGAAACACCAGTCAGCCCATACGGCCCGGGTAGACCAGGTCTTTTGGCCGTTAATAATGTACTTGTCGCCCTCAAGCTTTGCCGTGGAGCGGATTGCAGCCATGTCGGAGCCCGCGTTGGGTTCAGACCAACCCTGTGCCCAGACCTCTTCGCCATTCGCCATTTTTGGCAGAATGCGCGCTTTCTGTTCCTCGGTGCCATACTCCATCAACGTGGGCCCGAGCAGGAAAATGCCGTTCTGATTAACTCGTAGCGGCGCACCTGCTTTGTAGTACTCTTCTTCAAAAATCAGCCATTCGATAAGGTCACAGCCTCGTCCACCCAATGCCTCTGGCCAGGTCACCATGCCCCAACGACCTTTGTTCAAGGTTGCTTCCCATTCCCGGTGTTGCTCAAAGCCCAACTCGGTATCGAAGGACTGCAGCGCCTGGGCAGGGGCGTTAGCCTCTAGCCAGCTGCGTACTTCCTCACGAAACGCTTGTTGTTCGTCTGTATAACTTAAATCCATAGCCGTACTTTCTCTTAAACCTTAAAACTCTGCGTCGCGCTTTTGCACGAACGCATCTCGGGATTCCTGAGAGTCACCCATTGTGTAAGCCTCCAGGGTAAAACCCTGCTCCCAGCGATACTTGTCTTCGAGGTTGCCGTCTTCAATGCCAGTGAGTGCTTCCTTGGCAAGTTTGACCATCGCCGGCGATTTTTCAGCAATTTTCTCGGCAATCTCGCGGGCCGTTGGCAACAATTGTTCGAGTGGGACAACGCGCTCTACCGCCCCAAGGCGATAAGCCTCCTGGGCGTCAATGAATTCACCGGTGAAGTACATGTATCGCACTTTCTGCACCGGGAACATTCGCTGCAGGTGAGCACCGCCACCCATCGCTCCACGATCAATTTCCGGTACACCAAAACGCGCACAATCCGAGCAAAGAATAATATCTGCCGCTCCCGCCATGCCAATACCACCGCCCAGCACAAAGCTATGCAGGGCAACGATCACCGGTTTAGGATTGCGATGGATTGCCCGGAATGTCTCATAATTACCCTTGTTTACGTCGACGATTTTGCTGCTGTCGGCGGCAAGTTCCTTGATATCAACACCGGCACAAAAACCCTTGCCTGCAGCCGCAATGACTATCACCCTGACATCGTCATTAACGCCAAGTGCATCAATTTCGTCGGCAATGGCAAACCAGCCAGCACTGTCAAAAGCGTTTACCGGCGGATGATCAAGAATCATTTCTGCAATGCCGTCGCTAATGTTAGTCGTAAAGGGAGTAGACATTTTTCAGCTCCTGTTAAAAATTCAGATGGCGCGCTGCGCCAGTCGGGAGAGACTTTGTTCCGCCTCTGCCACAATCGATGTAATTAGCGCTTCACAGGTCAGCAGTTCGTCGATAACACCTGCTACCTGTCCTGAGGGAAGCACACCCTGGGATGGCTGCCCATCTACCATCGCTTTTTGAATAATCATCGGGGCGTTGGCTGACATAATGGCCTGCGCGGCAGTCATATCGTCGTCCTTGCCCATGGCAATGGCCGACTTCAATAAAGAGAAAAACGTCGCGCCGGTGTGTTGGCGAAACGCAAGCCCATTACGCATGGCTATGATCAGTTTGCGCAGGGTGCTGGCTTTCTCCAGCTCAGTCAGCAACTCGTTCATGATCATCCGCTGGGGCAGCCCGTCCATGGCCTTGGACACGATAATCGTTCCGGGATTTTTACAGTCGATATAGCGTTGTAGAGTCTCTCTTGGGACCGGGCTCTCCTCTGTCATCAAAAAGCGAGTCCCCATGGCGATACCATCCGCACCCCAGGCCAGCGCAGCCGTCAGACCACGGCCATCTTTAAAGCCTCCGGCAGCCACCACGGGCACTTGCTGACCCACAGCATCAATCACCTGCGGAATAAGCAACGTAGTGGGTACGGAGCCGGTGTGTCCACCGCCTTCTCCGCCTTGCACAGTGACTGCATCCGCGCCCAATTCAACCGCTTTGATCGCGTGCTTGGGAAGACCCACGGTAGGCATACAGATGACGCCCGCATCCTTCAACTTTTTAATGAACTCAGGGCCAGGCGAGCGGGAGTAACTGACGGCTCTAACGCCATGACGAATGACCATGTCCACGATGTCAGCCGCATTGGGCTGATACATGTGAAAGTTCACGCCAAAGGGTTTGTCTGTCAGCTCTTTCACTCGCAGAATATCGCGCTCCATTTCCTCGGGAGGAATCGTTGCGCCAGCGAGAAAGCCGAAGCCTCCCGCATTACAGCTACCGGCCACTAACCGGGGTTCTGCAACCCATCCCATTGCGGTTTGCACGATGGGGTACTTGCATCCCAATAGTTCTGTCAGACGTGTTTCAAGCATGGTTCAAACCTCGACTCAGGACCTGTCCCCGGGGGGATTGTCTTTGATCTGATAGGCCCGCTGGTTGTGCGGGTCCATCGCAGCAATAATATCCAACTGCTCCTGGGTAGGTGCAGCGGTAACCGCAACCTCCTCAGGTATTACAACCGGGTAACCGGTGTTTTCCTGCACTTGCTCTGCAGTCACTCCGGGGTGCAAAGACACCAGGCGAACCTGGTGATCCGGGCCACCAAAATCCATAACGCACAGGTCGGTCACCACCAAACGGATATCAATATCATCCAGGCTATGACCCTTGGGTAAACGCGCCGGGTTGTAGCCAACCGAGGAAACAAAGTCGCACTCCCCGTCCATGAATACCCGCGTATTGTGACTGGGCACAAAAAAGCTGTTGGGGTGAGAGATCGAGTTACCCGGAAAACCTCGCGCGCCCAACATCATTACCTTAGGCGCATCATAAGTACCGCCCAGCGCTGAGGTATTGGTCTGCCCGAATTTGTCGATCTGGGTGGGACCCAACATCGCGTGTCGGCGGCCGCTCCAAACGTTATCGAAGATGCGCGAAAAACCCATCCAGGTTTCTGCCGCGGGAACAAAATCATCTGCACGCTTGCCCAGCGGATTAGGCTCACTTAACAACCATGCTTCCGAGTCGGTCATCATCAAATCGGGATTGGTTGTTTTCATGGCCAGACTTGCCGCCAGACGGGGAATCACCCCAATACCCGTGGCCAGTACTTCGCCATCAGACTCAAATGCCTTGCTCGCTGCCACGATGCAAAGTTCGGCGAGGGTATAATCAGTTGCTGCTGTCATTGTTTCTCTCCTGCGCCAGTTAGTAGGTGGGTAACTCAATTGCACGGATGGCATCGAGGCCGCCCACGCTCTGCTGATATTCCTCTTCGCTCGCTCCCAGGTGCTTATCCAGGTATCCCTTAAAACCTGCTTCATCTTTGGCTGAAGCGGTGTAAGCCTTGAAGTGGGGCACATCGAAGCCGTACATCGGTGAGCAAGATGTGGGATGAGCACCGCCGGCAACAGGAACAACGCCTGTGGTCTGGGAACGCTCCCAGTGCACCATGCGGGCTTGCACCGGATCATGGAAAAATGCTGTGTCCACCAGCTCATCGCACGACACATAAGTTTTGTCTGCCGCTCGGGCGAACCAGTCGTCCATGTAGTGGTCGGGACCCGCGATCTGGCAAACGCCGCGAGTGTCTGCCCGGTCGGCGTGGATCAAAGAGGCATCCAGTTTGAGCGCGGGCATAGCCACCCACTCTTTTTCGTCGTAAGGACTGTCGATGACCTTAATGCCCGGATTTTTGCTCACGATATCAGTGCCCAGTCCCACTTCAGTGGGCATAAAGGGCAGGCCCCATGCCGCGGCACGTAAGCCCAACAGCATCATGCCCTCATCGATTTCCATCACCTCAATAGCACCTGACTGACGGGCCTGGCGGAAGTATGGTTCAAGAGGAATAAAGTCCAGGGACACAAAAGCGAAAACAACCTTCTTCACTTTTCCTGCTGCGCACAGCATGCCAACATCGGCACCACCGTAAGACACGACGGTGAGATTCTTGAGGTCTGAACGCAATATTTCCCGGATCAACGCCATGGGCTTGCGCCGGGGTCCCCAGCCTCCGATACCAATGGTCATGCCATCGGATAGCTCGGCAACCATTTCCTGTGCCGTCATTTGCTTATTCATCTGTCTTTCCTTTTTCAACAAACTTATTCAACCGACTATCCGCGCCATGCGGTAGTCGTGCTTTAAAAAATTTACACCCAGGCTACTCTCGGTACGTCGCACGCCCGGGATGGTGCTGATATTGCTGTGGACAAAACGTGCGAGGTGCTCAGTGTTTTTCACCATAGTAATCGCGAGGATGTCTGACCTGCCCAGCATGACGCCGACAAAGCCCAACTCGGGAACTTCCGCCAGAGCCTCTGCGATTGCCCTGGTCTGGTCACTGCGCTCTACTTCAACCCAGATGTACGCCAACGCGGCGTCCCGAAAGCGATCGATATTGGTGACCGCGGTGATCCGTATCTGCTTTTGCTCTTCCATGCGCTTGACGCGGGCCCGAACGGTACCTTCAGTCACACCTAGCTCGTCGGCTATCTGCCGATTACTGACGCGGGCATCGGGAGAGAGTTTCTCCACGATCTTGCGGTCCAGCTTATCCAGCTCACGCCCCATGGAAAGGCACCCAATCGGGTTGATTTTTCAGCACATCCACAGCCAATGCTGGCGTCAATCGTCGAACGCCGGGCACCCTACCCAGGGTCTCACTCAACAAGTCGTTGAGACCCGCTGAATCGGGGGCCACGACTAAAATCTCTATGTCGTGAGTACCGACCACCACATTGACAGAAAAAACTTCAGCAATAGCGGCCAGATCTCTGGCTACTGCCTCGGGGTCACGGTTTTCGACCTGCACACCTATGGCTAGCAACATGCCAAAGCCCGCAGCTTCTATATCGGTGACAGCCACAACGCGCATGGTGTCAGATTCTTCAAGACGCCTTACCCTCGCACGCACAGTGGCTTCGGTGATTCCCAGCTCACGCGCAATTGCCCGATAAGCCATGCGTCCATCGTCACGCAATAGATCGATAATTCCCTGGTCTGTGTCGTCCAGTTCAATCTGGCCCGGACCTTCTGTTGCCGCGATGTTATTCACGCTTCCTGCACCTTCGCGGCCAGCTCGCGCAATTCATTTTTCAACACTTTACCGCCAGCATTCATCGGCAGCTCTGCGATAAAACTGACCGTGCGTGGCACTTTATAGTTGGCCATATTGTCTTTAGCCCAGGCAATAACCGCGGCCTCGTCGATAGCTTCGTCTGCTGCGGGAACAATATAGGCGTGTGCGACTTCACCCATGCGCGCATCGGGCACGCCAATAACGGCAGCTCGCGCGATTCCTGGCATGCTACACAAAATATTCTCGATTTCTGCCGGATAGGTGTTGAAGCCACCCACAATAAACATATCCTTGATGCGATCAGTGATCCGCACGTAGCCGTCGGCGTCCATCACCCCCACATCGCCCGTTTTCAACCACCCGTCCGGAGTAATGGCGAGCGCTGTCTGTTCCGGATCATCCAGGTAACCCTGCATCACATTAAAGCCCCGGAACCAGATCTCGCCCTCATTACCCACGGAGACTTCCTGACCGTGGTTATCAACCAACTTCATTTCCACCCCTTCCATTGCGCGGCCGGAGGTATGAGAAATTCGTTGTGCACTATCGTCCGCGCGGCAAATCGACACCACACCGCAGGACTCGGTAAGGCCATAGGCTGTCACCACTACTTCAAAGCCCAGCTCTTTTCTCATCTGTTCAACCAGAGCCACTGGCACGGGTGCCGCACCCGTCACCGCCAGGCGCAAACTGGACAGGTCGTAATCACTGCGGTTGGGGTGAGCCAGTAACGACTGATAAATGGTTGGCGGGCCGGGAATCATAGACACCCGGTCGCTCTGGATTTGACTCATTACCGCATCAAGATCGAAGCTTTTCACTGGCAAAATATGAGCGCCGCGGATAATACAGGCCAGCCAACCGGCCTTGTAGCCGAACGAGTGAAAGAAAGGGTTAATGACCAGATAATTGTCGTCCTTGCACAGACCGACAGTCGCACTCCAGTTCTCGAAGGTGCGGATGTTTTGACCATGACAAGTCACTACACCCTTGGGGTTTCCGGTGGTACCGGAAGTAAACAGGATATCGAGCGTATCGTCCGGCGTCAGCGCATCGGAGCGCTCTGTAACCTCGGCGTCTGCAATCACCTCGCCCGCAGTGATAAAGTCAGCCCAGGATTGCGTTCCGTCGGCCTGGCCCTCCAAAAGGATCGTATTACGCAGTTCGGGAAGCTCCTCTGACGCGAGTAGCGCCGGGTAGTTCACCCCGAGGAAATCTGCCACGGTGAATAGCAGCCGCGACTGACTCGCGCGCAAAATGTAGCCTGCCTCTGCTCCCTTCATCCGGGTGTTAAGCGGCACCAGCACAACACCCACACTCTGCGCGCCTATAGCCGCGATAATCCACTGGTAGATATTGGGCGCCCAAATAGCAATGCGTTCGCCCTGCGCAAGGCCAGCCGCCATAAACGCACGGGCAGCCTGGCGTCGGGCTGCGTCTAGTTGCTGATAGGTGAGCTGAACATCGCCATCGGTAATCGCCACCCGGTCACCATAGGCCTGCGCCGACTGGGCGACCAGCTGGGGGAGAGTTCGTGCCTGGTAGGTAGCTGCTGCCATGAATAGGTTGAGCCAGAGAGTCAGGGCCACCTATATTAGGGAGTCTCTGGTCGGCAAACAAGCGATATTCGTAATTATTGGTTCAATATTTTACGAATAGTGGAATTTAATCTAAGAAAGAGGATGCTTATACGCAACAGGAATGGCTAAATTTCAATCAGCTCCCAGCTTGCATCCTCCTCATGCTGCAACGCACGATTTTCCCGGTGAAGCTTGATCAAATGGGCGCTCATGGAGAGCTTGGCCATTGTATGCAAGTCTTCGGATACATCGTCGTAAACCACTTTTACCAAATGATCGAGATCAGTTCTCCCCGTCTGTTGTAGCCCTTTAATGACCTTGGCCTCGCGCTTGAGCCGATGATTCACCAGCCATTCAACAATCGCCTTTGAGTCTTCCATGACCTCGCCATGCCCGGGAGCGATCAAGTGCAGGTCATAGCGCAACAGCAGTTGCAGGGATTCGATATACGCTTTCATATCGCCACTGGGGGGAACAATCACCACCGTGGAACCGTTCATAATATGATCGCCGGCGAAAAGCATGTGCTCTTCCTCCAGCAAGAAACAAAAATGATTACTGACATGCCCGGGGGTATGCACCGCCCTCAAAGTGAATTCGTCTGTGCATAGCACCTCATCATGAACCAATTCATGGGTGGGTTTGAAGGTATCGTCCTGGAACATATCATCCGCGGGCAAGGCTCCCAGAACCTCAGCGCCGGTGGCCTCGTGAATCGCTTTCCAGGCGGGCGAATGATCCGGATGTGTGTGAGTACATACTATCCATTTAATCCGACCGTCGCCGGCTTCGAGAATCGCTTCGATATGTTCTGGAATGGCAGGACCCGGGTCCAACACCGCCACTTGTTCATCGCCCAGCAAATAAGTATTGGTGCCAGCGCCCGTCATCACCCCCGGATTGGGCGCAACAATTCTTCGGACTCGGGAATTGAGACGAAAGGCGATTCCGTGATCTAACACTTGTTAGACCATGTTCTCAATGGGCGCGACGGTATCCACATCGGCCCCATAATCGACACCCTCAATCTCAAAGCCGAACAGCTGCAGGAACTCCTGCTTGTAGCCTGCAAAATCGGAGAGCTCGCGCAGCGTGTCCGTATTAATGTCCTGCCACAGAGCGGCCACAGCAGCCTGTATTTCGGGATCAAGCTCTTTCCCATCAGCCCTCAGTCGGCCCTCTTCATCGAGGTATGGCTGATCACTGAATAGAGAATCGCGAAACAAACCGTCAACCTGCTCAATACAACCCTCGTGAATACCCCGCGCCTTCATCACCTTAAATAACAGTGCCAGATAAATAGGCATCGCCGGTATGGCTGCGCTAGCCTGAGTGACTACTGCCTTGAGCACCGAAACCCGGGCATCGCCGCCTCTGCTTGCCAAGCGCTCACGAAGATCAATAACTCGCTTGTCGAGGTCTTGCTTGGCCGCGCCAATAGTGCCGTGCCAGTAAATATCCCAGGTCAGTTTCTCGCCAATATAGGTATAGGCTGTGGTCCTGGCGCCATCGGCAAGTACACCTGCGTCATCAAGAGCCTCTATCCACATTTGCCAGTCTTCGCCGCCCATGACTGCCACGGTATTGTCGATTTCTTCCTGCGTAGCCTGCTCCAGATGAAAATCCTGTACCTCTTCTTTATCGGTATTGACGCCCTTTTGCACGGTGTCACCGCCAATGGGCTTGAGTGTCGAATTGAACACCTCGCCCGTCTGGGGGTGCTGCCTGCGCGGCGATGCAAGGCTGTAGACGACAAGATCCACCTGACCGAGGTCAGCTTTGATGGTGTCGATGGTTTTTTGTTTGATCTCGTTGGAGAACGCATCACCGTTAATGCTCTTGGCGTAGAGCCCATCGGCGTCTGCAAACTTATGAAAGGCAGCGGAGTTGTACCAACCGGCTGTGCCGGGCTTTTTCTCAGTACCTTCCTTCTCAAAAAATATCCCCAGGGTAGAGGCGCCGGCACCAAAAGCCGAGGTAATCCGTGATGCCAGGCCGTAGCCAGTGGATGAACCAATCACCAGCACCCGCTTCGGGCCGTTCTCAATGGCACCGTTGGATTTCACATAATCGATCTGTCTTTTAACATTGGCTTCACAACCCACAGGATGAGTAGTGACACAAAGAAAACCGCGTACGCGAGGCTTGATAATCATGGACCGATAATTCCTGGCTTCATCAATGAACGCGTTCACCGACGTCAACGCGGGAGCAGTTTAGCACAGACCGGCAGCAGAGGAGATGCCTCAAACCCCCTCGTAACCTGCTGCGTTGGTAATCCAAAGCGTCTGGTAGGGCTGGATATCGATCACCTGTTCACGACTGTGAAACTGCCTACCACTGATAAGGTCGGCCCAGTCGTCAGTACCAATAAGATTGATATCCGACAACATCAGCGGCAGGACCCGGTCGCTGACGTTGCTGATCACGAACACGCTCTGCCGGCGGTCGATACTCTGGCGCCAAAACCCGAAAATGGCGTCGCCCAGGTGCAGGGTAAATTGAGTCGCATTAGGGTGAAATGCCGCCTGTCGCTGGCGAATTTGCAGCAGACCCTTGATTTGAGTAAACACTTTGCCATGCGCAGAGCCCTGACTATCCAGCTCAGCAACCAATTGATCGTAGTCCCATTGATGACGATTAATAGCTCGATAATGACCACTGTTCTCAACTCGGTCGTAGTCATTACGGGTACCCAACAGGCTGTGAATGTAAATTCCCGGTATACCCTCCAGGCCCAGCATAATGGCATGAGCACAGACGAAGCGCTCCTGCCCCCAGCCATCAGCTCCTGAAGTCGTTCCCTGCAGTGCATCAAACAAAGAAATATTAATCTCATAGGGCTTATTTTGGCCATCTTCCAGAGCCCGATAGGAAACGTGGCCACCGAAGTTCCGCATAGTTTCCACCAGGGCCTCCAATTCGCCATCGGAGAGCAAACCCTCTGCCGGCCGCAGACCGATACCGTCATGAGACGCGATAAAATTGAAATAGGCAGTGCCATTCTGGGCAGGCGGCATACTCATCATCCACATTTTTAGATGACTGCAATCGCCGGTGACCAGCGCGTTGACCAACAGCGGAGGCAGGGAAAAGTTATAAACGCAGTGCGCCTCATTGGCGTTGCCAAAGTAAGACAGGTTTTGTCGATTGGGAATATTCGTCTCTGTAATCAGCAGTGCATCTGGAACTGCATATTCAATCAAGGTACGCAGCAACCGCACCAACTCGTGAGTTTCCTCCAGATTGAGACTGCTGGTGCCGGGCACTTTCCATAGAAAAGCCACCGCATCGAGGCGAAAGATACGAACACCGTTATCCAGGTAATGACGAATGATAGAAACGAACTGCTTCAATACCTCCGGATTGCGAAAGTCCAGGTCAACCTGATCGTGACTGAATGTACACCAAACGTATTTTGTTCCCTCGAAAGTTTCTACTTTTCGCAACAGATCAGATGTCCGCGGCCTCACCACTGCACTCAAATCGTCGTCTGGCGACGCCGTGAAAAAATAGTCTTTACCGGGCGACCGGCCACGCAAGAAATTCTCGAACCATAAGCTGCGCCCGGAACAATGATTGATCACCAGATCCGCCATTAATCGATAGTCTTCCGCAATGGCCGCTATATTCTCCCAATCACCCAGAGATTCGTTAACACTGGAGTAATCGAGCACTGAAAAGCCGTCGTCCGAGCTCCATGGATAGAAAGGCAAAATATGAACGCCGGTGACTACCTCGTCGGCGTAGTCGTCAAAGAATTTTTTAAGCGTCACTAGCGGTGCTTCACCCTCACGCAGCAGGGTGTCGCCATAGGTCATGACAATGGCGTCTCGCTGACTCCAGTGATTCACATGCTGCTGAGGTTCAGCCGCAGTGTTTTCCAACCGCATCAGCCGCTGCAACTGCACTGCCAGTTCACAGGTTTCAAGCTCTATCGCCGTATCATGATAAATAGCTTCCACATGATGTCGAAGCTTATCCAGCAGCTGTCTGTCAGCGCTAGTGGGGGCCTGCATGATTCCTATCCTGCCGTGCCGAATTCTTCGTGATCAGCTTCCACTGCATCACGCAATTGATCAAGGACATCAGGCATGGCGCTGATTACCCTACTCCAGCTGGGAATAAACGGCCGCTCCATTGGCCGGTCAAGAAAAGCCTCGCCCGCCTTCATGATATTTTCGGCAAAAAGCTCAACTGCTTTTTCTTCGTTGTGTATGTCCAATGAAAGCCCGTTCATCACCGCATCGTTGTGATAGGTCTCAACAAAGTCCAGCGCAATTCGGTAGTAGGTGGCTTTCAGGGAACGGAAGCTCTCGGTGTTGAAAGTTACACCGCGAGTTGCCAGCTTACGAAATAGCGCCTTGGAGATATCAATGGACATTTTTGATAAGCCGCCCGCGTCATTTTCAGCAGACAGATCCTGGTGTTTGTGATCGTAAACATCAGCGATATCCGCCTGACAAAGCCTGTTGTTGGCGTAGTTGCGGTACATCTCTGACAGTACGCCTATTTCCAGGCCCCAGTCACTGGGTATGCGAATATCATTGAGCACATCGCGCCTGAAAGAAAACTCGCCAGCCAACGGATACCGAAAACTGTCCATGTACTCAAGGTACTCCATTTCACCAAGATTCTTCTTCAGGGCTCGCAGCAGGGGCGTAACGAGCAGGCGGCTTACCCTGCCGTTGATTTTTCCATCCGCCACTCGCGCGTAATAACCTTTGCAAAATTCGTAGTTGAACCGCGGGTGCGCCACCGGGTAAATGAGACGCGCCAACAGGGATCTTTCGTAAGTAACAATGTCGCAATCGTGAAGCGCTACCGATTCAGTGCGGTTAGAGGCCAGAGTGTAGCCCATGCAGTACCAGACATTCCGCCCTTTACCGAGCTCTTTGGGTGCCAGGTCCATGTCCTGCAGCTTCTTGTCCAGGGCCTGCAAGCGCGGTCCCTCGTTCCAGAGTACGCGATGACGCTGGGGTAAACGGCCAAAAAACCTGAGCGCCTCCCTATACTGCGACTCATCTGCCCTGTCCAATCCAATCACAATTTCAGAGAGGTAACCGGCGTGCCTTAATTCCTCAAGGATCGCAGGCAGTGCATCGCCCTCCAGCTCGGAATACAGTGAAGGCAGAATCAATCCCATGGGTCGCTCCCGAGAGAACTGCTCAAGCTCAGCTTCCATTTCCGCCAGGGGTCTGTTGGAAAGATTGTGCAAGGTGGTAATTATTCCATTCTGATAAAAATCGCCCATCTCAGGATTCCTTCAATTCAATGGTTTGGCGGCGCTAGTGGACTCTAGCCACTGCTGCACACCCTCTGCCCAGCCCGCTGGGCCAAACCCGGTGCTGTAACTAACATTCGCTTGTCGTTCCAGCCGGGGAAAATCATGAACTGGCGACTTGATGACCAGGGCGCAACGGGACGTTTCCAACATCGCAACATCGTTACCACTGTCACCGATAGCAATGTCCTGCACTGTACCCAGTGCCTGTTCATAGACCGTGCGCAACCAGATAAGCGCTCGCGCTTTGTCGCAATCACCTGCCACGGTAAGAAAGCGCCCCCCTTGCAGAGGGTTTGCGCCTTGCGCGCGCAGGGCCGAAATAAACTCTGCTTTGCGAGGGTCTGAACCCAGCCATTGCACAGGCTCACTGTAGTCGCGTTCATTGGCACGCTTGGCCGCAGCAAGAGACAACCCCGTCATGCTTGCTATTACTTCTGGCCCCAGACGATAGAAAGAATCGAACTCTCCCCCAAAGCGGCTCTCCAACGCGGCCAACAGAGTCAACCAGTGCCCGCGAGGACTGGAGAACTCCTTGATCCAATAACCCTCGCGGCACACCGTACCGACCGGCGCAGATGCAAAGTAATTTTCAGGAATAAAAACCGCAGCGCCATTTTCTACAATGAAGGGATCCTGACTCTCCAGCTGTTGCCGCAGAGCTTCAATTTCAGAGCGGGTCTTACTGCTGGTCGGTATCACGGGTATACCTTGTTGACAGAGATCGTCCAGCACCGGCTTCGCCTCGTTGAAACTGTAATCGTGATGGTCGAGCAGACTGCCATCGAGATCAGTAAAAACGATCCTCGGCTTATTGTGACTCATACATTTGCTTCAGCCGCAGAGGTGTAACTTTGGATGCGACGCTGCTTGTCCAGTCGATAAAGATGATCGACCCGGGCAGGCAAACGGGCCAGACAATGCTCAGTCAGGCGCTGGTAGAACTGGATAAAATGAGCAATTTCAGCGGCACTCATGATCGCATTACCAGAGCGAGTCAGGGCAAGCTTTTGCTCCTGTTCCAGACGCCATTGATAAACGCAGTCAAATGAAGGTGCCTGCAACATGACCCAGCGATCAACTCGTCGATAAAGCTGGGAAAAATGCTCGGCCAGCGAATTATTGACATAATTACGCCAACGCCCGTCGCTGTCTTCGCGGACCTCCAGTGCGTTGACTGGCTCAGCCAGTTCATCGACGGGCTGCGCCATTGCGCCCATACACCAGCCCTCAAGAAAAACGACCTGAACAGGCGAGGTGACCTGTTCCCACTCTGAGCCCGGCACTCTGTCATCAATGGATTTATCAAAACGGGGAATCGACGCTGGCTTGCCACCAAGCAGCGCATCCAGAGTTGCAGATAACAGGCCCATATCGTGAGTACCCGGCGCTCCCCGGGTTGCAAGCAGAGGATGAATATCCAGCGCAATATGCCGACGCTCCCGCGCAGTCAGATAGAAGTCGTCAAGGGAAAGGGAAGCAGAGGCAAGCCCATAATCTGCCTGCAACAGCGAGCAGAGATAATCACACAAAGTGGACTTTCCCGACCCCTGGCTGCCGTTCACCGCTACCAGCAAAGTCCGCGCCGCACTATTTTGGTGCTCAACAAGCGCCGTGGCCAGAGGACCGAACCACTTCAGTGCATGACTCAGGTAGTCGTCGGGTAATCGGTTGCGCGCAAGAAAGGATTTTTGCCAGTCAGGCAAGGACTCCGCCATTGATCATCCAATAATCAGTTTTGTCTGCTGTGAAACTTAGCAGATTCCATGCCAAAGGCACCAAATTGGTGAGGCACTACATGATTAAATGGCGAATATCCGATAATAAAGCCACCAACTGAGTCATGAAGCGACCCGCGTCTCCGCCGTTGATTACCCGGTGATCGTAAGACAAAGACAGCGGCAACATTTTTCTTGGCGCAAAGTCCTGGCCATCCCACACGGGTTGAATGTCTGCTCTGGAAACACCCAAAATACCAACCTCGGGTGTATTAACGATAGGAGTGAATCCTGTACCGCCAATATTGCCAAGGCTGGAAATCGTAAAACACCCTCCCTGCATCTGTGCAGGACTGAGCTTGCGCTCCTTGGCTTTGCCGGCAAGTTCGAGTATCTCTTCGGCAAGATCCCAAACGCTCTTTTTGTCCGCGTCGCGAATCACCGGCACCATCAGGCCTGCCGGGGTGTCTACCGCCATACCAATATGGATATACTTTTTGTACACCAGAGCATCGCCGCCGTCTGCCAGCGAACTGCAGAATTTGGGATGGTCTCGCAACGCCACCGCCAGAGCCTTGATCAGGAAGGGCATTGGCGTCAATTTCACGCTGCGGCGCTCTGCCTCGACTTTCATACTCGCGCGGAAAGCTTCTAATTCAGTGATATCTGCCGAGTCGTTCTGGGTCACATGCGGAACATTGAGCCAGCTGCGCTGCATGTTCGAAGCGGTGAGTTTATCCAGCTTGCTGCGCTGGGTGATATCCACTTCACCAAACTTGCTGAAATCCATTTCCGGAACGAGCGGCAAGCCAGCGCCACCTGCAGTTGCAGTGGCTGGCTTGTTTAAACGATCCTGCACGTACTTCTGTAAATCCTCCTTGAGCAAGCGGCCACGGGGGCCAGAGCCACTGACCTCAGCAAGCGTCACGCCAAACTCGCGCGCGAGTTTACGCACTGCTGGGCCAGCATAGATGCCACCAGAAGACTCCACTGCGTCTGCTTCAAGAGGTGCCGCCACTTGTGGTTTTGGAACTGGCGCTGCTGGCGCTATTGCAGGAGCAGCTTCAGCAGGCTTGAGCGGCTCTGCTACTACCGGGTCCTGTTGAGGTGCGGCCGAAGTCTTCATCAATAGCAAAGCATCTCCCTGCTTGACGCTATCGCCTTCGCTCACCTGTATCTCGGTAATCTCACCGCCGAAAGGTGCGGGCACTTCCATCGACGCTTTATCGGATTCCAGCACAACCAGGGAATCGCCCTCCGCGACCGTATCGCCCACCTTAACGCTTAGCTCAATCACCTCGACTGCCTCGTCTGTACCGATATCTGGTACGGGAACGCGACTGGAGACAGCGTCTGCTGCTTCGGCGGCAACCGACGGAGCCGATTCAGCGGGCGCTGATTCTATGATGACTTCTGCCAGAGTTTCACTGTCAACCTCTTGCGGCTCCGGCACAGCCGCAGTATCGCCGGCCACTTCGATCACTGCCAGGGGCGCACCCTCAGCCAATTCCTGGCCCTCAGTCACCAGCAGTTCGACCAACACCCCGGCGACAGTCGACGGAATCTCCATCGAGGCCTTGTCAGACTCCAATACGATCAAACTCTGATCTACGCTGATCTCATCGCCCACCGCGACCAGCAATTCAATCACTTCTGCGCCCTCGGCACCGCCGATATCAGGGACTGTCACTTGTTGTTTAGTCACAATAGATTCCTTGCTCAAACGGTCAGCGGATCAACTTTATCCGGGGAAATGCCCAAGTCCTTCATCGCAGCTGCCACAACAGCGGGCTCAATTTGCCCCAGGTCAGCCAGCGCTTTGAGCGCCGCCAAGACGACAAATTCGCGGCTCACTTCGAAGAAATCTCGCAACTTGCCTCGGGTATCTGAACGACCAAAGCCATCCGTTCCCAGCACTGTGAAATGCCCGGGCACAAACTCACGAATCTGGTCGGTATAGGATTTCATGTAGTCTGTGGCAGCAATAAAGGGACCCGATTGCGATTGCAGCTGCTGAGTCACGTAAGGCACCTTCGGTTCATCTTCAGGATGGAGCAGATTCCAACGCAGCGCCGCCTTGCCTTCGCGCTGCAGCTCATTCACTGACGTGAGACTCCACACGTCTGCGTCGATACCATAGTTCGCTTCCAGTATCTCGGCAGCGGCCTCGACTTCGCGCAAAATGGTGCCCGCCCCCATTAGCTGGACCCTTTGCTTGCTCGTCCCCTCGCTCGCGCGCAAATGATACATACCCTGAATAATGCCTTCTTCGGCACCCTCTGGCATTGCAGGTTGCACATAGTTCTCGTTCATCGTGGTGATGTAATAGAACTTGTTCTCTCCAAGCTCATACATGCGATGCAGGCCGTCCTGAATAATCACCGTCAACTCATAGGCATAAGCCGGATCATAACTAACACAGTTAGGAATGGTGCTGGCTTGCAGGTGGCTGTGCCCATCCTGGTGCTGCAGTCCCTCGCCATTCAAGGTGGTCCGACCGGCTGTAGCACCAATCAAAAAGCCTCTAGCCTGGCAGTCGCCAGCAGCCCAGGCCAGATCGCCGATGCGCTGGAAACCGAACATAGAGTAGTAAATGTAAAATGGCACCATGGAGTAGCCACTGGTGCTGTAAGACGTGGCCGCTGCCAACCAGGCAGAAAACGCGCCAGCCTCGTTAATGCCTTCTTCGAGTATTTGTCCTTGTTTGTCTTCTTTGTAAAACATGATCTGGTCGGAGTCATGTGGGGTGTAACGCTGGCCCACAGAGGAGTAAATGCCCAATTGACGAAACATTCCCTCCATTCCAAAAGTGCGCGCCTCATCCGGCACAATAGGAACTACTCTCTCACCGACAGACTTGTCCTTGACCAAACTGGAGAGCAGTCGGACAAAGGCCATAGTGGTAGAAATTTTTCGCTTACCGCTACTTTCGAGCTGTTTGCTAAAGTCTGCCAGCGGCGGTGTTTTCAGCAATTCCATCTCATTACGACGCGCCGGAATTGATCCACCCAGCTCTTCCCGACGCTGGCGCATGTAGCGCATCTCGGGACTATCCGCATCGGGGCGATAATAAGGCACATCAGCCAGTTCTTCGTCATTGATAGGAATACCAAAACGATCGCGGAACGCCTTAAGACTATCCATATCCAGTTTTTTCAGCGAATGGGTCTCGTTATTGGCCTCGCCTGCCTCTCCCATGCCATAGCCCTTCACCGTCATCGCAAGAATAACGGTCGGGCGCTCCGTTTCGGCTACCGCTTCAGCATAGGCGGCATAAACTTTGTAGGGGTCGTGCCCGCCTCGATTAAGGTACATGATGTCTTCGTCAGACAAGTCCTTCACCAGCTCCAGCAGTTCGGGATACTTGCCGAAAAAATGCTCGCGGGTGTAGGCGCCGCCGTTGTATTTGTAGTTCTGTAACTCACCGTCACACACTTCGTCCATGCGCTGGCGCAGCAAGCCAGTCTTGTCTTTCTGTAACAGTGGGTCCCACTTCCTCCCCCAAATTACCTTGATGACGTTCCAGCCAGCACCGCGGAACACACCCTCCAGTTCCTGAATGATCTTGCCATTCCCTCGAACCGGGCCATCCAGGCGCTGCAAATTACAGTTGATGACAAAATTCAGGTTGCCCATTTTTTCTCTGCCCGCCAGGGCAATGGCACCCAACGACTCAGGCTCATCACACTCACCGTCGCCCATGAAGCACCAGACCTTGCGATCTCCGTGGTCAAGCAAACCGCGGCTTTGCTGATACTTCATGACGTGGGCCTGGTAAATAGCCTGAATGGGGCCCAGCCCCATAGAAACAGTAGGAAACTGCCAGTAGTCCGGCATCAGCCAGGGGTGGGGGTAAGATGACAAGCCGTTGCCGTCAACCTCGCGTCGAAACGAATCCAGCTTTTCTTCACTGAGCCTCCCTTCCAAATAAGAACGAGCGTACATACCTGGCGCCGAGTGCCCCTGATAAAATACCAGGTCACCCGGGTGACCACTCTCGGTACCGCGGAAGAAGTAGTTAAAGCCGATATCGTACAGCGTGGCACTGGAAGAAAAACTCGAGATATGGCCGCCCAGCCCTTCGTCATTGTCATTGGCCCGCATCACCATTGCGAGCGCGTTCCAGCGAACGAGTGAGCGAATTCGACGCTCCATAAACAGGTCTCCCGGCATGCTTTTCTCTTCAACCGGAGGAATGGTATTCACAAAGGGAGTTACAACAGAAGACGGCAGGCGGACATGGCTCTCCATTGCATAGCGACCCAACTCGCGCATCAAGAAGCCTGCCCGCTCGGCACCACTGTTTCTCACTACCTCATCGAGAGAGTCCAGCCATTCTCGAGTTTCAATAGGATCCTTATCTTCAGCCATGCTCACCTCTAGGTTTCTTTTGCTCTGCAGGCACATGATGGTTCTTTAATAGAACTTGTAATCTTCTATGGGCCTTGGAAGTATAGTCGATTGCCAGAACGGCCCACAGGAACTCTCCCCAGGCTACTGCAATGTAATAATACTACAGTATAGGGAGTAGCATTGAAACCTGGGTTCCAAATAAGAACGGTAAAAAGTGATAAAAAACAGTAATTTGCAGTGCTGCCTACTTATTTTATGTACTTTTATTACATTTTTTATTCGATATCGTACACTGCATGGCCTGACTTCAGCTGAACGGCGGACTCAATGCTCCGTCCTGCCCCTCGCGGAAACTGGCCACGTGCGCCAGGAGCGGCGACCTGCAAAGAACGCTGTTGATTCAGGAAGACTTCTTCAAAATAAGCCTGCCATTGTTCCCTGCTGAGCGACTTAATAGCATTGGCCATGGTCTGACGGCCATTAAACTCATATTGTTTTTTAGCTATTGACTGCCAGTAAAACTCCGCCTGCTCCCAAAGATTTTTATGAGGCCGCAAAACTTCGTTTATTAAGGCATCCCGATGACGCTGGAATTGCTCCTCATCAACTGCCAATGGCACATCACCGAGAAAAGCGCTCATGGCGTCTGAGAGAGCTGCGGCATCAGCAACCGGTGACTGAATCAGCATCACCAGACCCGGAACATCGAGCTGCGGCCAGGCAAATGTGCTCACGATGTAGCCCAACTGTTGTTCGGTTCTCAGCTGCTGGAAAAAACCCGACTTCATGATTTGCACAGTAAGCGCGGTGGCAGCGCGGTCTTTCCAGGAATTGCCCGCTCCCTGCAGATACCAGGCAAGGACCGCATCGTCATGTTCAACCTGGACGGGATAAAGCAATGACTCTCCCTCAGCGATCTTTAGCACTTTCAAGGGTTGTAAATCGGGAGCAACACCGTCCGGCAAAACTAAATCAAGTTTGCGGGCCAGCGCCTGAACAGAGTCGGGCGAATAATTGCCATAGATCATTGCCTCGGCATTGGCGCTGCCCCAGAAATTAACGACGTAGGCATTGAGGTCTTCTACCTGCATGCCTCGCAGCGCTGCAATCACAGGCTCTTCGCCCCACTCCCCGTAGAGCAAAGATTCACGTAAATCATCGAGCACCTGACTGCTAGGACGCTTGGCCACAGAATTTTCCAGTGCGCGAATCATGTCCTTGCGAATGTTATCAAAGCGCTGGGAGTCAAAGTTTGGGCTGGCCATTACCTGCAGCAATTCTTGCAAAAGCACCGCCTGTTTGTCGTTGTACCCGCTGATACGCAGGCTAATACCTTGCGCATGCTTGTATAGGCTGAAGTTAAGCCCTGCCAGCAATGCAGGATAGGTGTATTCATTCACCTGGTCTTTCAGCAGAGCGGTGTAAAGCACCGCACTCGCATTCTGCTGCGCTGATTGCCCAACCAGCGGCGAGCGGAAATTGATATAGGTGGCACCGCGAGGTAAACGAAATTGCTCATCCTGGGCATACCAAATTTGCTTGCGCTCTTCATCCAACACCAGAACTGGCGCCGACGGGTTGTCCTTTTCGATGTTGACCAGGGAGACGTCTTCAGCAATAAACTGGTTCGGGGTGGGCAAGTGAAAAGCGTCGGTGACGCTACCGGATTGCCAAGCGGCCAGCTGCTGGGCACTGGGCTGACGCACCGAATAGGGCACGCCATAATGTACAGACTCACGATCGGTCCGCGCCGAAGCATCCTGGAGTTCTACCAGTGCATTGACCGGAACCATGTTTCCTAACAGCTCCTCTAACATCGGCGCCTGATAATCACTCATCAGGTAACCGCCCTGCAATACGTCAATCGGATCGTAGGTATGCATACCTCCCGAGAGAGCACTCACATACCCCATGGGGCTGCCCTTCTCCTGAAATCGAAAAGCCAGCTGCGCAAGCTGAGCCTGTTCATCGTAAAGCCATTCCTTGGGACCTTGCTCTCTGAGCATTTCGAGGTAGGAAAATAAAAGCTGCAGCACGCGCTGCTGATTGACAACCCCCTCTTCAGTAAGAGAGACGCTGATGCTGAACAAGGCTCCACCGCGCCAGGCCAAACCAAGCCCCGCGCCAAGACCCTCGGCCAGACCCTCAGCTTTTAGTTGCGACAACAAACTTCCCTCTCCCTCATGCCCCACAAGATTACCCAGATAAGAGAGCGGCTTGGCCTTGTACTCCGACCGATAATCGGCGATCGGGAAGGACACCTTCAGCTGACGCAGGGTGGCCTGCGGCTTTACTTCCACCTCCATAGGCAAAACGCCATCAGCAAACATGGGCGCTGCAATTGGAGCATGCTGGAAGGACTTGTTAGGCACGGGAGAAAACAGGGGTTGCACCAAATCTTCCAACTCATCCAGTGACTCGGACCCCAGCACCACCAGACGCATCATGTTGGCTGAGTAATACTTGTCATAAAAACTCAATAGCTCATCCCGAATGGCAGACCCTGGGCGATCGGCCAGACTCTCGAGGCTACCCACTGAAAACTGACTGAACGGATGCTCCGGATTCATGACTTCCTGCAACACATCCAGGGCTCGACGCCCATCGCTTTTCAGGCCCATCTGATACTCAGCCTCTACCGCATTCTTTTCCCTGTCTACATACTGGGCATCAAACCGTGGCGCTATAAAGAACTGCGCAAAACGATCCAGTGCCTCCGGAAGATAGGTAGCGTTAATGTCAAAAAAGTAATTGGTGTGTTCAAAGCTGGTGTAGGCATTGCGGTTGCCGCCATGCTCGGTCACAAATTCCGCATACTCTGCGGCATCGGGATATTTGTCAGTGCCGAGAAACAGCATGTGCTCCAGAAAGTGAGCGAGACCACCGCGACCCTCGGGGTTATCGCCACTGCCCACGTTAACGTCAAGCGAAGCAGCCGCTTTTAGAGTATCCGGATCCGAGATCAACAAAACCTGCATCTGATTTTCCAGCGTCAGCAGGCGATACTCTCGCTCGTCATTAGGGCTCTGCACGGGCGCCAAGCCAGCATCGGGAAAGTGGGCGCACGCAGACAGTACAGCAAGTAAAAGGGGGCCTGACAGAAGCTGTAACTTCCGTCGTGTTAAATTAGCGAACATCAATTACTCCATAGATATGGTTGGTTCCGGAGAGTTTGCGGATATCGCATCTCGGGTAGGCCAGGAATTAATAATGGCTTTGATCAAGGTCGCCAGGGGTATCGCGAAAAACACACCCCACAGCCCCCAAATACCGCCAAAAAAGAGGATGGCGAGAATAATCGCCACCGGGTGTAAATTGACCGCCTCCGAAAACAGCAATGGGACCAACACGTTTCCGTCCAGACCCTGGATAACAACATAGACAGCAAACAAAGTATAAAATTCAGTGGTAAAGCCCCATTGGAAAAAGCCGACGAAAATCACTGGCAAGGTGACCAGCGCGGCCCCTATATAGGGGATGATCACTGATAGGCCCACCAGCAAGCCCAGCAACGCAGCGTAGTTCAACCCCATCCAGGCAAATGCAGCATAGCTGACGCTACCCACCACAATAATTTCCAGCACTTTACCGCGAGCATAATTCGCAAATTGCTGATTCATCTCCCCCCAAATCCGGCGCAATAAAGGCCGTTTTTCAGGTAAAAATTTCGCCAGCCAATCGAGGATTTGTTCGCGATCGCGAAGAAAGAAGAACACCAGCATAGGGATTAAAATCATGTAGACCATGACAGTAAATAAGCCGGGCAGTGAAGCCAGTGAACGTGTCACTAACATCTGCCCCATATTTGCGGCTTCTAACTGGGCCATGCCCACCAACTCGTTAATTTGGTCTGCTGTGAAAATCTCCGGGTATCGTTCCGGCAGCACGCTGAGTAGCTGACGTCCTTGATCCAGATAGCGAGGCAGCTCACTGGCCAACGCCATCAACTGCCGCCAAACCAGGGGCAGAAGACCCAGGGTAAAACCAAAAAAGGCACCTATGAATACACCGTATGACAGCGCCAGCCCCAACCAGGGCGGCGCTCCATGGCTCTGTAGCTGCGAGGAGAAGCCCTGCATGAGATAGGCCAGCACAATCGACGCCAATAGCGGCGCGAGAATGTCGCCAATAGTCACCAGAAGGGCAACGGAAATCGCCAGTAAAACCAGCAGCAGCACCGACTCTTCCTCGAACAAATAAGTCCGGGACCACTTCTTAAAAATATCGAGCATGCCCTCGATCTCCTGTGCGCTAACGCTTTTGCAACAAATAACGGTAGACGTCGCCGTCTACCTCGGAGGCCAAAAGGAGATGGCCTGACTGCTTGGCGAATACCTGGAAATCGCGCTGTGAGCCACGATCGGTAGCCAGAATACGCAACTGCTCGCCGCTCTTTATTGCATTGAGGGCCCGCTTGGCTTTTAGTAGCGGCATGGGACAGTCCAGGCCGCGGGCGTCCACCTCGATGACAGAAAGGTCACTCATCTTTTGCTCTCATAAAACTTCCCAGTGACTCAGTATACGCATTCCCCCTCAGGGAATGAACTTTCCCGGGCTTTCCCACTCAGACCCTTGGCGGACAGATCTTTTCATCCTTGCCTTTGCATACAGTACAATAGACTGCCATTTTGCTGCGAACTGAAGTGACCAGAAACGTGTTATCCCGATTGAGTAAAGCAGCGCATTGCTGGCGCTATGTCCTGCCGCTGATGCTTTGCTATTTCATTGCTGCGCCGGTCAGCGCACAGACAGAAGAGTTGAAACTCCCCAACCTGGGAGAGTCCAGCACCAGTTTGTTCTCCAAGGAGTTTGAGCACCAGCTGGGGCAAACCTGGTTGCGTATTTTCCGCAGTCAGGCCCCCACAGAAAATGATCCCCTGCTGTTCGAATACCTTGAAAACCTGATTTATGAGCTGGTCACCCATAGCAAACTCGAGGACCGCAGGGTAGAACTGGTCGTGGTCAACAATGCCTCTATCAACGCGTTTGCTGTTCCCGGGGGCGTAATCGGCGTTCATAATGGCCTACTGCTTTATGCCCAGACAGAAGATGAGCTAGCCACCGTGCTTGCCCACGAAATCGCTCACCTGAGCCAAAGGCACTTCTCCCGCGGCGTTGAATTCCGAAAAAAACAGGCCCCAATCAACCTGGCCGCCATGCTGGCGGGACTGGTAATCATGGCAACGGCCGGTGGCGATGCGGGGATGGCGGCCATTAGCGCTTCTCAGGCGCTCGCCCAGGACTCCGCGCTACGCTACAGCCGCAGCAATGAACAAGAGGCAGACCGGGTTGGCATGCAAACCCTGGTAGATGCGGGCATGGACCCGCACGCCGCCCCCGCAATGTTCGAGCGCATGCTGCAAGCATCGCGCTATACAGGCGGCGATCGCATTCCTGAGTTTATGCGGACTCACCCTTTATCTGAAAACCGTATCGCCGATACTCGCAACCGGGCGCGCCAATACCCCAAGAGCATCCGCCCCGCAAAACTTGAATACCAGTTAATGCGCGCACGAGTCGTGAACCAATTGGCCAATACACCAGAAGAAGCCGTGCAGCGTTTTAGAGGAGAACTGGATGGCAATCCCCGCTCGATCGAGGCAGCGCGCTATGGCCTGGTGATCGCCCTGACTAATGCTGGCAGGGCTGACGAAGCTGCACTGGAGTTGGACAGTATCTGGTCTGGCGACCCGGACCGGCTGGAATACCTGATTGCCGATGCGGAAATTGACATGCTTCGCGCCCAACCTGAAAAAGCAGTGGACAAACTGTTACGGCAATTAAACCTGTCCCCGGGTAATCATCCTCTGACCATGACCTATGCCAACGCCCTGATGAAAAACCAGGAACCGCACATCGCCGAGGAAGTTCTGGTCGCCCAGGGGAAAAGACGCCCCACTGATCCGGGGCTCTGGTACCTGCTGGCGGAAGTACAGGGCTTATCAGGCAACATTATCGGTCTGCACCAATCGCGCGCGGAATATTTCATCCTCAACGGGATTCTGGATCAGGCAGAAAAACAGTTGAGCTATGCCTTAAAGTTGGTAAAGAACGACTACCTGACCAGCGCCAAAATCAATCAGCGGCTAAAGGATGTTGCAGAAATGCGACAGCAAATGGAACGCTTGTAACAGCAACTCAGGCGTTGCCTTTGACCGTCAGTTGTAGTTCGGCAGCGAAATCGAGCATACGCTTCAAAGGCACCATCGCCTGCTCGCCCAAAGTCTTATCTACCAAGACCTCGTTGTCGCCGATATCGAACACCTGAGCCAATAACTCCAGTTCGTTCATCGCCATCCACGGGCAATTGGCACAGCTTCGACAAGTGGCACCGTCGCCGGCAGTTGGGGCAATAATGAATTCCTTGTCCGGTGCTTCCTGCTGCAGTTTGTAGAAAATGCCCTGGTCGGTAGCGACGATAAAACGTTTGTTGTCCATTTCACTGGCCGCGCGAATAATCTGGGTGGTAGACCCCACTCTATCGGCCAGTTCCCGCACAGATGCGGGCGATTCCGGGTGCACCAGCACGGCCGCATCCGGATACACTGCTTTGAGATCAGCGATCCCGCGGGCCTTGAATTCTTCGTGAACGATACAGGCGCCATCCCACATCAATATGTCTGCCCCGGTTTCGCGGCGCACATAATCTCCAAGGTGCTGATCGGGCGCCCAGATAATTTTCTCGCCTTGATCTGCCAAATGCTCGGCGACATCAAGGGCAATGCCAGAAGTAACCACCCAATCAGCGCGAGCCTTCACTGCTGCAGAAGTATTCGCGTAAACCACGACCTTGCGATCAGGGTGCTGGTCGCAAAACGCCGAAAACTCATCGATAGGGCAGCCCAGGTCCAATGAACAGGTCGCTTCAAGCGTGGGCATTAACACGCGCTTATCCGGCGTCAGAATTTTCGCTGTCTCACCCATAAACTTCACCCCCGCGACTACCAGGGTCTTGGCGGAGTGGTCGCGGCCAAAACGGGCCATTTCAAGAGAATCAGAAACACAGCCCCCGGTCTCTTCCGCAAGGGCCTGGACCGCCGGTGAGGTGTAGTAATGGGCGACAAGCACGGCGTCTTCCGCCACCAGTCGAGCCGCAATGCGCTCTTTCAGCGCTAGCTCTTGCTCGGGGCTAAGGCGATGCTGCTCGGCATGGTCCAGATGGTACTGCACCTGCTGGCGAATGGTTTCCAGTTTGTCGGAGGCGATGCTCATGGGCTTACAGGGAGAGGCAAAACGGGTGACAGAGTCTAGCATAATTTGGCAGCATGGTAATTGTAGATTAACCTCTATTACCCGCGCTCAAAGGACATTCAAAATGGTGAAGTACGATTACGTCAAAACCAACCGCGAAGACATCATGCAATATAAAGAAAATCAGCTGCCTGCAATTAAGCTGATCATACGTTGGACCAGTCGTTTTCAGGCCGGCGTATTTCGCCTGAGCAAGGGGCGACTAATGAATACCTTTCTTGGCGGCCCCGTTTGCATGGTCACCATGACCGGCGCTAAAAGCGGCAAAACAAGGCGCCTACCCCTGATTCACATTCCTCACGGAGACAGCAAGTTGCTGGTGGCATCCAGCGGAGGTATGCCCAAAAACCCCGTGTGGTACTACAACATCAAAGCCTATCCTGACATTCAGATAATGGCCGATGGGCAGGACAAGACCTATCGGGCGCGGCAGGTGAGCGATGAAGAAAAAGCCGCGCTATGGCCTACCCTGCTGGCGGTTTACCCGGATTTTGATGAGTACCAGGCTCGAACTGACCGTAATATTCCGGTATTCAGCTGCGAGTTGCCGGACTGAAAGCCGCCACTTTAATCGTTCATCCATTCGGGCCAGTCTTCGCTGAGACAGCCACTCCATTCAGGCGCGCGCCGCTCGAAATAGGCCATGCCGCCTTCGACGGCATCGGGCTTGGTCATACTGTAGTTAAGCCCCCTGGTCTCCTTGCGGGCTAACTCGGCATAACTCATATCCATCCCCTGCCAAACCAAACGCTTGTGCATTGCCATGGCCAGCGGGGCTGCGTTCACCGCCATATCCCGCGCGATATCCAACGCTGTTTCCAATACTGCTTCCGCAGGCACACTTCTTCCGGCGAGACCCCAGGTTACGGCCTCACTGCCGCTGAGCCGCTGGCCTCTCATCAGGAGTTCCAGCGCTCGTTCCATGCCTACTAATCTGGGCAGCAAGTACTCCATGGCGAAGTCGGTCACGACACCGCGGCGAGACTGCAAGAAGCCGTATTTACCCTCGTCGGCCAAGACGCGGATGTCTGTCTGCATGGCCATTCCCAGCCCGGCGCCCACCGCGTGGCCGTTACAGGCCGCAATAACCGGTTTACGCACTTCAAATGCCTGCATGGCTAAAGGACAGGAGCTGATTTCCTGCGCAACGGCGCCACCATCGAAAGTCTCCCCACCACCGCTCATATCAGCACCGGCGCAAAAGCTCCTGCCGGCGCCGGTAATCACCACTGCGCGAACCGAGTCGTCGGCGTCGCAGTGCTGATAGGCTGCTCCCAGCCCCTCAATAATACCGGCCGACAGTGTATTGTGGGCTTCAGGGCGATTCAAAGTGATCAGGGCAACGCCCTCCTGCACCTCGAACAATACATCTTCACTCATGGTTTTATTCCAACAGGATTCAGATGCCAGAATAATACACCCACTGCCAGTACCAATGGCGACCAAGGCCAGTTATTGCTAACGCGAGCGCTCAGCCCCCGGAGTTGGTACTTTTTAATAAAGTATCAGTAGAATTCCTCTGAATTATTCCGTATAACTTCATGTTATATAACGAATAAGCAGTGATCGTTAGAGCATTCTAGAAGGGAGTGCAACGATGACTGCTCAAGATGCAGACGGGCGAGAAACCAGGGACGAAGAGTGGACCAACACACGGTATTAATTATTTCCGAGAACAACGCAGATCATACAATTCTGTCTGCCTGTCTCGGGCGCGCCTTACCAGCCCGGTTCAATCTCGCCTCCTCTGAATCTATGCAACGTCCCATTGAAGCTCTGCTCGATCCCATGATCGACGCTGTCATCATGACCTATGGTCCGGAAACCGAGTACCTGCTGCGCCTGGCCCAGAAAAACCAGGCGACGGTGCCGCTCATTCTCCTGCTAGACGAAGAGAACGATCAACTAGCCTCACAACTGCGCGAGCTAGGTGCCCAGGATTACCTGGTGCGCGGCCAATTGCAGGACGCGCTGGTTCACAGGGTTCTTGATTATTCAATTCAGCTAAAGCAAGCCAGAGACACTATCCAGCAATTGTCCAACCGCGACTCGCTGACCGGCGCGCTCAATCGAGCCGGCTTTCGCGCCCATATGGAGCGGGCCATGGAGCGCAGCGAACGTTACGACTTCAACACTGCGCTGCTTTACATCAACATGGACCAGTTCGCTAATATCAATGATCACTATGGCGAAACCGACGGTGACCTGCTGATCAAGACGATCTCACGCCGCCTGATTAACAAAATGCGCAGCACAGACAGCATCGCCCGCCTGGGCGGTGACGAGTTTGCCATCGTGTTGGAGGACGTCAGCAATTTCAGGGACGTTGAGTTGATCGCCGAAAAAATGATCAAGTCGATTACAGCTCCAATGATTCTCAGCGAACAGCAGGTGTCGATCGATGCCAGCATTGGTGCAGCGATCTACCCGGATGACGGCAAGCAGTTTTCTGAGCTGGTTGATTTCGCCCGCTCTGCCATGCAGCAAGCTAAAAGCGTAGAAGGCAGCAAGTACATTCGCTACAGCGAGCAACTCACTTTCGATCAGGGCGGCAGTAACTCGCTGGCGGCTGAATTGCGAACCGCTGTGCGACAAAACCAGTTTGAGCTTCACTATCAACCCCGCATAGACCTGGCAACCGGCAAGCTGGTAGGGCTGGAAGCACTGTTGCGCTGGAACCACCCGGAGCGAGGCCTGCTCTGCCCAAGCGAGTTCATTGTCGCCTGCGAAGACATGGGACTGCTGCGAACGATTGGCTACCAGGTGATTCAACACGCCTGCGCCGCGCAAGTCTGGGTGGAAGAGCAAGGTATCCGCGATGTAGATGTGGCGGTGAACATCTCCTTTAGCCAGTTTCAGGACGATCGATTTGTAGACATCGTCAAAGACATCATCAAGCGCAGTGGCACCGACGCCTCAAGACTCGAGTTCGAGCTCACCGAGACCACCATACTGAAAAGCCCTGAAGCAGTGAAAGGTCGCATGGATCAACTGCGCCTGCTGGGTATTTCCTTCTCGCTGGACGACTTTGGTACCGGATTTTCACAGCTGTCACATCTGACAGAGCTACCCATTTCAGCGTTAAAAATAGATGCCTGCTTTGTGCGCGACCTACCTCACAACCCGCACCAGGAAGCAGTGTGCGCCATGATCATTGAAATGGCGCGCCGCCTGGGCATGATGGTAGTGGCCGAAGGCGCAGAAACCCATGAACAAGTAGAGTATTTGCGCGAACATAAGTGCCAGCAGGTACAGGGCTTTTACTATAGCCCGGCGATCCCTTTACAGCAGCTACCTCGCTTCGTAAAGCAACTGCACCTCCAACGCCGCGAACCGCTTTTTTCCTGAGCCGTTCGCCGAAAAAGCCACTCGGTTACGGCCGCTTTTCCTTGCGATGTAAGGTCTACTCTCAGCCGCTTGCAGAACCGACTCTGCATCGGAAAAGCTTGCATCCCTTGCAACAACGCCTGCGCTCACCGTAACCGACACCTGATTGGGTTTAAAGCTGGTGGCGCCGGACAGCGCAATGCAAACGCAATACGCTCTCTGTCGCCCCATATAATCGGTTTTTTCACGCCTCTATCGCTTGTTTTGCCCTTTCTATGCTTCGGGCTAGGAGATGAGTTCGAGTGATGATAGCCTACGCCTCTTATAACAACATTATCTCCTATACACATGCCCAATGAAGAACGCTCACACCACAAAGCAAAGATCCTAGTTTGCGATGACGACTTCAATGTTCGGCTGTTAACGCGGCAATGTTTGGAAGCGGAAAACATGGTGGTCGTGGAGGCAGCGGATGGCCCAGAGGCCATTGATGTATTTATGCGGGAGCGGCCCGACCTGGTGTTCCTGGACGTTGAAATGCCGGGCATGACTGGCCTGGAAGTGTGTAAAAGACTGCGCAAAATGCCCCAGGGCGAATCCATCCCTATCATGATCGTTACCGGCTCCGATGACCGCCAGTCAATCGATCAGGGGTTTGAGGCAGGCGCCACACAATACAAAACAAAACCCGTCAACTGGTCCTTGCTGAGCAGAGACGTGCAGTACATGCTGCGTGCCAGTAATGCGTTCAACTCGCTTAAACGCCAAGAGGACCGACTGCGCTATCTGGCCTACTATGATCCGCTTACCAGCCTGCCAAACCGGCGCAGTTTCAACGAGCAACTAAATCGCATTTTGAAGCGCTGTCGCCGCCACAAAACCAATGCCGCTTTATTGTTCATCGACCTGGATAATTTCAAACGCATAAACGATTCTATTGGCCACGGTCGCGGAGACCGTCTGCTGGTAGAGATAGCTAAGCGGCTTACCGTTGAGCTACGTGAAGACGACGCCATCAACTATTACTCGGACAACAGCGCAGAAGATGACTCTAATAATTCCAATACCGAAATTGCGCGACTTGGCGGTGACGAATTCACGGTAGTATTGTCGGACATCCCCAATGCCGGGCAGGTTGAACGAGTGGCGCAACGTATTCTCGCAGCACTCTCGGAACCTATCGCCCTGCAATCACACAATCCGGTTGTGACCCCTAGTGTGGGTATTGCGCTGTTCCCCCAGGACGGTGAAGATCCCGACACTCTGGTGCGTAACGCGGATACTGCCATGTACGCCGCGAAGGCCCAGGGTCGTGCCTGCTTCCGCTTTTATGACGAAGAGATGAACGCCAAGGCCGTCGAACAGCTAAAGATGGAAGAAGAGCTGCGTGATGCAATGCAGAATAATGAGCTGGAACTTCGCTATCAGCCACAAGTGGACACTGCCACTGGTGATGTCGTTAGCATGGAAGCCCTGGTGCGATGGAAGCACTCTACTCGCGGAATGGTCTCACCACTGGACTTTATACCTGTGGCGGAGCGAACCGGGCAAATCATCGAGCTTGGTGAGTGGGTGATGAAAGAGGTAGCCCGCCACTGCAATTACTGGGACTCAATGGGCCTTCCCCCATTCAGGGTGTGTGTCAATATTTCGCCATTACAATTTAACCAAAGTGACCTGCCGCGTTCGATTGGAGAGTTTTTGCGCGAGTCAGGCATGCAGGCCAGCCGTTTGGAACTTGAGCTAACGGAAAGCGCCATCATGACTGACGCGCAAACGAATATTGAAAAACTGCAACAATTAAAGGCCCTGGGCCTTGAGCTGGCAGTTGACGACTTCGGTACAGGGTACTCTTCGCTCAGCTACCTCAAGCGCTTTCCCATAGACACACTCAAAATTGACCAAAGCTTTGTCGCTGATCTTGGCACCACTGACGGAGCAGCGATCGTGGACGCCATTATCGCTCTGTCCAAAACCCTGAACCTGAGAGTCATTGCAGAGGGCATTGAAGAAAAAGAGCAGCTGGACTATTTGGTCGCTCGCGGTGCTGACTTGCTGCAAGGTTACTTCTTTGCTCGGCCAATCTACCCGGAAGACGTACCCGATATGCTGCGCCAAAACTTTAGTGAAGCGCTGCAGCAGTCTTGATTACAACCGCAACACCTGCCACTACCGTATGAAACTGATCAAACAGTTGCCGCTGCTCACCGCTCTTGTGGCGATCAGTTTCACGGCGAAAGCACAACAGCCCGACTCCCTGGATGTCATGTTGCAAGGTGCTTCCGCTGAAGAAATGGCGTCATTGGTCATCCACGAAGGCGGTACCGTCACTCACCAGCTGCCAATTATAAACGCGATCGGCGCAACTCTATCGAGCCAGCAAATGGCCGCCGTATTAAACACAGGACGTGTCATTCGCCACATTGACGACCTCGCCCTGAACGACCAACCGCAAGAACCTCAAACACAACCGTCAGATTGCCGTATCTCCGGTGCAGTCGAAATTAGCCGCAGACAAAACGGTTTCGTCTGGCCGCTGTTCAACAAAACAGACAAAGCGCAAAAGCTAACCGCCTTAAAGCTGAGCTGGCCAGCCGCGCTTGGAGCGATCAAACTCATTCAACTGGGCGAGCACGAGCTACCTGCAAGCAGCATTACAAGCTCGTCCATAGGTGAGGCTCATTTATCACTAGAGGATACTTCTGTCCCCTTCCTCGCTGGCCGCGAAGAACTGGCGCTAATATTCACATCGACAGCCAATAGTGCGCCGGAGCAAAGCGACTATGCAGTTACCGCCAGTTTTGGTCATGATTGTGAGGTTAAGCTGATCCCGGGATATCCTGACAACGCAGATAATTTTTATTACAGCGCAGTTTCGGGCGCAGAGGACCTTCATCGCCATGGGGTTCGCGGCGCAGGAGTGACGGTTGCAGTCCTGGATTCCGGACTCTGGGACCACCCTGCCCTCACCCTCAGCACCACAGGTAAAGATCGAGTAGTTGCCCGCTATGACGCTATTAATAATAGCAGCGACAACGTATTTGACGAGAGCGGGCACGGCACCCACCTGACCAGCGTTCTGGCACACAGCGGAGAAACGCGGTTGAACGGTAAGCCTTCGGGCGGATTCAAGGGCATTGCTCCCGATGTAAACCTGGTGGCCATTAAAGCTTTTAATGAAGCGGGCCAGGGCGGCCTGCTTGATATCGTTCGCGGCGTACAGTGGGCGGTCGATAACAAAGACAAATATGGCATTCGGGTACTTAATTTGTCTTTTTCTGCCAGGCCCCGCTGGCCCTATTACCTGGACCCCATCAACCAGGCCATAATGCGAGCCTGGGCTGAGGGTATTACCGTGGTGGCGGCCGCCGGAAATGATGGGCCAGAAGCAATGACCGTGGGCTCGCCCGGAAACCTCCCCTACATTATTACCGTGGGTGCAGTAACGGACTCGTGGACTCTGGAGACTCGCAAAGACGACTACGTACCTGACTTCTCATCGCGAGGCCCCACTCCAGAAGGACACATCAAACCCGACATCGTCGCACCCGGCGGACATATTACTGGCATCACCCGGCCTGGTTCGGGGCTCCTGAAGGAACATCCTGAATACCAGCTACAGGGAGGTGAACTGGTAATGACCGGCACTTCACAAGCTGCGGCCCTGGTCTCTGGGTTGGTGGCCCTACTACTGCAGCTGGAACCTGAACTCACACCCGACGATGTGAAATGCAAACTGACCAGTACGGCGGAGCCAGCCATAAACCTCGACGGTCTGCTCGCTTACAGCCCATTCCAGCAGGGCAATGGTTACGTAAGTATCACCAGGGCCATCACTCTGGGTGATACCGGCTGTGGCAATGCAGATCTCGACCTGATGCGCGATATGGCAATGCAAGAGCACTTTGAAGGTCCTGCGGTCATGAATGAAAGCGGAGAGATCAGCCTGCCTGGCCTGGATGGCATGTTGTCGAACATTGCACCGGCCAAAGGGCTTAGCGACATGCGAGTCTGGGGCGTAAAAAATCATGTGGAACGCCTGGATCTCAACCACAAACCGCCACTGAACCACCCCTTTGCCTGGGACCAGATGTACGAACTCGAAAAACAAAAAATTGAAAGCCTTTCAAATCGGGCTCAGTAGCCGCACTACCCAAGGCAGCAGAAAACGCCCTCTTTAATCTTCTTAACCTTTATGGGTCAAACACGCCGCGCTCAACGGCTTTTCTAGATTTTTCCCATATTTTTCATATAGATAGAAAGCCTTCAGGTGGTTTCTACCAATATCCTACTGCGTAATTTTTCACTCAATTACCCCAAAATGGTCATGCGTACGGGTTCAACAGCCCGATTACAGGTCGTATAACGTGTTCAAGCGTAGGGAAAAGCTAATGTGAATTGCGTCTCACGGAGAGTAACTAGAGCACTAAAAGCATCACATTCAGGCGCTAACAAAAGACTAGAACTAGGAATGATGACATGAATACTTACAAAGCGATCAAATCAGCGGGTTTAACCAGCATTGCAATAGCGCTGCTCACGCCCTCACTGTCACTGGCCGAAGCTGACCAGAACGGAGCAACCGAGACCCACAACCTGGTTCATCGCGTAAGCCACTCTATTGCCGACTCCAAGGCCTACACCCGCAGCGGAAGCGCGGGCTATAAGTGGGGTAAGAAAGTTGAGCCAACCAAATCCAATGCTCAGTGGGCCAAAAACACACCCGCTCGCAGCGGCTATAAGTGGGGCAACACTGCCACTACGGCTGAAACCGAAGCACAGACATACGCCGGCAGCAGTGACTATCAGTGGGGCAGCATGAGCTTTTCTGAGCAGTCTGCTTAC